>ERZ507329.16-NODE-16-length-129307-cov-8.12267_pt1 | contig 129307 bp, 109 predicted proteins | sample MGYA00513957_ERZ507329 | MGnify/ENA metagenome assembly ERZ507329
CGTGTGCTCTTCCGATCTCATAATCTAAAATGATGACCGTCTTAACAATCTTCGCTATTCAATTTTAATTAACCTCTTTGTTCTTTCAAAACTTATCGTCTTGTTTACTAATTGAAATCTTTGATACCTCTTTTAGTATACTTCATTCAATTATCTGTATTTAGTTTTTATATTTATTAATTATCTTTTTATCTGATATTGTGTCTTTTGGTTTCTTGTAATTTCCTGCTCACAAACGAGATGATTTTTATCATTCGGTTCATTTAGAAAGTTGATAGAGTTTAAATTATAATTTACGGATTATAATTTAATTTAGAAATATGAAAGTATCTTTTCCTTCTGATTAGAGCAACTCCAAACTTAACTTCTTAAATTTCGAACTGTTTTCATCGGGAATAAGACCCCATTAATTTCTGATGTAATATCTTTTGTGAGAAGATATTCTTCTGATGCAAAGCTTCGATTCATATAACTCACATCATCTGGATCTCAACTTTTAAAAATGTTTCTTTACACATTTCTAAAATTCTTTGTATCAGGTTCGTGACAGTTATTCAATATGAGTGATCGATTCTATATACCTGTAATACGTTTTGTATGATTCATTACTTTCGGAAAGGCCTGTTCGCCAGGTAATATTTTAAATATTTCTTTCGAATGTTCTGTAATGATCGGTATAAATAATGGATAATTTATGTATCAGGTCTTTCTTGCAGGAAACTCAATCTCTGTCACTTCTCATATTGATATGATGTGTGGCTAGTGTCCCAACGGTATCACCTTACCCTTTCTTTTCGATTTCATTCCTTTCATGTAACATTTATTTATACTATGAATTGAATGATTTTTTATTTTGTTTGATTTGTTTTTCTCTTGTTTTCTTTTGATGTCATTATAATAGCACCGTCCATTGCATTTGTCAACACATTTTTATATTTTTCTCATAATTATTATTTATTTCATTATTTGCAGCATATTTATATTGTGTATTTTTCGTATTATATATTATTTTCTGATAATTCATTCTGCTCCGTCTTTTCCTTCTCGTCCCCATACCGGTCACCCTTCTTTCCCCATACTAATAAACAGACAGGACACCATTCATACAGAAACCGCAAATACTCATGAGTACTGCGTTATGCGATACATGCTTAGCTTCTGCCACCAAGCTCGCTGTCTGAGCGTAAGCGAGTTCGAGCGACTGGCAGATTATAAGCGCATGTATCACATAGCAGACGCAATGGTATTTGCGGAGCTGTATGAATGGTGTCCTGTCGTCTTTATAGCAATATATATTATCCTCTGTTGTAATTGATCAGACAGCCTTTCAGGATGATCGTACGCTCATCGTCAGTCAGTTCACCCAGAGTTACCTGGAACTCTTTCAGTCCGTCTTCTTTTACTACATAAGCTGTGATACTGTCCGCTTTGTCTGCAACAGCTCCTCGAACCTCAGGGAAGAACAAGTAGTCCCCGTTCTCAAACGGAAGATCTCCCTGTGGAATCAGGAACGGAAGCATACCCCAGTTGATCAGGTTTGATCGATAACGCTTTGTTGCGTATTCGTTGGCAATATTTGCCCATCCGCCAAGAACCTTCTGACAGGAAGCTGCCTGCTCACGCGCAGAACCATCACCAGGTTTTACTGCAAAGATCGTACTTCCGATACCGATGTTTTCTTTACTGATATCTGCAAACTGTTTCTTAATAGCTTCCATAACAGGCTTCAGTTCCGGTACTGCCTCTGCCGGACATTCTCCTGCCTCCAGAGCTTTCTGTGCTTTCTGGATTTCCTTTGCACGTCCAACGTATGCCGGATCTTTACGGGACAGAGTAAACTCAGCCAGTCCAAGCGGGTTGGAACGGAAGGAGGAAGTTTCACCTGACGGGATCAGCTCATCCGTTGTTGTAACCGGATCATGGATCTCAGATACAACTTTCAGCACAAGATTATCTGCCAGTGCAGGCATCTTCGGCCAGTCTTTGATGTTTGGTCCAAACTGGATCTCCACGCTCGGATCTGCAACACCCTTACTGTCAAAAATACGGTTCTCATAAATCGTCTTGTCGAAGAAGTATTTCTGATGTGTATAGTTTCCGTCAAATTCTTCTGCTGAAGTCAGGAAACCTTTGTTTGCTGCTGTTGCTGCGATAGATCTTGCATCCATAAGAGCAACAGAAGAAATCTGTCCGTTCTGAACCTTGGAGCCTTCACGGTTCGGGAAGTTTCTGGTCGTATGACGGATACTGAATGCGTTATTTGCCGGTGTATCACCTGCACCAAAGCACGGACCGCAAAATGCAGTCTTAACAACAGCACCTGTCGCAAGGAGGTCTGCAAGGACACCGTTTCTTGCAAGTTCCATGTATATCGGAGTACTTGCCGGATATACGCTGAGTGTAAATGCATCTGATCCGATGCTTGCGCCACGGAGGATATCCGCTGCCGCACAGATATTTTCGAAACCACCGCCTGCACATCCTGCGATGATTCCCTGCTCTACATAAAGCTTTCCGTCGATCACTTTGTCTTTCAGAGTGTATGGAACCTTACCATCAAGGCTGATCTGTGCTTTCTTCTCAACATCATCCAGAATATCATAAAGATTTGCTTTCAGTTCATCGATGGTATAAGTGTTGCTCGGATGAAACGGCATTGCGATCATTGGTTTGATCTCACTTAAGTCGACTTCCACGCAACCGTCATAATAAGCTACTTTACCTGGTTTCAGTTCTTTGTAGTCTTCTTTTCTGCCATGGATTTCATAGAATTCTTCAATCTTTTCATCTGTCTGCCAGATAGAGGAAAGACATGTAGTCTCTGTTGTCATAACATCCACACCGATACGGAAATCAGCGCTCAGTCCTGCAACACCAGGTCCTACGAATTCCATAACTTTATTCTTTACATAGCCGTTGGCGAATACTTTGCCGATGATTGCAAGTGCAACGTCCTGCGGTCCTACTCCCGGACGCGGTTCCCCTTTCAGATAGATTGCCACAACGCCCGGCATATTGATGTCATATGTCTGGGAAAGGAGCTGTTTTACAAGTTCTCCGCCACCTTCACCCATAGCCATGGTACCAAGCGCACCATAACGAGTATGGCTGTCTGAACCAAGGATCATCTTGCCGCCGCCTGCCAGCATTTCGCGTGCAAACTGATGGATAACAGCCTGATGAGGAGGTACATAAACTCCGCCATATTTCTTCGCACAGGTCAGGCCAAACATATGGTCGTCTTCATTGATCGTACCACCAACTGCACAAAGAGAGTTATGACAGTTTGTCAGTACATAAGGAACCGGGAATTTCTCGAGTCCTGACGCACGTGCTGTCTGAATAATACCAACAAAAGTGATATCGTGAGATGTCAGTTTATCAAATTTAATCTGGAGCTTTTCCATATTTCCAGAAGTATTGTGTGCTTCAAGAATTCCGTATGCCATTGTATTTCTGGCCGCTTCTTCTCTGGATACCGGCTGATTCATACTGCCTTCTTCAACGATGTCATGACCGTTTACCAGATAAACGCCACTGTCGTATAACTTCATTAACAACTCCTCCATTCATAAAAAATATGCATCCTGTATTTTGTGACGATGCAAAATGTATTTCCATTAAGCTTACTGTTCACTCCGCTCATAGTAATCTGGTCAAAATGCATTCCAAATCACCTTCGGTGATGGCATTTTGCCCTGTATATCTCGGGATTGTGACATGTAAACAATACTCATTATACTTTATCTCGCTAAAATCTGCAATGAATTTTCTTTACATATTTCTTTACTTATCTGCAAAGAATGGCTATACTGATTTAGAAAATATTTCTGACAGGAGGCAGCTATGTTTCGTTTATGGGGAAAAATGTGGGAAAGTAACCACTTAATAAAAGATATTGTAATAGATGATGATTCCGAAGATACCAGAACTCACAAGATTTTTCGTGCATTGCAGGAGATCTGCTATGAATTTGACCTGGAAAACCCGATCTGGCTTGACAACAATATTGCTGATTTTAAGCGTCATTCCAGAACCAGGTTTAACCAGGACAGTTTTATAGAACATATTTCTTTTGATTATCTCGAGATCCAGGTGATTGAAGAAGACTGATCATACGATCCACTTCTTCAATACCGGAATTTTCTTTATGATCACTACCGCCCCAAAACTCAGCGTAAAGATCAGTGCGATCACGATCGGTATTGCTATAAATGTATTACTGATCATCATACTGTCAATACCTGCTTTGTGGAGAAGTGATCTCACCAGCACATGGATAAGAAAGATTCCGAATGTGCAGCTTCCGACAAAACAGATCCTTTTTTCCTGCTTTTCATTCCATTTGATCTTTGAAACATGATTTTTGAAAAATAAAAATACAGAAATGCCCCACAGGAATGCCGCAATAGTATAATTCTCATAAAATTTCTGTACATCCGTTCCTGTCTGCTGTGCCCTGATATAACAGAGCAGGATGGCAGCACCTATTGAGAGGATTCCCAGTATGTAGATCAGTTTTTCGAGCTTTTTGGATACTCCATACTGATACAGATAGTGTCCTGCGATATAATATCCGACAAATCCGGTAACCATCTGCGGCTGCACGGTATTCAAAAGGTTCATCACATGTTCTCTGCATGGTATCGGAAAAGCTTTGACCGTATATGGCAAAAGCTTAAACAGCAGGTACAGGAGAATCATATACTCTTCCCATTGTTTCCCGTTCTTACTGTTTACAATCTCCCACAGCATCGGCGTAATGATAAGAAGTCCGATCAGCATCGGCAGATACCACAGATGAAAATAGGAATCTGATATCATAACCAGAAATCTTTTCAAAAAATATGCGGAGGCGAATTTCAGGCCTTCATTTACCAGACCACGGTAAAGCGCATAGAACACCTGCCAGAATACATATGCTACCGCAATCGGCAGAATATTGTGCATCCAGAGCTTCTTAAGATTCCATGTCCGTTTACGGTCAAGATACAGACAACCGCTAATCATCACAAAACACGCAACTGCAAAGCGGTTGATTCCATGGTAAAAATTAGTTACTGCCCATACAGATGTATTTACCGGCACATCACGAAAATGCTGCGAAGCCGCATGAATACCTATGACACCAATGCACGCAAAAATACGAAGCAGCTCTATCCAGATAATTCTTCTTTTGTTCATTTGTACCTCCAGATTTCTCTGTGTTTATTCCATAAATTCCCGTATGATCTCCCGCATGATTTCTTCTTCCTCAGGACTCAGCATTTTGCTGAAATGGCTCCCGGTAGCTGCTGTCTGCCGGATACTGGATGCGATCCGCTCAACCATTTCTTCCCTGAGAACTGGATCTGTTTTCTGCGCCGTCTGCTGCGGTTCGTATTTACGGGCTGTGGGTGGATTTTCCCTGCGCGATCGCGCCTGAAGGATATAATCCGCAAGGGAATTTGTCACCAGTTCTTCTTTGTACGAAAAGTCCAGCGCCTGACGCAAGATCAGAAGCGCAACCGGAACTGCCGTACCGATATACAGATACTGCAGCGGAAGTCCTCGCTCCGATCCAAGTTTCGTAACAAAAAAAAGCGACAGCCCCAGGCATGCTGTAGATAACAATGAAGGAATCCAGACCAGAAGATTCATTCTGTTCAGAAGCTTATCCCTTGTTTTCCACAGATTCAGCCATTTTTCTCTCAGGTTTGTTGTCGCTTTTGTCTTTCGCATGGTTCTTCTGTAAGTAAGGTGTACTGCCAGCATCCCTACTCCTCCTGCTGTTCCGAGAACAGCCATCAGATAGAGCAGGATATGCAGATCCATGATTCGTTCCAGCATAAGCCCTCCTTGTTTTACAGTCTGTGAACAGTTATCCGTTAAACACATTCTACACCTCTTAAGGCCTGTATGGAACAAAAATCGTTCGTCAAATTCCTGCAGAATCTTACATCTTTTCCAGTGCATCTACCACTTCTTCAAACTTCATAAAATGAGACGCTTTTACGAGAATCGTATCTCCTTTATGGACATATCCTCCAAGGTTCTTAAGAAGAGATTCTCTGTCTTTTTCGTAATGTACTTCGAAGTCCGGATCTGCTTTGCGTGCGGCTTCTGCAATATGTGAGGAAAGCTCTCCCACACAGATACAGACATCAATACCACATTTTGCAGCATGCTCTCCGACTTCTTCATGCAAAGAAATCTCATTCTCACCAAGTTCTCCCATGTCTCCGAGGATTGCCACTCTTCTTCCCTCTCCATCATGAAGTACATCCAGAGAAGCTTTCATAGACATCGGGTTGGCATTGTAGCAGTCGTCAACAACAAGGAAATTCTCTGTCTCGATCATCTTGAAACGTCCACGGATCGTCTCCAGACTTTCAATACCTCTTTTGATCTCCTCGATCGTAAGTCCGTAGATTCTGCCGACAGCAGCTGCTGCAAGCGCATTGTAGACCATATGGATGCCCGGTGTCGGCACCAGCACATCAAAAGCATCTTTGCCCATATGAATGCGGCAGGAAACACCTTTCAGCCCCCTGCTCACGATCTGGTCTGCATAAACATCATGCTTCGCATCCAAACCGAAAAATACCGGTTTCACACCATGATAGCCATCAACCGTTGCCAGCTTATCATCATCCCCGTTCAGTACAATATGGCCGCTCGGCTGCATGGACTGGAAGATTTCCGTCTTTGCTTTGAGAACTCCGTCTCTGTCGCCAAGATTTTCCAGATGACAGGTTCCGATATTTGTGATCACGCAGGTATCCGGTTTCGCGATCCGGGTAAGTCGTGTCATTTCTCCAAAATCACTGATACCCATTTCCAGAACGGCAATCTGATCGTCTTCTCTCAGACGGAATACGGTCAGCGGCAGTCCGAGTTCATTATTAAAATTACCCTGTGTTTTGAGAGTACGGTATTTTTCTTTCAGTACAGATGCGATCACTTCTTTCGTGCTGGTCTTGCCAACGCTTCCGGTAATTCCGACTACCGGAAGCTGAAGCTGCTGCAGATAAAATTCTGCAATGTCTTTTACTGCCTGCAGAGAAGATGTAATCTGAATATAAGGATAATCTGCGTCCGAAAGTTCTCTCTCGGAAAGTGTCACAAGTGCACCCTTCGCCATGACATCCGGGATAAAACGATGTGCATCAACGCGCTCTCCCACGATTGGTACAAACAGACAGTCCTTCTCAATCTTACGGCTGTCTGTGGTAATTGCAGAAATCTCACGGTCGAGAAGCGCATCATCACCATGCCAGATTCCGTTGCACACCTCTGTAAGATTTCTTAAAGTAAGATTCTTCATTTAATTTTCCTCATTCGTACTTTTTTTCATTGAAACTCTGATCAGTTCTTCGCACAGCGTCGGATAGTCCATACCAAGTACTGCGGCCTCCTGCGGGATCAGACTGGTAGGTGTCATGCCCGGAAGAGTGTTTGCCTCAAGGCAGTAGATTTTTTCATCTTTTGTTACGATGAAATCAAGACGGCCATAGCTTTCCATTTCAAGTGCGTGATAGCCTTCTACCGCATATTCCTGAAGACGTCTGGTCAGTTCTTCGGAAATCGGTGCCGGACAGGTTTCTTTCACTGCGCCCGGTTTGTATTTATTCTCATAGTCATAGAATCCCTGAACCGGAACGATCTGTACAACCGGATATGCTTTGCCGTCCACAACAGCAACAGTATACTCAGTACCCTCGACAAATTCTTCTACGACAACTTCATTTTCATAGGTAAATGCTCCATCCAGAGCTTTCGTATAATCAGCCTGATTATCTACGATATAAACACCAATGCTGGAACCGCCACAGCATGTCTTGACTACAACAGGGAAATCCAGGCCAAGCTCCTGCGGTGTCTCCACGCGGTCTTTTTTCTTCATGGCTTTGCCGCCCGGTGTCGGTACACCGCGCATCTGGAACATGGCTTTCGTAACACCTTTGTCCATCGCCATCGCACTGCTGAGATAGCCTGTTCCGGTGTACGGAATTCCCATCAGGTCAAATACCGCCTGCAGTCTTCCGTCCTCGCCGTTGGATCCATGCAGTCCGAGGAAAACAAAATCCGCTTTCTTACAAAGTTCCAGGACATTCGGTCCGAAAAATTCTTTCCTGCTCTTTTTTAACTCTTCGATATGCCGGTTAAAACTCCTGATATAGGAAACTGCCTCCTCTACATCATAGTTTTCCGGAAAAGGATCTGCCCAGTCTACATTCTCCAGTCCGCAAAAAACATCGACGAGAATTGCCTGATGATTTTTCTGACGCAGCGCACTGCAGATTCCTGTGCCGGATACGATTGAAACATCCCTTTCTGTACTTGTTCCCCCTGCTAATACAACAATTTTCATATTATCACCTCTCCTGAAACGCAAAAACCGCTGCAAAGATCCCGCTCAGAATCCCTGCAGCTCCTTTGCTGTACTGGTTACACTGTTTTGTCTTTTCACAGTTATGATCACTTATATATGACAACCGGTATTCCGGATTCTACTGTCTGATAAATTGCCTGTGCCTGTTCCTCAGGTACAGCTATGCAGCCTTCTATACCCGGCCACGAATCCGAAAATACGCTGGTTCCACTGCTTTCATCATCACTTCCGAAAGCTGCGATATCCGCATCATCTGAAAAGTCATATCCCGTTACATCCAGACCTGCTTTTCCATATATGCCGATTTTGTCTGTAAATGGCATCCAGAAATTTACTGTTTCACCAGCTCCGCCGCCGGGTACTGCGGAAGATTCTTTTTCTCCCAGTGCATATATGCCGGTCGGTGTGCTGCTGTCTGCCACCAGCCCGGTATCCACCACCGGACTTCCACTCTGATATAATACCATTCTTTGGGCACTCAGGTCAATTTCAATATAAGAATATCCTATATCATTTATCTTTCTGCTGGCTGCTTTCTGTTCATAAACCGGTTCCCGCACCTCGGTTTTTTTCTCTGTGATGTCTTTGTACAGTGCATTACTTTCTTTTTGCTGGTCGATCACCCACCCGTAATTTCCACCGGATACGGTGATATCTCTGTTATCATATGTAGAAAATGTCCGTTCTGTACCTGCCGTATCATATTTACCGGCAAGATCCGCCACATAAGCAGCTACTGCATCCTTACTCACGACCAGATTATCATTTTCATCTCTGCCAAGCATGCCCTTTATCACAGAACGATCTACCGTCTCTTTGCGGTCACTGAAATCATACGTTACCACAACATCGGTCAGATCATTCATCTGCTCACAGTCCTTAGTAAGATCCGATGCATATGCGGTCGGGTTGATATAGCAGCCATCTTCTTCCAGATCTGCAACCGTACGCCCCGTCTTAACCGCATCAGAAATATCTTCTGTCAGTTTTTCATAATCAATCTTTGTACCCTCAATCTCAGGAACGACTTCAAAACCGTCCTCCAGTTCTCTGATATAGGCATCTTCCGGTTCTACATTATTCTGAAGGCACTTCAGGCTGTCGATCTTCTGTTTAAACAGCTCTTCATCGTACGATACCGATGCCGGCAGTTCATAAGTCTGCTGCTGGCTGAATGCCAGGAACCAGATAAAACGATTCTGGTCATGCAAAAGCTTCCTGACACTTCCATCTGATGTATATTGAAGATTAATTTCCTCTGCTGTGATTCCTTCCTGGCCGTCTCCTCTTGTACGGACTGCAAGTACATAGACTGCAGTCTTTTGTTTCAGAAGATTTTCGGTCTCATCCTCCGTCATATAAGAGCAGTTAAAACCATTCACCTGTGAACCGGGAAGAAAGTGACCAGTAAAATAGTATACACCAAAAAAGTAGGCGCCTGCGGTAAGCAGGAGCAGTACAATGATTAAACCAATCAGTAGTTTTCTTCCTTTGTCCATACTCTTGTTTTCTTCCGTCATGGCGCCTCCTTAACGTTCGCGGCTATGAAATTTTATTGTTGCTGTTCAGGTCAGAGTTTATTCTGCCAGAAGTTTCTCTACGCTGGCAAGTTTTACGCAGACAACAAATACCTGTGCTGCTTTTTCCAGTTCATCAATTGGCGGGAATGACGGAGCAATACGGATATTGCTGTCTTTTGGGTCTTTGCCATATGGGTAGGTAGCTCCTGCTCCGGTCATTACGACACCGGCTTCTTTTGCCATTGCTACGATTTTCTTTGCGCATCCCTCCATGGATTCGAAGGAAATGAAGTAACCTCCTTTTGGAGTTGTCCATTCTCCAATTCCGAGTCCGCCGAGTTCTTTCTCGAGAGTTGCCTCTACCATCTCAAATTTTGGACGGAGGATTGCTGCATGCCTGCTCATGTGTGCATGCACACCGTCAAGATTCTTGAAGAATTTTACATGACGGAGCTGATTCAGTTTATCATGTCCGATGGTCTGTACTGTAATATATTTACGAATATCATCAAGGTTTGCTTTTGATGCAGCTAACGCAGCGATACCGGAACCCGGGAAGCTGATTTTGGAAGTTGAAGTAAATTTATAAACCATATCCGGATTGCCGGCTTTTGCACATTCATCCAGAATCTCAAGCAGGAAATCCTGTTCTTTTTCGTCATCATAAAGATGATGTACGCTGTACGCATTGTCCCAGTAGATACGGAAATCCGGTGCTGCCGGTTTCAGACGTGCAAAACGTTTTACGGTTTCTTCGGAATAGGTATATCCCTGCGGATTAGAGTATTTCGGTACACACCAGATACCTTTGATTGCCGGATCTTCGCTTACAAGTTTCTCAACCATATCCATATCCGGGCCTTCCGGTGACATCGGCACATTGATCATTTCGATACCGAAAAATTCTGTAATCTTGAAGTGGCGGTCATATCCCGGAACCGGACAGAGGAATTTTACTTTATCCAGTTTGCACCATGGAGTATTTCCCATAACACCATGCGTCATAGAACGTGATACAGTATCAAACATAACATTCAGGCTGGAGTTTCCGTAAATGATAATGTGTTCCGGATCTACTTCGGAAATCTCTCCGAGAAGACGTTTGGCTTCCGGAATACCATCCATAACACCATAGTTACGGCAGTCAACACCAGTCTCACATCTCAGGTCTGTACTGCTTGACAGAACATCCATCATATCCATGGAAATATTCAGCTGATCAACTGACGGCTTACCACGTGACATATCAAGGGCCAGTCCCTGTGCCTTAATTTCTGCATACTGCTGATCCAGCTCTTTCTTGAGAGCCTGAAGCTGTTCTTTACTCATCTCACTGTATTTCTGCATATTCGTCCTCCTCGTGCCGCTTCCAGAATCCTGTCCCGGCAAAAATTCTTTCATCTTTAAACCTTGTGTTTCTTATTTCTAATTATCCTGTATATTTTAGTATGGTAAAGTACCGCTTGTCAACCCCCGCTGCCTTTCTATTTACAAAAAAATTTTTCAAATCAAAGTGATAAAGTGCGAATTAAGACGAATTTTATCAAAATAAACTGTCTGCACGTTCAAATCCATATAGTTTTACTTGCAGAATTCCAGACTATCACCTATACTAAATAGACGGAAATATGTAGATAAATAAGTACTTAAAGAAAGGTTATTATAATATATGTGGATTGCAAATGACTGGAAAGAATACGAAGTAATTGACACTTCCTGCGGCGAGAAACTGGAGCGCTGGGGCAAATATACGCTGGTGCGCCCGGACCCGCAGGTTATCTGGGATACTCCGAAGGTAAGCCGTGGCTGGAAAAACATGAACGCCCACTATCACAGAAGCAAAAAAGGCGGCGGAGAATGGGAATTCTTTGATCTTCCGCAGCAATGGGATCTTCATTACAAAGATCTGACTTTCCATCTGAAACCATTCAGTTTCAAACACACCGGACTTTTCCCGGAACAGGCAGTCAACTGGGACTGGTTTGGAGATAAGATCCGTAACGCAGGCCGTCCGGTCAAAGTTCTGAATCTTTTTGCCTACACGGGCGGTGCAACTCTGGCTGCTGCCGCTGCCGGCGCACATGTCACACATGTCGATGCTTCCAAGGGCATGGTCAACTGGGCAAAAGAAAATGCCGCCGCGTCCGGACTCTCCGAAGCTCCGATCCGCTGGCTGGTTGATGACTGTGTAAAATTTGTAGAGCGTGAAATCCGCCGCGGAAATCACTACGATGCGATCATTATGGACCCTCCATCTTACGGGCGTGGCCCGAAAGGTGAGATCTGGAAGATTGAGGAGGCAATTCATCCGCTCATCAAACTGTGCGTGAAGCTTTTAAGCCCGAATCCACTGTTTTTCCTGATCAACTCCTATACGACAGGACTTGCACCGGCTGTGCTGACCTATATGCTTTCAACAGAACTTAAGGATTTCGACGGACATGTTGATTCTCAGGAAATCGGACTTCCTGTTACTTCAAACGGACTGGTGTTGCCATGCGGTGCATCCGGAAGATGGGAAGCAAAATAGAATATTTTAATTCTTCTGAAAATTAATAATTTTTCTCATTATTTTCTTGAATCTGTTGATATACAGAGATATAATACAGTTATCAAAAACGTATCAGGAGAGGTGAAAATAATGACGGAAGAACGCCCAAACGATACTCTTCCCTACACCTGTACTCCGGCCTATGACCGCAGCAACTGTGGGAATTGTGTCTGCGCCACCTGTTATGAACAGGAATTCTGCAACCGCTGCAGCTCCTGTGAAAATCTTTCCCGTAAGAAAGAATCCTGCAACAGTTATGAAGGCGCATATTGCTACTAACCAAAAAAGATACTGAACGCTTTTTAAATTGCGTCAGTATCTTTTTTATGTTCTTAAATTGTTTTCCGTTTTTTCGGGAAGGTCATGGTAATCTCGGTTCCTCTGCCGATCTCGCTGACCAGATCCAGGGTTCCTCCCAGGAAACCTACACCATGTTTTACAATAGAAAGACCGAGGCCGGTACCTCCGATTTCTTTGGAGTGGCTCTTGTCCACGCGATAGAATCTTTCAAATACGCGCTTCTGATCTTCTGCCGGGATTCCTATACCGTTATCTTTGACTCGAATCTCTACCTGTTTGCCCAGATCACGCAGATGAATGCTTACTGTACCGTCCTCTTTATTATATTTGATTCCATTATCGCAGAGATTATAAATGATTTCATCCAGAATCGGACGCACGCTGTACAGCATCGTTTTATCCCCGTCAATATAAAAATGAACGTTTTTCTTATCAGCAATCTCTTTCAGTCTGCCGCACACATCTCTGACAATCTGACACACATCCAAATCTTCCCAGTCATACGGAGTTTCTCCCTCATCAAGCTGAGATACCCGAATCGTATCTTCGATCAACGCGATCAGGCGCTGGGCTTCATCATAAATTCTGCCTGCAAATTTCTGTACATCTTCCTGTCTGACCATACCATTTCGGATGATCTCTGCAAAACCGGATACTGCAGTCAGAGGCGTCATCAGCTCATGTGAAACATTTGCTGAAAATTCTCTGCGCAGCTGTTCGCGTTCCACCTTTTCTGTTTCGTTTATCAGCAGAAGTACTGCACCTACCACCCGTTGTTCTCTGGTAACAGGGTTCGCGATCATCTGAACGACTTCGCCGCCCAGACGCAGACGTACACTTCCGTGTTCTCCACGCAGAACCTGTTCGATCATAAGGCGGAATTCTTCACCACGGTTCAGCAAATAAACGCATTCCCCAATCTTTGGTTTCTGCATTTGAAACATTTTCCATGCACTGGAATTTCCCGACAGGATCATTGTATAACTGTCGATCACAAGGAGCCCTTCCTGCATATTTTCTGTAATGATCGTAAACTCTTCCTGATTTCGTCTGGCTGCTTCCAGCTGACTTCTGATCTGTCCGTTCTGCTTATATATCTTACTTAAAAGAGGTCCTACTTCTTCATAGATCTGATTTTCCTCCGGATGCTCAAGATCTACATTATTGATCGGCTCCACAATTTTATTTGCCATATACATAGATACAAGACCGGCCAGTATCAGCATCACGACTGCAATACCGATCATCGGCGGTACCATCTCCATAAGAAGCACCCATACCGAGTACCGCGTACTGGAAACACGGAGTACTGTATTGTCTGAGAGGCGCAGTGCATAGTATATCGTCTTCTGTGACAGTGTTTTTGAATCACGTTCTGCACGTCCGCTTCCTGATTTCAGCGCTTCCTGAACTTCTTTACGGTCACTGTGATTTTCCATAGAAGAAGCATCTGCCTGATTATCATAAAGAACCGTTCCGTCCTCTGCGATATACGTAATACGGTCATCTTTTTCTTTAATCTGATTCAGATAATCCACGCCGTTCTGTTCTACTCCATATGCCAGATAAGTTGCCTCTTTTTTTAACTCTGTATCTATCTGTTTTCCGAAATGCTGATAAAGGATTGCCATCACACATGCAATCCCAAATATCAGCACAACCACTGCCACCAGTATATTTGATTTAAAAATTTTCTTTGTCACGTTATCAGCCTCCCATTTGGTGTTCATTGTTTCTGTGTTCGCCTGTAATCGCATACTCGACCCACTCAGCAATATTCACCGCATGATCTCCGATTCGTTCCATATATTTTGCAGTCATTAAAAGATCCAGTCCTGCTTTTGCATCCAGATTCTGGTACATCAGCTCTGCCAGTTCCTCTTTGATCTGATTAAATGCATCATCAACCTGATCATCATCATCGATTACTTTTCGGCAAAGTTCCAGATCACGTTTTACAAAGGCATCAACGCTTTCTGTGACCATGTTGACCGTCATTTCTGCCATCTTTCCGATAAGCGGAGGAATTTCAACGTGTTTCTCATCAATATACTTTGAAAGATCTGCAATATCTGCTGCCTGATCTCCGATTCGTTCCATATCAGAGATCATTTTCAGTGCTGCGGAAACCTCTCGTAAATCTCTTGCTACCGGCTGCTGGTGAAGCAGGATCCGCATACAGAGATTCTCGATCTCACGTTCTTTTGTATCAATTTCCCTGTCTGTCTCAAAAATTGCTTTGATACAATCCTCACCCCGAATTGCTTTATTAGAAAGAGAAATTGCTTTTTCACAGAAGCTTCCCATCGTGATGATCTGCACATGGAGTGCTTCAAGCTGCCGTTCGAAATGCGTTGCCATAATCAACCAAACCTCCCTGTAATATAGTCCTCTGTTCTCTTGTCTTTCGGCATGGAAAACAGAGTATCTGTATCGCTGAATTCTACAACTTCTCCCAGAAGGAAGAAGGCTGTTTTATCAGAAATTCGGGTCGCCTGCTGCATATTATGCGTAACGATCACGATCGTATATTTTCCTTTTAATTCCATTGCAAGCTCTTCGATTTTTGATGTAGAGATCGGGTCAAGTGCAGATGTCGGCTCATCCATCAGAAGCACTTCCGGCTCAACTGCCAGTGCTCTTGCAATGCAAAGTCTCTGCTGCTGTCCACCGGACATACCCAACGCACTTTTCTTTAATCTGTCTTTTACTTCGTCCCAGATTGCTGCATCGCGAAGAGATTTTTCTACGATTTCATCCAGCTTTGCTTTGGAACGGATCCCATGTGTTCTCGGTCCGTAAGCAACATTATCATAAATACTCATCGGGAACGGATTTGGCTTCTGAAATACCATTCCGACTCTTTTGCGGAGAATATTTACATCCATGTCACCATAAATATCTTCTCCGTCAAGTTCTACCTTTCCGGTAATCTTACATCCCTCAACAAGGTCATTCATTCGGTTCAGAGACTTCAGAAGAGTTGATTTTCCACATCCACTCGGTCCGATAAAAGCGGTTATTTCTTTTTCCGGAATATGCATATTGATATCATGTAATGCATGAAAATTCCCGTAATAGAGATTCATATCTTCAATAGAAAGTTTAATATTATCACTCATGTTTCGTTATCCTTTCGCGATACGTTTTGCCACCATACCGGACAAACCGTTAATCAGTAATACAAATAACAGGATCACAACCGCAGTTGCAGATGCCTGATTCATGTGAAGTCCTTCACTGGAAAGTACATACATATGAAGTGCCAGTGTACGTCCGGAACCCATCAGATTCGGTACCTGTGCAACCGTTCCCGAAGTGTAAAGAAGAGCTGCCGTTTCACCGATGATACGTCCGATTGCAAGAATGATTCCTGCAAGGATTCCAGGTACTGCAGACGGAAGTACAATCGTAAAAATCGTCCTGAGTTTGCCTGCTCCCAGACCGAAGCTTGCTTCTCTGTAAGAATCCGGAACTGCTTTTAATGCTTCTTCTGCAGTTCTCATAATCACCGGAAGGACCATTATAACAAGGGTACATGCACCGGCCAGAAGTGACATTCCCCAGTGAAGTGCTGTTACGAAAAACAGCATACCAAACAGACCATATACGATAGACGGAATACCAGAGAGTGTCTCTGCCGTAATACGAATAACCTGTACCAATTTATTGCCTTTTTTTGCATATTCTACAAGATAAATTGCCGCGAAAATTCCGAGCGGTGCAGCAATCACAAGCGATAAAACTGTCATGATAAAGGTATTGATCAGTGATGGCATCAGCGATACATTTTCGGATGTATATTCCAGACTGAAAAGATCCGGTGTCAGATACGGGATACCTTTTACCAGGATATATGCTACCAGAAAAAGCAATACTGCAAAGGTAACTATTGCCGCCCCGATCGTAAGAAGGGCAAGTACTCCGGATCCCGGATGACGCAGATATGACCGGATGCGGTCTGCTGCGGATGTCTGATTTCTTTTTTTCATATTTTCCACCGTCGGTTCAACTACTGCTGTATTAGTTTGCATTCTCTGACCTCCTGTTCAGTAAAGAAAGACTCAGGTTGATGATCAGGATAAATACAAAAAGTACAACTCCTGTTGCAATCAGTGCTTCTCTGTGAAGTCCGGTTGCATAACCCATTTCAGTTACGATATTTGCTGTCATGGTACGAAGACCTTTGAGTAAACCTGCAGGCATTCTTGCCTGGTTTCCGGCTACCATGATCACCGCCATTGTCTCACCGATTGCACGACCGATTCCGAGAACTACAGCTGCCAGAATACCAGATTTTGCTGCCGGAAGCATAACCACAAAAATACTTCTTTCTTTTGTTGCCCCCAGTGCAAGTGAACCTTCATAATAGCTTTCCGGTACACTTCGAAGAGCGGATTCTGTCGGTCCGATAATTGTCGGCAGAATCATGATTCCCAGAAGAAGGGATGCTGCCAGCCAACTTGTACCGGTTCCTCCGAAGGTGTTTCGAATAAGCGGTACCATCAGTACCAGACCAAAGAAACCATAAACTATGGAAGGAACTCCTGCCATCAGCTCAATTCCGGATTTCAGCGGACGATAAATTTTCTGCGGACAGTAGCGTGCCATAAATACAGATGTAAGTAAGGCAATCGGTACACCCACCAGAATTGCGCCGCCTGTTACATAAATACTGGCAATGATCATCGGGAAAATTCCAAATTTGTCATTGGATGGTTTCCAGACTGTTCCGAGTAAGAATTTCAGCGGGCCGATCTTGGCAATCGCCGGAATTCCATTGGCAAACAGGAACAAGCAAATCAGAAATACTGCCAGGACTGAAGCACAGGCAGCCACCATAAAAACAATTTTCATGGCCTGTTCTTTAAATCTATTCATACAGGACTCTTCCTCTCTCATAATTATCATCGGATGCACACCACCGGCACGTCCCTGATATGTAATGCAGGACATACACGAAGCCCGGTGACCCGGGCTTCATCTTCTGTCGTTTTGTATCGGTCTTACTTATTTAGCCAGGTCTTCCCAGTCTGTTGTCTCACCTGTGAAGATTGCTTTTACCTGATCACTGGTCAGCTCATCAATATCATTGTCATTGTTTACCACAACTGCGATGCCGTCTCTTGCAATTTCAGTTGCTGTAAGATTTTCAGTTGTTTCTTCATCTTTCAGTTCACGGGATGCCATACCGATGTCACAGATGCCTTCTGCTGCGGATGTGATACCTGTTGTGGAATCGCTCTGCTGTACTTCTACTGTGATCTTGCCGCCGTTTGCTTTTTCATATGCTTCTTTCAGTTTTTCCATAACCGGTGTTACGGAAGAAGAACCGGCTACAACGACTTTACCTTCTGCATCACTCTGCTCATATGCTTTAGCATCATCAGCTACTTTGATATATCCGTTGTCTTCTACGATCTGCTGTCCGTCAGAGCTCAGAATGTAGTTTTCAAAATCTTTTGCTGCATCGCTGAGTTTGTCAGTTGTTATGATGTTGAATGGACGGGATACTTTGTATGTATCATTTGCTACGTTTTCTGCGGATGCTTCTGCACCGTCAATCTTTACTGCTTTTACTGTATCATTCAGAGAACCAAGGGAAATGTAACCGATTGCATTCTCATCGCCTGCAACTGTTGTCATCATAACGGAGGTGCTGTTTGTGATACTTGCATCTTCTGTTGTCATGTCAACTTTTTCATCACCCTGTTTTTCTTCGATTCCGAACAGTTCGATGAATGCTCCTCTTGTTCCGGATCCGTCTTCTCGTGAAATTACATCAATGGCTCCGCTTGCTGCGCTTGCAGTTGCTGCAAATGCGGTTGTTCCGATAAGTGCTGCTGTAACGATTGCTAAAATTTTTTTCTTCATGATAAATCTCCTCTTTATTGTTTTGCTATATTCAATTGTTTTCCTCATTGACAAGTGCAAGTATAAGGTGGAAAAGTAAAATACATAATCATAACACTGTAAAATATTTGTAAAAATGAATTTTTATTTTTGACAGCATAACGCAAAAAAGCTCCTCAGACAGCCTTGTTAATTGCCGTCCGGGAGCATTTATATGCTTTTATTATTATATTCTGTTGTTGTATTTTATACCATACCGTTTACAGTTTTGTACTTGTAAAGCATCTCTGCATGATTCTGCTCTTCTACCTGAATGTCTGCAAGCAGTTTGCGCACACTACTGTCACCGAAAGCAAACACTTCTGAATTATATTCTCCGGAAACAAGCTTTTCTGTCGCAATACAGTCAGTTGCCAGAAAAGAATCCTGTTGTTTGTCCTCCGGCGAACTCATTGCAGTATAAGCAGCTTTCGGCTGATAGTCCCTGCCGTCACTGTCGTTACAGTTACACTGCGGAACTTCTCCGCGAAGTACACGATCCAGAGATTCGTAATGTTCTCTTTCTTTCTGCTGCAAAGTCTGGAAAAGATTTTTCAGTTCCGGATCTTTTGCCTGCTGTGCATATCTTCCGTATTTTTCAATACAGCTTTTTTCCTGTGTCTGTAAGTCCTGAATCGTTGTGCGTTCTTTTTCTTTTAATATCATCGTATCCGCTTCCTCTCTTTTTATTTGCAATACGGTGATAGTATCTGGAAAAAAACGGATTTTATGCATGACTCCGGAAATCTTTTTATAAGATATTTTTCAGTTCGGCAAGCTCGTAGATGATATGATCAGCTACTTTTCCACCATTATTTTGCTGAATGGCACTTTTATCCCCGGAGTGCACAAACCAGCATGTGGACATCCCGTAAGCCTGTCCGCCTTCAATATCTGCGGTCAGGGAATCACCAATCATCATACATTCCGATGGGAGAACACCCGTAAATTCTTTCATGCAGCCGTCAAAAAACTGCCGGCTGGGTTTGTCCGCCCCAACCATCTCAGAAACAAAACAGTGTTTAAAATATTTCAGCATATCCGCACTTTTCAGACGGTTGATCTGCTGGTTATAAGGGCCGTTGCTTGCAGCACAAAGGCAATATTCCTTCTTATGTAAATACTCGAGAATATCTTTTGCCCCCTCTACCGGGACTGCACTTAAATGGAGAAGCCTGCGGAATTCTTTCTCCATCTCTACACCGTCCGCGGTAAGTCCGAGATGTCGAAGCACCGTCTGCCAGCGCACATAAAAGAGATCGTCCATCGTCAGTTCCCCGAGTTCAATCCGACGCCAGATTTTATTATTTTCTTCTTTAAATACCACAAACATTTCCGGACGGTACTGAAGTCCTGCTTTTTCAAAGCACAGATTCATCGCCCATGCAGCACCTGCATCAAAATCCAGAAGTGTATTGTCAATATCCAGAAAGAGGACTTTTATCTTATGATCCATGTAAATTCTCCTTTAGTTTTTGTAATCCCTCATCATTTTCCTGTTTAAATGCAGTAAAAATCACTGATGACGGTAAAGCAGAAGCTATTGATGGGTTGCACTTCTGTTCTTTTCTGCTAAAATAGACTTAACGGGTCAGGTTTTCCTGGCCCTTAATTCAATTTGCAGGGGGAATTAAAAATGAAAGAAAAAGGAAGTAGTTTTTCCGGCTCGATCGGTTTCGTTCTTGCCGCAGCCGGAAGCGCCGTGGGTGTGGGGAATATATGGCGCTTCCCATATCTCTGTGCGAAAGACGGCGGTGGTCTGTTCCTGCTGGTTTATCTGATCCTGGTGCTTACCTTCGGATTCGTTCTGCTCACAACAGATGTTGCGATTGGCCGAAAAACCAAGAAAAATGCACTCCGTGCGTTTGAAGCGCTCAATCCGAAATGGAAGTTTCTTGGTAAACTGACATTTCTTGTGCCAACATTGATCATGACATATTACTCTGTCATCGGCGGCTGGATCACGAAATATTTTGTTACCTATATTATCTCCGATGGAAAAGATGCCGCAGCTGACGGGTATTTTACATCTTTTATCACCTCAGACATTGCTCCGATCGTGTTTATGTTGGTCTTTCTTGCTCTGACTGCATGGATCGTATATCGTGGCGTAGAAAAAGGAATCGAGCAGTTTTCAAAGATCATTATGCCTGGCCTGATTTTACTTATCCTGATCATCGCAATCTTTTCACTGACACTGACACATACCGATACAGACGGAAGTGTCCGTACAGGTCTGCAGGGACTTGCTTTTTATATAACGCCTGATTTCAGCGGTCTTACCGTGAAGCGCTTTCTTGAAATTCTTCTGGATGCCATGAGCCAGTTATTCTTTTCTCTGAGCGTTTCCATGGGTATCATGATCACTTATGGATCCTATGTCAAAAATGACGTCAATCTGAACAAGGCAACCAACCAGATTGAGATTTTTGATACAGGTGTTGCTTTTCTTGCAGGAATGATGATCATCCCGGCTGTATTCGTATTTCTCGGCACAGACGGCATGGCTTCCGGACCGAGCCTGATCTTTATCTCACTGCCCAAAGTCTTCGATGCCATGGGAGTCCTTGGCCGTCCTGTTGCAGTCGCGTTCTTCCTGATGATGGGCTTTGCGGCGCTGACATCCTGCGTTTCCGTCATGGAAACTCTGGTTGCTAACTGTATGGAACTTTACCATAAACCTCGTAAAAAAATGTGCGGTGCTGTCGGTATTTATTCTCTGGTCACTGCTGTCCTGATCTGTCTCGGATACAACAAACTGTATTTCGAACTGAAACTTCCAAATGGTTCCGTCGGGCAGCTTCTTGATGTCATGGACTACATCAGCAACAGCTTCCTGATGCCGTTTATTTCTCTGCTGACCAGTATTCTGATCGGCTGGGTGATCGGACCGGACTGGATCGTCGGTGAAGTAGAACGAAACGGCGAGCATTTCAAACGTGCCGGTCTGTACCGCTTCATGATCCGCTATGTCGTGCCGGTCGTAATGCTGATCCTGTTTCTTGTATCCACCGGATTCACAGATCTGATTTTCTGAAATCAGAGGACGCGCCACCGGCGCCTCCTCGATATGCAATGCAAAAAGTCCCCCGGGCAATAAACCCGGAGGATTTTTTCAGACTGTAATCTTGAACCAGTCTTTTTCTTCAAATTCAACAACTGTGCAGTCATTTGCGTATGTACATTCCGGAAGAATGATCATCGCATGAAGTTCGTCATTGTTAAGCGGAAGTGGACAGAGATGCCAGATTGCCGCATTGATTTTTACCATGTATCCTTTCGGCACGATAAATGCTTTCGTCAGTTCCGGAACAGGTGTACCGCCGGATGCCGGTGCAACATGAATGATCATATCATCATCCAGTGCCACAATGCCTTCCCATGTCGTTGTATGATATTCTGCCATTTTGACAATTCTGTCGTCCTTACGGACTGCGATCGGAGAAAATGCCATGCTGCCTACACAGGTTCCGGAAATGCGGTCCGGATAAAACTTATGGATTTCTCCTGACAGCGGATATCCCTCCGGTTCTGTCATATTGCAGAATGTGCCGTATGGTGCAAAATCTGCTGCGTTGATCTTGACTGCTTTTACTTCTCTCATTGGAAAAACCTCCTCTTGTTCTGTAAAAAATCCCCATTGATATTTCAATGCATTTAGTATAACACATTCCTTTATTTTTTCGCCAGTGTATGTTCGTATATTTCCCTGTCGTAGTCTTTAAATACATTGAAAATTACTTTTTTTACGCTGGTTTCTTTTTGTAAAAAATCTCTCACCGTCCGAACTGCAATCCCGGCTGCGCGTTCCTTTGGAAAGTGAAATTCGCCTGTCGAAATGCAACAGAACGCTACGCTTTCGAGATGATTCTGTGCTGCAAGTTCGAGACAGGAACGATAACTTCCGGCAAGCAGTTCACAGTCTTTCTCCGTTACTCTGCCATAAATGATCGGGCCTACCGTATGCAGGACATAACGACACGGCAGATTATATGCGGCAGTGATCTTCGCCTGCCCTGTCGGTTCCTCATGCCCCTGCGCTTTCATCATCTGTGCGCATTCATAGCGAAGCTGCGCACCTGCAAAGGTGTGGATGCAGTTGTCGATACATTTATGATTTGGCGCATAACATCCAGTCATTCCACTGTTCGCCGCATTGACGATCGCATCACAGCGGAGCGTAGTAATATCACCCTGCCAGAGATAGATTCCCTGCTCGACCGGAGTGAGATCAGCAAGCTCTGTGATGCCTTTTTTCTCCGTCTCTTCTTTCAGATATTCGTCCTGAATCTTCAGAAATTCTCTGCTGAGTATCTTCGGGGCACGTACATTAAGAAGTCCTCGAAGGAGATCCTTCTGCCCCTGTGGATCTTCTGGGATCGAATAATTACAGTATTCTTTTTGCTCGTTTAATAACTCCTGGATCAGGTATCTTCTTCTCTCACTCTGGTTCATGCTATCACCTCTTTGTTGTTATTTTGCTGCTGTTTTCTCCCGGAACTTCTACTGCACTATGAGAAAACCAGCTGTTTCAAAATTGATTTTCCGATTGTACCCTCCGGCATTTTTACCCCGAAATTCTCTGCAACAGATGCACCAATTACTGCAAATGTATCCTGATTCTCAATTGCACCGGTCTCTTTCATTTTCTTTGAATATGCAACAAACGGCACATATTCTCTTGTATGGTCAGTCCCAGTATATGTTGGGTCATTTCCATGGTCGGCAGTCAGAATAAGCAGATCATCCTCTCTCAGTTCATTCATAAGCGTCCCGAGACCTTTATCAAACTTCTCAATTTCATGTCCGTATCCTTCCGGATTTCTTCTATGTCCCCATAACGCATCAAAATCCACCAGATTGACAAAACAAAGTCCATGGAAATCCTCTTTGCAGATTTCAACTGTCTGCTGCATGCCATGTACAGAACTATCTGAATGATAAGTCTGTGTAATTCCCTCTCCGCAGAAAATATCATTGATCTTGCCTACCCCAATCACATCAAGACCTGCATCTTTTAATGCATTCAAAACCGTTCTTCCGGTCGGTTTGAGTGCATAATCATGACGGTTGCTGGTTCTTTTGAACTCGCCTTTTTTCTTTCCGACATACGGTCTCGCAATGACACGGCCAACTCTCCACTCATCTTTCATCGTCAGCTCTCTGGCAATTTCACAGCAACGATACAGATTTGCGAGGTCAAATGTCTCCTCATTTCCGCAAATCTGCATTACGGAATCTGCAGATGTGTAAACGATCATTGCGCCTGTATTGATTTCTTCTTCACCAAGTTCTTCGATGATTTCCGTACCACTTGCACTCTTGTTTCCAATGACACGCTTGCCGCATCTCTTTTCCAGTTCATCAATCAGTTCTTTTGGAAATCCTGTTTCTGTGAAAGTAATAAACGGCTTTTGTGTATAAATTCCCATCATTTCCCAGTGTCCGGTCATGGTATCTTTGCCGTTGCTGGCCTCACCAATCCGCATATAACGGCCAATCGGCTTCTCTATACCTTCCATAGAACCACCCTTATGCAGGTTCAGCATCCCAAGTTTCTGAAGATTCGGAATATCCAGAGTTCCCATCTTATCCAGAATATGTCCAAATGTATCTACACCCTTATCACCAAATTTCTCAGAATCAGGCATTGCACCGATTCCAAGTGAATCCAGAACAATCACAAATACTCTCTTATAAGTTTCCATAAGCATTCCCTTCTGCATATTATCACAAAATCATGCCAGATTAACCGGTCCAAATCCAAGTGGAAGAAGTTCATTTAAGGTAAAGACATCATATTTATCTTTGCTGACAGCCAGAATAATCTTAAATGTTTTCGGATCACAAAACTCCATCATTACCTGTCTGCACACACCACATGGTGCCGCATACTCTGTCGGGATTCCATCCTTACCACCCACAATACAGATAGCTTCAAATTCTTTTATCCCTTCGCTGACTGCCTTAAAAAAAGCTGTTCTTTCAGCACAGTTTGTTGGCGTATAAGCTGCATTTTCAATGTTGCACCCTGTATAATATGTTCCATTCTTTGCCAGAAGTGCCGCACCTACATGAAAATGTGAATACGGTGCATAAGAATAATCCAACTGCCTAATCGCCAGATCGATCATTTCTTCAATCTGTTTTTTATCCATAATTCTGCCTGCCTTTCTGAGTCTCTCTGAACCATCCGGTTTTATTTTCTTTTTTCCTGTTCTTTATCTGCACGAATGAGTTCACGAATTGCCTCTACTGCAACTTTGATTGCTTTGTCCGTGTCATGCACTACCGGGTTTTCCAGTCCTAATTTTTCTCTTTCCTGATTGGCAATCACAAGAAAGCAGGCTCCTGCACGCACTCTTAAGTAATTTGCCACAACAAACAGTGCCGCAGATTCCATCTCAGAAGCAAGACAGCCAAGACGTTTCCATGCTTCCCATTTATTCATCAGTTCATAGCTGACCGGTTTTACTTCCGGTTCATGCTGGCCGTAAAATGAATCTTTAGACTGTACTACGCCTGTATGAAATTCACAGTGTTCTCTCTTTGCACCTTCCACAAGCGCGTTGATCACTTCCAGATTTGCCACTGCCGGAAATTCAATCGGAGCATACTCCTTACTGGTACCTTCCATACGGATAGCACCCGTTGCAACGACCACATCACCACTCTTTACTTCCGGCTGCATTCCGCCACAGGTTCCGATGCGGACAAAGGTGTCTGCTCCGCATCGATAAAGCTCTTCCATTGCGATTGAAGCTGACGGGCCGCCGATACCGGTAGAAGTTACACTTACTTTTACGCCGTCCAGTGTTCCTGTATAAGTTACATATTCTCTGTTGTCTGCTACAAAAACCGGATCCTCAAAATACTGTGCGATCTTTTTGCAGCGTTTCGGGTCTCCCGGCAAAATTACGTAACGGCCAACCTCACCCTGACCTACCTGAATATGATACTGTTTACTTGCATCTTCAGAATAATTTTTCATGCTCATTTCCTCCTTTTGCGGTTGGTAAGAACAGATATTTACACTATATCTTAAGTATAAATGGCTTTTAAGGCTTTTTCAACCATTCCTTCAAAAAGAAAAAACGCTGCACGATTTTCTCTCGTACAGCATTCTTTCTTATAAAACCATATATTATTCTTTATGCAAGTCTGCTTCCTGCGCGCAGCATACGGAACATTCTTCTTGCAGCGCAAAGGTAAAGTTCCTCCGCATTTTCCAGTGCCTCGGGAAGTGTCATCACTCCGTTGATCGTTGTGATCATCGATTCAATTCCATAATCGAAAATGTCTTCAGCACCTTTTCCCATGCTACCTACGATTGCCACTGCCGGAATGTTATGTGCCTTGCAGTGCATGCCGACACCCTGCATGACTTTGCCGAATACAGACTGCCAGTCAGTCGCACCCTCACCGGTAACAACTATATCAACGCCTTCCAGACGTTTGTCAAAATCAACCAGATCAAGTACTGTTTCAATTCCTGATTTCAACGTTCCCTTCAGGAAAACCATCAGTGCTGCTCCAAGCCCGCCTGCTGCTCCGGCACCTTCTATCTGATCCATATCGACACCAAACTGTGCTTTCAGGATATCACGGTAGTTCTGCATTCCTTTTTCCAGCTCATCCTGAATCTCAGGTGTTGCACCTTTTTGTTTTCCGAATGTATAGGTCGCACCGTCTTTTCCGCACAGAGGATTGGTCACGTCACACATTACCGTGAAATTGCATTCTTTTACAAGCGGATTCATATCGGATACATCAATCTTGCGGATTTTGATCAGATCTTCGCCACAACCTTTCAGCTCTTCCCCGTTTTCATCAAGGAAATGTACACCCAGTGCGCGGATGCAGCCGATTCCACCATCGTTTGTTGCAGAACCACCGATTGCTATGGAAATATCACGGAAGCCTTTATTTAAAGCGTCCAGGATCATTTCGCCGGTTCCATAGGAAGTTGTATATCGTGGATCTCTTTTTTCATCCGGCACCAGTGGAAGTCCGGATGCTGCTGCCATTTCCATGACTGCTCTTTTTTCATCCAGCATTCCGTAACTGCAGGTAAGTTCTTCCCACAACGGTCCACGCACTTTCAGTGAATTGCTTTTGCCGTTTACTGCCGAAAGAACTGCATCTGTCGTACCTTCTCCGCCATCCGCAACTTCTATGCTGTCACAGATGCAGTCCGGAAAAATCTCCCGGGCTGCACATGTGAGTAATTCTGCTGTTTTCGGAGAAGACAGGGTTCCTTTAAAAGAATCTGATGCAAATAAAAATTTCATTGGATGTCTCCTCTCACATGTCATGTCACCTTACTTTAATTTAAACTGTACATACACCGGATCATGGTCTGAGTAAGAATAACCGGTATTGATATTTTCATATTTCAGACATTCAATATTGTCAGAAACAATAAACCCATCCAGTGTAACTGTATATGTCTCGCCCGGAATATATTCCATATCTGCATTACGTGCACTGTCCCACAGGGAAGCACACTCTTCATCACTCAACTGATCAATACAGAAAGAAAAATGATCCGGAAGTTCTGCTCTCGGGAACGGATATGCCCATGATTCTCTCTCTGCGGAATCATCCTCAGCAGCCTTCAGATCATGGTTAAAATCACCTCCGCAAAGTACATAATTGCCTGCATCGTATTCTTTCTTCATATCTGCCGTAAGCATCTGGATCTGGCCTTCCCGGATCTCGTCACTGTTTCCATAAGCAGACATATGAAGTTCAAAAATCACCAGTTCTTTTCCATTATCAACCGGAACGCGTGAAATACTATAGCAGCGGTCCAGATCAAAAAACTTACTGAAAGAAGTGGATACCGGAAAACTTCTTCTCAGAGAATCCGTCACCGGATATCTGGAAAACAGCGCAAGCCCGGATTTACTGCTGCCATGCGGCTGTGTAAATGGATAAAACAGAAACGCAGAATCATAATTCTGTGCAAATACGCAGTCATAATCTGACATACAGTCTTTCAGAACAGAATATTCATTCACATGATAGCTTCTTGTAGAATCCAGATCTACTTCTTCGATCAATGCAAAATCCGGATCATAGGATGCCACCAGTTCTCCGGCTCCCTGAACTGTCTCAAGAACGCTGTCTTTACTCTTTGCCCAGGAAGACTTCCCGCCATCCATAAAGAAGCTGAAGTCCGGAGTATATGCTCCAAAACCAATGTTGTATGTAAGCGCAGAATACTCTTTGCCTGTTGTAAGCTTCGCATCTGCCTGCTCCACGCGGGACTCCACCTCAAGCGGCAGATTATCCTCGATTCGATGATAGCTCGCATAAAGATAAATAAGATATGCAAGAAGTACAATTACAAGAATGCCAATGATGATACCAATGATCTGAAAAAATTTTTTTGCTGTTTTCATGGTTTTATCCTCGTTTCCTCGTTATCCACAAAAATGTACAGGTAAATATGATTCCTTTTATGATTGATGTTATGGAAAGTGCCCACCAGATTCCACTGAGACCGATCAGACCTCCCAATATAATTGCAAGCGGAATTCTTGCACTGGTAAAAGCGATGCTGATGATACTGCAAAGCCTTGTCCTGCCTAGTCCGGACAAAGCGCCGACGGTCGTCAGTTCCACGCACATAAAAGCTTCACTGAAACCAATGATCACCAGATATCCAACGGCCGTTGCAACTGCTTTCGGTTCGTGGAAAAAAATATCTGCGATTGCCTTCGGAAAGCAGATAAATACAAAGCTGATCAGCAGTCCCCAGATACCTACCGTCCACAGAGACGCGCGATATCCTTTACGGACACGGTCCATCTTTCCGGCACCATAATTCTGTGCAATAAAGGCATTCAGCGCTGCCGCAAAACCATCCGCCGTATTCCATGAAATAGATTCGATCTGTCCGCCGACTCTCTGCGTGGCAACGGCTTCGGCACCGTAGGCAGATACCATTCGCGTCAGTACCATGGAAATCGCACAGTAAGCCATACCCTGAATTGCAGTCGGAATGCCAATCCTGCAGAGTCCGCCGAGATATTCTTTCGGTATCTTTGCCGTCAGCCGGATTCCTTTTAATACATTTTCTTTCTTTTGTATGATCACACCAAGGATCATCATCATCATAACAATCGCCTGAGCTGTCACTGTTGCGATTGCAGCACCGACTACTCCAAGCTTCGGAAACGGTCCCGGTCCGAGGATCAGCACCGGATCAAGAATCATGTTTGTAACAAGTCCGATCAGGTTGGCCAGAAACGGTGTCTTCGAATCACCCTGTGCCGTATACAACCCTGTCATTGTCAGCGTCAGAAATGAAAATACAATCAGTCCGCATGCAATCTTGGTATAGGATAGGGCTGCGGTCTGTGCCTCCGGATCCGTCAACTGAAAAAATGCGACCATCTGCCGTGTAAACACAAGCGAAATAACCGCGTATGCCATTCCCATAAGTGTCGCAAGCTGCACTGCTGCCTGTGCAAAACCATGGGCTCTGTCACGTTCGCCGCGTCCAATGCACTGTGCCACCTGCACCTGTCCGCCCATCCTCGCCATAGCCGCAAGTCCCTGCGAAAGCCATGTAAACATACCGCCGACACCAACTCCTGCAACTGCTTTTGAGCCCAGCAGTCCGATCCATGCCATATCTGTGATATTATATAAAGTTCCGAGAAACGAAGATGCCATGATCGGAATGGCAAGTTTCGTCAGTGTTTTCAAAATAGGACCTTTGGTTAAATTTCCTTCCATTCTCTTTCCCTCATCCGTTTTCGTATTCATCCATTAGTCCTATTATACATGGTTTAATCCCTCTTTTCATCAGAAAAATTCACAGTTATAAACATATTTCCAAATCACACCAATTTACCACTCATAAATTAGTTGACCCGTGCTATAGCAATCGTCTTCTAAGTCATTGGAATCAAAAAATGCAGGACAGTATATTAGAACTATACTTCCCTGCATTTCATTTTTAACATTTATTTATATTTTACCGCAGTTCCGTACGCGATCACTTCTGCTGCACCTGCCATGACCTGAGAAGAACCATATTTCACACCGATCACTGCATCGGCATCCATCTCTTTTGCCTCATCAACCATACGCTTCGTGGCAATCTGTCTTGCCTCATTCAGCATTTCCGTATAGCCGACGATTTCACCGCCAACCAGTGTTTTCATACCTGCCATAAAATCTCTGCCGACGTTTTTTGTCTGTACAACTGTTCCTTTTACGATTCCAAGCGGCTCAAACTCCACACCCGGAATATATTCAATACTTAGAAGCTTCATCCTCTTCTCCTCCTTCGATTTCTTTCATTCTTCCTGCAAGTGCTACGAGCGTTCCCACAATAATTACTGCCGGAATCCCTGCTATAAGCAGAAGTATTCCCAGTGGAATTGGATCCTGTGTGTTTGCCCAGAATACGATTACGATCGTAATCAGCATAAGCAATACCATAACTGCCGCACCAATGATCGCCCCGTTTCTTTTTTTCTTATGGACATCCATTTTGTTTATATCCATAAACTTTGCACCTTCTTTCTCCATCTGCTCAATTTCTTCCAGACAGTCCTCCGCATTGAGAGAATCCAGTGACCGGTGTTCCAGGATCAGGCGTTCGCAGATATCCTGCATCTTCGAAAGACCGTCTTTACGATGCTCCAGTTCTTTCAGATGCTGTTCGAGGCAGATCTGCAGGCTTTTCTTTTTTTCGAAAAGAGCTTTCATTTCTTCTATGGAAATATCCATCTTGCGGAACAGTTTGATTTCCTGAAGTCGAATGACATCTGCCTGATGATATTCCCTGTATCCGTTTTCTGCACGTGCTACATTCAGTAATCCCTGCTCTTCATAAAAACGGATATTTTTTCTTGTGATTCCTACCAGCTCTTCCACCTGTTTGATTTTCATACTGCTACCTCTTACTTTCCTGACAGTCCCGGAAACCATTCACATCGCTGTCTGTATCTGTTTTATACAGCTTCCATAAGGTGGAAGGTCAAGTGTTTTTTTAAATTTCTTGATTTTTGTATATAAATATACCGCTTTCTCTGAACCACTGCTATTTGTCACTCTTTAATATTGTGACAATGGATGCCAGCAGAAGAAACATCGGATAATAAAGCTTCGGCATAATCTGGAAAGCGGAAATTTCGCCGCCCAGCTCATTGACCGCTGAGATTGCCACGAGCATCTGAGCACCATATGGAATGACTCCCTGAAAGATACAGGAAAATGTGTCAAGAATTGATGCTGTCTTTCGTGGTGTAATGTCATACTCCTGTGCCATTTCTTTCGCGATTGGATTTGCCATCACAATTGCAACCGTGTTGTTTGCCGTCGCAATATCCATCGCACCAACCAGAAGTCCCATGCCAAGCTGCCCGCCTTTTTTGCCTCGAAAAATCTTGTGAATCCATCCAAGCAGCGCATCAAATCCACCATATTCACGAATCAGGGCACACATTGCCGCAACAAGGATTGCAACCATACATGTCTCAAACATTCCGGATACACCGGACCCCATGTTTGTCAGAAGTTCCACCGGGGTGATATGTCCTCCGGCAAGCATGATGACAGCTCCTGACACAATTCCGGTCAAAAGAACTACAAATACGTTGATGCCGATAATTCCACCGATCAGCACCAGCACATACGGAAGCACCTGAAGCAGATGATAAGACTGGGTAACATGTCCTTTAATTTCTGTCTGAAAGGAAAGAATGAGAATCACGGCCAGGGTTACGACTGCCGCAGGAAATGCAATCCAGAAATTCTCCCGGAATTTATCTTTCATCTCACATCCCTGTCCGTTGCATGCCGCAATCGTCGTATCCGAGATAAACGACAGGTTATCTCCAAACATTGCTCCGCCTATGACTGATGCCACACAAAATGCAAGATCAAAACCGGATGCTTTTGAGACTGCTGCCGCAATCGGTACAAGCAAAGTAATCGTTCCTACGGAAGTTCCCATCGCCACAGAGACAAAACAAGCCACAACAAATAATACCGCCACAGAAAATCTTGCCGGAATCAATGTCAACATGCAATATGCCACACTTTCCGCACTGCTTCTTCCTACTACACCGACAAAAGAGCCAGCTGCAAGAAAAATCAGAAGCATTGTGATGATATTTTTGTCCCCGACACCACGTGCCATAAGCTCCAGTTTTTTATCAAAATCTACTTTTCGATTCTGCAGACATGCGACCAGAATTGCTGCAAGAAACGCAACAACAATCGGCACATTATAAAATCCCATCGGGATTTTCATTACATATTCAAATAAGATCCCCAGTCCCAGATACAGTATAAGAAATACCCCGATCGGCAAAAGTGCAATGGCATTGCCTTTTTCTTTCTTCATTATCAAAATTCCCTTCTCCATTTAGTAAAGTAAAAAATATGGGAAGGCTAAGCTTCCCACATAGAAATCTTCATCTCTGTAATTATAATAGGTTATTTCACCACTCCTGTCAATTACAATCCCAGAACCCTTACCCTAGTCAAAATATTTTTATTTTGTAGGCAGCTGTTCCAACTGCCTGCATTTTCTTTACTTTCTATACACTGCCTTCGAACTCATTCCCCGAGCTTTTAAAAGCTTCTTATATGCTTTCAGCTGCTTTGCCGGAACTTTGACAGTTGGCTTTTTATAGGTTCCTGCAAAAGCTTTTGAACCTATAGTCTTGCCTGACAGTGTACTTGTCTTAATTGTAATACTCCTGAGTTTCTTACAATTACGGAATGCCTGTTTTCCAATACTTCTGACAGTTCCAGGAATTGTTATTTTACTCAGACTAATGCAATTTGCAAATGCTCTGTGGTCAATCTTTACGATTCCATTTCCACCACTTACTTTGCTCAGTTTCTTGCATCCATAAAATGCGTTTGTGCCGATCACAGTAACATTTCTTCCTATTGTAACAGACTTAAGTGATTTATTATTCTTAAATGCATTTGCTGATATACCAGTTACTTTGCAAGTGATTCCATTTACTTTGACCGTATCTGGAATTCTTACAGATGATTTCTTATAAACAGGTTTTGTAAACTCAACACTTGCTCCATCCATCAGGACTTTGTAAACACCATTTGTTGATTTATCTTTTACCGTCTTTCCAGGAGTTACTGTTTGTTGTGTGAGTTTTGCAATTCTTTTACCTGAACTTATTTTCTGATTACAGATTGTACAGTAAATATCTCCTGTATATCCTTCGGAAGTGACACTTGCATCTTTTTTATTCCTGATCTCCGTTACTCCATGACCAGTTGCTGCGATTACTTCTGTTTTAGTTATTCCACAGGAAGTACAGGTATATGTCTTGATACCTTCAGTAGTACAGGTGGACGATGTTGTAACCTCACCCTTATTCCATACATGATCTGTTTTTGGAATTACCTGACCTTCTTTTAAAAGTTTATTACAATCCTGACAGTAAACATCACCAGTATATCCTTCTGACTTACAGGAAGCTTCTTTTGCATCTTTTGTAATCTGGTTTACATGTCCTGTTGCCGGAATCTCTACTCTTTTCGTATCATTACAGTTTTGACAAACCGAAATCGAATATCCATTTGCTGTGCAGGTAGCATTCTGTTGTTTCTCTATTATGTAATTATGTGCAGTCTTTGGAATGTTAATTGTATCAGTATCACCACATTTTTCACATGTGTAGGTCCTGATTCCTTCTTCCGTACAGGTTGCCTTTCGTGTAACTATACCACTATCCCAGTCATGATCAAATTTCTTAGTTACTTTTCCAGAAGAAAGTTTTATTCCACAGTCTTTGCAATAGATGTCTCCGGTATAACCCTCTTCTTTGCAGGTTGGTTTTTTTGCATTTCTGGTTTCTTTGTTCTTATGACCGGTTGCTACTAAGGTTTCCGTTGTTTTATAAGGACAATTTTTATAAGTGCAACAATATTCTTTTTCTCCAGTGGCTGTACAGGTTGGTGGTACTGATATTGTTCCTGAATCTAAAACATGGGTATGCTTCTTTCCACACCCTTCCCGGCTACAAGTTGCGGTTCCATCTCCATTGTCTTTCCAGGAATGTCCTAACGCTGGATGTTTGCTGTCTTTCTTAGTGATTGTTTTCGAACAGCGACTACATTTACCGTGGAGAATGCCACTGCTTTCACAAGTTGGTGCATCTTTTTTTGTTAGAATATACTTATGCCCAAGTTTTGGTATATCTTCTGTTTTTATGCCATTACACTTTGCACAGGTACAATGAAATGTCTGTGTTCCCTGCTCGGTACAGGTTGGCTCTGTAGTTCTTTCTCCTGCATCCCATTCATGAGTATGTGTTGCCTCACATCCGCTACGCGTACAAGTTGCCGTTCCGTCTTTATTATCTGCCCAGATATGACCTAAAGCATCAATACTTCTCTGATCTGTTGTTGCTGTACAGTTTTTATTTTTACAATGGCGGCTTTCTGTGCCTGTTTTTTCACAGGTTGCAGCTATATCTGTAGTCCAGGTTGACGCATAGGTATGTCCCGTTGCAGAAACGCTTTCTTTTTTGGTGTTTTTACAAATACTGCAGGTAAAAGTTTTTTCTCCAGGTTCTGTACATGTTGGTTGCTGGGTGATACTTCCATTATCCCAATGATTCTTACAATCGTGGACAGATACTGTCGATGAACAAGATGCAGTTATACCATAAAGGGTTGCGGTCAGATTTGTTGTGCTCTCCTTTAAACCAGAAAGCTGATTATTGTTATAGTCCGCTGTTGAAGGATCCTCTACGGAGATAACAGGGGTATCCAGAACAGGTGCCAAGCCTCTTCCGCCTGACCAAAACTTAGTAACATCTATTCTGATCTCTTTAATTGCTGGTGTTGTGTTCTCTCCTATGCGTAAAGAGTAAGACTCCTGGTCAAATTCTACATTGATCTTTTGGATTTTAGTTTTATCTACAGAAACAGAAACCGTTTCTGTACTATCATTTGCTGAAACTTCAGTTGTATTTATTTCAGGTCTGTATGCAAATTCTTCTACCCAGTAATGTACTCCGTTATAATAAACGTGTCCAATTCCGACACAATTAAATTTAGAAGAAAGCATATTTCTACGATGTCCCTGCCCACCATAAGGCTCATCATCTTCTCTCCAAACGAAATTTACCTGAGAAGCCGTATTTTGACCGGCAGCGATATTTTCACCAGCATAATTGCATTTAATATTTTCTTGCGGATAAGTCTCCCAGGCATACCCTCCTGCTGGACGTTCGTGAGTATAAGATAATGCAATTTCTGCGGCACGTTTCATAGCTACTCGTTCAAGGTCATAATCATACTTAAGTTCTTTTAAATCCGTACAATAAGTTTTTGTAGTATCATCCATATTCCAATACCATGCATACTCACTGTTTGTTCGTGCCTCGTTAATCATGTCAACAATTTCTCGAGCTTCCGTCTGTCCGTATTTGACGGAAATATTTACCGGAATAATCTCAGCAGCTTTGGCTTTTTGTGGGAGGATAATGAGTCCTCCAAGAAAAAGCAAGAGTATCAAAATTCGTATTTTTGTTTTCTTCATATTCTTCCCCCTCCGAATCTTCAAATCTCAGACGTTTTGATACATCTGAATAGAAGCATGAAACAACAATAAACGTACTGTTTTTCGTGTTTCAATTGTAATTTTCGCTTTTATTTGAAGTATACCATATGCGTTTCCTAGCGTCTACTATTCGACATGTTTCCTCAGCTTCTTTTCTATATCTCGTTACTGTTCACTCCGTTCACAGCAACTTGGTCAAAATCCATTCCAAATCATCTTCGGTGATGGGATTTTGCCAATATTCATGGCAAAACACCTCGCGGGATATTACCTGTGAACAGTAACTATATCTCCTATAAAATGTTGTGTAACTGATTCCGAGTAAATTACCGAAAATATATTTCCACACAACAGAAAAACCCCGGAAACCTTACGGTTCCGGGGTATCTTACGTTTGGACACATGTACCTTCACGATACTTTAATCCCGTTTTATCTCATATTTTTTATGGTTTTCTCTCCAAAATACAGTGAAAAACGGCTGAATTGCACCACCTATTTTGATTTGCCTGATTTCTTGGCACCGTTTTGGCACCGGAGAATACTCAAACTGATTCTCTTCTGTATCTGCCAAATACTTCTCTACAGACTTTATATTGCACCGGTAATTTTTAACTGTTATAATCGAAACATGGGTGCTACCATAACGGTAGGCGGTTAGTCCTTCAACAGAGGGTTGCAGAGTGCCAGTGGCACTCGTTTTGCAACGACCGAAGTGAAACGGAGACCTGTGACCCTCTGATTACATAGAAACCTGTAAAGGAATCCAGTGGAAAGGAGGGCTAAGCCAATGAGTATTATTGACTTCATAGCAGTAGTGAGCTTCGGCTTAACCTGCTTTGGTATCGGATATACATTAGGCAAAGATAATCATAAACCACAAAAATAACCGCCCTGGTCTGTAAACTAAGCGGTTATCTTTGATGATATTCTAATTAGTAAAACGGACTAACCGTCTATCGGTAGCACTCTTTTTCTATAATCATATTAGCACGCATCTGTGGAAATGTCAAAAAGTTCTTTTTCCATAGTATGTAATACGAATTTGAAAATACTTATAAGCCGAAAAAATACACCAGTACCAGCTTGCTCACAGCAGCTCCACCAAAAGCAACAACTGCAGTTACAACTAATTGCATAGGTTTTGGGAAATTTTCGAACACAAAAACTTTCCTACTCTTACTCCGCACCTTGCTTAAAGATCCTGTCGTAAATGCTGCCATCATTATGACTGACACATATACCAAGGTCTCACAATAGCCGGCAAGCTTTCCTAACACATCATTATACATATATGCACCTGTTTCATGCAGAATCCAGTATAGAACCAATGCACAAACTCCCATGACACTTTGGAGCTTCATTTCCTTAAAAATCTTCTCTTTCTCTGTAGTTGCATAATCTGACATTGTTTTAGCAATTTTTCTTTCTTCTTCGTTCATCATCTCGCTTTTCCTTTCTCCACTGATAATCTCAGGAATGCTGATATCATAATAATCTGCAATATCCACAAGAATACTGATATCCGGCATATTGTTTCCGGTTTCCCATCTGGATACGGTCCTTCCAGAGACATTTAATATTTCTGCCAACTGCTCCTGTGTAATGCCTTTTTCTTTGCGAAGTTTTTTTAAAAAATTCCCGATTTTTACTTGGTCCACCTCAACTCCTCCTTTCATCATCAAATATAGAATCTGTTATCTGCAAATAACACGACACAAAGCGAGAAATGTCGTATTTTCACTAATAGACACAGTTGTCTATGCGTTTTTCATTTTTTCAATTATACAAACTTGAATTTAAATTATAACGGTCTTTGCAAATACACCATATCTACCAACTGTATTCCACTCTCATAGATTGGGTGGTCATAATTATCTATAAAGAAATTTGATATGATATGCGAACGGACAAAACCACACTTTTCATAAAATGGTATTGTCAGTGGGCTATCGCCTGTTCCCACTTGCAGAATGGCATATTGCTCTCTGTAATTATTAACAATAAACTCAATTAAGGCTCTTGCATAACCTTTCCCTTGATATTCTGGAACTGTCGCAATGTTCTTGATTTCAAGTATGTCATTTTCTTTATCGGTTATGACACACTCACACTTGACCCCATTATCATCAAGTACATACATCTTGCCGTTATCAAGATAACGGTCAACCATATCTTCCTGCTCATCTGCTAATAGGAGCAAATCAAGATATTGTTTTTTATTTTCTTTAACTTCAATAATTTTCATCAATCGCACCTACAAATCCCGATTTATCTCTTACATTTTATCATATTCTATCCCAAAACTCTATTCTTAGATTGCCAAAGAGCAGCCTTCCGACTGCCCTTTCTGCTCACATATACACGCTCTCTTTCAACACAATTTCCTCCGCACATGCCTTTATATTATTTATCAATCCACCCCATTTCATCAGATCCTGCATTTTCAGTTGTTCCGTCACACCTTGTTTTTCCTCAATCTGCTTTACCAAGGTTTCCACCTGCTCTCTGGCCTCCTGATCGACTCGGTTCAGATGTGCCGTCAGCTCCCCAGTCATCAATAAATACTGGTATCGTGCCGGTCTATGCTCTTTCAGGAACTGTTTCCGCAACATTCCGTATTTACCATATGTCGGTTCTCCCTCATTCACTGCCAGATCTGGCAGGTAATAGTCTCCATGCAGTGTGTAACTTAATCCATTGCTTTCATCATAAATGTGCTTTTTCATCATCTTATCTCTCCATTCCTCTGTTTTTTATTTTATTTTTCTTACGCTGCTGATTCTCCATCTCGCTCTTTCTGGCTCCCCAGGCAAGTCTTTCGTGAATACTTCCTGTTGGCATTTGCTCCATTTGTCGCTTTTCTTCTAATGCCTTCTGCTCCTGTATATCCTGTTGTACCGCATCATCTACAGTATTTTCTCCAAGAACACGCACTACCCGGTCATATCTATCAGAAACATCCTGCAATTGTTGTTTTTCATCAAATAACTGCTCTTCTTCACGCACTGTATCTAGCTCTCTTTGTATTTGGTTATATGCTTGCTTTGTTTTCTGATATTTGTGTTTCCATTTTTCTACTTCTTCGGCAAGTTCTTTAACCTGTGCAGCCATCGCAGCAATTTTATTTTTCACCTGAGTAAACAGTGGTTTTATTTTCTTATCCCGGTAAGTTGTTGCACGTTCCAATGCACCAGCTTCTGGAAGTAGAGTTTTCACTGTTCCATATTCCTTTATTTCTTTGCTGACATTATCCATTACCGGCTGTAACCGTTCTCTGCGTTCTTCCAGGCTATGCAGATCTTTCTCGGCTTTTTCCGCACGCTTCTCAGCTTCCTCTTTATCCTTAACTGCCTGCTCCTTGCCATCTTTTAAAAGCTGGATATCAGCTCTTGCTTCCGCAATCTGTGCAGTCAGTCCTTCATTCTCAGCAGTAAGATATTCTTTCTCCTGTTCCAATGCCTGCACTTCTTTTTTACGCTCTTTTTTCTTAAAATTATAAACGTCCAGATGTTCCTCATGAGTACCTTTCTGTTCCCATTCAATTCCATATTGCTTTGCAATCTCTGCCAGAACTTCTTTTTCATGATTTATCCACTGATTCAGTTCTGTATCATGCTTATTTCCACCTTGAAATCCAAGACTTTTTAATGCCTGTTTCATCGAAACACTTGTATCCATTCCTTTGCCCTTCCACCCCGTCACATAAGGAATAAAATCAATATGCAGATGTGGAGCAGCCTCATCCTGGTGCAGATAACAGCAAAATACCTGAAGTGTCGGATTTCGTTTCTGAAAATCTTTCACATACCCGTTCAGTACCTTTACAGCCAAATCTCCCTCATCTGTTCCAACAGCCATATCTTCTCGGTTTCCAATCTGGAAAATCACTTCATGGAACAGCTTTTCCTGTTTTCCTTGCCGGATTTTTTCATAATAAGATCAAAGGCTGGTAAAAAAAACTCCTGTGAATAGCAAACATTCGCAGGAGTTTTTTTGGCACCGTTTTGGCACCGCTGGTCTTATTTTTTAATTTTAAATTTATCTTTACTTAGTCTTATTGATAAATTTCCTTTAATCTCCGCATTGAAAATTCATAGGTGATTTTACTTTCCGTCCAACAGAAAAACCCCGGAAACCTTGCGGTTCCGGGGTATCTTACGTTTGGACACAATGTACCTTGCGGTACTCAATATATATTAGTCAGTGATTACTCGATGATTGTAGCAACACGTCCTGATCCTACAGTACGTCCACCTTCACGTTTGTGAGGTTCTTAAAATCTCATTATTTTCTATGATTTTCGTGTCTATATTGTCCTGTATTGTGAATTTTCCAAGTTGTATTTTTATTCTTTTCATTTTTTAGTATCAAAATAGTATCACAAAATAAGTAATACATTCAAAACGAAGGATTGGTCTCCCAATCCCTCGAAATTAGTGGCTGGTCTTACGCTATTAGCTGCCCTTCCATTATCTATGATATGCACTAAATAAAAAAAGTAAACTAAACTAGCTTACTTTTTATGTAGCTGGCTTTACGTATATTAAATACAACCCTTCTACGCACTTATTATTCACAGCTGGCTTTACGCTTCTACACTACCCTTCTGTGATTTAAATTTATCATATTTTTCTTGAAAAGTCAATGCTATTTTGTGATCGACATTAAAACATATTATTATACTTTGATTACCTTTTTTCTCGAAATGAAGCTTTGAAGCATCTAACAATTCAGATAATACCTGTACTATATCATTAAAGGTCAGATTTCGAATTTCATCTTTTCCTAACTCTAATTCAATAGAGCCTTTTTCTATTTTTACATTATAATAAACATCATCAAATTTATTGTCAATCCAAAATTGATACATTTTATTTTCAAAAACTTTTTTCTCTGAATAAAATTTCTTATACTCATTCAATCCCTTTTGATTCGACAATTTAAAGTATTCTTCCACCCGCAAAATTACCTTTTCAATTTCCGCCGGTTCCGCACATACTAATTTTTCAGAATTGTAATATCTACTATGTATTTGTTTTTCTGTAACAATATTAATCTTATCAACTCGAGCAATAGAATTAGTTGAAACGATTCTACACCCAAAGCCTTGTCTTTTACATTTTTCCCACCGCTCTTTTGTATACGTCGTTAAGGGTACAACATAATACATTTTTTCTTCTTTTAGCATCCGTACAACCATCGCCGGGTGTACCCCTTTAAATTCGTATTCTTCTGTTCCCCCTAAATCTATTGCATAAATGCATCCATTAATAACCTTCTTCATCCGTATCTCCCTTTATGACTTAATATTTAACAGCTTCTTGAATTCTGTACGTCGTCCAGTATTAGATTGGTTTTTAAAATTAACATTCATATACCACTCACACAATTTATTTTCAACTTCTTTTCCCATATTATCTGGATAATATACAAAATATCCTGTTAAATATGTTATATAATCTATTCTATCTGGTTCTTGCAAATTGTGTTCCTGAATAAACTGAAGTGCTTTATCTAGTGCTTTCAATGTCAATTCAAAGCATCTTTGAATTTCTGAAGGTTTAAGACTACACAACTGGTTCTCTTTTGTATCAGATGGAATAGGAGTATATGCTTCTGTATGTTCCTTACCTGTTATAATTTCATATGCCGAATTTAAAGTAGCAATTGGATAAGAGACCTCTGTTTTTTTAGGGACAAAGAAGTTATAACCATGTTCCAAAAGTCTATCTCTGAAAATATTCGTATATTGCGTATAGATATCAATTCCATGAATTTTCATCTTTGAAAATCTCATTTGTAAAGCACTTACACGACTTCCTGCATTATTTAATACTTCAAACCATTCTATTTGTTCATCTTCTGACAAATCATCTGCTTGATTAATTGTATAATAATAATTTCTAATTTTAGTCCGGCACTGTAATAAAACAGGTAAAACATTTTCTTTTCTTAGGTATTTAGAATTCATAACATACGAATAAAACACGCTATCTTCTTTATTGAGCAGCTTTCCAACTGGAATCTGATATCTTTCTATTGCTCCCTCTACCAGAAGAAATCTTCCTTTTATTAAATCCAAAACTATATTTCGAAAATCCTCACTATCCGTATATGCTTTATAGTTCGTTGTCAGTCTTTGCTGTCCATCTACAATTGAAATTTGAGTTCTACTCATATCCTTAACTATTTCTCTCGTTATAAATGATACTTGTGGCACGTAATCCTGCAGATCATTAATCGCATTAACTGAAAGTGGCGAAACCGGAGCTTTTCCTAATAATTGATAATTTAAAAGAGAAATGCATTTATGCAAATTCCAACTCATGTCTCTCTGATATAACGGTAAAGTTATTTGCTGTTTTTCAATTTGCTGACACATACTTAAAACTGTTAATTTATGCGATTTTTCTGTAGGGTTAAATTCTGCAGCCCTAATTAGTTTCTGATTTATATTCATTTTTCACGTCTCCTTTTCTTCATACTATACTCTATTTATTATTTTGTCAAGCGCAGCGTCCATTATTTTTTTGCTTTTTCCATATTTTATGCTTATTTTAGTTTAGCTGCTCTTTTTTCTCGCTTGTAAATACTTATAAAAACACCGCTTAGCTATATAACTAAGCGGTAAATTCAATATCACTATAATTAAAAAAATAGCACCTATCTCTAAAAATGTCAAAATTTTTATCTCGCAAAACTTTATATATCCCCCGAGAAGTAACCTTTAAGCACCTTTACTGCATTCTCTGCATCATCGGTTTTCACGAATATATCCACACCATATATTCCAAATCCAGGTGCCCCATGCATTGCAACATTCGCACCTGCTTCCTGTGAAAAAGCTGCTATTCCATTTTGCTTTAACATTTCTACGAGTTGTTCTGTCTCTACTATATTCTGTGCATTATAAATTTTTGTCCATTCTGCCTTAGATATGGAAGTTTCCTTTTTCTCCTGAACATTTGACGAATTCTGGTTTCTTTTTCGATTAATAAATGCCAAGAGCCTAAGAACAATAAATGCCACAATAGTAATACCAATCAGAAATCCCACTGCTAATCGTGTTACCTGTGTTTCTGTAGCTCCCATTCTAAATAAACATATGCCATAGATGACTGTAAAAATTCCTGCACATATCACACTGGTGAAAAAATCGCGCCATATAGTAGCACTTTTGGGCAAACATTTATCCCATATTCCATTGTACACCATAATAGAAGCATACAGAATTCCTCCTACCAAAGCAGTTGCTGTCTCTCCTAAAACCAAGCGAATATCCACCGTTAATAACATCTGAATAATAATCGCTAACACACTAATCACAAACATTGATGCAAATGCAAGATTTCCAGCCTTTAATGCTTTTTGTTTCACCCATTCTTCATACACCGCCACTTTGTCCAGTGTTTCTTTCATCTCTTTATTCATAGTCTGGCTCCTTTCTCCATCCAGGAGCTCTCTTATCTCAACATCGTAATACTCAGCAAGTTGAACAAGTATACTGAGATCTGGCATATTTATTCCTGTTTCCCATCTGGAAACTGTTCTTGCAGATACCTCAAACTTCTCGGCAAGCTGCTCTTGCGTAAGATTCTTTTCTTTACGACATTGCTTTAAAAAAGCTCCAATCTTTTTTGTATCCATGTCTCTACCTCTCTTCCACTTACAGCTTACCAATATATGCCAAAATTACCACGACATAAAACGAGAATCCGCTAATTTTCAATCTGACATCATATGTCTAAAACAAATAAACGGTATTTTCACCCCGAAAACATTCTATTTTTCTATAAATTAACTTTCTCTTTTATGTCTATCTATAAGCAACAGAATAAACATAACAAACCATATCGCCCATGCAATTAAACAACCAGTTCCTATATACCAAATATCTATAATCATTCCAGCAATAAAAGGAAGTGACATAAGCATCATTCTCTTCCCATATGCCTTACACATAGCATTTTCATCATATTTTTTTCGTTCTTCTGCAGATTTCATATTATAACCAGACAAGAAGTTGGATGCTTGTCCTTTTGACCTATAAAACCATATTCCAAATAAAAGCATAATTACTGCCATTGCAAAATCAAAAATAATATAAATATAGAACATATAATGCTTCCTTTCAGTCGATTCCACAAACTTGAAGTTATTGATCTTCTGAATCCAATCCAAGTTCTTTCAGCTCTTTTTCGTTTTGGATATCTTCAACAGTTTTCTTTCCAGTGATTGCACTGTAGGCTTCTTTGATGCCATTTTTCACTGCCCATTTGATAACGAAATACAGCGCAATCAAAATAACAATTGCGGTTCCTCCACTTATACCTAATTCATTCCACATAATTCAATCCTCCAAATTCCGATTTATCTATTTAATCCTCTAAAAACGCTGTATTTTCAAGGCTTTTCGCCTACTTAATGTTCAAACCTTATGTATTTTCCCTTGTTTTTGCCCTTATGAGCCAAAACAAGGGAAACTTTTTTATTCTCCACCGACTACTTTATCCATCAGCCTTGCGGAATTACGCTTCGCTTCCCTTGTAGCGTGAGCGTAGATGTTCATTGTGGTACTTACATCGGCGTGTCCGAGAAGCTCCTGCACATCTTTCGGTGCTGCTCCGTTTGCAAGCAGGTTGCTTGTGTAGGTATGTCTGAGCATATGAAAGTGGAAGTCCTCCAGTCCCTCGACTTTTTTCCTTGCCGTCCTGCACATAATCCCCACCGTACTCGGTGCTTCATACGCTCCATCAGGTCTTAAGCATACAAAGGATATTTCTTTGTAACCATCGGGAACTTCCTCCATTCTCGGTAAGCTGTAAACCTCATAATAAGTACGGTCTTTTTCTTTGACTTCCAAGTAGTAGTTGAGGTTGTAAAGCTCTCCGTAGCGGAAACGGTTTTTGTGCTGTTCGGTTTTTGCCGCTTTCAGGATTGCCGCCAGCGTGTCACAGAAGTCCACGGTACGGATTTTCTTTCGCTTCGTTGCTCCTATCTCGGTTTTGTGCCTGTCCCCGTTATAACGGATACTGCGGCGTACTGTAAGGTACTGCTCGTCAAGGTTGATGTCCCGCCAAGTTAAGGCACATACCTCTCCAATACGAAGTCCTGTGTAGTACGCTATCTGAATGGGGAGCAATGCAGGATTATCCTTAGCTTTCAGAAATTCTTCCAGCTTGCAGTATTGCTCATAATCAAGAGTAGGTTTGGAAACTGTATCACTGTCCTCGTCAGAGAACAGGTAATATTCCTCTTTTTTGCCCCTCATCACAACATATTGCATCGGATTAAAGGTTATCAGCCTTTTCGGGAATACCGCAAAGCGGAACGCCCCCTGCAGGACTGCCGAGAACAATCTCAGATACCCTTTGCTGAGTGCTTTTGCTGTTGTACCGTCGGGATTTGTACCGCCAAAACTGAGCAAGTCCATATACGCCTGTAAATGATCGGCGGTTACGGTTTTCAGCTTTCTTTCTCCGATAGGGTGCTGCTTGATACGGTTGACTACTCCCTGATACGACATTACCGTACCATTACTGAGATTGCCTGGTTTCAGTTCTTCCTCCACCCACATATCCAACAGCTTACCAAGCGTTGCATTCTCGGATTTTGCTACGAATTTCTTTTCCTCGTAGTCCTCCATTGCTTTTCGGAGCAGTGCTTCCGTTTCGGATTTACTTTCTGTGCCGACATACTCTTTTTGTACCTGCTTACCGCTTTCATCTTCTACATAGAAGCGGTAGTACCACTTTTTGCCTTTCTTTCTTACAGAACCTTTTGCCATAGATAAAAAACTCCTTTCCTATCCGTGGCAACCGGAACTGTGACGTATGGTGTGCGTAAAGTAATAGTGTCACTCATCGACTCTTATGAAGCCGATTTTTTAATGTCAAGGTGCCACGTTATTGTTTCTGTCAGCAAGTCTTTCTTCTGCTGACATCTTAATCTGCGACATCTTCCCAAAAATGTTTTTGGAATTCAAATCGTAGATATGTAAGAAACAATCCACCATCTGTTTCATATCTTCGACTGGCTCACTCAGTTCGTTGTGGTAAGCCTTTTCGGTAATCTCTCCAGCACCTATGGCATATTTCATCAGGGACTGCTTTAACCCCTCATCTTCTGCGATACGGTCTGCTTCTGCCATTGCTCTTGCAAAGTGTCCGCAGAGGACAGCGTACATATCCATATACTGTCCGAGTATGTTGGTCAGCATTTCCTGTCTCGGCTCTCCCTGTACCGTTGATGTAAGAACATCAAGGAATTTCTTTGTGTGTTCCTCCATCGTCTTTTCACAGACAGTACGGGTAGAGTATTCCTTTTCTTCGGAAAGTCCTGTCAGCCATTCGGGTGTTGTGAGCAGTGCTTCTGCAAGACCGTTGATAATCATAGTTCTTGTCGGGTCAACTCCGCCTGCTTCATATCTTTGGATTGTGGATTTGTTCACGCCGATACGCTTGCCCAGCTCAGGCATTGTGAGATTTAACTCTGTTCGGCGTTCCTTCACTCGTTCACCGACCTGTTTTGCGGTGAATGTAATTTCATTCTTCAAGGTTTTCACCTCCTGACGAGTATTAGTATAGCATAGAGAAATGCAATTTGCAACCCTTATCCCTGATAAATATTAAAAATAATTAATAACAGGTTGCAGAATGGGTTGACAGCAGGTAGCAGAATAAGTATAATTAACATTGCAGAGTTGCAAAATGAGCATTTTGCAAAGGAGGAAGATAGTATGAGTACAGTTAAAATGGGATTAACCATCGAAGAAGCCGCCGAATGTACGGGTATCGGCAGAAACACAATGCGAAAGCTGGTCGAATGGGGTAAGCTGCCTGTCCTTAAAGTTGGACGAAAAGCGATTATCCGCAGCGATACGCTGGAGCATTTTATGACGGTCAATCAGGGCAGAAACCTTCTTGTCAGAGAAGATGTACGCAAGGTTGACTAACCGTTCTCTCAAGCCCTCGGCGTTTGAGAGCGAAATACACCCCTCGCACAAATCTGGCGATTTGTACTCTGGGTATTTCGCCCTTGCAGGGAGCTAAGTATCATCGCAGCACTCCCATTTCTGCATTGATACTTATAGAAAATTGCACTGCAATTTTCTTCGCTGTCCCGCCGACAATAACCGCCGAAACAGCGGCAACCGTTCTAACGGTTGCAAAACGAGAACGCCCGTCAAGGGAGAAAGGATACTATGGCAAGACACAGCTTCATACAGATGACGAAGCTGCCAAATGTCAAAGGACGCATTTCGTATATCACAAGCAAATCAAGGCAGGAGAACCTTTACGCCACCTACCGTACCGCTGATAATGCCTTTTGGAGCAACCTTGCAAGGGAAAGCCAGCAGGAATTTAAGCGAAGCGGAACAAAGGGAAAGTGTATCGAAGCAAGGGAACTGGTTATCGCTCTGCCTGAAACGTTCACACAGTACGAGCCACAGGAGCTGCTGGAACGGTTCACGGACGAGTTCCGTAAAAGGTATGGCGTAGAATGTGTATCGGCACTGCACCACAACAAACGCAAGACCAATTACCATATTCATCTGATATTCAGTGAAAGGACATTACTTCCCGAAGCTGACATCAAGATTGCCAGCCGAAGCGTATTTTATGATGAAACAGGTAAAAGGGTACGCACCAAGAAAGAGATAACCGGCGAAGACGGAAAAATCCGTCAAGGCTGTACCGTCATCAAGAAAGGCGAGGTTTATGAAAGTCATCTGTTTTCGGTAAAAGATGACCGCTACAAAAGCGAAGCATTTCTTGAGGGAGAAAAGGAGTTTTACACCGCCCTTATCAACAGCTATATTTACGATCCCGAACAGCACCTGAAAGTATTTGATAACAACAGCGTGTATCTGCCTACCAAGAAAATCGGCAAGAACAATCCGAAAGAAGCGGAAATCAAAGCCGATAATGAAGCAAGGCAGGAATGGAACAGAACAGCGGATATGGCTCTTGTTACGGGAATTGCAGAAGCAAAGATTATGGAAATCAAGCAGACCGAGATACAGGACAAGGCAAGCAAGTCCATTCGCACAAGCGGTTGGCTGCCCGATATGTTCCGCAGTATCATCGGCAAAGCGAAAGATTTTCTGCAAAATCTTATCCGTGAACAGGATATGCCGCCGAAACCTACGCTCAATATCAATATGACGGAGTTCCGCATTATGCAGCAGCTTATGATACGAGTGCAGGACAGTGCAAAGGAAATCAAGCATTTGCAGAACCGAGTATTGCCGAAGCTGAAACAGGAGCTGAAAGACACCGCAGGGCTTTTCAAGGGCAAGGAACGAAAGGCACTTGCCGAGAAGATACAGCAGACAGAGGACGAAATCTCCGTAAAGTTGGACAAGCTCCCCGATATTCTGAAAGAGGACGGTTATCCCGATGTTCAGGCATTTATGGCAACCTACCGTGAAATGGAGGGTGTTGTGGAACGCTATGAGCGTGAGGTATGGGAATACAATCTGAAACTCAAGCAGAAAGAGAAGCCAGCCAAGAAACCGCCCGAAAAGCAGAGCGTCAGAGAACATCTCCGACAGCTTCAGGAACAGGGCAAACAACAGTCTCACAAGAAAAAATCCTTTGACAGAGAAAGGTAACTTTGGCAAAGAAAAACCGCCGCTATGGCTTTACCCATACACGGCGGAGTACATAGTGACATCGGTCTATTTTAGTATGCAAACAAGATTATTCTGCTTATTATTTGTATTTTTTGAATATATGTTTGAAAATTATATGACCACTTATAATTTGAAACATCATATATGCACACAGATAAAAAACAAATATTTTTCCGTTCTCCAGAATTTCTAACATGTCAAGTATAGCAAACAAAACAATCGATGCAGATATAATGCAAAGTCCAAAAACATATACATATCGTGCTGTCATGCCACGAACTTCGTTCTTTAGCTCATCGTGCAATTCAATGTTTTCGGCTTCTAATTTTTCTTTATAGCGTTCTACATTGTTTGGAGAGTTCCAGTAAAAATATTTATAAATCATTACCATCCCAGGAATAATTCCGGCTCCGGCAAAGCCGAACATTAAACTGTCTAATTTAGTATCAGTAAATATCCCGATAAGTAAAAATATAATGCCTGCAACTACATACGCTATCCCGCATAACCAATTACTCTTTTTCATTCTTGTTACCCCTTTCGTGGATAAAAATTTCATCAATTCTCTTTCCAAAAAAATCAGCGATTTCAAATGCCAAATCCAAAGATGGGTTATATTTTCCCGTTTCAATGGAGCTTACAGTTTGTCTCGAAACCCTTATTGCTTTTGCAAAATCTTCTTGGTTCAATCCTAAGTGTTTTCTTAATTCTTCAACTCTGTTTTCCAAATAGCACCGCCTCCGTTGACAAGGTTCCTTTACATTTATATAATAGCATCGTTTCGAAAAGTTGTCAAGTTTCCTTTACAAAAAAATCTGATGTTCAAGATAAAAAACGACAGAGAATCAATTCCCTGCCGCTTTTACTTATGCGTAAATAATTTCGCTGTTTATGACTTCCTCTGCACGATTGTGAATGTTATTCATTAACTGTACCCATAACATAGGTTGCTCAGCTTTGAGCTGTTCCGTCACATTCTCTTTCGCAGTCATTTCCTTAACCAGTCGATAAAGCATACTCTCAGCTTGTTCGTTGATGTCAGCAAGATAGCTGTTAAGTTTACCGCTTATTAGAAGCGTTTTGTAAGTTGCGTTCTTATACTCTTTCAGATAGCATTTGTGTCGCTGCCCCCAAATGCCAATAGGTCTTTCTTCTTCGGCTGATAAGATAAGACAAGGGATATAATAATCTCCTTGCAGTTCGTACCAAAGCCCGTTGCTTTCATCATAGATATACTTGTCCATTCAATAAATCCTCCAGTATAATATATTCGCACATACATCACAGTTCTCCGATTGCCACACTTTGTTATATCTTGTTATCAGATTTTCTTGCCCTTGCGTTTTCCCTTATGAGGGAACAGGACAAGGGTAAAACAGTATGAAATCATATAAAGGGATAAGGTGAACACATTGCGATAAATCCTTTGTTTTCAAGGCTTTTGGAGGATTTTATTAAAGCTCTGTGAGCTTCAATAACCACTTATAAAATCGTGGTTTTCAAATTCCGATTTACCTTCACTTTATTTTACCATAGTGCTTTCTAAAGTGCTATTCTAATATATACAAAAGTGTAAAAGAACGATCTCACACATATACCATGTTTTTCAATATAATCTCTTCTGCACTAACTTTTATATTATTCATTAACCTAACCCACTTCATCTGATCCTGTACCTTTAATTCTTCAGTTACACCCTTTTTTTCTGCCATCTGTTTCATAAGCATTTCCACCTGTTCTCTGGCTTCCTGATCAATCTGATTCAGATGTTCATTCAATTTTCCGGTCAATAACATGTATTGATATCTTGCTGATCTGTGTTCTTTTAAGAACTGCTTTCGTAACATTCCATATTTTCCATATGTCGGTTCTTCTTCTCTTAAAACCAGATCCGGCAAATAGTAATCTCCATGCAACGTATAGCTCATTCCATTTTTCTCATCATAAATCTGTTTTTTCATAGTCTAAATCTCCAATCCTTTGTATTTTGTTTTATTTTTCTTACGTTGTTGGTTTTCAATCTGACTCTTTTGAGTCGCCCATTCCAACTGTTTCAGAACGCTTCCCTTTGGCATTTGCTCCGTTCGCCGTTTTTCTTCCAGTGCCCTTTGTTCTTTAATGTCCTGTTGCACCACATCCTCTACAGTTTCCATTCCCAGAATACGCACCACTCTGTCATATCTGTCCGAAATCTCTTGTAAACGTTGATTATCATTTGATAATTTTCCATTTTCTTTACGCACATCATCTAACTGTTTCTGGATATTATCACATTTCTCAACAGATTTTTGGTATTTGTTTTTCCAGTTTTCTACCGTTTTGTTAAGTTCTACAACTTTTCCAGCTAATACAGCAATCTGATTTTTCATCTTGATAAACAATGGCTTGATTTTATTCTCCCTGTAAGGTACTGCACGTTCAAATGTTCCTGCCTCCGGTAAAAACGTCTTAATCATTCCATATTCTTTTATTTCCTTACTGGCATTATCCATAATCGGCTGCAGCACATCTCGGCGCTCTTCCAGACTTTTTACTTCTTTTTCTGCGTCCTCTGCCCTTTGTTCTGCTTCTTGTTTCTCCCTGATTGCCTGTTCCTTATCGTCTTTTAAAATCTGGATATCTGCTCTGAATTCCGCAATTTGTGCTGTCAGTTCTTCGTTTTCTGCAGTTAGATACTCTTTCTCTTGCTCCAGCTCCTGTACTTCCTTTTTTCGTTCTTTCTTCTTGAAGTTATAAACATCCAAATGTTCCTCATGAGTACCTTTCTGTTCCCATTCAATGCCATGCTGTTTTGCAATCTCTGCCAGGACCTTTTTTTCATGGTTCATCCACTGGTTCAACTCTGTATCATGCTTATTTCCACCTTGAAATCCAAGACTTTTTAATGCCTGTTTCAACGAAACTCTGGTGTCCATTCCTTTTCCTTTCCAATCAGTCACATAAGGAATAAAATCAATATGTAAATGTGGAGTAGCTTCATCCTGATGTAGATAACAACCAAATACCCGTAACGTTGCATTCCGTTTCTGGAAGTCCTTTACATATTCATCCAGTATTTTTACAGCCAGATCTCCTTCTGCTGTTCCGACAGCCATATCTTCTCGATTTCCAATTTGAAAAATTACTTCGTGGAACAACTTCTCTTGTTTTCCCTGCCGGATTTTTTCATAGTAATTTGTAATCTGTCTATCTTTTCTTTTCCCGATATTATATCGTTCTACAGCTTCATCAAACAGTTCTTTATAAACTTCTTTTAAATTCTCATTCTGATAGCAAATATTTAGTTGCACTCTGTTTGGATCAACATTTTCTGCTATAAATTCCCTTCTATTATGAGCCAGAGAACCTGTCCCGATCATACCACTAATTGTTCGTTTCAGCGTCATGTTCGTCACCCCACTTTCTAAAACCAGTGCCAGACATGGCACATAAATTTGTATCTTTACCAGCTATAGTATAAAAAGAAATCTTCGCCGGATACGGCGGTTTTGTTACTTTTGTCAAAAGTAACGCAAAAGCACTTTCGACAGCCGTTCCGTCCATCAAAAGTACCCTTGCGCCCTGCCGGGGGCTATTTTATCTCTTTCGTTACTCTCTCGACTAAATTATTCCGGTATTCTTGCCTGCACATATTCCAGATCTCCACAGTATAGCGTTCCAACCAGATACCATTCTCTTGCTGGATTCATCTCCATTCTTGTCCTTACCCACTTATCATCGACCAGCACCTCAAGACCTTCTCCACAGTGAAATCCCGTATCAATCCATAAGTCTGATGCCAACAACCCATATCTGTCATTGCTACTGTTATATCCTAATCTTCCCTGTTTCATTGTATCTTTCTCCCTTCTTCACAACTATCAAATTTACAGCCGTCTCACATTCCAGCCACAGTTTTCCGTCTGCACCTTACCAACTTTCTCCTTGTTTACTTCTCACAGGTGCGTGACACGCTCCTGTAAAAAGATAATCAATAAGAACTGTTACCATCGAAAGCTCTCTTGCATTCCTTTTCTGTCCAGATACTCCTGCCGGAACTTTTCCCGTTCTTCTTCTGTTGGTGCAGTTTTGAATTTACTGTATACCTCACGATTTACCATTGCATCCAGCTTTTTCTCCAGACCTTTTCTTATATCATCTGCTTCCTGTTCCTGATCCAGTAAATGATATTTTATAATCTTTCCAAATAACTTCTCTGGAATCATAACGTTTTTCAAGCTCTCACCTTCTTACAATTTATGTAAGGACGCAACACTGCAATGTCTTTACAGATTGCAACCTTGCATTTTAATTCCGCATTTTCTATATACTCTGCAATGTTGCACCCTTAATTTATTCCGGCTTAACTTTATCTAAATCCCAATACCATGAATTACCGATTCGTCTTGCCTTAATTTCAAGTTCCTTTTTTGCATTTTCCAGTGTTCTTTTAGAAATATTCAAATCTTCTGCCATATCAAAGATTTCACTGCTTTGCACAGAAGTTGATGTTTCTGCCAGTTCCCTCAGCATCTTCTTTGCCTGTTCCAGTTTATTTACCTTTGGCGCAATTCCACCAAGCACCTCATCTGCTGTGATTTCATAGTCACCTATCCACTCAAATCCTGTTTCTGTCAGGCGAAATGCTTTGGAATGCCCAAATACAGCCAGATTATTTTTAATCTGAACCACTGCTCTTAAATCCGGTTCTCCCTCTATTCTTCCTACCAGTAATACGCTTCTGGCTACTGCAAAAAAGTCAATCGAACCCATTCCTCTATATGCAGCTTTATTTCCCCCAGCTTTATTCATGTGTCCGATTAATAAAATTGCACATTTGTATTTTTCTGCCAACAAACTCAATCTTTTCGTCATATCCCTTGCTTCATTTGCACGGTTCATATCCATTGTTCCTCCAAGGTATGCCTGAATCGGATCTAAAATAAGCACTCTCGCACCAGTCTGTTTGATAGCAGATTCCAGTCTCTCATCAATCATGGAGAGTGATTTTTCTGTTTCATCTATAACCATGATTCTTTCACAGACCGCTTTTGCCAGCTCCAGTCTGGGTTTTACCGTATCTGCCAGCCCATCTTCCGCTGTCTGATAAATAATATTTACTGGTTCTGTTACTTTCATATCGCTATCCAGTCCTTCTCCTTTAGACAATCTCGCTGCAATATTTAATACCAGCGTAGTTTTTCCATCGCCCGGATCACCCTGAATAATCGTTAATTTTCCATAAGGGATAAACGGATACCAGAGCCAGTCCACTGTCTGGGACTGAACATCTGACATCTTTATCATTTTCAATTCTGTTTTATTCTCATTTCTCTGTTCCATAAATTCCTCCATTTTCCAAACTGTTCTCGCCAGTTATCTGTTGTTCTCTGGAAGAATCCCTGCTATAATCAACTTGTCTAGGGTTGACATTTGTGGATTCGTCCTCATTTGTCACATTGCTCCGGTTGTTCGTACTTCCGGAGCTTTTTATATTTTCATCATCCAGCATATTTGCCACCACTTTCTGCTGATCTGGATATAAATGTCCATAAGTATTCAATGTAATGCGAATGTCCGTATGTCCAAACCTTTCTTTAATCAGCAATGGCTGCACACCCTTATTAATCAGAAATGCTGCATGACTGTGGCGAATGTCGTGTACTCTTATCTTTTTTACTCCAGTCTTTTGAACCACCTGTTTTAACTTATGCTGTACCGCTTCATGAACCATTGGAAAAATCCGTTCATCTTCGGGCAACTCATACAATCTGCCAATGTAATCCTGAATCTCTTTTTTCAGAAATTCCGGTATGGAAATCGTACGATTCGATTCTTCCGTTTTCGGAGAAGTAATTACATCTTCTCCATGCATACGGTAGTAAGTCTTATTGATCTAAAGAAGATTTCTTTCAAAATCAATGTCAGCAGGAGTAAGGCTGAGTGCTTCGCCTTCTCTCGCTCCTGTCCAGAATAATAATTCAAACAGTACATAATATTTGCTTCCCGGTTCTATCCCGGTCATAAACTGCCGATATTCTTCAATCGTCCAAAACTTCATTTTCTTTTTTGAAGTCTTTCCCATGCGTTTTACCTTGTCACAGGGATTATCTGCCAGATTGTAGATATTCTTCGCATGATTGAACAATGCCGTCAGCTGATTCTGTATTGTTTTCAAGTAATCATCTGAATATCCTTTTTCAATAATCGTATTCTGCCACTGGATAATCTCTGCTGGTGTGATACTGTTCATCGGTCTGTCCTTAAAATACGGTAACAGTTGAGCATTCATCGTATCTCTTTTATTCTTGATACTCCTGTCCTTCAATGACTGGGACTTATCTCGGAAATAGACTTCTACAAACTCTCCCATTGTCATATCCATGTCTGCTTTCGCTGTTCTTTTATACTCCGCTTCAAAGTTTAACGCTTCTTTCTTAGTGCGGAATCCTCTTTTTACTTTTCTCTTTTTGGCTCCGGTCCAGTCCTCATAATAAAATGAAACATACCAGGTTCCTCTTTCTTCATCTTTGTACGCTGCCATACTTTCTCACCCCCTTACATTGCAATCTGAGAATATCCATAAAATTTCTTTTCCCAGAATGCCCTTGGTATCTTACCTGCAACAGTCACATATCCCTGATCTGCAAGCTCTTTGTTCAGTTTGCGAAGCAACTTGTAAGCATATCCAAGTGAAATCCCCATGCTCTCTGCAACTTCTTCCGCTGTAATCATATAGTTCTGTCTCTGCATATTATTTCCTCCTTATCTATAATTATCATTTTCACTGATACTATATCATTTTAAATAATCATTGTCAATAATTTTTATCTGTGTGAATGATATTTTTCTATATTGTTGATTTTTATCATTTGTGATATACTAATCATAGCTTTTAAGGAGGTGGCTAATATGCAGGAATCATCTATTTCAGAAAAAATAAAAGAGCTGCGAACTGATCTGAAGATGAATCAGAAAAACTTTTCCGCAGCTATCGGTATACGTCAGTCAACTTTATCCAGTTATGAAAATGGTGTGGTTACTCCCTCCAATGATGTATTATTGACTATTGCTCAGAAATTTCATGTCTCTTTGGACTGGTTATTTGGATTATCTGAAAATAAAGTACAGATTTCTAATCTCAGCGATATTATTTGGGTTTTACTGCAGATGAATGAATCCAATGAACTCCGGTATGAACTGGATATAAATAATAAACTTCCCGGTGATATAGAAACAGAAACACAGAAATGGTATGCCGGACTTCGCTTTTATGGAAATGATCCGGAACACTCTTTAAACGCAGATATGTGTAATTTTCTTGCTGATCTGCAGGAGAACAGAGAAAGCCTGGAATCTTATTTCACAGGTAAAGATATGTTTGATATGTGGAAAAAACAGACGTTGGAATACTACACTTCCAAACCTGTCACCCATAAAGAAATTGAAGAACTGGATTTTGAGACACGAATCCGTAAACGAGATGAACTTTTAGCACAGAAATTTTCCAATAACGAACAGAAATAGTATCATAACAGTATCACAGGCAGATATGCGAAGATTTTCAGTTTCTTCCCATACCTGCCTGTTTTTAATTTATTCGCTATTCTTTACAGCCTTATTTTAAACTTTTTACACAACAGAAAAACCCCGGAAACCTTGCGGTTCCGGGGTATCTTACGTTTGGACACATGTACCTTGCGGTACTCAATATATATAATTTAAGATGTTATGCTAAAATTATTCGATGATTGTAGCAACACGTCCTGATCCTACAGTACGTCCACCTTCACGGTATCGGTCTTGCATATTAAGACGTTTTTTTCGTATATTTCTGTCTTTTTATTATCATTTTCAGCCGGAAATCCGGAGCGTTTTTCTGATTTTGAATTATTTTGTTATCATACTGTTATCACAACTTCTTTGGTGAACACTCAATAAAAACAAATTTAGGATTGCATATACACTCACAGGTTGTTATGATCGTTCTATGGGTGCTACCTACACGGTAGGCGGTTAGTCCTTCTACGGAGGGACTGTGGTCTACACTCCGTTACGGTCGGTGCTAAACGAGTGCCACCGGCACTCAGCACCCCTCCGATTACATAGAAATCCCCAGCTCGGCTGACGGAAATCTTGCTAAAGGAGGGGATGCCAATGTTGACGCTTGAAGGTCTGATTGCTGTTATTAGCCTATACTTGACAGCTTTCAGTCTCGGATACACAATAGGAAGCAATAAGACACAAAAATAGCCGCCCCAGTCTGCTAAACTAAGCGGCAATTTTTGCTATATTCACACTCAATACACTGAATAAAATCCGTTACTGTTGAATCTCTTATTTACTGATAAAACTTGATTTTTCTTCTTTGAACCTTTAATATTCATTGTAGATACCTCTTGTATTCGTTAGATTTTACCAACTTGCCGGTCAGTAATAATCTAATTTTACTTGAGGTATTTTTTTGTCAATCTCTTGACCTATTTAAATTATACAGGAAGCTTTTTGGCGTTTTTTTAGGCATTCTGTGCTTTTCTTTTTGCAATTTCTTCTTTCATCGCAGGAAGTGTTTTTTCCAGATCAAACTTGCTTACAAGAATAAACATAATAACAAATATCACTAACGGTGTTACAATAGTGAATCCGTAAATTGCCATTTTTGTAGCTGCCGGCGCTGCAGTCAGTGCAGCATCATAGCCGACTGCCGCAAGGAACCAGCCGATAATAGATGTTCCGAGCCCGCTTCCCACTTTACCGCCAAAGCTGGATGCACTGTTGGAGGTTGCTACCATTCTTACACCATATTTATATTCATTATAATCAATTGACATTGCCGTCATAACTCCAACCAGACACATCATCGGAATGGTTGCAAATGTTGTAATACTTCCGAATAATGCGTAGCAGAAAAAGATGTCTTTTGTGAAGAGAAGCAGTATATTTGCTCCTGCACCCATTGCAAAGCTCACCAGCAGCGTTTTCACAACACCAAGTTTCTTAATCATCGGTCCTACAAATATGAATCCTAACAGGGTCGGAATCATTCCGATTCCTCCGAGAACGCCGACCAGGTTGTCATTGCCGAAAATCCATTTACAGTAATATACTCCCGCACCCGCTGTAAGACCATATATAATGCATGAGAGCAGATTCACCACAAGAACAATCACCCAGTATTTGTTGTGGAACAGCTTTCCAAGCGCTTCCTTAAACGGAATCACTTCTTCATCCTCTTCTTTCGCTTCTACTACCGCTCCTGCCTCTGTTGCTGTCTCACGGCTTGTTGCATAACAAATCAAGGCTGCCAGTATTACAATAATTCCCATGATAAAGCCAAATTTAATCCATGCGTTTTGGTTTCCGCCCAGTGCATTCGTAATCGGAATCATACAGATTGCAAATATCATACCTGCCACATAACCGGTCGCCGCTCTCCATGTTCCCATGATGCCTCGTTCTTCCTGGCTGTTCGTACGAACGGTCATAAGCGAGTTATAAGGGATTGCCATTGCCGTATATAATACTGCTGTCAGAAGAATGTTCGTTATTGTCACGTAAATAATCTGTCCCATATCTCCTATTTTCGGCACCGTAAACATCAGAACCATTACAATACCTGCCGGAATTCCCGCTTTCAAAAGCCACGGACGATATTTTTCTTTTCCCGGTTTTGTATGGTCAATGATATTTCCCATAATCAGGTCTGTAAATGCGTCAATAATCTTACAGACAATAAACATTGTTGCAATCGCCCCAGCAGCCATGCCAACCTTATCCGTATAGAAGTATGTAAGCTGTCCTACCAGTGTGGACATCGCATTCAATGCGAACTGTCCCGTAGCATCTCCGAAGTAATCCTTCACGCGCATTACTTTCTGAACGCCAAATTTGTCCTTTCCTAATGGTTTTTTACTCATTGTGTCCCTCCTTCATTTCGTATCACATTTCCTTGATATCTTGTAAGCTTAAAATATCACATTCCTATTTGTCTGTATTTTAATTTTAGCTTAATTTTTATAATTTTGAATTTGTAGCGTTCAGCGCATCAATGACTGCCAGATACATTGGCTTTGCCTGCGCATCTTGCACAAGCAGATCGGATATGGTCATGGACAATGCAAACTGAATCAGCGGGTCTTCCAGCATTCCCGGCATCATTTCTTCAAACATATTGCGGCCAAGTTCTTCGGCGACCAACTCTCCGAGTGTTGACTCCAACGAATATTTCTCGAATTTCAGATTTGTATCCGTTTTGTACTCGTAATGATATCTGCCGGAACCAACCGTAAATTCCGCTTCTTTCTCCGGAAGCTGGATAACAGCCGTTGTATTCACCGGAATCTGCACATCCACACAGATTTTTCCTTCTCTACAGCTCCATGCACTTACGATTGTTCCATATATGGATTCATAAGCTGCGGACACCTCTGTCATTCCCTTTGTCAGCGTCGGCTGAATCCGTATTTTCTTATATCCCGGTTCCATACAGCGTATTCCTGCAACTTTTTCGTACAACCAGCTTCCAATCGAACCGTACGCATAATGGTTCAGGGAGTTCATACCTGATTCGTCAAAATCCCCATTTGGCAGAATGGAATTCCAACGCTCCCAGATTGTCGTTGCGCCTTTCTTTACTGCATAGAGCCAGCCCGGAAAATCCTCTTTCATAAAGATTTCATCCGCCAACCCGTGAAGACCGTTTTCTGACAAACAATGACACAGATACGGTGTACCCACAAAACCTGTCGTCAGATGATTATGGTGTGCCCCGATATTTAACTCCAATGTCTCCAAAATCCGATTACGAAATTCCGGTTTTATCAAGTCAAAGTACAGCATCAGCACACAGGCTGTCTGTGTCTCACTGACCATTCGTCCGCTTCTTGTCACGTATTCCACATGAATGGCTTCTACTATTTTTTCATATAAGTCACCGTATGCTTTTGCTTCCTCTGCATACCCCAATGCATCCGCAGCATCCCGCACAATCCTGGTCGAATATGCGTAATAAGCATTTGCCACCAGATATTTGTCCGTTCCGCCTGTCCGGTCGGTGCTTCCGGATTCTATGTCCAGCGCCAGCCAGTCTCCATACTGGAATCCACTCTGCCACAATCCGTTTTTCGAGACTCTCGCATGTATATAATCCACCCAGTTCTTCATCATCGGGAATTGCTCCGCAAGCATCTCTTTATCCCCGTAAACCTTATAAATCGTCCACGGAATGATTGTCGCAGCATCGCTCCATGCCGCTGCTCCCGCCTGATTTCCGAGAATATTCGGAACAACATGAGGTACGCCCCACTCCGGAGTGGTCTCTGCTGCCATATCCCGCAGCCATTTTCGGAAAAATAATGCCGTGTGGAAATTATAGGAGGCTGTGCCACAGAATACCTGCGCATCTCCGGTCCAGCCCAACCGTTCATCTCTCTGTGGGCAGTCTGTCGGAACATCGAGGAAGTTGCCTCTCTGTCCCCACTGTATATTACTCTGCAGTTGGTTAACCAACGTGTTGTCGGATGTGAATGTTCCTGTCGGCTGCATGTCTGTGTGCATTGCACATGCCGTAAAATCCGATGCCTCTGTTTCCGTTCCTGCGCCTTCCACACAAATATAACGGAATCCGTGGAAAGTGAAGTGCGGCATCACAAGCATTCCCACCTGCTTTTCTCCGTATACGAATGTATCTGTACATCTTGCCGTCCGCAGATTCTCTGTATAGAAGTTTCCATCTTTATCCAGTGTTTCTGCATATCGAATAACTAATCTGTCTCCAATAAGTTTTGGAAGTCGTATTTCTACCAGTCCTGCCATATTCTGTCCGAAATCAAACACCAATTCTCCTTTTGGAGTCACGATCCTTTCCTTTACATCAAACCGTTTCGTTACCCGGACCGGCTCGGATTCCTGCGCCACAATCTGCCCGATATCATCCGTATGTTCAAACAGAACTGCCTTTCCTACCTGCCTTCTTTCTTTTGTATAATCCTGTATCTCACCGTGATAAATCTCGGAAAACAGAATTTCTCCTGTTTCCACATGCCAGTCCGTATCAGTGCCGATGCAGATAATTTCCCCGTCTTCGTACTCGATACGCACCATTGCCAGCAAAGCCGTTCTGTCGCCGTAAAGATTTGGTCTTGCATCAAACCCGAGTTCTCCCTTATACCACCCGTTTCCTACAGTAACCGTAATCTCATTATCTTTTTCCAGGAGTTCCGTAATATCATAAGTCTGATACTGCAGTCGGTGATGATAAGATGTCCAGCCCGGAGCCAGGAACAAGTCTCCTGTTTTCCTTCCGTTAATAAATGCCTCATATACACCACAGGCAGTCGCATACAGCCTTGCTCTCTTCACTGGTCTGTCCAGAGAAAAGCTGCGGACAAATACCGGACATGCAGTCTCTTCAGCCGGAAGTGTATGGGTAATCCATTTTGCATTCCAGTTTTCTTCTCTCATCAAACCGGTTTCAAAGTTTCCTGTCACCTGTCCCAGCTCTCCGTAATTATCCCATACACTGACCTGCACCTGATAAACAGTCATCTCTTTCAATGCAGCACCCTTATATGGCACCAGAACGGATTGGTCGCTTTTCACCCGGCCGCTGTCCCACATAAGCCGGCCTCCGCTGACAACCTGAATCTGGTAGTTTGTCTGCACAACATCCTGCTTTTCACTCTCCAACTTCCATGAGAAACGTGGTTTCTCATCGATTCCTATCGGATTTTTTCTGTATTCTATTGTCAAATCACGAATCATATGCATTTCCTCTCTCTTTTTGTTTTTCTGATTCTTTCTATTCTATGAAAATTTGTAACTGTGAGGGTACTGAACAGTTACGAAAATTTTGCCATTGTACGAATCAGAGCGGTAACATTCTCCTGAAGTCTTGCCATGTCTATGGTACCGTTCTCCAATCCTTTCTTTATCTGACCGGTATATGTATCATCATTAGAGCCCGGCGTAATCCAGCAGTTTCCCGCCTGTACCATTGCTGCCACATCTACACTGTCATAGGTTGTCCAATCCGTCATTACAAAACCGGCAAACCCATTTTCTTCTCTGAGAAGCCCCTGTAGAAGTTCTTCATCCGCTGCTGTCGGGCAGCCGTTTACCGCATTATACGCCGTCATAAAGCTGGCTGGCATATGAACATCCATCGCATATTCAAAAGTTCGGAAATAAATTTCCCGGATTGCACGTTCGGAAATCAGACTCTGATTTCGCTTTCTGGAAGATTCACAGTTGTTCCCGATAAAATGTTTATAGCAGCTTCCGATCCCGGCTCCTTCCAATCCTTTTGCATAAAATCCGGCCATGACACCGGACAAATACGGATCTTCCGAAAAATATTCCGGCTGTCGTCCATTTAGCGGATTTCTGTGAATATTAAATGCTGGTGCAAGAACCAGCGGCATGCCCAATGCCTTCGCTTCTTCCCCGATTACACACCCGATTGCTTCCGATAATTCTTTATTGAACGAAGCACAGATTGTAACGCCTGACGGCATTCCAATATTTTTGATGTTCAGATTGACTCCGCTGTTTCCATCGCTCACCGGAAAGTCCGGCAAATCATATCCTTCTGTCTGAAATACACGACCTGCCTCACCGATACCTTCCATTCCCCACCCTGCCGAGGCACAGATGCTGATGCGGGCAAGTTCCTCCGGTGACATCTGTGCCACAAACTCAGCCGCACGTGACGGATTTTTTCTTACAGCATCAAATGTTACCTTCTCTTCCGGTTTCTCCATATCAAACTTTGCAGGATAATGTTTCCTCTTCTCATAAGGCAAAAATGTCAACTTATTTTTGACCACTCCGGAATGCGCTCCTGTCGGCCATGTATCATCCGGATTTGTTTTGGATAATCTTGTAAATTTGTAATCGCAGCAAAGCAGATTGGTTACCTGTTTGATTATTCTTGTTTCTTCTTCGTCGAATCCGCCGCATTCCGCTGCTTCAATACTGTTTCCCACATAAATACGGTAATATCCTTTTGATAAAATATACGCCGCTTTTTCTTCCGAATATGAAGTCAATACTTTCACCGGAACATGAACAGGAATCTTCTGTTCCTCTCCCGGAAGCAGTTCCTTTGTTTTTTCAAAGAATACCAGTTCTTTTTCCGGCTGCTCCAGTTCTGATTCCGGTTTGCCTACATAAACCTGAACAACTTCTTTTCCGGCTTTTTCTCCGACATTCTTCACATATACATCCAGTTCCAGTACTTCCCCGTCAAATCGAATATTCTCCTGCCTGATACAAAACTCTGTATAACTTAATCCGTAGCCAAACGGATACGCCACTTTTTTCCTGAATGTTGTAAAATAACGATATCCCACATAAATGTCTTCCTCGTAACAAGTATCCACATATATATTTTCATCTGCTGTCAGACGTGTTTTATCTACACAGTCATAGAAATTTTTCGACGACGGAATATCAAAATAATCCTTTGCCCATGTATCCGGCAGCTTCCCTGACGGATTTACAGCCCCGCTCAGGATATCCGAAAGTGCCGGTCCTGCAAGCATTCCACCAAATCCCGAATATATAAGTCCTGCAACTGCATACTTTTCTGCAAATGTCACATCAATCGGATATCCGACATTTAAAACCACAATTGTCTTTGCAAATGTATCCGTTACTTTTGCAATAAGTGCTTCTTCAGCCTCGCTCAGATAGTATTCCCCTTTCGCCGTGGAAGCATCCTGGTTTTCTCCTGCTGCACGTGTCAGGAACACGATTGCCGTATCGGACAATTTCTTTGCACGCATCAACATCTCGTCCTCCGGTATCTCATCCCTGTCACAGCCGTAAAATTCAACCAGTTCTTCATTCAGTGAATAAGCTTCTCCTTCCCTGACAGCCTCCACAAAATTAACACTGTAGCGAGGATTGATTTTGCCTGCCCCCACTGCTCCGATACGAAATTCGTGAATACCTCTGCCAAACAGATTCAATACCGTTCCCTTCTTCAGTGGAAGAACTTCCGCCTCATTTTTCAAAAGAACGATTCCCTCCCTGGCGGCTTCCAGTGCAATCTGTTCATGTGCTGCATCTTCCGGCTTCGGTTTCACTTTTTCCACACCTCTGACCGTAAAATCCTGCGGATTCATCTCATTCCCATCCATGTCCACAAAACCTTCCACGTGAAGTTGATATTCCCGACCGTACTCTGTCACAAGTCCCCGAAGCGGAATTCCAAGCACCCACATATTTCCCATAACTTCCATATATTGGTTGATACAGCCGGATACCACCCTGCTATCTAAGGTGACGGTTCCCTGAATATCCGGATTCATCGGCTTTGCCCACATCATAAGCAGACAGCCGGATAGTCGACGATCCAGCATAAAATACAATCCGTCAATATCATGAAAATCGTACTCCAGCGGTCCCATTTCAAAAAGCAATGGTTTATCTTCTTTTCCTGTCGGAAGCTGTTCCCAAAAATCTTCCATTCCCATGTTGAGTTCTCCTTTTAAATACTTTCATTGAGTTATCGTAACTGTTCAGTACCCTCACAGTTACGAGTTATCTATAAAATATCAAACCATATAATTTTTGTATTACAATATTGATTACAATATTTCAATTTTGTCCTTGTTTTTATAAATAGAACACCTTATAATTAGTATTACATCCATTTCAAAGAGAGTTTAAAAGTACGGTTTTACCTGGAGGAGTCTTCCATGATTACTGATTTAAAGGCATTTTGTGAATTATTTTATGCATCAACCTCCATACCGATTGGCTATTACCACGCTTCACCCGACAATGACTGTTCCTTTCCTTCGATTTTGGAAGATCCGTCTGTTTTTAAAGACATCCTGTCCGGTTTCCGACATTTCACAAAAAACCCGGACTATTTTATCTCGCAGTCCTTCGGCTATTATGGTTATATAAAGCCGGAGCATGCTGATTGCGTAATCATCATTGGCCCTGTATTCAGCACACCTATTTCAGATCTTACACTTCGCACTTTCATGCAGGAATGGGCAATCAGTCAGGAACACAAACCGGATATACTCCAATTTCTGGTCAATATTCCTCAGATTTCCTTTAACCAGTTTCTCCAGACACTTGCCTGGCTTCACCTGTGTTTCAACGATGAATATATTTCTGTTGGACAGCATTTTAATCTGGAAAACACAAGCAGCATCAGCGAGTTTTCCAATGTACATTCCAATCAGGTGATGAATGCAAAGGAAGAACAGCATTTTCATAATACCTACCAGTTTGAACAGAAACTTCTGCAGTATATTCAAAATGGAGACGTCGAAAAAATGAAAACATTGTTAAACACCCCCTCCGAATTATCGGGTGGTCTTATGGCTGACAACTCCCTCCGGCAGGAAAAGAATGTTTTCATTACAACTGTTGCAATTGTTACAAGAAGTGCCATTGCCGGAGGAATGGATATGGAACAGGCTTACCAGCTTGCCGATGTATATATCCGTGAATGTGAAAAGCTGCAGAATATTTCCCACATTGAAACCTTGTCTTATTCTATGCTGATTGATTTTACGGAACGGGTTTCGCAAAATAAAATTCCTCAGGGAATGTCTCTGGAAATATTTGAGTGTATTCAGTTTATTACTCACCACATCAACGAATCCATTCAGGTTGGCGATGTAGCTGAGCATATCGGAAGAAGCCGCTCTTATTTGACAAACAAGTTCAAAAAAGAGCTCGGCTTCGATGTCTGCAGCTTCATTATGCGGTGTAAGCTGGAAGAGGCAAAAAGTCTCCTGACATATTCGGATAAGACATTAAGCGAAATCAGTAACTATCTTTGTTTTTCCAGTCAGTCTTACTTTCAGACTGTATTTAAGAAAAAATATGGTCTGACTCCGACACAGTATCGGAATCAGACCCACAAAATCTACTAATATACCAGGCGGGGCATCTTTCTATTTGATGTTCAGAACGAGTTTTTCTTCTGCAAAATTTACCGCTGAAATGGTTACGACTGCCTTCCCCGAACATTTTGCAGCCCGGATTACTGCCATTACACTGCCGTCATAGGTATTCCATGTATGAGACTGGTAACTTCCTTCGCAGCTCGGGTCTGCACTTCCGAATCCCTGCAATGCAGCACATCCCTCTACTTTAATTGTAACTGCTGCACTTTCCCGACGATTGAAATTTCCTGCTGCGTCTTCCAGTCTGATTTTTACGAAAGTAAGACTTTCTCCGTCAGCAGGAAGTTCATTCCGGTCGGCTTCAACCTTAAGCTTCACCGCTTTCCCTGCTGTCTGTAAGACAGCCCGGCCTGCCTCCACTCCGTTCAGATAACTGACTGCCTCTAGCTTTCCCGGATGATAAGGTACCTCATACGTCACAACATATACTCCGCCAATCGACTTTCGTCCCAGACTTTCCCCATTCAAGAACAGTTCTGCCTCATCTGCATTGGCATAAACATCCACACTTGCTGTTTCCCCTTCATATCCCGGCCATGTCCAGCTTGCAAGGTTATCCTTCCACATCCACGGTGTTTTTCCGACTTCAATTCCTGCCTTATCCATCCGAAGTACACCGATAGATGGTGCATGGCCAATTCCAAATACTGCCTGCCGTAGATAACTGATTGGTTTACGATCACCAAGAATATCAATGTCACCGATACCTGCCAGTCTGTCCGGCCAATGCGCTGAAAAATTCACTCCTCCATTATAATGGAATATACCGCATCCGGCCTCTCCCAGATAATCATATCCGGTCCATGTAAAGTCTCCTAACACATGTGGATTGCGCTTTACGATATCCCACAAATGAACAATGTCCGCCGGAAAAGTCTCTGTGCCAAGCACAACCCGATTCGGATGACGTATGTGATCTTCTTCATGTAATGCCGTCAGATAATTATATCCGGCAATGTCATTTGCCGCAGCAAATTCTCCTATCATTTCTTCCAGAATCGGACTGGTGGCAATCGCATCTGCCAGCGGTCCCACCATAACCTCAGCCATCCCATTGATTTCATCTGCGCCTCCACGCTTCTGCTCATCCGGCTGCTGCATCGCTTCAAGCTGCTCCGGAGTCATCCCTGTAGCCTGGCACATAATTTCGCCCATTCGGTCATTTCCTGCCATCAGACCATTGATTCCGTTCGTCGTATAGCGTGTGGCATCCAGCCGTTTCATTTCTGCATGAATCCTCCGATTCCATTCTGCCCCTTTTTGAGTGCCCGCCTCCGGAATCTCATTTCCGGTCGAGTACAAAATCACGCATGGATGATTATAGTCTTTTTCCACCATGTCCCACACATCCTGCTTCCAATGTGTCGGAAAATAATTTGCATAGTCATGGGGATTCTTTGTCCGAGTCCACATATCACTCAGTTCATCCATCACCAACACGCCCAGCTTATCACAGGCATCCAGCATTGCCTTACTCATCGGATGATGTGCACTTCGAAGAGCGTTAAATCCGGCTTCCTTCATCTGGCGGCAACGCCGATACTCCGCATCTGGAAATGTTGCCGCTCCGATAATCCCATTATCATGGTGAATACAAGTCCCCCTCAGTTTCGTTGGTTTACCGTTCACCAACAGACCATGTTTTGCATTCAGCCGAAGTGTACGGATTCCTGTTGAAATATTTACACTGTCTATCGGATTTTCATCCTCAGAAATTGTAATCCGGCAGGAGTATAGATTTGGTGTTTCATCACTCCACAATGCAGGATGCTCTACAAGCAAACACTGACAGCACATCTGCGTGCTTTCTCCAAAAACAGTTACCGGTATGTGCTCTGCGGCTGCTTCTGCCCCATTCGGTCCGGTCAATGTAATTTCCACCTGTACCGTTTCGGAAACCATTCCCCGATTACAGATTGGAACCTCTACTTCCACGACTGCCGCCTCACAGTCAGCTTCTCTTGTTGTAACACGCACCCCCTGGGCAGGAATATGCACAGTCTTTCCCACCCATGCATACACAGAACGGTATAACCCCGCACCACTATACCAACGGCTGGACTGCTCTATACTGCATACTTCTACTTTCAGTTCATTTTCCTGGCCATACTTCAGATAACCGCTGACGTCTGCAAAAATACCTGTATATGGATTCACATGCTCTGTTACAAGATCCCCGTTCATATAAATACGGCAGGTATCTGCAACACCTTCAAATTCCAAAACAACTGTACATCCCCTCCACGCTTCCGGAATCTCCCACTTTTTCATGTATGTATATTCACCGCCCGGATAAAATCCTGTCTGATGTGCATTCGCAGTTGCCGGAGTTCTTTCCTGATAAATCATGGCATCATGGGGCAAATCAATATTTTCTATATTTCCTGCGTCTCCCATCATTAACTCCATCATTGTTATGGTTCCTTTGGCAAACTGCCAATTCTTGTTTAAAGATATTTTTTTCATTCGGACCTCCCTAATGCAGCTTGTTCATTTTTTTACTATTCTAACAGTTGAAGAGTATTCCGTATTATAAATATAAATTTATTATTATAATTTTGTAACACAATTTTTCAAATTATTCTTGACAAATCTCTTTTTGTGCGTATGATTACAATTAAAAGTTCTTTTTAGAACTGTTTTATTTAAAACTGTTCTGTGATACATTTTGGTTGAACTCAATCGAATCATTCTGTATCTGAACACAAAAGGAGTTTTGGATAATGAATTCAACCCATTTTCTTGTACAATTCCGGCAACTGAACAAACTGTACGAATGTATGCTGAAAGAAATATGCAGACGGCATAAGCTGACATTGATTGAGACAACGATCATCAGTTTTCTCTATAATAATCCGGGTCGTGACACAGCTGCTGACATCGTAGAACTACGGATGCTTTCCAAGGGAAATGTCTCTCAGGCTGTAGAACTGCTGATTCAAAAATCTTTACTGAAACGGATTCCGGATGAAAATGACCGGCGAAGGATTCATCTTGAGCTGCTTCCGGATGCAATTCCAATCACGAATGAGATTGATACGATAAAGGAGACATTCCGTACAGAGCTTTTCCATGGTTTTTCCAAAGAAGAGGAAGAGCAGCTGGAATTTTTGAACCGGAAACTGATGGAAAATGCAAAAAATGCATTCAAAATGCAGCAACAGAACTCAGACAAATAATTTGTAAAGGAAGAATGAGAAATGAACGAGAACAAGAATTTTTTAGGAACCGAACCTATCGGTAAATTGTTATTGCGTCTGGCACTGCCTACCGTTGCAGCACAGATGATCAACATGCTTTACAATATCGTAGACCGTATCTACATTGGTCACATTCCAAATGTAGGTGCTCTTGCACTGACCGGCGTAGGCGTTTGTATGCCACTGATCATGATCGTAGCGGCATTCGCTGCCCTTGTCGGAAACGGTGGGGCCCCGCGCGCATCTATTTTCATGGGACAGAGAGATACAGAGTCTGCTGAGAAAACCCTCGGCAACTGTTTTCTCACACAGCTCATCATATCTGCGATCCTTACTATCGTGCTTCTGATTGGAAACCGGACTTTCCTGCTTTCTTTTGGAGCAAGTGAGAACACGATTGAATATGCTGTTTCCTATATGAACATTTACGCTATCGGAACGCTTTTTGTACAACTCACACTTGGAATGAACGCGTTTATCACAGCTCAGGGATTTGCCAAAACCGGTATGCTCTCCGTATTGATCGGTGCTGTTACCAATATTATCCTGGATCCGATCTTCATCTTTGGATTTGGACTCGGAGTCCGCGGTGCTGCCCTTGCCACTGTTATTTCTCAGGCCTGCTCCTGCATCTGGGTTCTGACGTTCCTGTTTGGAAAAAAGACAACATTGAAACTGAAAGTTTGCAATATGAAACTTCAGTCTAAGATTATCCTGCCTTCACTCGCTCTCGGTTCTTCCATCTTTGTGATGCAGGCAAGTGAAAGTATCATCTCCGTTTGTTTCAACTCTTCTCTTTTGAAATACGGTGGAGATATCGCAGTTGGTGCAATGACAATCCTGACAAGTGTTATGCAGTTTGCCATGCTTCCGCTGCAGGGAGTCGGACAAGGTTCACAGCCGATCATCAGCTACAACTACGGAGCCAAAAATGTGGATCGTGTCAAATCTGCCTTTAAACTTCTTTTGAAGGTCAGTCTGACATACTCCGTTTTCCTGTGGCTCTGCGTCATGATCTTCCCGCAGGTATTTGCAGGAATGTTCACCTCCGATGCCACATTGCTTGCATTTACTGCAAAAGCGCTGCGCATCTATCTGGCATGTCTGTTTATGTTCGGTATCCAGATTGCCTGCCAGATGACATTTACATCTATCGGAAGAGCTAAAGCATCGATCATCGTTGCAGTTATGAGAAAATTCATCCTTCTCATTCCGTTGATCTACATCATGCCGGCAATCTTACATAGCAACCAGACAATGGCTGTGTATATGGCTGAGCCGATTGCAGACTTCTTGGCGGTCACATTCACTGCAGTACTGTTCTTCTTCGAATTCCGAAAAGCACTGCGGGAGTTGTTTGTTAAATAATTTTTGAGTTAGGAAATTTAATAATGCCTGACACCTGGTGGTCCTAGAAAAATACCGGGACAGAGGAAACTTGAATCCCCTGTTCCGGTATTTTTTTGTAGATCTGTATGTTTATTCTGCTGCGTTTAGCGCTGCAACAAGCTGGTTCAGTGCTTCCTTTGTCACTCCCGGTACAAAACTCAGCATCTGTCTGAGCGGCATGGCTTCCATCATTGCCGCCATCATTTCGTCGTTGATCACTCCGGAATCATCCTGCATCTGTTCCTCTGTACTCTCGCCGTCCATTCCTTCCATTTCACCCATTGCCTGTTCCAATATGGCTTTTCCTTTCGGGTCTGCCATGATTTCTCCCATTGTGGAATTGAGGGTATACACTTTCGGCAGGACGGTTTCTGATTCTACCTGTACTTCCTCTGACAGAAGCACTTCCTGTGCATTCCGGCAAATCTGGATTTCATAGGCTCCGGTCTCCACATGCCAGTCATGGATTTCCGTATTCCAGTATGCATAGGCTCTGCTGTCAAGTTCAAAGGTGACGGTTTTTGTCTCACCCGGTGCAAGTTCTGTTTTTTCAAATGCTTTTAACTCCCGTACCGGGCGGATGATTGTTCCGCCCTTCGGCGCTACGTAAAGCTGTACGACTTCCTTTCCTGTACATGCGCCTGTATTTGTTACGTCTACGGATACCAGCAGTTTTTCACTTTCCTTAAACTCCTTTTTGTCCACCGTAAGATTGCCGTAAGAAAAGGTCGTATAAGACAATCCGTATCCGAACGGGAACAGGACTTCCATTTCTTTGGATGTGTAATAGCGGTATCCCACAAATACGCCCTCTGAATAAACCGATTTGTCATGTTCTCCGCCGTAATTCAAATAGCACGGCGTATCCTGTATCCGAAGTGGGAATGTTTCCGCCAATCGTCCGCTTGGATTTGCATTTCCGTAAAGCACATTGACCACTGCGCCGCCCACAGCCTGTCCGCCCAGGTAGGCTTCCAGCACGGCTTTTACTTTTCCGAGCCACGGCATTTCTATCGGAGCGCCGTTGTGAAGCACAACTATGGTGTTCGGCTGTGCTTCCGCCACCGCTTCAATCAGTGCGTTCTGGCAGTTCGGCATCCCAAGATGCTTCCGGTCATACCCTTCGGATTCAAAGCTGTCCGGCAGTCCGGCAAAGATTACCGCCACATCCGCATTAGCAGCAGCCTCTACGGCTTTTGCAGCCAATGCTTCATCCACTTTATCCTCAACATCATCAAAGCCTTTGGCAAATGTGATGTTTTCCTTTTTTACAGTTGCGAGAAATTCTACGGCGTCCATTGCAGATTCTGTTTTAAAGCTGTTGATGTGGGAACTTCCGCCGCCCTGATAGCGTGGTTCCTCGGCGTATTTGCCGATAAAAGCCACCTTTTTGTCTGCGGACAACGGGAGAAGCGCATCCTCATTTTTCAGAAGCACAATACACTCCTCTTCGATTTCCCGGGCTGTCTCATGGTCTTTTTCATGCTGAAATACCGCGTTTTTGTCTCTGTTTTCCTCATATTTGAAAATAACATTCAAATATTCTTCACAGGACTTGTCCAGTACAGATTCATCCAGTGTTCCGTCCTGTACTGCGGCAACAATTTCCACATCCGTAGCGCCTTCACAGGACGGCATTTCCAGATTGCAGCCTGCTTTCAGAGCTTCCACACGGTCATTCATCGCACCCCAGTCTGTCATTACATAGCCGTCAAATCCCCATTCCTTGCGGAGCACATCTGTGAGCATTTCTTTATTTTCACAAAGGTATGTGCCGTTCAGCTTGTTGTATGCGTTCATAATGGTCCACGGCTTTTCCTTCTTTACCATTCCTTCAAAAGAAGCAAGGTAAATTTCACGCATGGTGCGTTCATCCATTTCTGAAGAGCTTGTTAAGCGGTGATATTCCTGGTTATTTGCCATAAAATGCTTCGGACTTGTTCCGATATGTTTGCTCTGGACGCCGTGGACAAGCGCACCTGCCATTTCCGTTGACACAAGTGGGTCCTCTGAATAGTATTCAAAATTACGTCCGCACAGCGGGGAACGCTTAATGTTCATAGCCGGGCCTAAGATTGTGCTTACATTTTCTGCCTGACACTCTTCCCCCAGTGTTTCTCCAAGTTTTGTCACCAGCTCACGGTTAAAGCTGGATGCGGTTGCACATCCCGCTGGAAAGCAAACAGCCTGAATGCTGTCGTTGATTCCCAAATGGTCTGCTTTATCGTCCTGCTTGCGGAGTCCGTGAGGTCCGTCTGAGACCATTTCCGAAGGGATTCCGAGACGTTCCACTCCTTTTGTGTGCCAGAAATCAAGCCCGGAACACAAAGATGCTTTCTCCTCCAGAGTCATTCTGGAGACCAATTCTTTTATTTTTGCTGTTTCCATGTTTCATCCTCCTGCCAATCTTTCTCTTTTGGATAAAGATAGCATATATTTTTCTTTTCGTATTATAGTTTTGAGTTATTTATTGTAAAAATAGGTTTGCATTTCCTTTACTGAATGGTCACGGAATGCAGTACCACATCTCCTTTACAGGTTACTTTGATTTCATAGGTTCCCGGCTCTGCTTCCGTGTATATTCCAGGATTTCGGGTCGCATTTGGCATTATCAATAATTATCCCCTGATAAGTAAATGGCCCTAACGGACTTTTCGACGTTGCATAGGCAAGGCAGGTCAGTTTTTTATCCCGGTACACACACGGATATACATAATAATAAATGCCGTTTCGCTTCCGCATGGAGCTTCTGATGATAAGCGTGATTATGAACTGTATTTGCGGATAGGCTGGAGCCCTGACAACTGATATATTCATAGCATAATGATATGGACAGGACATTTATTTAGTCCCGTCCTTCTTATATGTTGTATCACGTTTTAATCAGTACTATAATAAAGAAAACTTGAATTTGAAAGAGTGTTTGCAATGAATGAAAAGATATATAAAACGCAAAGTGGATGTATTCATTATTGGATAAATCTGGGACAAGATCCAGAAAAAGCAACCTTGATTTTCCTTCCAGGTTTAACTGCCGACCATAGACTATTTGATAAACAAATTGAATTCTTTGAAGGCATATATAATGTTTTTGTATGGGATGCACCTGGTCATGCAAAATCCTGGCCGTTTGAATTTAATTTTTCTTTGTCGGATAAAGCGAAATGGCTTGATGATATTTTGAGCTTGGAAAACATTCGGTATCCAGTGATTATAGGACAATCCATGGGAGGTTATGTTGGTCAAGCGTATGCAGAATTATTTCCCAACAAGCTGAAAGGATTTATTTCTATTGATTCTGCTCCTTTACAAAGAAAATATGTAACAGGAATCGAGCTGTGGCTTCTGAAAAAAATGGAGCCAGTATATAGATACTATCCTTGGAAATCATTATTGAAAACGGGAACAAATGGTGTGGCTACATCCGAATATGGTAGAAAATTAATGCATGATATTATGATGATCTACGATGGTGACCAAAAAAGATATGCCAAAATCGCAGGTCATGGTTTTAGAATATTGGCAGAAGCAATGGAAACTAATCTTCCATACAGGATAAACTGTCCGGCTCAACTGATATGTGGAGAAAAAGATCATGCCGGTTCTTGTATTCGTTACAATAATGCATGGCATAAAAATACTGGAATTCCTATTGCATGGATTAAAAATGCAGGACATAATTCAAATACCGATGCACCGGAGGAAGTGAATTCGTTAATAGAAAAACTGATAAATAAGATATGATGAATCGTAGGAAAATCGCAGTTTGTCGTAAACATTTACATACTATTGTTTAGAAAAAAACAGTTCCGTTTATCCCCTCGAATTTCTCCTATAAGTGAAGGAACAATTTCTAACTTTATGACAGGGTTACATGCCCTGTCATTTTTATGGTCATTTTTAGAAAATCTGTTCCCGAATCACAAGATTATATAGCAGTGACCCTGTATGATAGAATAAATTCATCCATAGATGCCCGGTCACAGAGGTATTGCTACCTCGGAAAGGAGATTTTATGAAGAGACCGGACAACAACAAAATAACAGCACTTTACGAAAGACTGTCACGAGATAATGAACTGAATGGGGACAGCAACAGCATTGTAAACCAGAAGAAAATGCTTGAAAAGTATGCCAAAGAACAGGGGTTTACGAACCTTGCACACTATACCGACGATGGATATAGCGGTACTAACTTTGACAGACCGGATTGGAAGCGGTTGACTGCCGACATTGAAGAAGGAAAAATCGGATGTGTTATCGTCAAGGATATGAGTCGAATCGGCAGAAATTATCTGGAAGTAGGCTTTTATACGGAGGTTTTATTCCGAGAAAAAGGCGTCCGCTTTATTGCCATTTCCAATGGTGTTGACAGCACACATTCTGAATCCAATGAATTTGCACCATTCTTAAACATTATGAATGAATGGTATGTGCGTGATACCAGCAGAAAAATCAAGTCTGTACTTCGCAACAAGGGTATGGAAGGCAAACATCTGACTTCTAATGCCATCTACGGATACAAAAAAGACCCGGAAGATAACAACCACTGGCTTGTTGATGAAGAAGCCGCTGCTGTGGTAAGACGTATTTTCCAGTTAATTATTGAAGGGAATGGACCGATGCAGGTTGCCAGAATACTCACAAACGAAAAGGTTGAGCGTCCATCCTACTATCTTGCGAAGACAAGCATTCCCAATATACTAATCCGGAGGACTGGATGATATTCAGAGATACGCAGGAAGCTATTGTTGATGAAGACACCTGGTATGTGGTTCAGAAAATCAGAGAGACCAAGCACCGCCCAATAGCACAGGGCAAAGCAAATCCGTTAACCGGACTCATGTTTTGCGCAGATTGTGGTGGTGAATTTATAAAATTTATCGCAACGGTTTTTAAGTTTTTGCTTCTTGATTACTTAACGGCGGAAAAAGAATGTTTTCACATAGGGCTGTTGTTTACATGTCATTTTTTTGTTTTTTTAATTCTATACCCACCAGTACAACAGATAGCATAAACGCTGAAAAATCAGCAACAGGTCCCGCAAGCAATACTCCCATAATTCCGAAACGAAGCGGGAGCAGCAGGGTAAGCGGAATCAACACAAAGGTCTGCCTTGTTAATGCCAACAGAGCACCTTTTAACGATTTTCCTATTGCGGTAAAAAAACTGGAAGAAAGCAACTGCACACCATTTACCAACACCATGAAAAGATAGGTACGCATGAACAAAACAGCAAATTCAAAATACAGCTCGTTCCCATCTCCGAATAGCGAAATGATAGATTGCGGGAAAAATTGAAATGCGATGAAAGCAATTGTGGAAACAACAAGGTTCCATTTTACCGCAAGCAGGTAAGCCTCCCGTACACGATGGTATTGCCTTGCCCCATAGTTGAAGCCGATAATCGGCTGTGTTCCCTGCGAGATTCCTACAACAATCGCAAGGATTATGGCATTTGTTTTCATAACGATTCCGCAAGCAGCTAAGGGAATATCTGTTCCATATTTTGTTAATGCGCCGTAATAAGTCAACGAATTGTACTGAATGATTTGAATCACGGTAACTGCAATCTGGTTTGAGCTGCTGCTGATTCCCATGCTGCAAATTTTCATACTTTCTTTGATGTCCAATAAAAACGACTCTTTTTCAAAATGGATTGTTTGGAAACGCCATAGATAACGGAGTGCGAGTATGAAGGAAAAAATTTGCCCAATAACTGTTGCCCAAGCTGCGCCGGCAATCCCCCAATCGCAAGCAAAAATAAAAATAGGGTCAAGAATGGTATTGATAATAGCTCCCATAACCATGCAAACCATTGAATACTTTGGTTTTCCATCTGCTCGAATCAAATTGCTCATACCATTCGTTACAATAAGAAACGGCATTCCAATCAATGTTATGCTAGCATACTGCTTTGCATATGGAAATACATCTGTCGTTGCCCCAAATGCCTTTAGGAGCAAAGACAGAAAAGCTTCACCAACCAATAAATAAATAATTCCGAAAATCCCCATCAGAACAATACCATTTCCCGCTGCTTTGGCGGCAGCTTTCGGCTCTTTGCGTCCAAGACAGAGGGAAACACGGGAAGCACTGCCAATTCCAACCAGCAGTGCAATAGCAAGGCAGATGGTAGAGAACGGGTAGGCAACATTGGTTGCTGCATTTCCCAGATAACCGACCCCTTGACCAATAAAAATCTGATCCACAATATTGTAGATTGAGCCGACAAGAGACGCCATAATACTGGGAATGGCAAAATCTTTCAACAGTTTTGAAATTTTTTCATATCCTAGGGGATTCTCAGTCATTAAATTCATCCCCCTTTCTTTCTATACGGAGTTCCGCTGTAATATTTTCACCTGCCTGAATCAGCAAATCAATAAAGAGGTTTTTATCGGATTCCCTGAAGCCTTGCAATAAAAGAGCTTCTGTCTTTTCACATACCGTCTGTATCTCATCAATTACAGACAGCGCACGTTCCGTAGGATACAGCTTACACGTCCGCTTATCCTTATCATTTGGGGAACGCATAATCATTCCCTGCTTTTCTAATGCCGCAACTGTCCGTACAATATTGCTCGGATGAACATAAAACATATCCATTAAAGAATCCTGTAAAATGCCAGGCGAACGACAGATTTTAATCAAAAACATATATTGGCTGTTGTTGATTCCAAAGGGGGCAAGCTGTTTATCCAAATAGATTTTGTAAAATCGGTCTGTTACTGAAAGCCATTTTAATAGTTTCATAGATATATTCCTCCTAACCACCAGTATTATAATACAATATGCGTGCGCACGCAACTACTTTTAACATTATATCTGCCGCTTTGTCCTCCTAAACACAAATCAATTCTACATCTATAATCTCTACTGCTCTGCTACGAATATTATTCATTTTCCTAACCCATTCCATCTGATCCTGCATCTTCAGTTTTTCTGTCACGCCCCACTGTTCAGCCATCTGTTCCATCAGTATCTCAACTTTTTCTCTTACTTCCTTATCAACCTGATTTAAATGCTCCGTCAGTTTCCCGGTCAGTACCAGATATTGATACCTGGCACTCCTGTGTTCCTTCAAAAACTGTTTTCGCATTATTCCATATTTCCCATATGCAGGTTCTTCCTCATTGATTTCCAATTCCGGCAGATAATAATCTCCATGCAATGTGTAGCTCAATCCGTTCTTTTCATCATAAATCTGTTTCTTCATATTCTTACAACTCCATTCCTCTGTACTTTGCTTTATTCTTCTTAATTTTTGCATTGTGTTCTTCACTTCGTTCTCTTGCCCATTGTATACGGTCACCTATTTTTTTCGGCATCTGCTCTTTCTGTTTTTTCGCTTCAAGTTCCGTCTGCATCCGGATATCGTCCTGCACCAGTCGTTCTACCATATCTTTCCCCAGCATGCGTAAAAGTCGATTATATCTGTCCGCAAGCCCCTGTAGTATTTCTTTCTCACCGGATAATTTCTGATAATCTTTCTGAACTTCTGCCAGTTCCTTTTTTGTTTTTTCATGCTCTTGCTTTTTCTTCTGAAACTTACTTTTCCAACTATCTCTTTCTCTTGTGAGTTCTTTCACCTGTGCAGCCATCGCACCGATTTTGTTTTTCATTTCAATAAATAATGGTTTTATTTTCTTATCCCGGTAAGTTACCGCACGTTCCAATGCTGTAGCTTCCGGCAGAAATGTTTTGATCATTCCATATTCTTTTATTTCCTTACTGACATTATCCATCACTGGTTGCAGGAATTCTCTTCTGTCTTCCAGTTTCTTCAATTCCGTTTCTGCTTTCTCCGCACGTTTTTCCGCTATCTCTTTATCTTTCTGGAACTGAATTTTTTCTTCTTCCAGTAGCTTAATATCTGCCCTTGCTTCTGCAATCTGAGAAGTCAAGCCTTCATTCTCCACTGTCAGATGTTCTTTTTCCTGTTCCAATTCCTGCACTTCCTTTTTGCGTTCTTTTTTCTTGAAATTGTAAACATCCAGATGTTCTTCATGTGTGCCTTTCTGTTCCCATTCAATTCCATGCTGTTTTGCGATTTCAGCCAGCACTTCCTTTTCATGATTTATCCACTGATTCAGTTCTGTATCATGCTTATTTCCACCTTGAAATCCAAGACTTTTCAATGCCTGCTTCAGTGAAACTCTGGTATCCATTCCTTTTCCCTTCCAGTTGGTCACATAAGGAACAAAGTCAATATGCAGATGCGGAGTAGCTTCGTCCTGATGCAGATAGCAGCTAAATACCCGAAGTGTCGGATTCCGTTTCTGGAAGTCTTTCACATATTCGTCCAGTACCTTTACAGCCAGATTTCCTTCTAACGTTCCCACTGCCATATCCTCATGATTACCAATCTGGAATATTACTTCATAGAACAGCTTCTCCTGTTTACCCTGTCGGATTTTTTCATAATAATTTGCAATCTGCCGGTCCTTTCTTTTCCCGACATTGTATCTCTCCGCAGCATCGTCAAACAGTTCCTTATAAACTTCTTTCAGATTCTCATTCTTATAACAAATGTTCAATTGCACTCTGTCCGGATCTACATTTTCTGCTACAAAATCCCGTCTGTTATGAGCCAGTGAACCGGCTCCGATCATGCCACTGATTGTCCGTTTCATCATAAATTTTCACACCTCTTTTCTACTCGAGTGCCAGACATGGCACATAATTTTTATTTACGCCAGTTATGGCGATATTTAAGAAATCTTCGCCGGATACGGCGGTTTTGTTACTTTTGTCAAAAGTAACGCAAAAGCACTTTCGACAGCCGTACCGTCCATCAAAAGTCCCCTTGCGCCCTGCCGGGGGCATAACGTCCTTATGGACGTCTGTTCTGCACCGACCGAAGTGGATCATAGATCTGTTTATTCTGGTATCCTCGCCTGCACATATTCCAAATCTCCACAATAAGGCGTTCCCACCAGATACCATTCTCTTGCCAGATTCATCTCCATTCTGGTCTGTACACATTCATCATCTACCAGCACTTCCAGTCCTTCTCCACAGTGAAATCCTGTATCAATCCATAGATCCGATGCTAATAATCCATATCTACCATTGCTGCTGTTATATCCTAATCTTCCCTGTTTCATCATTTTCTGCTCCTTTCCAGTCTGTAAACGGAATCTGTAAACGGAGTTCAAAAGATTTTAAAAGTTAACGTTTTAAGTTTTTTCTTCAAGTTCCGTTTACATCGTTTACAATAATCTTTACTCAAACGGTATTTCCAACTGTTCCGGTACTTCTATAAATCCGTCTTTATCTTTCTTCACCGAATCTTTCATCCGTTTCCATGACCGCTGTATTCCATATTTCTTTCCGAATCGATGTGTACCATGTGGTTTCCAGCCTACAATCGCATTGTTCATAATATTGGCAATTTCTTTACCTTCCCACTGTTTCATTTCTCCGGTTCGATGTAGCGCTTCATCGAACAGAATTCTTGTACATACATAATCGTCATCGTAGTCATCAAGAAATTCCTGTATGATTCCGGCATTGGTATCTTCCGGCATAAATTCTTTCTGCAGACGCTTTGCCTCTTCCTCAATTTCCTTTGTAAATCCTAAGAACACATTTCCCTGTCGATACAGTATCATTGCCTCTGCCCAGGCCTGTTCGATATAGGCTTTGCTCTCTGCCTCATTGTCCAGAATATGAACTTCTGCTTTCGACATATCTGTCATCACCGGAGCAAATCTTCTGTTTCCGGTTCTGTCCAGCGGAAGGAAATTCAAATCATTTGAAGTACCGCAAAATACACACTGTCTCGGTCTGTCTTCCGGGTGAACTTCATAAGGTACTTTATAAGTTTCTTTCTGTCTGCTCAGAAACGATTTTATCTGTTCAATATTCTTTGCTGTGATAGTTGCCTTCATTTCTCCCATTTCGATAATCCAGTGATTTTGCAGTTTTCTGTAAATATTTTCATCATCCAAATGATCCAGATTGTCGCTGAACCATTCTTCTTTTATCGCTAGATATTTGAAAAATGTGGACTTTCCGGCTCCCTGACTCCCAACCAAACACAACATAATATCATATTTTATTCCCGGTTCATAAATTCTTGAAATCGCTGCCAGCATGTGCATTTTCATTACTCCGATTGTATATTTGCTCTTTTCTGCTCCCAGAAAATGTGGAAGCATATTTTCTATTCTTGGAATTCCGTCCCAGACCAGACTCTCCAGATAATCTCTAATTGGGTGATATTTATTTTCATTGGAAACAATATCTATTCCTGCTTTGATCACACGCTCACTTGTCAGTTCATAATTTTCTTCCAGATACATCTTCAGATTATTTTCATCAGTATCTGTAACCGTAGGACTGTTATTCCTCCGCTCCCAGGGAACCTCTTTTACAATGTCCATCCTTCCAGAAAGTTCATTTCGTTTAATCGCTTTTTTCAATACCGGATCATTTTGAAGTACGGTTACACAATTTCTAATTGTCTGCTTTGTTCTTCCTTTATCCGTATGCTCCAACATATTATTGACATCTTCTGTTGTAAGCATTTCCTTGTTCACAATATCTTCTAATTCCATCAAGGACTTCTCGCTGATATTCGTTAATTCTTTCTTCAATTTTTTCAACCTCCCTCCTCTTCATCTTGAAAAACTCTACAATCTCTTCTCCTGTTCCAAACATCAGCACGTCCAGATAGTCATTTATCTTTCTTTCATTTGCCAATGCCTCCGTAAATAATTCGTGCCACTCTTCATCTGGTTCTGGTTTGTAAATCTCTTTCCAGAACTGAATCCATTTCAGATATCTGATCAGCACGTCTGTTGCATGTTTCAACCACTGCTCCAGTTTTTCTCTGATCATCACAACTTTAGGTTTCTTTGATATCAAAGTATTCCTGCTTTGGTGCGTCCTTTTGTATTTGTTTCTGTCTTCGATTTTTATATCCAGTCCAAAATCTTCTATCATCTTTTTCGCAGCTTCATACTGTGATATTCCAAATAACCTTGCTGTAAAATCTATCGCATCACCGCCCACTCCACATGCAAAGCAGTGATATATTTTATCTGCCTTCATACTTGGGTGTCGGTCTTTATGAAACGGACAACACGCCATTCCATTTCTTTTTACTTTAATCCCGTAATGCTCCGCAGCCTGTCTGGCTGTCACACATTCTTTTACCTGTTCAAATAATGTCACTTCTACCTCCTGCCCATCCGGGCAAGTCTCTGATGAACAGATATTCGGGAATTGTTGTATCGTTCAATTCGTGATATACTGAATCTGCCAAGATGATATATCAGTGAATCTGATTATCAGAGAACTTGCTCAGATATTTTGTCTGGGCTTTTTCTTTTTGTCTGTTAGTAGCCATAGTTCCACTCCTTATACGAATCTCCTTGTTGGGATAATGATAATTTCAAATTTGCTTCCATCCTCTAATTCAAGAAGAATCGCATAATCCGAATCTCGATCCGGTAAAATGGAACTTATCTTCAGCTTCTTACTATAATTGAGCGTATCAAATATTTTTCTGACTACTTTCTTTGTTTTCATGTGTCTTTCCCTCCATATTTAACGTTTGTTGTCCAACATCTCAGCTACCTTTTTTTGCTGTGACGGATACAGGTGACCATAAGTGTTTAATGTCATCTGAATATCTTTGTGCCCCAGTCTTTCCTTGATGATCAGTGGTTCTACACCCTGATAAATCAGATATGCTACATGGCTGTGACGGATATCATGCACTCTGATTGATTTTACACCGGTCAATGCTTCATACTTCTTGAGCCGTTTCTGCAGTGTTCTCGCCACAATCGGAAATAACCGCTGATTTTCCGGAAATCCATAATGCTTCTTCGCATACTCCTGCACCTCTTCTTTAAGAAAATTAGGAATATCAATGGTACGGACTGAATTTTCTGTTTTTGGAGTATCAATCACATCTCTTTTCCTGATCCGGTTATAAGTCTTATTGATATGCAAAAGATTACCACTCATATCAAAGTCTGAAAGACTCAATGCCAGAAGTTCTCCTTCCCTGATTCCTGTCCAGAACAGGATTTCAAATATCAGATAATCCTCACTCTCTGGCTCAATCCCGGCGATAAAGCTGTCATATTCTGCTTTCGTCCAAAATTCCAGCTTATTAGCATCCGATTTCCCCATCTTTTTTACTTTCTTACATGGATTTTCCTTCAGATTGTAAATTTTCTGTGCATGATTAAACAGTGCATTTAACTGATTCTGAATCATACGCTCATAAGTCTTGCTGTAACCTTTTTCCTGAATGGTGTTCTGCCACTGGATAATCTCTGCCGGTGTGATCTCATACATTTTTCTTGTTCCAAAATACGGAACAATGTGCTTGTTCATCATGTGCTGCTTGTTACGGATTGAATTTTCTTTCAGTTCATTCTTTTTATCTTCAAAATAGACTTGAATAAAACTGTTCATCTCCATTTTCATATCCGCTGCAGTCTTTCTTATGAATTCCTTTTCATAATTTAATGCTTCTTTCTTTGTCTTGAACCCTCTTTTCAGCTTCTGCGTTTTCTTTCCTGTCCAGTCAATATAGCGGAAGCTCACATACCAGGTTCCCTGTGTTTTGTCCTTGTAAGCTGACATCTTAAAACCTCCTTCACACTGCTCTCTGAGAGCATCCATAAAATTTTGTTTCCCAGTAGGGACGTGGAATCTTTCCACGAACTGCTACATATCCTTCCTTTGCCAGTTCATCATTGAGCTGCTTCAGAATAGAATATGCTTTACTGCGTTTCACACCTAATTCTTCCATGACATCATCAACGGTCATCATATAATTAGTTCTCATAGCGCCCTCCTTTCAAGTCACTTTTGTGACTCTTTTATTGTTCTCTTATAATAATTCACTTTTGTGAATTTGTCAATAACCATTTGCGAATTTATTTTTTTCATTCCATACCTATTGCTTGCGTATCAGGAATTTGTTAAATCTCACTCTTTTGTATCATTCACTTTTGTGCTAGAATAGAAGCACAAATATTATTAAGGAGGCAGCATTATGGTTGGCAAAAAAATCCGGGCATTCCGGGAATTTAGAGGATACAGTCAGATACAATTAGCCGAGCTGTCCGGCATTAACGTAGGTACAATTAGAAAATATGAGCTTGGAATCCGGAATCCAAAACCAGATCAGTTAGAAAAGATAGCAACTGCACTGGGATTAAACGTAAGTGTTTTTCTGGATTTTAATATTGAAACAGTCGGAGATGTACTCTCTCTGTTGTTTTCTATTGATGATTCGGTGAACCTCTCACTTGCTGAAACACCTGATCAGAAGGTTGCGCTGACATTCGATAATCCTACAATGCAGGACTTTTTCAGGAAATGGTGTCAATTTAAAAATGTCTATGAAAAGGAAAAAGCTGAAATATTAGCTATTGAAGATAAATATAAAAGACAAGAAGAACTGGATAAGCTAAATGCTACCCAGGAAGAATGGAAACTGCGCGCTATGGGAACTACGATAGGTTGTCATACTATCGTTAAGAAAGGCACCGAAAGCAATTCTCTTAAAACATACGACCTTACTTAATACAATATAGCGGAGGAATAATATGATTACAAAAGTAAAATGGAATAATCATGAAATATTAGGAAATTTGGAATTAAATTTTACAAAAAATGATGGTTCACCTTATTCAACCATCGTATTAGCCGGAGAAAACGGTACTGGTAAAACAACTATTTTAGAAACTTTAAGTACATTTCTTAATCTCGGTAGTATAGAACCCTTTGAATTTATTGAATATAAAATTGAAAATGATTTATACACAATAACTCCTTTGTCAGAAAACAACAAAAGATTTGGATATCATAAAAGAACATGTGATACCGATGGTTCAACAAATGACATTTTATCTAATCGCAATAATAATATGGATTCTATCAACAATGATATTTTTGACATTAGACATTATGGTTGCTCTTATTCAAAAGCACGTTCTGGTTTCACAACTGACAAAGTAAAATCTGTAACTACATCACAATTAGATTCGAACAAATATGAAAATGATTCCAACGAAAATTTCACTTCAATTAAACAATTAATTGTAGATATAGATACGCAGGACAATTCAGATTGGATGGAAATTAGTAAGTCTAATACTCCTAAATCACTTGATGAGTTTTTACAAACGGCAAAATTATCTCGTTTTAAAAATTCCTTTAATAACTTCTTCGAAAATTTGTCATTTTCAAGGATTGACAACTCCTCTGCTGATGAAAAAAGAATCTTATTTAAAAAATATGGACACGAAATATCTGTCGACTCATTAAGTACAGGTGAAAAACAAATCGTATTTCGTGGTACGCATTTATTAAAAAATAGTAATAGTATAAATGGTGGCATTGCTCTTATAGATGAACCTGAACTAAGTATGCATCCGATATGGCAAAAAAAGATTTTGTCCTATTATCGCAATCTTTTCATCTCCGAAGCAAAACAGATGACTCAACTAATTATCGCAACACATTCCGAATATGTACTATCTTCTGCTTTAGAAGATTCTTCAAATGTGCTTGTTATTGTTTTAAGTCAATCTCCTTCCGGGATTTCACAGAAACGTATCACAAGTCCCTCCGTCTTACCAACAATTACAGCAGCAGAAATAAACTATTTAGCATTTAATATAGCATCTACTGATTATCATATAGAACTTTACGGAAATTTGCAGCATAAATTAGGGGATGTAAATGTCGTAGATACAGATACATACATCAAATCCCATAATTTATATAATGCTTCTATTTATCGCAAGCCTTCATCTTTTACTAATCGAAATGGTCACGTCACAAATTATGAGACTTTATCAACTTATATTCGAAATGCTATTGATCATCCAGATCCAATAAATCGCCCATATACTTCTTCTGAGTTGCAGCGTTCAATTGAACTACTTATTGCAATTTGCAATTCTATTCCATAAAAGTTATCATTCTGTTATCACAAGCGGTTGTCAGGACACTCTCCCGGCAACTGTTTTTCTATGCTGTTCGTTATTATTTCCCACTCTTTTATATATTTCCAGGCAACAGAAAAACCCGTAGAACCGAAGTTCTACGGGTATCTTACGTTTGGACACAACGTTATCTTACGATAACAAATCTATATTCAGATTGTATTACTCGATAATTGTAGCAACACGTCCTGATCCTACAGTACGTCCACCTTCACGGATAGCGAAAGTAAGACCCTGGTTCATAGCGATTGGGTGGATCAGTTCGATTGTCATTTCGATGTTATCTCCAGGCATGCACATTTCTGTTCCTTCTGGAAGGTTGCAAACACCTGTTACGTCTGTTGTTCTGAAGTAGAACTGTGGACGATAGTTGTTGAAGAATGGTGTATGACGGCCACCTTCGTCTTTTGTCAGAACGTAAACCTGAGCTGTGAATTTTGTATGGCATGTAAGTGTTCCTGGTTTAGCAAGAACCTGTCCACGCTCGATTTCGTTTCTCTGAACACCACGAAGAAGAGCACCGATGTTATCACCAGCCTGAGCTTCGTCAAGAAGTTTACGGAACATTTCGATTCCTGTAACAACAACTTTACGTGTTTCTTCTTTGATACCAACGATTTCAACTTCTTCAGATACGTGAAGAACACCAGCTTCTACTCTACCAGTAGCAACTGTTCCACGTCCTGTGATGGAGAATACGTCCTCTACAGGCATAACGAACGGTTTGTCTGTGTCACGCTGTGGGTCCGGAATGTACTCATCAACTGCGTTCATGAGTTCCATGATCTTGTCTCCCCATGGGCCAGCCGGATCTTCAAGAGCTTTAAGAGCAGATCCCTGGATAACCGGAATGTCATCTCCTGGGAAGTCATACTCGGAAAGAAGTTCACGAATTTCCATCTCAACCAGTTCAAGAAGTTCGTCGTCATCTACCATATCACATTTGTTCATGAATACAACGATGTACGGAACACCAACCTGACGAGCAAGAAGAACGTGCTCTTTTGTCTGAGCCATAACACCATCTGTAGCAGCAACTACGAGGATAGCACCATCCATCTGAGCTGCACCTGTGATCATGTTCTTAACGTAGTCAGCATGTCCTGGGCAGTCAACGTGTGCATAATGTCTATGCTCTGTCTGATACTCAACATGTGCTGTAGAAATTGTGATACCACGCTCTCTTTCTTCTGGAGCTTTATCGATATCTTCGAAGTTTTCAACTGTGTTTCCTGGAACTCTTTCAGCCAGAACTTTTGTGATAGCTGCTGTTAAAGTTGTTTTACCATGGTCAACGTGTCCGATGGTACCAATGTTACAATGCGGTTTTGTTCTCTCAAACTTAGCCTTTGCCATTTTAAAATGTCCTCCTTAAAAACTATGCTCTTTCTTTCAGAGCGTTTTTATCAGTTTTTGACTTGCTATCCTTGATTATATTGCAAATCAAGGATATTTGCAAGCTTTTTTATATCATCAGTCTTTCTTAGAAAGAATCTTTTCCTGAACGGACTTCGGAACCTGTTCGTATTTCTCGAAGAACATGGAGTAGTTACCACGTCCCTGAGTCCTGGAACGAAGGTCTGTTGCATATCCGAACATTTCAGAAAGCGGAACGAATCCACGGATCATCTTACCACCGCCGATATCATCCATACCTTCGATACGACCACGACGGGAGTTGATATCACCGATAACATCACCCATGTAATCTTCCGGAGTAGTAACTTCGACTCTCATGATAGGCTCAAGAAGAATCGGAGCTGCTTTCTGCATAGCATCCTTGAATGCAAGGGAACCTGCAATGTGGAATGCCATTTCAGAGGAATCGACTTCATGATAAGAACCATCGTATACGTTTGCATGAACGCCGACTACCGGGAATCCACCCAGGATACCAGCTTTCATAGCTTCTTCAATACCTTCGCCAACAGCCGGGATGTATTCCTTCGGAATAGCACCACCAACAACAGTGGATTCGAACTTGTACAGTTCTTCACCGTTGGCATCCATAGGCTCGAATTTAACTTTACAGTGACCATACTGTCCACGACCACCAGACTGTTTAGCATATTTGCTGTCGATGTCTACGGCCTTAGTAATAGTCTCTTTGTATGCAACCTGAGGAGCACCTACGTTAGCCTCTACTTTGAATTCACGAAGCAGACGGTCAACGATGATTTCCAGATGCAGCTCACCCATACCAGCGATGATTGTCTGACCTGTTTCCTGATTTGTATGTGCACGGAATGTCGGGTCTTCTTCTGCCAGTTTTGCAAGAGCTTCACCAAGTTTACCCTGGCCAGCTTTTGTCTTAGGCTCGATTGCAAGTTCGATAACCGGTTCCGGGAATTCCATGGATTCAAGGATTACCGGGTGCTGGTCATCACAGATTGTATCACCAGTTGTGGTGAATTTGAAACCGATTGCTGCTGCGATATCTCCTGAATATACTTTATCCAGTTCCATACGTTTGTTAGCATGCATCTGAAGGATACGTCCAACACGTTCTTTCTTGTCCTTAGTAGCGTTAAGTACATAAGAACCAGAGTTCATGGTACCGGAGTATACACGGAAGTATGCCAGTTTACCAACAAATGGGTCTGTCATAATCTTAAATGCCAGAGCAGAGAATGGTTCTTCATCAGAAGAATGTCTCACGATCGGGTTGCCATCCAGGTCAACACCCTCGATTGGAGGAATGTCTGTTGGAGCAGGCATGTATTCAATGATTGCATCCAGAAGTTTCTGAACACCCTTGTTTCTGTATGCAGTACCGCAGCATACCGGTACAGCTGTACATTCACAAGTAGCTTTACGAAGAACTGCTTTTAATTTTTCATTAGACGGTTCTTCACCTTCCAGATATTCCATCATTAAATCGTCATCCAGTTCGCAGATTTTCTCTACGAGTTCTGTATGATAAAGTTCTGCTTCTTCCTTCATATCTTCCGGAATATCTGTGATGGAAATGTCTTCACCTTTCTCATCATTGTAGATATAAGCCTGCATTTCGAAAAGGTCGATGATACCTTTGAATTCATCTTCTTTTCCGATTGGAAGCTGTAAGCAGATAGCGTTTTTACCAAGACGAGTCTTGATCTGATCTACAGCATTGTAGAAGTTTGCACCGAGGATATCCATCTTGTTGATGAATGCCATACGCGGTACATTGTAAGTGTCAGCCTGACGCCATACGTTTTCTGACTGAGGTTCTACACCACCCTTTGCACAGAAGACGCCGACAGCGCCGTCAAGTACACGGAGTGAACGCTCAACCTCTACGGTGAAGTCTACGTGTCCTGGAGTATCAATGATGTTGATACGATGTTCCAGAGCACCTGGTTTCTTCTTGCAGTGATCCTGCAGAGTCCAGTGACATGTTGTAGCAGCGGAAGTAATTGTGATACCTCTCTCCTGCTCCTGCTCCATCCAGTCCATTGTTGCGGTACCTTCATGAGTATCACCGATTTTGTAGTTGACACCTGTATAATAAAGGATACGTTCTGTAAGAGTTGTCTTACCTGCATCGATATGAGCCATGATACCAATGTTTCTGGTACGCTCAAGCGGGTATTCTCTACCTTCTTTTCCAGCCAATTGGATTTTCCTCCTTGATTAGAAACGATAGTGAGCAAATGCTTTATTTGCTTCAGCCATCTTGTGCATATCTTCTTTCTTCTTAACAGATGCGCCTGTGTTGTTCATTGCATCCAGAAGCTCATTTGCAAGTCTCTCCTCCATAGTCTTCTCGCCTCTTTTACGAGAATATGCGGTGAGCCAGCGAAGAGCCAGTGCCTGACGTCTGTCTGCTCTTACCTCGATCGGAACCTGATAAGTAGCACCACCGATACGTCTTGCTTTTACTTCGAGAAGTGGCATGATGTTGTTCATAGCCTCTTCAAAAACTTCGATAGCTGGTTTGCCAGCTTTTTCTTCAATTCTAGCGAAAGCGCCGTATACAATCTTCTGAGCGACACCTTTCTTACCGTCTAACATGATGTTGTTGATAAGTTTGGTAACCACTTTGTTGTTGTACATCGGGTCTGCCAGAACGTCTCTTTTCTGAGTATGTCCTTTACGTGGCACGTTACTTCCCTCCTTAATCAAAATGATTAAATCATCGGTACTCACTATTAAAACTAAGGTGTTCGCACTGGTAAAGTCCTATATTTAACCCGCAACCGACAGGGTATATGGAATACCGTACAATATTTATAGTTATAAGTGAATCTTCGATTGATTACTTTTTTCTACTTTATTTTTTCTTAGGTCTCTTAGCACCATATTTGGAGCGGGCCTGTTTTCTGTTTGCTACACCTGCGGTATCCAGTGTACCTCTGATGATGTGGTATCTGGTACCAGGTAAGTCCTTAACACGACCACCACGGATAAGAACAACGCTATGCTCCTGAAGGTTGTGACCTTCTCCTGGGATATAGCTTGTTACTTCGATTCCGTTGGAAAGACGAACTCTGGCGATCTTTCTAAGAGCTGAGTTAGGTTTCTTAGGTGTTGCAGTTTTAACTGCTGTACAAACTCCACGTTTCTGTGGTGCAGACTGTTCAACAGCTTTCTTTCTTAAAGAGTTAAATGTTCTCTGCAGAGCCGGTGCTGTAGATTTCTTTACAGCTGTCTGACGTCCTTTTCTTACTAACTGGTTGAATGTTGGCATTCCATTTCACCTCCCGATAGATTTCTCCATGGTTTACCATGGGGTTGCGCGGTTGCTATTGTCAAATGAATAAATAATGCGACCGTCAGAACCTGCCACTGGCAACTTCCTACGGATGCACGGGCAACAAAAAAACAGCGTTCTTATTGCACGCTTGCTCATTATATCCCGTAAAAATACGACTGTCAAGCCATTTTACAGGATTTTTTCTATATTTTACGATTTTATGATTATTGCTTTTTGTGACTACTCTTATTATAATAAAAAAAACAAATTTTCACTTTATCATTTTACTTCTATATTATAGGAAAGGATTTTTTATGAAAAGTAAATTCATCTTGCCGACGATCCTGCTTCTTATTACCGGAATCCTGCTTATAGCCGGTATATTTTTCATCGGCATCCAGACCGGACAGCAAATTGAGGATACGAAAGAACAGCTTGAAACTTTCAGCTCTCAGGTCGATGAAGAACAAAAAACTCTGAGTGAAGCACAGTCTTCTTTCGCCGCTGCCATTCAGAGTAAAAAAGATCTCTTCAACTATTATGAAAAGAAAGCTTCAGCCAAACAGACCATCGTTCAGGAACACATAGATTCCGACGAATCTTCTGCAGATGCCCCGGCTTCTGTATTCAGTCAGGTAAATTAAAGAAAGGATTATTCCCATGAAAAAGAACAGACAAAAACGCCCGTCATTTCTTTATGCAGTCATTATTTTTCTTGCACTTGTCATTCTCGCACTCGGTGCACTGACTCTTTATTCCCTGCAGGATCTGATTGATCTGCGTTCAAAAGTTTCCGGGCTCCAAACCACCGTACAGGAACTTTCTAATGCCTCTGCTGACCTTGTAAAGCAGGCACAGGAGCTTGCAGGCCTGAATGATCAGCTCAGTAATGCAACTTCCGATACTGATACTGCCGGTGCCTCTGGTGACACACAGGAGGAAGGCACACTTTCACCATCACATGATGCATCTTCTTTCACTGATTCTGCGGATGAAAGTCTGGATAACCTGCTTTCTCAGCTTGAACCACTGCTTCCACAGAATAACGGCACATGGTCTGTATATGTATGTAATCTTATGAAAAATACAGAAGGCACCATTGACGATCAGCAGATGCAGGCCGCAAGCCTGATCAAGCTTTTCATCATGGGTGCCGTCTATGAAAATTTTGATTCACTTTGTGATACATACGGAGCTGATTCTGTAAACAATTATCTGAATCCAATGATTACTGTAAGTGATAATGATGCCGCCAACACTCTTGTCAACATGCTCGGATACGATGACGATTCCGCAGGTATGGATGCCGTGAACAGTTTCTGTCAGGCGCACGGATATACCAGTACTTCCATGGGCAGACTCCTTCTTCAGGACAATACCTACGGTGATAACTATACTTCTGTCAGCGACTGTGGCCATTTTCTGAAAGAAATCTATCAGAGCAATGCAGGTACCACCGATACCACACTTTCTCATACCGATGCTATGTACTCGCTTCTCAAGATGCAGGAAAGACGAAATAAAATCCCTGCAAATCTTCCGGAAGGTGTAAAAGTTGCCAACAAAACCGGCGAGCTCACTGGCGTCGAAAACGATGCCGGAATCATATACAGCACTGCAAAAGGCATTGATCTGGTCGTTTGCTTTATGTCACAGGATCTTACTGATTCCGGTGCAGCCCAGGCATCTATTGCACAAGATGCAAGGCTTATCTATGGTTATTACAATGAATAAGTTATGAAATATCCTTCTTGTCTTCTTCATAGGACATCTCCCAGATATCTGCAAATACTGCCAGTGGACAGTCCGTGAGAAGACACATCAGAAGGAAACACTCATACGGATTTACAATGTAGATCTCACTCATACCGCATTTGTGCAGGATTTCCTGAATTTCTTCCAGAAAATGATGATACCGGTTATAAGGATCATCATCCTGCATCTCCTGCGACACGATAAAAAATTCGAGAGTGATCAAGTCAAATCTTTCTACAGGAAATTTATGATTCAGAATACTGTTGATTCTCTGTCGGCTGAAACGTTTCTGGCTAAAGTGCTTTGCCAGGATTGAAGCCGACATTTTCTTTAAATTTCCCATCTTATTTACAGGAATTCCGCTGCAGATAACTTTTTCCACATCGGAATCCGTAATATCTGAAATATTCCACACTTTATTTCTGGACTTTTCCTCTTCATCTCCCTGATACATACGGGCAATAATTTCTTTTGACTTTGTGAGTAAGCGTACAAACTCCTGAAATGCCTGACTCTTTTCGGACATCGGATCATCTGTCCCTGCCTTCACATATGCAAGGTATGCCAGAAGTTTTTCTTCTGTGTCCAGACAGATTTTCCCGGAATACACCTGCGGTGCATCTGTATAGTTTGCATCCGGCTGCAGTTTCTCATATTTTTTCTTTAATTCTTCTGCCTTATGGTAACCAAACTGTTTGTAATAACAATACCAGTAGATCACCTCATCCGGATTGTGGAAATCAAAATCCTGTTCCCTCAGTACACGGGTCAGAAAATCCGACACATCTTCCACGCTCATCCGCAGCCCGAATCCAAGCAGAAAAACAGTCTCACGTTTAACAGAAGCCTGCGTCAGCCAGTTATTTGCAAGCGACGTAAGCTTCGTTGAAGTCGGATTCATTGATTTCGGCGTACAAGTTTCATGGAAAGATTCCACCACAATATCCCGGTAGATATCCTGCGTCACCTCATTGTATGGTTCTTCCAGCCCCGCACGCTCATAAATGTATCGTTTCAAATGATCTCCAAAAGAGACCAGTTCCATTTCTTTATATAAATAATGAAAAATTACATCCGCATCTTCATCTTCAAATCCATCAAGACTGACTACCTGTCTGAATCTCTGCGCTGCCTTTCTCGTGAATTCAAAGTCTTTTACGGAGTCAAAAGCAACTGTCTGTTCAAAGTCAAGATCCTGCATTCGATTTTTCATGATACATCACCTTCATGTCTTTTTAGCTGGTTCCACATACGTTTCCACCAGTTTTCTTTTTGATTCATTACCTCACATAAAATCACAGTAATATTGTCTCTGCCGCCTTTTTTCAGAGCACGTTCAACAAGCACCTGAACAGTTTCTTCTACCGGAATCTCCCTTGTAAAAATATCTGCGATTTCACCATCAGACAACATATCCGTAATCCCATCCGAACAGATCAGATACCGGTCACCTTCTGCAACAGGATAACTTGTCAAATATGGTGCCAGTTTCAGGTCTTCTTCCTGCATTCCCAGATACTGCGTAAGTGGAGCCTTACCAAGAAAATGTCTGCCTAATGTATGATCCTCGGAAATCTGTCCAAATTTCTCGCAGCTGCTTCTGTATATCCTGCTGTCCCCAAGATTGCAGCCATAAATCATATCTTCACCAAATGCAAGCATTGCTGCAGTTGTACCCATGCTGTCGATTCTGTTTTCTGTCCCATAATCACATACTGCCTGATTCATTTTTTCACAGGCCTCAAGTAAAAACTGCTCTCCATCTCTACGTATACGGTCTTTTTGTTCTTTATAATGCAGTCCACAGGATTCTGCTGCAAGAAATGCAGCCATTTCACCGCAGCTCTCACCGCCCATTCCGTCAAATACCGCCATCACCGGAAGCTCCGATTGTTTCCTGCAGCCGCTTTGAATATGGCTCATTCCCTGATTTTGCGCATTCAGAAATTCACCGCAGCACCAGAAATTATCTTCATTATTGTTACGTATCTTTCCGATATGACACGTATATGCATATTTAATCTGATATGCCATATTCCACCCTTTCTTATGATTCAACGTTGCTTTCAGTTGAAATATTCAGCTGATTCTTGTATTCTTCTGCAAGATTCCAATACCTTTCTCCACGACTCTTGTATTCATCATTGTCAGTTTCGTTATCATGACAGCGGTTCTTTTCATCGATCCAGCGTACTAATTTGCCATTATCATAATAATAACGGTCAACCTTCTGTTCTCCGTCTTTCAAAGTACTCAATGTATGGCTATCCGCCCATATGTAAGCAAAAAACAACTCATCGTCCCAATAGTAATACTCCTGATAATACCCGTCCTTTGACATAGAAGGATAGATCAGAACCTTCATCAGCTGAACACTACCATCATCAAGTTGTTTCAGATAGCTGATCTTTCCCTGATCTTCTGAACCGATCCAGCTGTAATCATTCAGGTTATCACTGATTTCTGTAGCCTGAGCCTGAATCTTCTCCAGAGTCTCCTGAAGCTGTTTGTTCTCTGCAGTCTGAACTGTTTCTGTTACGGATTTTTTCAGTTGCTGCAGTTCTGCATTTGCCCTGAGCATCCAGATAAATACACCGATAATTACGCATACAGCTACAAACATGATCAGAACTGCAGCTACCAGTGGATCAAATTTTTTGCGTTTCTTTTTCGCTGGTTTCCTCTGTGGAACACTCTTTTTTAACTCTGAAACTGTTGCCTGTTTCTGTACCGGTTTTCGGACTGCCACAGTTTTTTCGAAGGTCTCTCCCGGCTGCTCTGTCGTCCCATCCATAATTTTAGCCGGTTGACTGGTCTGTTTATGTTTGTGCTGACTGTGTTTTGGCGAAATATCTTCACCGGCATTTACACGTTCCAGTGCTTCCCGGAACTCTTCTGCTGTCCGATACCGTTCATCGCGGTCATAAGCACATGCTTTCAGGATCACTTCGCTCAAAACCTCATCTGCCTGCACCGGCATCGGCAATTCTTCTCCGGACATCCTTCGATTGAGCGCATTTTCTTTGTCATGGTATGTAATCAGCTGCTTTTGCAGACTGATAAAAGGCAGTCTATTATGATTGCAGAGTTTATATAAAACAATTCCCAGTGAATAGATATCTACCCTGGCATCGTATTCTTCGCCTTTATACATCTCCGGGGCCATATAGGAAAATGTGCCTTTTTTGGATAATCCGCTCATCGACCGATCCAGTTCACGGGCAATTCCAAAATCTCCCAGTTTGAATTCACCAAATCTCGATACAAAAATATTCTCCGGTTTGATATCACGATGTATGATATTCTGGCACTGACAATACTCCAATGCTTTACAAAGATTGATTCCAAGGCGGATCACATCCTCTTCTTTTAACGGTTTCTCCGCACAATACTCCATAAAACTTGTAAGATATTCCATTCGAATAAAAATATCCCATCCAATGTCATCCAGATATTCCACAACTTTATAGTCTTCAACGGAAACAACATAAGAATTTCCACGGAAGTATTCCATTGTACTGACTTCCTGAATGCACTCATCAACAAGTCCCTGAAAATACTCCTTCACTGACTGTTCATTCGGACTTTCAGAGCGAACACTGCTCAACTCGCCCTGATTTGAGGGGATCGTGATGACTTTTATTGCAGAATAAAATGTTGTTCCCTGCTCCGTCCGACATGCCTTATAAACTTTGCCAAAAGAACCTTCGCCGATTTTTTCAACAATTTTCCATTCCGGCCACACAGATACCGGCAGATGTTTGTCCATCATTCCCCCTCCTTTCTTGAAATATCTTTCATTTATAGTCTCTCATATGCCCCTAGTATAGCATGTCCACCTGTCTCTGTCTGTAATTTTCGATATTTTTCCAGATTTTTTCATACAATATTTATAAAAGCTTCTTAAGGAATGATTTACAGATACAAAAATCCCCAACTGTACCGCAGTACAGTCAGGGACTCTATATTTTTACTCTTCTGTTGTATCTTCTGTCGGATCTTCGTCCACATCGTCCAGGATTTCTTCATCAGCATCATCCATTGTGAGGAGTTCTTCATCTTGCGGAAGTGCTTCTGCAGTTTCTTCGGACTCTGCCGGGATTTCTTCCGGCATTCCGGTATCAAGCTGAATGTCTCTGTAACGTTTCAGACCTGTTCCGGCCGGGATCAGCTTACCAATGATAACGTTTTCTTTCAGACCTACAAGATGGTCAACTTTACCTTTGATTGCTGCTTCTGTCAGAACCTTAGTTGTCTCCTGGAAGGATGCTGCTGACAGGAAGGAATCTGTTGCCAGAGATGCCTTGGTGATACCAAGCATGATCTGTTTTCCTTCTGCAGGTGTCTTTCCTTCTTTTTCGAGTTTTTCATTGACTTCTTCAAATTCAAGAACATCAACAAGTGTTCCCGGAAGGAACTCTGTATCTCCGTTTTCTTCGATACGGATCTTCTTCAGCATCTGGCGAACGAGAACTTCGATATGTTTATCGCTGATCTCAACACCCTGCAGACGATATACACGCTGTACTTCACGAAGCATGTAATCCTGAACTGCACGAACGCCTTTGATTCTCAGAATGTCATGTGGGTTTACGCTACCTTCTGTCAGCTCATCACCAGCCTCCAGAACCTGTCCGTCAACGATCTTGATACGTGATCCGTAAGGAATCAGGTATGTCTTGGAATCGCCATTGTCCGGATTTGTAACGATAATCTCACGTTTTTTCTTAGTGTCGTTGATTACTGCAACACCAGGGATTTCTGTGATGATAGCAAGACCTTTCGGCTTTCTCGCCTCGAAAAGCTCCTCAACTCGAGGAAGACCCTGTGTGATATCTCCACCGGCTACACCACCACTATGGAATGTACGCATGGTAAGCTGTGTACCAGGCTCACCGATAGACTGAGCTGCGATAATACCAACAGACTCACCAACCTGAACCGCTTCACCGGTTGCCATGTTTGCACCATAACATTTCGCGCAGACACCAACCTTGCATTTACAGGTCAGGATTGTACGGATCTTAACTTCATCGATTGGTCCACCATTTGCGTTTACGCCCTCTTTCATGATACGGGCAGCACGTTTTGGTGTAATCATATGGTTTGCTTTAACAAGAACCTCTCCATCTTTGTTTGTGATGGTCTCGCAGGAGAAACGTCCTGTGATACGTTCCTGAAGGTTTTCGATTTCCTCTTTGCCATCCATGAAACCTTTGACATACATACCGGAAATCTCATCTCTGTTTTCACAGCAATCGGTTTCACGAACGATCAGTTCCTGAGAAACGTCAACCATTCGTCTGGTCAGGTAACCGGAATCGGCTGTACGAAGCGCTGTATCGGACATACCTTTACGAGCACCATGCGCAGACATGAAGTATTCCAGTACTTCAAGACCTTCACGGAAGTTTGACTTGATAGGAAGTTCGATCGTATGACCGGTTGTATCAGCCATCAGACCTCGCATACCTGCAAGCTGTTTGATCTGTTTGTCGGAACCACGGGCACCGGAGTCAGCCATCATGAAGATGTTGTTGTATTTATCAAGACCATTCAGAAGTGCTTTTGTAAGCTCATCGTCAGTCTTCTTCCATGTTTCAACAACTTCTTTATATCGCTCTTCTTCGGTGATAAGACCACGTTTGTAGTTCTTTGTGATCTTGTCAACGATATTCTGTGCATTCTGGATCATCTCTGGTTTCTGAGGCGGCACAGTCATATCGGAAATGGATACGGTCATTGCAGCACGTGTGGAGTATTTGTAACCGGTAGCCTTGATATCATCAAGAACTTCTGCTGTCTTTGTTACTCCATGTGTATTGATGACTTTTTCCAGAATCTGTTTCAGCTGTTTCTTACCTACCAGGAAATCAACTTCAAGGAGAAGTTCATTGCCTGGAATGCTTCTGTCTACGAATCCAAGATCCTGCGGAAGGATTTCGTTGAACAGGAAACGACCAAGTGTAGATTCTACGATACCTGTCATTTCTCTTCCGTCTGCCAGAGTTCTTGTGCAGCGAACTTTGATCTTTGACTGAAGAGTGATAACTTTATTTTCATAAGCAAGAATTGCTTCATTTACGCTCTTGAAGAACTTACCTTCTCCCGGATTTCCAGGTCTTTCCTGTGTCAGATAGTAGATACCAAGGACCATATCCTGTGAAGGAACGGCTACCGGACCACCATCTGAAGGTTTCAGAAGGTTGTTTGGTGAAAGCAGAAGGAAACGGCACTCTGCCTGAGCTTCCTGTGAAAGCGGAAGATGAACAGCCATCTGGTCACCATCGAAGTCAGCGTTGAACGCGGTACAAACGAGTGGATGAAGTTTGATAGCTTTACCTTCTACAAGGATCGGCTCAAACGCCTGGATACCCAGACGATGCAGTGTAGGTGCACGGTTCAGCATAACCGGATGTTCTTTGATGACATCTTCCAGTACATCCCATACTTCCGGCTGAAGCTTTTCAACCATTTTCTTAGCATTTTTGATGTTATGTGAAGTTCCGTTTGCAACGAGTTCTTTCATAACAAATGGTTTGAAAAGCTCGATTGCCATTTCTTTCGGAAGACCACACTGATAAATCTTAAGTTCCGGTCCAACGACGATAACGGAACGTCCGGAGTAGTCAACTCGTTTACCGAGCAGGTTCTGACGGAAACGTCCGGATTTACCTTTCAGCATGTCAGAAAGGGATTTGAGAGCTCTGTTTCCAGGGCCTGTTACCGGACGGCCACGACGACCGTTGTCGATCAGAGCATCTACCGCTTCCTGAAGCATACGTTTCTCGTTACGCACGATGATATCCGGTGCGCCCAGCTCCAGAAGACGTTTCAGACGGTTATTACGGTTGATGATTCTTCTGTACAGGTCATTCAGGTCAGATGTTGCAAAACGTCCACCATCAAGCTGTACCATAGGACGCAGATCCGGTGGGATAACCGGGATTGCTGTCATGATCATCCATTCCGGACGGTTTCCTGATTCACGGAAGGACTCTACAACTTCCAGTCTCTTGATGATTCTGGCACGTTTCTGTCCTGTAGCGTCAACCAGTTCTGCTTTCAGCTCTGCAGCATCTTTTTCGAGGTCGATTGCTTTGAGCAGTTCCATGATAGACTCTGCACCCATTCCTACACGGAAGTTGTATCCGTATGCTTCACGCGCATCCTGATACTCCTTCTCTGTAAGAACCTGTTTGTACTGAAGTCCGGAGTCTGCCGGATCCAGTACAATATAGTTTGCAAAGTATAAAACCTTTTCCAATGTTCTCGGAGAAAGATCAAGGATCAGTCCCATTCTTGACGGGATTCCTTTGAAATACCAGATATGGGATACCGGGGCTGCAAGCTCGATATGTCCCATACGTTCTCTTCTGACAGATGCTTTTGTAACTTCTACACCGCATCGGTCGCAGACAACACCTTTATAACGGATCTTTTTATATTTACCACAATGGCACTCCCAGTCCTTGCTTGGCCCGAAAATTTTCTCACAGAAAAGTCCGTCCTTCTCTGGTTTCAGAGTACGGTAGTTAATGGTTTCCGGTTTCAGTACCTCACCTCTGGACCATTCTCTGATCTTCTCAGGGGACGCCAGTCCGATCTTGATGGCATCGAAAGTCATTGGCTGATATGTTTCATTGGCTGTGGTTGTTTCTGCCATGTATTCTTTCCCCTTTCTTACTTGTCGTCTTCATCATCATAGGATTCGTCGAAATCAATGAAATCATCTTCTTCGTCCTCATCCTCTTCAACATCTACGAGTTCTTCACCTTCGAATTCCTGCTTGGTGTAGCCGTGTTTGCCGAAGGATTCTTCTTCTCTGCGATGTCTGCTGTCGCCCTCGATTACGGAACGAAGATCTGTATCGCCGTAATCTACAGACTCGAGTAAATGTACTTCTGTATTATCATCTTTGAGAACTTTGACATCAAGTCCCAGAGACTGAAGTTCTTTTAACAGTACCTTGAAGGATTCCGGAATTCCCGGTTCAGGGATATTGTCACCTTTGATGATTGCTTCGTATGTCTTCACACGACCAACAACATCATCGGATTTAACGGTCAGGATCTCCTGCAGTGTATAGGAAGCACCATATGCCTCCAGGGCCCAAACCTCCATCTCACCGAAACGCTGTCCACCGAACTGAGCTTTACCACCCAGTGGCTGCTGTGTAACGAGTGAGTAAGGACCTGTAGAACGTGCATGGATCTTATCATCAACCAGATGATGCAGTTTCAGGTAGTGCATGTGTCCGATTGTTACACGACCGTCGAAGTACTCGCCGGTACGTCCGTCACGAAGCTGTACCTTACCATCTCTGGAGATTGGAACACCCTTCCACAGCTCTCTGTGATCTTTGTGCTTATCAAGGTATTCCATAACATCAGGAGCAAGTGTATCCTGATATTTTGCACGGAACTCTTCAAAATCTTCAATATTTACATAATCGTTTGCCAGTTCCAGAGTATCCTGAATATCAACTTCGCTCGCACCGTCGAATACAGGTGTTGCAACATTGAATCCAAGAGCTTTGGCAGCAAGACTTAAGTGGATCTCAAGGACCTGACCGATGTTCATACGGGAAGGTACACCCAGAGGGTTCAGCACGATATCCAGCGGACGTCCGTTCGGCAGGAATGGCATATCTTCAACAGGGAGAACTCGTGAAACGACACCCTTGTTACCATGACGACCGGCCATCTTGTCACCAACAGAAATCTTACGTTTCTGAGCAATATAAATACGTACTGCCTGATTTACACCAGGAGACAGCTCATCGCCGTTCTCTCTTGTAAATACTTTGGCATCTACGATAATACCATATTCACCGTGAGGAACTTTAAGGGAAGTATCGCGGACTTCTCTTGCTTTCTCACCGAAAATAGCACGCAGAAGACGTTCTTCTGCAGTCAGTTCTGTTTCTCCCTTAGGAGTAACTTTACCGACAAGAATATCACCGGCACGAACTTCTGCACCGATACGGATGATACCACGTTCATCCAGATCTTTCAGGGCATCATCACCGACACCCGGAACATCTCGTGTAATCTCTTCCGGTCCGAGCTTTGTATCTCTGGCTTCTGCTTCATATTCTTCAATATGAACAGAAGTATAAACATCGTTCATTACCAGTCTTTCACTTAAGAGGACAGCATCCTCATAGTTGTAACCTTCCCATGTCATGAATCCAATCAACGGGTTCTTACCAAGGGCAAGTTCACCATTCGCGGTAGACGGACCATCTGCGATAACCTGTCCAGCCTCTACATGCTCACCCTGGAACACGATCGGTTTCTGGTTGTAGCAGTTGCTCTGGTTACTGCGAAGGAATTTAATCAGATGATAATCATCTTTTGTTCCATCATCGTTCTTGATCGTAATGTCTGTAGATGTGGAACGGAGAACAGTACCTGATTTCTTTGCAAGTACGCAAACACCTGAATCGACTGCTGTCTTTGTTTCCATACCAGTTCCTACTACAGGGGCTTCTGTTGTAAGAAGTGGTACTGCCTGACGCTGCATGTTGGATCCCATCAGTGCACGGTTGGCATCGTCGTTCTGCAGGAACGGAATCAGTGCTGTAGCTACGGAGAATACCATCTTAGGAGATACGTCCATGTAGTCAAACATGCGCTTCTCATATTCCTGTGTTTCTTCACGGAAACGACCGGATACATTCTTATGAAGGAAATGTCCCTCTTCATCCAGCGGCTCATTCGCCTGAGCTACATGATAGTTATCTTCTTCATCTGCTGTCATGTATACAACTTCATCCGTTACGACCGGATTCGTCGGATCTGCTTTATCGATTCTACGATATGGAGCCTCAATAAATCCATATTCGTTAATTCTTGCATAGGATGCAAGAGAGTTGATCAGACCGATGTTAGGACCTTCAGGTGTCTCGATCGGGCACATACGACCATAGTGAGAATAGTGAACGTCTCGAACCTCGAATCCGGCTCTGTCTCGTGACAGACCACCAGGTCCCAATGCAGAAAGACGTCTCTTATGTGTCAGCTCACCAAGAGGGTTATTCTGATCCATAAACTGTGACAGCTGGGAAGAACCGAAGAACTCTTTCACTGCTGCAGTTACAGGTTTGATATTGATCAGGGACTGCGGAGAAACATTCTCTGTATCCTGAGTTGTCATACGCTCACGTACAACTCTTTCCAGTCTGGAAAGACCGATACGATACTGGTTCTGAAGAAGTTCACCAACAGAACGGATACGACGGTTACCCAGATGGTCGATGTCATCGTCATTGCCGATTCCGTATTCCAGATGCATATTGTAGTTGATAGAAGCAAGGATGTCTTCCTTTGTGATATGCTTCGGAATAAGGTCATGGATATCTCTCTGAACAGCGGCTTTGATATCCTCAAGATTATCATTTTCTTCCAGAATCTTTTCGAGTACAGGATAGTATACTAATTCTGTAACACCTAAGTCTTTCGGATCACAGTCAAGATCAACATGCGCAGTGATATCGACCATCATACTGGAAAGAACTTTGATCTTACGTTCTTCACCCTGAATCCATACGAATGGTACTGCTGCATTCTGAATCTTGTCAGCAAGTTCAACTGTTACGTTAGTTCCTTCTTCTGCAAGGATTTCTCCTGTAGACGGATCCACAACAGTCTCACCGAGCTTGTGTCCGACAATACGTTTGTTAAAGTGAAGTTTCTTATTAAATTTATAACGTCCAACTTTGGCAAGGTCATATCTTCTCGGATCAAAGAACATTGCCATGATAAGGCTTTCAGCGCTCTCTACTGCAAGCGGCTCGCCCGGACGGATCTTCTTATATAATTCAAGAAGACCTTCCTGATAGTTGGTAGATGTATCTTTTGCAAAACTTGCGAGGATTTTAGGCTCTTCACCAAATAATTCTACGATTTCTGCATTGGTGCCGATACCAAGGGCACGAATCAGCACAGTGATCGGAACCTTACGGGTTCTGTCCACACGTACATAGAAGACATCATTGGAATCAGTCTCATATTCCAGCCATGCACCTCTGTTCGGAATAACGGTACTGGAAAATAATCTCTTACCAATTTTATCATGTGCAATCGCATAATAGATACCAGGGGAACGCACCAACTGGCTAACGATAACACGCTCAGCACCGTTGATAACAAAAGTACCTGTCTCTGTCATTAACGGAAGATCTCCCATAAAGATCTCGTGTTCGTTGATTTCCTCTGTTTCTTTGTTAATCAGTCGCACGCGAACCTTCAAAGGTGCCGCGTAAGTTACGTCACGTTCTTTGCACTGTTCGATGGTGTATTTTGCATCTTTTGCATCGTACGTGAAATCGATGAATTCCAGGCTGAACTTTCCGCCATAATCCGCGATCGGAGAAATATCATCAAACACTTCTTTGAGGCCCTCATCGAGAAACCACTTATAGGAATCTTTCTGGACTTCAATCAAATTCGGCATTTCCAGAACTTCTTTTTGTCTCTGGTAGCTCATGCGCATGCTTTTTCCAGTTTTTACAGAACGAATTCTGTTTTTTTCCATTGACGTTTCACCCCTGTTTTTTTATTTATTTTACAACATGATCCTGTTTACGGTTTGAGATAAACAGGCATATCCTTGCCATAATATAGCATTCTTCACTATAGCATAGCGATGTCAACCTGTCAACAACTTTTTTAAATTTTCATCTTGATTTTATCTCAAAAATGCTCCCGTCATTTTTTCTGTATACCATGTAACGCAAAACAGGGACACCATAAGGTGTCCCCGTATCGCTTCGTTCTTTAACAGAATTATTTAAGAGTGATCTTAGCGCCTTCTGCTTCAAGTTTTGTTTTGATGTCTTCAGCTTCTGCTTTGGATGCGCCTTCTTTAACAACCTTCGGAGCACCGTCAACTACTGCTTTAGCTTCTTTCAGTCCAAGACCGGTAACTTCACGAACAACTTTGATAACTTTTACTTTGTTCGGTCCAACTTCTGTAAGTTCTACGTCGAACTCATCTTTTTCTTCTGCTGCTTCTCCAGCTGCTCCAGCTGCTGCTACAACAACACCTGCTGCTGCGGATACACCGAATTCTTCTTCGCAAGCTTTTACGAGTTCATTTAATTCTAATACAGATAATTCTTTGATTGCTGCAATAAATTCTTCTGTTGTTAATTTTGCCATTTTAATTTTCCTCCATTTTTTAGATTATTCTCATTAATCGCAGTTACTTACGGGAACCGCGAACTCCGCTACGCTACGTTTGCGTATCGCAAATTTGATTACATCAAATTCACTTTATTATTCAGCGGCTGCTTCTGTTTCAGCTGCTCCACCATTTGCCTCTGCGATCTGATTAAGCACACGAGCAAAGTTGGTAATAGGAGACTGGATGCTTCCAAGAAGTTTTCCAAGAAGTTCTTCTCTGGACGGAACCTGAGACAGAGCCTGGATTCCAGCCTGATCATTGTATGCTCCCTCAACTACACCTGCGATGAGTTCAAGAGCCGGGAACTGTTTTGCGTATTTAGCAAGGATTCTTGCCGGTGCTGTAGCATCTGTTGTAGAAATCGCAATAGCGTTAGTTCCTTCCAGATGCTGGCTAAGTTCTTCACAATCAGTACCTGCGAATGCACGTTTCATCATTGTGTTTTTATAAACTTTGTACTGAACACCAGCTTCTCTTAATTCCTTACGCAGAATTGTATCCTGTTCAACTGTAAGACCACTGTAGTTAACAAGTACTACTGCCTGTGCGTCTTTAATGCTGTTTGAGATTTCTTCTACGATTGGTTGTTTCAGTTCTACTTTTGCCATAAATGGTACACCTCCTTATAGATTTATACCGCCGCGTCAAAACATAAAAAAAGCCTTACTGCATGACAGTAAGGTCTCTGTAATCTTAAATAGAATACTTAGTCCTCGGTAGGCGTTTTAATCCTTATGCCTTACGGCACCTACTGTCTTCGGCAGCGTTCTATAATAACTTATCACATCTTTTTCTTTATGTCAACTGTTTATTCCAATTTTTTTATGATATAATATAGAAAAAATTTTTTCGGAGGACTTATGACCGATCAGACACTTTCCACCCCGGCTGCGTCCTGCTCTCTGCGCTCCATCCGACTCCGCCATGGAAACCTGAATATTAGCGCAGATCTTACAGCCGGTTCTTTTAAATATGTAAAAACTATCCTTTCCTATCAGAATAAACTGAACGAAGATGCCACTTCCTTTGATTTCCGGACAGATCTCATTGCTGATAGAAAATCCACGGCGCGCCTGCAGATTTCGCTGAACCTTAAGAATCTGCAGCTCAAAAGCCTATACTGGCACGTGTACATCATATTGGAAGATCCCGCATCCGGGGAGCTTGCAGAGATTCCTGTCCATATGGATACCCGACAACGGCTTTTTCATAAATTCCTTTATAACGGAGCGCATCATACCGAAAACGGCTTTTCTTTCTATCCGTTTTATACAGGAGACAAAACGCTGGCTTTTGCCTATCGCGAACGTAGCCCGTACGACGGCATCTCCCTTATTTATAAAGAAATGTTTGCCGTCCTTCTCTACCATCTCACACACAGCTACTGGAAAAAGCAGCATATCTGCCTTGTGTGTGAGAAATTCTCGTCCATGGCACAGGATAACGGCTATTACTTTTTCAAACACTGCATGGAAAACAATGAACAGGCTTATTTAAATAAGAAGATTTTGTATATTATAGATAAAAAATCACCAGACTATCCAAAAGTCGCACCATACGGCAAAAATATTGTTCCTTTTATGTCGCTCCGTCATATGTGCTGCCTTCTCGCCGCGGATCTGATCATCAGTTCCGACTCCAAATATCATGCATATGCAACACAGTGCCGGCACAGTATTTTTAACCGCTATATAAAAAAGAAAAAGTCCGTTTTTCTACAGCACGGGGTGACTGCTCTGAAACGCGTCGATGCCTTTTATGGAAAGGGAATGCGCAGCGGATGTAATCTTTTTATCGTCACAAATACGATGGAAGAAAAAATCATCCTCGACAATTTTGGCTATGAACCGGCAGAAATCGCCAACACTGGTTTTGCACGCTGGGATGTTCTGAAAGACTGCTCACAGGAAAACCACAATATCCTCATTATGCCTACCTGGCGAAACTGGCTCGATTCAGTTTCAGATGAAGCATTTGAAAACAGTGCCTACTTCCGAAACTATATGCAGCTTCTTAACTCCGAACGTTTCAGTGAAATTCTGGAAAAATATGACCTTCAGATTTATTTTTATCTGCACGCCAAGTTCCAGAGCCACCTTAAGACCTTCCATATAGCGAGTGACAGGATCAATGTACTTTCATTCGGGGATACACCCGTAAACGAGATGCTGATGAAATGCCGTATGCTGATCACAGATTATTCCAGTGTCTGCTGGGATATGCTTTACCAGAACAAACCGACTTTGTTTTATCAGTTTGACCTTGATCAGTACAATGAGGCTCACGGCAGCTACATTGATATGCATAAAGATCTGTTTGGTGACCGTGCCGAAACTTCATCTGAACTGTTTGATCTCATAGAAAAAGCTGCCGAACATGACTTTGCATTAAAACCAGCCTATGCCCGACAGCGTTCGGAATATTTTCAGTTTAAGGATCAGCAGCACAGCCGACAGATCTGCGTGGCTATCAAACGCCGTTTCTGCTGACGTACCAGAGTGTTTTGTCTGCCCAGTCCAGAATTCTATCTGATATTTTTCCTGAAAGCCGTTCAAACCGAACGGCTTTTTTTATTCCCTCCAGCAAAATTGAAACCACCATACTGCTCGCCATCAACACTAGCCAGATCAAAAATGCATGTCCGAAAGAATATACAAAATTTCCGAGCCATTTTGCACGGATAAAACTATGTATGTAAAATACATTTGCAGAATGTTTTCCCATGAACTGCAGGATTTCACGGATTACCGGAAGATCGATCAAAAATTCATACGACCAGCAGATCACAGCCACCGGGATCAGTCCGTTCAGCACAAATTCAAAATGATTTCTGCCCCATTTACTGTACCAGAACATAAAAAGTGCACACATGACAATCGTTTCTATCGCAAACTTAAGGATTTTATTCATCCATTTGTTTCTGACAATCATAAAATCACGGATTCTCTCCAGTACATCCTGATCTGCAAAACATACTGCAAGCGGCATCACAAACAGATATTTTGTAAGATGCACATGCTTTTCAATCAGAAAGCTTCCCGGAAGCAGAAACATAAGTACGATCAGCCAGCTGTATTTCCGATAAAAACGCAGAACAAACGGAAGAAATACAATGAGAAGTACTTCCAGACTTAAATACCACCAGGTACTGATCAGAATCTGCGTATCAAACAGATATCCCACACAGAAAAAATCCATAACAATGCTCACCAGTGTATTTACCAGTCCGTTTGCATAACTGGATGTATCTGTCAAAAACGTCACACCCATACAGAAAAAAAACGGAATTGTAAAAAACAGGACAAGATGCAGATATCTCTCCAGTACAAACATAGTTCCTTCCCGGCCGCTGAACTCATAAGACTGATATTTCTTTTTTACAGAACGTGTAAGTCCATATACAGACAAAAAGGCAAACAGCCCAACGCACTGAACCATACAGCGACTGATCATCATTGCCGTTCCCCTGGAAAGCGGTGCAAAATCCACATACACGCCACCCATCCTGGATTTCTTCGAAAAACAATGATAAAAAAGCAAAAAAGAAATCGCAATTCCCTTCATTGCCAGCGTATTATTTTTTGTAAATCTGCTTTTTACATTCATCCGTAGTTTCCTCTCTGACCTTCCGCTTTTCTGACTATTTTATCCCACTGCTGCATCCTTTGTCAATTTTCTCCTCGTTGTTTTGCCGCCTGCCCTATGTTATAATAAATGCACAATTTCAGAAAACGTCCGCCAAAAGGACACTATTTTATTAAGGAGGCATTATGCTCAGCAATCAAAATTCTTCATCTGACCTGAAGATCACAGGTTCTCTCGATGTTGAAATTATATCTGCCGCCGAAAGCAGAATCACTTTAAAACTGATAAACGCTCCGGAATCACCGACCGATTCTGTCCGTTTTTTACTGAAAGACACCGACACCAGAACCATCTTATATCCGGAAATCTCCAGTCAGTCTTCGGACACTTATCTTCTGGATTTTACCGCATTGCAGGAACTTCACGAATATCGTTACACCAAAACCTTCCGTCTGCTTGCAGAAATGGTCACTGCATCCGAGGCTTCCTGCTATCGGCTTCACGAAGTTTCCGATTCCGCTTCTGCCCCGGCATCTCATATCTTTATTGAAGACATTTATCTGAAAGATGATGTCAAAGTACCTCCAACCGAGCGTATCGTGGAACTTGGGCTTAACCCGGAGGTCGTTTCCGACCAGTCGCTTATTGTTACCCTGCACAGCCGGAACCGTCACATGCAGTTATCTCATCTTTGTGAATTAAAGGGACTAAACATGCGCGGCGGAATTCTTCGAATTACGTTTGACCTGAAACCCGGTTCTCTCAAATACCAGAAAAGCATTTTGCGTTTTCGAAACAAGCTTCTCGAAGATGCCATTTCCTATGATTTTAAGACGGTCCGCATTAAAGAAAACGGAGATCTTCTTCGCATAAAAATAACACTTGATCTTCACACGATTGCGTGGAACGGACTTTACTGGGATGTTATGATTCAGCTTTTTGATCCAGACACCGAACGCACCAGTCTGATACAGATTCTCATCCCACCACGCCGTCGTATGTTCATGAAATTCCTGTATAACGGCTCTTTCCATACACCGGATGACTTTTATGTCTATCCTTATTACACCGGCGGAGCCAAACTGGCACTGGTCAATCGTGCCCGCGAACAATACGATGGCTTTGATATCGTTTTGAAAGAATTTACTGCAATGTTTCTCTATAATATAGCAAAGCCTTATTGGAAAAAGAAACACATCTGCCTTGTAGACGAAAAATATTCCACCAGAGCACAGGACAATGGCTACTATTTCTTCAAACACTGTATGGAACATGATGAAGAAAAATATCTGGGGCAGAAAATTTACTATGTGATTACAAAAGATTCTCCTGATTACGATATGATTCGCCCATATAAGAAAAATGTTGTGCACTTTATGACGATCCGGCACATGTGTTATATCCTTGCTGCGGAACTGCTCGTGAGCACCGATGCCCGCAGCCACATTTATGCACAGCGAAGCCGCCACAGTATTTTTACCCGCTACACAAAGAAACTGCCTTTTGTATTTCTCCAGCATGGAGTTACGGCACTGAAACGTGTCGATTTCTTCTATGGTAAAGGCAAGCCGGGCAGCTGTGATCTCTTCGTTGTTACAAGTGAAAAAGAAAAGCAGATCGTAATTGATAATTTTGATTATGAACCGGATGAAGTGATCAATACCGGTTTCGCACGCTGGGATGTATTAAAAGACAAATCTCAGAACTCACACGATATTCTGGTTATGCCGACATGGAGAAGCTGGCTGGAATGTGCTTCCGACCGCGAATTTGAAGAAAGCGACTATTTCCGGCATTATGCAGCGCTGCTTAATTCTCAGCGCTTTAAAGATATTCTGGAAAAATATGATCTGCACGCAAACTTTTATCTGCATGCAATCTTCCAGGCACATACGGAATCTTTCCATATAGCAAGCGATCGAATCCATTTGAAATCTTTTGGTGACACGCCGGTAAATGAACTGCTTATGCAGTGCAAAATGCTGATCACGGATTATTCCAGTGTATGCTGGGATGTCCTGTACCAGAACAAGCCGACTCTGTTTTATCAGTTTGACCTGGACAAATACAATGAAGCACACGGAAGTTATATTGACATGAAGACAGATCTTTTTGGCGACCGCACTGAAACCCTTGATCAACTGCTTGATTCTCTGGAAAAAACAATCCAGAACAACTTCCGTATGGAACCCAAATACGAAAAAATGCAGCAGGAATATTTCCAGTTTGAAGATCACGAACACAGCAGACACATCTGCGAAGAAATCAAAAAATGGATGAAGCGGAAATAATCGCCTTCATCCATGATCAGAAAGGTTTTTATGGAACAAACACTTCATATTAAAAACTTAAAAATAAAAAAGGGAGAACTCATTCTGCGTCTGAGTCGTCCCGAGAAAGCCATACAGCTTCAGGCTTCAATCGTTTTTCAGAATACAGGGTTTCATTTTTCACATCCTGTAGAACTGTCGACAGACAATTCATCAGAAATGGTACTAAAAATTGACGTCTCTTTTCTGGAACAAAATGACGGTGACTGGACACTGGTTTTTCAGGACACGACTTCCGATACTGTTTACACAGCCATTCTTGACAGCAAAGTCCGTCTTGCACTCCTTCTCGGAAGGCACTATGTCCGTCGGGGTGATTTCATGTATTTCCCGATGGGTGGCTCCGGTCACAGTTTCCTGCTCCGATGCCGTCACTGGCAGCCACATGACCGACTCCGTTTCCGAATAAAGGAACTGTCCGCTTTTGCTATTTATAAAATATTCGGTAAACTCCTCAGGAAACGTCATATATGGCTGATCTACGAAAAATTCTGTGTCACCGCGCAGGAAAATGGTTTTTACTTTTTTGAATACTGCATGAAACAAAATGAAAAGAATGTCTACTTTATTCTGGACCGGAAATCTCCTCAGTGGAATGACATGCAGAAATACAGCCAGAACGTGATCCCTTTCTTAAGTTTTCGCCATATTCTGTATCTTTTGACTGCGGATCTGTATATTTCTCCGGACGGACGTCACCATGCCTATATCTGGAAACCGATGCCGAACCCTGTCACAAGAGAGATCAATAAACAAAAACTTTATTTTCTTCAGCACGGAGTACTTTACCTGAAAAATGTAGATAATCTTTTTGGGGTGCATTCTTCCTCGCCTGTGACATATTTTACGGCATCATCTGAATTTGAAAAAAATATCATCACACAGCATATGGAATACGAACCGTCCCAAGTCCCTGTTACCGGACTTGCACGCTGGGACAAACTGGAAAATACCGCTGATCCGGCACATCCGTTCATACTGCTGATGCCGACATGGCGAAGCTGGCTGGAAGGCCAGAATGATGAACTGTTTTGTCAGAGCAGTTATTATCGGCACTATACTTCCCTTCTGAATGATCAGGAGTTATTGGATTATCTGAAAGAAAAACAGATTCGGCTTGTATTTTATATTCATCCGAAGCTCAGGGAATTTATTGGTAATTTCCACGCTGATAATAATCTGATCGAACTGATTTCTTTCAATTCCGTGCCTCTGAATCAGCTTCTTATGGGCTGTTCCATGATGATCACAGATTATTCAAGCGCCTGCTGGGATGCTTATTATCTGGAAAAACCGATACTTTTTTATCAGTTTGATCTAAAGCAGTACAACGAAACGAATGGAAGTTATGTAAATATGGAAAAAGACCTGTTCGGTGACCGCTGTACAAAGCAGAATGAGCTGGTACATCTCATCCGCGAGTATACAGAAAATGGTTTTCAGGAAAAACCTGCTTATGCCGCAATGCGTAACAATCTTTTTGTCGCCAGAGACCACGATAACTGCAAGAGAACTTATGAATACATTAAAAGCCAGGGCTATTAAGCTCTGGCTTTTGTGTGTTTCAAATCAGTTCTGTTAATACTTTAATGAAGAAGATCACGATCACCACAATCATGACCGGTTTTACGATCTTGTGACCGTTTGAAGTAAAGCTATGACTTCCAAGATAATTCCCTGCCATGTTACAAACTCCTGCTGCAATTCCCAGTGGCAAAAGCACTTTGCCATTGATCAGAAATACGACAAGTGCTGTGATATTGGTTGTCAGATTGATTGCCTTTGTAGCACCTGCTGCATCGTTTAATGTCATATGACAGAAACCGGTAAATAAAAGCATCAGAAATGTTCCTGTTCCTGGTCCGTAAATCCCATCATAAATACCAACTACGGCTGCGATCAGAATACTTTTAAAAATCAGCATTCCATTGATTACTTCTGTTGCATTTTCGTCTTTTCCTTTCAGTGCTTTGCTTCTCAGTACATAAAACAAAATGACCGGAAGCACAACCAGCATGGCGATTTTTAAAGCTTTCTCCGAAATCAGAAGAGCCAGATGAGATCCTATCCAGGATCCGGCAATTGCACCAAAAACTGCCGGAATACAGATTTTCCATTTCATAAAGCCTTTTTTCATGTAGTGAAAAGATGCCACGAAAGTTCCCATGGAGCTGCTCATTTTATTTGTTGCAATTGCAGTATGTACCGGCAGTCCCGCAATCATATATGCCGGAAGTGAGATCAGTCCGCCTCCTCCGGCAATCGAATCCACAAATCCTGCCAGAAATACAAAAAAACATACTACCAGATAAACTAAAACCACATTTTCTCCCACGTTCCCTGTCCTCAATTTCCTTTTGTATTTTTATTATTTTTTCATCGCAATCAATGTCGGGCGAAGAATCTGTACGTATTCTTCATACATTACTTCTCGCAGAAAATCTACATATTCCCAGAAAGTCAGCTCACCGTCCGGTGTAAGGATTTCAAAATCTGTATCATACACATTTACAAACAATCCCGTCTCCTGAAGTCCGTTCCGAAGATAAAAAGCCTTTCTTTTTTTGCGTTCTTCAGCATTTTCTGCTTTTTCATCCTGTGTTTCTATTTCAAAAATATATTTATGATTTTTGAACTTTTTAAGTAATGCCTCCAGTCCCTTGCTTCCATATCCGTAATTTCTTTTCTCCGGTGCAATTGCATAATAATCCAGAAGCGCCCTATCCTGCTCCGCATCGATCAGATTGATTGCCAGTCCTACAAATTCATCTTCGTCAACCATTGCAAGCATCTCCATCTTTCCATCTGCTACCAGGTTTTCCATTACCTGCAGGGGCTTTTTCTCCTGTTCCGGAAATGCTTTATCATACAGATCATAAAGCTGCCATTTATATTTTGCGCCTTCATCGGCAATGTTTACAAGTTTCATTTTTCTCTCCTGCTTAATTATTGATCATATCCGGCCATGACAGAATTTCTCCGGCAATCTTTTCTTCATAATCGCCCTCAATATCCTCACTTCTGCCTGCCTCATAGATATTTGTCTCTGCACCCCAGACTCCATCGTGATATTCCCACACATGGAATTTCAGTCCGCGGAACATAAAATCCAGACTTCCGCATCCGTCTTCTTCGGTATATTCAAACCTGATATTTTTTTGATTCAATGCATCCTGTACTGTCTGTAATCTCATATTCATTCCCCCGTCTTGCATATTTGTTAGTGATTGCTGTTCACAGCAACACCTGTTTGTTATTGTTCACTCCGTTCACAGCAACACCTGTTTTTCTAGTATAACACATCTTCGGCGGTTGTCTATTGTAAAAAACGCTTCGATGATTTATTATAGTAAATAGCGAAAAAATGAGGAGCGTAACCTTATGACTACAAAAATGGTTTTTCATGGAAGTGACATAGAAAAAATATGTGACTACTATCATTTAAATAAAGAAGATATCGTTAAATTCGGGGCAAATGTCAATCCTCTTGGCCTCTCCGCCTCTGTAAAAAAAGAAATTGCAGAAAATGTCGATCTTTTTTCTTCTTATCCGGACAGAGATTATGTATCTCTCAGAAATACGATCTCAGAATACTGCAGGATTCCCGCTGAATTTATTTTACCGGGAAATGGTTCCAGTGAACTGATCTCACTTCTGATTCAGGAACGTGCGCCGAAACACACCCTGATTCTCGGACCGACATATTCCGAATATTCCAGAGAACTCTCTTTCTCCGGAAGCACACAGGAATATTATCATCTGCGAGAAGAACGAAATTTCACTCTCGATGTAGAGGATCTGTGCAAAACTCTGGAAAACGGTTATGATTTCCTGATTCTCTGCAATCCGAATAATCCGACTTCCTCTGCGATCATGCAGGAAGATCTCCGCAAGCTGATCGCATTCTGTGCAGATAAAGATATTTTTGTCATGATCGATGAAACTTACGTAGAGTTCGCACCGGATGTCGAAGAAATAACTGCAATTCCTCTGACCAGAGAATTTACCAATCTTATGGTACTGCGTGGTGTTTCTAAATTTTATGCTGCACCGGGCATGCGTCTCGGTTACGGAATTACCGGAAATATGGAATTTCTTTCCAAAATGCGAGAAAAACAGACGCCATGGTCACTGAACAGTCTTGGTGCCTTTGCCGGAGAGCTGATGCTCCGTGACCACGACTACATTCAGGAAACACGTGATCTGATCCTCGATGAGCGTGACCGCATGGAGCAGGAACTTCAAAATATCCCTACTTTTAAAGTTTATCCTGCCTATGCCAATTTCATCTTATTAAAAATCCGCCGGGACGGTCTGACTTCCGCCGATGTCTTTGAGGCCTGCATCAAAAAAGGCCTGATGATCCGCGACTGTTCTTCCTTCCAGTGCCTGGACGGCGAATTTGTCCGCTTCTGCATCATGATGCCCGACGATAATACAAAACTCTTAAACGTACTGAAGCAGCTGTGATCCAGCTGCTTCTTTTTGTATTGCATATCGAGGAGATGCCGATGGCACTTCCGCCGGTTCAATGCTGCATATGAAGGTACTTCTCCCGGGTAGCAAGTCCGCCACGGATATGGCGTTCTTCCTTATTCACATCAAGTATTTTACGGGCTTCCCCCGCAAGGCCGGGATTGATTTCGCTTAGCCGGTCTGTGACATCTTTATGTACCGTACTCTTACTTATCCCGAATTTTTTTGCCGTCTGCCGTACTGTTGCTTTCGTTTCTATTATGTAGTACGCAATTTCCACTGCACGTTCTTCGATGTAATCTTTCAAAAAAAAATCCTCCGAAGGCACTGTTTTTACAGTGTATGCGGAGAATTTTTGTAGTATGTATTCTGTGCTATTTTCGCAGGGTCTTCAGATAAACCTTCTGCTCCGGTGTGATTCTGTAGCTCTCGATTGCTTTCTGAATGGTCTTACGGTGCACCCACTCTGGCAACTTACGTTCTTTCAGATATGGAATGGTGGCATCCCACTGCTTCGCAAGCGCCGTTGCAAAATACCATGCGATCATCATATTTACATAATATTCTTCAGATTCGACATCTGCTACCATTTTCAGATATTCCGGTCTGAAATCTTCATCCAGATAAAACGTCATCAGCATGCCGATTCCATAACGGATCGTATAAGTCTCATCTGACGCGATCCAGCTGCCGATCTCCGGAAGCAATTCATCTTTATGTTTTGCAAAAGCCTTCGGTGCAGGGAGGTCACAAGTCGCCCAGTTATTTACATACGGAAGAAATCTTTTCACTTGCGCAAGGCACTTTTCATAATCTTTTATCCACGATGCAATCATCATATGCATGTTGTTCTCTTCATAATATCTATGCGGCAGTTCCTGCATAAAAAGATCTGCCTCCGGAGTCTTTGCATACTCTTTTGTGAATTTTCGAAGCATCGGTGTGCGGATTCCGATGATCGTTTCTTTGTCGATTCCCGGAAGCAACCTGCTGTGAAAATCTCTGTATTTCAGATCCTGCATCTCAAACAGTTCTTTTTTCAAATTTTCTATAAAACCCATAACCTTATTCTGCCTTTGTTTCTTCTAAAACAGAAGTACAGTGCGGACAGCGTGTTGCTTTGATGCTGATTTCGCTCTGGCAGTACGGACAGATCTTCGTGGTCGGTTCTGCCGGCTCTTCTTCTTTCTTTGTCAGTCCTACCAGCCTGTTGATTCCCTTCATAAGGCAAAAAAGAATAAACGCCATGATGATAAAGTTTACCACCGATGCCAGGAATGAAGATGCAAATCCTGCAACATCGGATAAAGAATATGTTGCACCACCGGTCAGAACATTCAGGATCGGATTTATGAAATTATCGGTAAGTGATGTCACAATACCGGAAAAAGCACCACCAATAATAACACCGACTGCCATATCCATGACATTTCCACGGAGCGCAAAAGTCTTAAATTCCTCTATGAACTTTTTCATCTTTCGTGTCCCCCTTCGTTTGATATATTCAAAATTATAGCACATCATTATTTTTGTACAATCCCTCATGTATATTTTCAGCATTTTTCATATAGCATTTAATAAAAGACTTTTGGGGTGCTTCATGTCCAATCAGAAAAAGAACGCACAGCCACCCGTTGATACTGCCCTTCTGATCCTCGTTCTTGTCCTGGCTGTTTTTGGGCTGATCATCCTCTTAAGTGCCAGCGAATATAACGGCCGGGTTCGCTTCCATGACTCTGCCTATTACTTCAAAAAACAGCTTTTCGCCACCTCGCTCGGTCTTGGTGCCATGTATATAATCTCCACCATAAATTATCGCTTTTTTGTCCGGCTTGCGCCTGCTGCCTATCTGCTCTCCCTGCTTCTCTCTACCACAGTGCTGCTTGTCGGACAGGAGATCAACGGTTCAAAACGCTGGCTGAATCTCGGTCCTCTTTCCTTCCAGCCTTCAGAGTTTGCCAAAGTCGCTGTCATTCTCTTTCTCACCTGGCAGATAGAAAACTCTCGCAGACGAACGGACGGCTTCTGGTTCATGTGCCGCACGATGCTGACTCTGCTCCCCATCGCAGGTCTGGTCGGTTCCAACAACTTAAGTACCGCGATCATCATTCTCGGAATCGGTGTCATTCTGATTTTCGCTTCCAGTCCACGCTACATGCAGTTCGTCGCGCTCGGCAGTGCCGGCATCGGTTTTATCGCAGTCTTTCTCGCCGCAGAAAGCTACCGTCTGGAACGTCTCGCTATCTGGCGTGATCCGGAAAAATATGAAAAAGGATTCCAGACCATTCAGGGACTTTATGCGATCGGGAGCGGTGGGCTTTTTGGCCGTGGTCTCGGAAACAGCATACAAAAACTGGGCTTCGTCCCCGAAGCCCAGAATGATATGATTTTTTCAATTATATGTGAAGAAACAGGGCTTGCAGGTGCCATTATACTGATTCTGATCTTCGCCCTGCTGCTCTGGCGGCTCTGCGTGATCTCCATGCATTGTCAGGAGCTTTCCGGGGCACTACTCTCCGCCGGGATCATGGGACATCTGGCAATTCAGGTCATTCTGAACATTGCCGTTGTGACCAACACAATTCCCAACACCGGAATCACACTTCCCTTCATCAGTTACGGTGGCACTTCCATCGTCTTTCTCCTCGGAGAAATGGGAATCGCCCTGAATATAAGCCGTTACCGAAAATAGCAGTTTCACTATGGTATCCTGCTCTCCCGGAAATTTCCATCAACACGATCAACTATCAGAAGAAAAACCCTCCGACCAGATGCACTACAAATGCAACTGCCCATGCGATCACGCACTGTCCGATCACAACCCCGACTGCCCATTTGCCGCCGAGTTCTCTTTTGACCGATGCAATTGCAGCAACACATGGTGTATACAGAAGGCAGAATGCAAGCAGGCTCGCGGCAGCCAAAGGCGTAATACAGCCCAGTAAAGTCGCAGTGCTTCCAAATAAAACGGAAAGCGTCGATACCACACTTTCTTTTGCCATAAATCCGGTGATCAATGCTGTAGAGATTCGCCAGTCACCGAATCCCATTGGTTTGAAAATCGGTGCAATCACACTTGCCACCATCGCAAGAATACTGTCTTTTGAATCAGTCACAATGCTGAAATGCACATCAAAAGTCTGCAGGAACCAGATCACCAGGGTTGCCATAAATATAACAGTAAATGCTCTCTGCAGAAAATCTTTCGCTTTGTCCCAGAGTAAATGTCCGACATTCTTTGCACCAGGCATACGGTAATTCGGAAGTTCCATAACGAACGGCACTGCTTCTCCACTGAACAACGTTCTCCGCATCAGAAGTGCCATCAGGATTCCCATCAAAATCCCGCCAAAGTACAGAGCAATCATTACAAGTGCTCCATGTTTCGGGAAAAATGCTGCCGCAAAAAATGCATAGATTGGAAGCTTTGCCGAACAGCTCATAAACGGAGTCAACAAGATCGTCATCTTACGGTCACGTTCCGACGGAAGTGTACGGCTTGCCATAACGCCCGGAACAGTACAACCGAATCCGACCAGCATCGGAACAATACTTCTTCCGGAAAGCCCGATCTTTCGCAGCAGCTTGTCCATTACAAATGCAACACGCGCCATATATCCGCTGTCCTCCAGCAACGATAAGAAGAAAAACAACGTCACGATAACCGGAAGAAAACTTAAAACACTTCCGACGCCGTTAAAAACTCCATCCATAACAAGCGAATGAATCACATCATTGACACCGGCCGCTCTCATCCACTGATCTACAATATTACCCAGTGCCGTGATGCCCATCTCAAGAAGATTCTGCAAAAATGCACCAATCACGCTGAAAGTCAGGAAGAAAACCAGTCCCATGATTCCGATAAAGCACGGAATTGCCGTATACTTTCCTGTCAGAATGCGGTCAATCTTCATACTCCTCAGGTGTTCTTTGCTTTCTTTTGGCTTTACGACTGTTTCATCACAGACTTTCTCGATGAAATCAAAACGCATATGGGCAATAGCTGCTGCACGGTCAAGTCCACGCTCTTTTTCCATCTGTTTAACGATATGTTCCAGTGTCTCTTTTTCATTCTGGTCCAGTTTCAGACTTTCCATAATCAGCGAATCGCCTTCGGCAAGCTTCGCTGCTGCGAAACGTACCGGAATTCCGACTGCCTTCGCGTGATCCTCGATCAGATGCATGATTGCATGAAGGCACCGATGTACCGCACCGCCGTCTTCATTTACATCACAGAAATCAATTGGCTGCGGACGTTCCTGATATTTTGCCACATGAATGGCATGCTGTACCAGTTCATCAATTCCTTCATTCTTTGCCGCAGAAATCGGGATGACCGGGATTCCCAGCATATCCTCCATCTGATTGACCAGAATGGAACCGCCGTTTTCACGCACCTCATCCATCATATTCAACGCAAGTACCATCGGAATGTCCAGTTCCATCAACTGCATCGTCAGATACAGATTTCTCTCGATATTCGTCGCATCTACAATGTTGATGATTCCTTTTGGATGTTCATCAAGCACAAAATTTCGTGTTACGATCTCCTCGCTGGAATACGGTGACATGGAGTAAATACCCGGCAGGTCAGTGACCAGAGTATTGCTTTTTCCACGGATATTTCCATCTTTTCTGTCTACGGTAACGCCCGGAAAGTTTCCAACATGCTGGCTGGAACCAGTCAGCTGATTAAATAATGTGGTTTTACCGCAGTTCTGGTTTCCTGCAAGCGCGAACGTAAGAATTTCATTGTCCGGAAGCGGATGCTCCGTCTCTTTTTTGTGGTATTTTCCGCCTTCACCAAGTCCAGGATGCGGAATTGTCCTCGCTGTATTATTTTTATGTAACGCCCTGCTGTCCGGTACACTAACAGCGTCGCGTATATTCTCTATCTCTATCTTTTCTGCATCTGCAAGTCGCAGCGTCAGTTCATAACTGTGGATACGAAGTTCCATCGGATCGCCCATCGGCGCATATTTCACCATGGTCACTTCGCCCTTCGGGATCAGTCCCATGTCCAGAAAATGCTGCCTCAATGCTCCCTCTCCACCGACAGAACGTATTGTTGCAGTCTTTCCAATCGGAAGTTCACGTAATGATGTCATATCGACTTTCCTTTCTGTCTTTTCCTGTTTTTGTCTGATTCTTTGTTTTATTGATGTTTTTTATCATTATATACAGATTAACGGTATGCTAAATGAGAAAAATTGTCAATAGAATTTCCAAAGAATTTTCCTTCTTATATATCTGCTTCATTTTTTATCCGAGATATAAAAATATTTTTATAACACTTTCGTCTCAAAAGAGCTTATAATAGACTCACGATATAAACCGAGGAGGACTTTATTATGGAAAGAAAATGGTGGCACGAAAAAGTCGCCTATCAGATTTATCCAAAGAGTTTTTATGACTCAAACGGTGACGGAATCGGGGATATCCCGGGAATTATAGATAAATTAGACTATCTGAAAGATCTGGGTGTCGACATCGTATGGATCTCCCCATGCTACCCGTCTCCTTTTGCCGATCAGGGATACGACATCTCTGATTATTACAACATCAATCCTGTTTTCGGAACACTGGAAGACATGGACCGCCTTCTGGCCGAAGCAAAAAAACGTGACATGTATATCCTTCTGGATCTTGTTGTTAACCACTGCTCAGATGAGCATGAGTGGTTCAAAAAAGCCTGCGAGGATCCGGACGGAAAATATGGTAATTTCTTCTACATTACCGACAAAAAAGAAGGCGAACTTCCATGCAACTGGCGCAGTTACTTCGGTGGTCCTGTCTGGGAAACTCTGCCGGGCAATCCGGACAAACAGTATCTGCACGTTTTCCACAGAAAACAGCCGGATCTGAACTGGGAAAACCCGGAAGTCCGCGAAGAAATATACAAAAATATTAACTGGTGGCTGGATCGCGGTGTCAGTGGTTTCCGTATCGATGCAATCATTAATATCAAGAAAAAAATCCCATTTGCAGACTATCCGGTCGATCGCCCGGACGGCCTTTCCAGTATTCAGAATATGTTGAAAGAAGCTACAGGAATCGGTGAATTCTTAAGCGAAATGCAGGCGCGCACCTTTGGCCCGCACAATGCTTTTTCCGTAGGTGAAGTTTTTGATGAAAAAGACGAAGAACTTCCGGATTTCATCGGAGATGGCGGATATTTTTCCAGCATGTTTGACTTCTCCACGACCATTTTCGGAGGAAGCCCGAACGGCTGGTATGACCGTAAAACCATCACTCCGGACGATTATAAGGAATGCTGTTTCCACTCCCAGCAGCGTGTCGGGGATATTGGTTATCTTTCCAATATTATAGAAAACCATGATGAACCGCGTGGTGTCAGCCACTACATCCCGGACGGAGACCTTTCTCTCCACAGTAAGAAACTTCTTGCAACAATGTATTTTATGCTCCGTGGCCTGCCGTTTATCTATCAGGGGCAGGAGATCGGTATGGAAAATATGCACTTCCAGTCCATCGATCAGGTCGATGATATCAACACAATCGACGAATATCATGTCGCAAAAAATGCCGGTCTGAATGAAAAAGAGGCACTGTCCTGCATCTCCAGATACAGCCGTGACAATGCCCGTACACCGGTTCAATGGAACGACAGCGCCAATGCCGGATTTACCAGTGGAAATCCATGGCTTCCGCTCAACCCGAATTATAAAGAGATCAATGTAGCTTCACAGGAAAACGATCCGGATTCTCTTCTTTCTTTTTATAAAGAACTGATTGCACTGCGTAAAAATCCGGAATATAAAGAAACCGTTGTTTACGGCGAACTGATTCCTTATCTCGAAGAACAGCACAACCTGATGTCTTACTATCGTAAAGGAGACAAAACCCTCCTTGTACTCGGCAATTTCCAGAAAGAGCCGCAGACTGTAAAACTGCCGTCTGCATGCCACAAAGTTCTGCTCAATAATTATCCTGAGCTGAACATCAGCGACGACTCTGTAATTCTTGATAATTACCAGGCGGTTGTAATCGAACTGTAAACCAAATTTTCCGTTTTATTTTATTTGATTTCATACACAAAAAACCCCACAGGGATATGTATACTGAAATTCTTCAAAGTTTCAGCACCTCATATCCTGTGGGGATTTCTTTATTTTATTTGCAGAGCTCTTCAGCCATCTGATCAAGTTCTTTGATGTTTTCTTCACTTAAGGAAGACATGATCTTAACTGTGGTATCAAGCCATGTAATGTTTTTGCTCTTTTCGAATTCTGCTTTCATAACTTTGGCAGCATTCGGAGCCCAGCTTCCATTCTCAATCAGACCGATCGTACGGTTCTGATAGTTTCTTTCTGTCAGATGGTCGATGTATGTTTTCATGAACGGGAAGATATCTGCATTGTAGGTGATTGTGGCAAGAACCAGTTTACCATAGCGGAATGCATCTTCAACAGCTTCTGCCATATCATCTCTTGCAAGATCAAATACGGAAACTTTCGGGCAGCCTTTCTCTTCCAGCTTCTGTGCCAGAACTTCTACGGCTTTCTTTGTATTTCCATAAACAGATGAATATGCGATCACAACGCCTTCACTCTCAACTTTATAAGATGACCAGATGTCATATTTCTCAATGTAATGTCCCAGATTTTCAGTCAGGATCGGTCCATGCAGCGGGCAGATTGTCTGAATGTCCAGAGTTGCAGCTGCTTTGAGAAGTTTCTGTACCTGTACACCGTATTTACCAACAATACCGATATAATAACGACGGGCTTCGCAATCCCAGTCTTCCTCTACATCAAGAGCACCAAATTTACCAAATCCGTCTGCGGAAAACAGAACTTTGTCTGTGCTGTCATATGTAACCATAACTTCCGGCCAGTGAACCATCGGTGCAAATACAAATGTCAGGACATGTTTGCCCAGTGTCAGGCTCTCTCCGTTGGCAACAACCAGTTTTTTGCCTTCCAGATCCATACCTCTGAAGAAATTTTCCATCATGGTAAAGGTCTTTGTATTTGCAACAACAGTTGTATCCGGATATGCTTTCATGAAGTTTTCAATGTTTGCCGCATGATCCGGCTCCATATGCTGTACAACCAGATAATCCGGTTTTGCTCCATCCAGGACTTTGGCAACATTTCCAAGCCATTCTTCTGTGAAGTTTGCATCTACCGTATCCATAACTGCGATCTTTTCATCTTTGATCACATATGAGTTATAGGACATGCCATTTGGCACCTCATACTGTCCCTCAAACAGGTCGACCTGATGGTCATTTACACCTACATAATAAATATCATTTCCGATTTTCATCTTAACAATGTACCTCCTTATTGATCCGGATTTTATGTTATTCTAAAACATTTTCATTTCTGTCCACATTATATCTGCTCCCTTACCCGAAATCAATAGGGACCTTTTTATTATCGACATTTTATAACTTTCATGTTATAAACAAACATTCCCAGTGATGCGAGAATGATCAGACCATATCCTATGAAACTGTAGTGATCCGGAATTTCACCAAACAGGAAAAATCCCAGAAGTGTCGCGAATATGATCTGCGAATAATCAAAAATAGAAATCTTACCTGCCGGTGCATACGTATATGCTGCTGTGATTGTAAACTGACCGCCTGCTGCAAAAAGGCCCGCCATCAGAAGCGTCACAAGCTGTTTTCCTGTCATCGGAGTATAATCAAAAATCAGATACGGAAGCACAAACAGGCATGAAAATGCAGAAAAGTAAAATACAATGATCGGACCTTTCACTCCATGTGTTCCTAACACACGCACCATTGTATATGCAATTCCTGCTCCAAGTCCTCCGCAGACTCCGATCAGCGCAGGAATCAACGCTGCATTCTGAAATCCCGGTTTTACCACAAAAAGGCATCCGATAAATGCCAGCAGCACACAGGTTCCCTGCACCGGAGTAATCTTTTCTTTCAAAATCAGAAAAGAAAAAATGATTGCAAAAAACGGGGACAATTTATTCAGGATCGAGGCATCGGCAACAAGCAGATGGTCGATCGCATAAAAGTTACAGAGGATTCCCAGTGTGCCGAACGCGCAGCGAAGGAGCAACGCACCCCAGTACTGTTTCTGCACCTTTGGTACAATATGATTTTTGCCTAAAAGGATCGCTGCAAAAATTGCCGCCACCAGATTACGGAAAAAGCTTTTCTGAATGGATGACAGATCTCCCGCCAGACGCACACTGACATTCATGCACGCAAAGAAAAATGCCGACAGAATGATCATAACCATTCCTTTTATATAATTTTCCTGTTTCATTTCTATTTCACCAAGCCTCTCATTATTTCTTCCTGTTTATCATATCACTAACTGCCGATGTGATACAAGCAGGATTCCTTTTGAATGAATTAAGGAAATCTACTTTTCTGTAATTTTATATAGCGATTTCGATATTTTTCGGTTATAATGATATACGAATACACACTTAAAGAGACGCGGTACCATGCTACAATAATAAAGTTATCTCAGAACGGAGGAGAAATTATGGAAATTGTCTGTTTAGACCTTGAAGGCGTACTGGTTCCTGAAATCTGGATTGCATTTGCAGAAGAAACCGGTATCCCGGAATTAAAACGAACAACAAGAGATGAGCCGGACTACGATAAACTAATGAAATACCGTCTCAACATTTTGAAAGAACATGGCCTTGGACTGAAGGAGATTCAGGAAACCATTTCCAAAATCGATCCAATCCCGGGCGCCAAAGAATTTCTGGATAAGCTTCGCGAACTGACTCAGGTCATCATCATCAGTGATACATTTTCACAGTTTGCCGGACCTCTGATGAAAAAACTCGGTTATCCGACTATCTTCTGCAACTCTCTCGTAGTCGCAGACAACGGCGAGATCACAGACTTTAAAATGCGCTGTGAAAAATCCAAATACACAACCGTAAAAGCACTGCAGTCCATTGGATATGATACCATTGCAAGCGGTGACAGCCACAATGACCTCGGCATGATCCAGGCAAGCAAGGCAGGATTTCTCTTTAAGAGCACCGATGCGATCAAAGCCGAATATCCTGAAATTCCGGCATATGAAACATACGACGAACTTTATGACGCAATCAAAAAAGTAATCGAGGGTTAATCCCCCGATTACTTTTTTAATTCCTGTGTATGAACCAGTGATGCATATACCCCTTCTTTTTGCATCAGTTCGTTGTGCGATCCTTTTTCAACAATCTGTCCCTGTTCGATAACCACGATGTCATCCGCACTCTTGACTGTAGAAAGTCTGTGGGCTATGATGATCGTCGTTCTTCCGACTGCAAGTTTCTCAAATGTTTCCTGGATTTTTGCCTCTGTCACACTGTCCAGCGCAGAAGTTGCCTCATCCAGAATCAGAATCGGCGGATTTTTCAGAAAAATACGTGCAATTGAAATTCTTTGTTTCTGTCCACCGGAAAGAAGTGCGCCTCTTTCTCCGACATTTGTATCAAATCCTTTCGGCATTTCCATAATATCGTCATAAATTTCTGCCATCTTTGCCGCCTGTATGATTTCATTCATTGTCGCATCGAGTTTTCCATAACGGATGTTCTCCGCAATACTGTCTGCAAAAAGGAAAACTTCCTGCTGCACAACACCGATATTTCTGTGCAGCGATTCCTGTGTAGCCTTTCTTACATCCATTCCATCAATGGAAATACTTCCATCAGTCACATCATAAAATCGCGGAATCAACTGACTGAGCGTAGTTTTTCCGCCACCGGAGGATCCTACAAACGCAATCGTCTCACCCGGTTTTATATGAAGGGAAACATCCTTAAGTACTGTCTGATCTCCCTCATAAGCAAATCCGACATGATCTATATCGATCTGTCCTCTGACATTCTGAAACTCCGTGGCATCCGGTGCATCCTTAAGTCCCGGTTCTGTCCGCATCAGTTCTACAAATCTGTGCAGACTGGCTGTTCCGTTCGCAATCAGTTCCACCGTCGTTGAAAGCTTACGTACCGGATTTACAAAAGTAGACACATACAAACTGAATGTGATCAGGTCAATGATGTTCAACTGATCTGACATGATCAGTGCACCGCCGACCGCAATCACGATTGCTGAAAGAATACACATGAAAAATTCCATTACGGAATTAAACATTCCCATTGCCCGATAAAAATCCGCTTTTGAATCACGGTAGCTCAAATTTGCAGAATCAAATTTGTCGAGTTCTTTTTCCTCATTTGCAAAAGCTTTCGCCGTCCGAAGACCGGAAAGTCCGGATTCAAAATCCGTATTGATCGCTGCCATCTCTTTTTTTACATTACGGGATGCATTCTGCATGGAAAAACGGCATTTCCACACGATCACAAGAAAAATCGGAATTGTCACCGCGATCACCAGCGCCAGTTTCCACTGGATCGTAAACATAATGATCAACGCACCAATGATCGTTACTGTTGAAATAAAAATATCTTCCGGTGCATGATGTGCAAACTCCGTAATATCAAATAGTTCCGATGTGAGCCGACTCATTAACTGTCCCACACGGGCATTGTCAAAATACGAGTAACTCAGCTCCTGAATATGCTGAAATAAGTCACGTCGAAAATCTGTTTCTATCCGGACACCAAACGTGTGTCCCCAGTAAGTAATAATATAGGTAAAAACAGACCGCAGAATGTATGCACAAAATACGATTGCCATGACGGTCCAGAATGTTCTCCACGCATTATCCGGCAAAAGTTTGTACATACACCATCTGGAAATAAATGGAAACGCCAGATCGATCATCGCAATTCCCAGTGCACATGCCATATCCAGAAAAAACAGTTTCCTGTGAGGTTTGAAATATGACAGAAATATCTGCATTTCACTTTTGTTTTTGAAATCTTTCCGATTCATCTTTTTCTCCCGTCTTTTATTTTCTATTGTTTCATATTTATTTCACTCACTTTCTGACACTCATCTTAGCACAGATAATGTAAAAAATGCAAGATAATGGGTTTCATGTCATACAGAGAACCTGCCACTGGCAGCTTCTCTTGCATACTTTGGTATAGAGAAGAGGCAGGAACCGTATGGTTCTGCCCCTTTCATGCTCATTATTTTGTTTTCACTCAGATCAGTTTGCGTCTTCGCGCTTCCGCGATTGCTGCTGTTTTATTTTTAACGCCTAATTTACGGTATGTTTCCCGGCAGTGGTATTTCACTGTCGCTTCCGAAAGTTTCATTCTTTGGGCTATAGCCGCTGACGCCATGCCTTCTGCCTGTAATTTCAGTATTTTGACTGCATTGGTACTTAAAGCGATCTGCTCTTCTCCTTCTTCGCTGAGATAGGATGGGTAGGCTTCTGCCATCTGCCGGCATTCTGTCAGAACCTGATTTTTGTACTCTGCATCCTGCCAGATAAATTTATCTTTTTCCAACATCTGAAACAATACCGGGCCTTCTCTGGTCAGAACCCGTACAAAATGGTACTCTTCTGCCCTGCCTATACACTCCTGCAGCGTTTCTTTCCACGCTGGCTGATTCATCTGGTATTGTACGATTGCCAGAAGAAGCGTTGCTTCCATATAAATGTAAGTTCGTTTCATCATCTCTGCATAATACAGAATCTGCTGAATCAGACAATACGCAGCCTGATACTGCCCCCTCTGTATGTAGATTCTTACTTTTGTCAGATAACGGAAACGATCCATGGTACCAAATTCTCTGCTCTCATCCGGTGCCTGTGACATCCAGTCTGCCACATCTTTTCCCATGTATAAATGCACACGGCATAAAAAAGCATCTATATTAGGAAGCAGATTCGGTGCATCTTTCCTCGCCCGTTCCCGAAAACTCAGCAACGTTTTTTCTGCACCTTCTGCATCTCTGTTTAAAACCGAAAGCCATGCAAGCAGACCGACACCGACAAAAAACATTTCCAGCTTGCCGCCGCTGTCTGTCTCCATTTTTCCTTTTTCTGCAAGCGAAAAAATCTCAAAAATATCCTGTCCCTTTTCCAGATAACTTTCTGCGAGTGCCATCGGAACAAGACCTTTGCCATATTTGCCAAGAACAAATGCTACCGGTATGCCGATCCCGCGCGCAAGTTCTTTGTCATGTTTGCTCCATTCACAGAAATCTTTTCCTCCATTCATCAGAGACGGAAGATTACTCGTAACAGAAAACTCTGGAAGTACTGCTTTTCGGTCGCGCAGTAACAGATCCGCATTCTTGAAAATATCGATCAGTCCGGTACTTCCCGTATGTGGCAATGCAATTTTCAGATAAAGAAGGCGGCTTCTTGCCTCCCGCTTCTCGCTTCCCGTATGTTCCTCTGCATATTTTTCCAATGCGTGATACCAACGATCGCTTTCTTCGATATTCATCAACATGGACTGCAATAAACTGAGCCCCGCCATAAGAACAGGACTGTTTTCCACAATATTGTCCGGAAGTTCCAGGTAATATCTGCGAAGCTCAAAGTAATGCCCACTGGAAGGATTTTTTCTTGCATTTGCAGTCAGAAGTCTTGAAATGCTATCCATATCATTATATTTTTCATACATATCAAGTGCTTCCGGAATCTGGTCGTTAATCTCATAATATAACCCTGCACTGTAATATAGGCGCTCGATCTGTTCTACGGTTTTGCGTCTGCGAAGTCTCTGCTGCATAGATTTACGCATCGGCCAGCGGCATCTCCAGATTCCGTTTGTACCACATATTTCAAAGAAATTTCCTGTTTCTTCAGCCTGTGAGATCAACTTTTCTACATCACGCCTGCCGGTCAGCATTGTTGCAAGCTGAACTGTAAATTCTTCTACGATTGAAACATCCATAAAAAATTCCTGAAGCTGCAGATCCCACTGATCATATACATGAACCTCCAGATAATCCCACTGACGCTTAATCGTCCGCTCCAGATTACAGTTTTCCATGACATAAAAGAACAGCGACAATGGATTTCCGCCACCTATACTCCATGCCGCCTGATGTTGTTCATGCGGAAGTTCAAGTCCGAACTGCTCTATGTATGCAATCTGCTCATCAAGAGAAAAAAGAAAATCTTCTTCTTCGATTTCTACAAAGATATATTTTGCACGAAGTGGCAGCAACCAGCGTGGGAACGGACACCGTGAAATCAGAATCAGCCATATGTCTTCTCTGCCGAGCAGTTCTTTTATTTTTTCAAAATAAGCTTCTTTTTGGGAAGAATCCGCAAGTGACTGGAGATCATCGATCACAACAGTGTGCTCAGTAGTTTTCTTTTCTATATTGATCTCATCTGCAAGAATCGTTGTAGCACTGTAATAACTACATTTCTTCATATTAACATTATTTAAAATCAATGCAGTCTTCCCAATACCAGTCACTCCATAAAGATAAAGTGGAGTATGAAATTTCCGGGCTGAACGGAATTTATACCCTGCTTTTTTCGGGCATATGTAGGTTTCACTTACAGATTTAATGTTTTTCTTCATACTCCCCTCCTCTTGATTTTCAGATTTTATGTAGTGTATCTTTATTGTAGCAGAGTATTTTTCTTTATGGAACTATCCGAAAGGATAGTTTTTTGTTTTTATATGATTATGATGACAGCTTTTTATTACACAAAAAAGCCGGGATCCTTACGGATCCCGGACATATATGGGGAGAATAAGCAATGGAAGTTTAACCTTCGATTGCGATGTAACCATTCTTTTCAACGGCTTTCGGTGCTTTCTTCGGAACAGAAAGTTTCAGAATACCGTCTTCATATTTCGCATGGATATCTTCTTCGCTGACTGCATCGCCAACATAGAAACTCCTGCTTAAGGTTCCTGCATAACGTTCACGTCTGATGTAGTTACCTTCTTTATCTTTTTCATCTTTATCCAGACCTTTGGCTGCTGCCAGTGTCAGGTAGCCGTCTTTCAGCTGAACCTTAATCTCATCTTTCTTAAATCCAGGAAGATCTACATCAAGTTCATAGCTGCCGTCGGTCTCACGGATATCTGTTTTCATCATGTTCTGTGCATGTTTACCATAAAGTGGATTTTTCTTGCCCCAAAACTCATCGTTAAACGGGAAGTTCATCCAATCATCATCAAATAAGTTTTCTCCAAAAATACTAGGCATCAACATAAGTCATCTCTCCTTTTATGATAAAAAATCTATATTTAAGCCTTGCGGCTGTTGCCTTCAAATCTATATTTAACGGCACCGCCCGAAGTCTTCGGGCAGTACCATAAACTTTTACCTGTCAGATATTATCTGCCGAAATTCCGTTAAATCAGCTATCCATCGATTATTCAATTGTAATATACTTCGGATCGTTGGAAACTGGTTTTGCTTCTTTCTTCGGAACAAACAGTTTCAGGATACCGTGTTTGTATTCACCTTTGATATCTTCCTGTGTGACATCTTCGCCAACATAGAAGCTTCTCTCGCAGGCTCCTGCATAACGTTCACGTCTGATGTAACGTCCTGTCTTCTTGTCATCCTCTTCTTCATCAAGACCTTTGGCTGCACTGACGGTCAGATAACCATCTTTCAGTGCTACCTTTACTTCATCTTTCTTAAATCCAGGTACATCAATAACCAGTTCATAACCTTCCTTGGTTTCTTTGATATCTGTTCTCAGAAGATTCTGTGCTCTGTGTCCATAAAGTTTCTTTTCTGCTTTCTTCTCATCTTTGTCATCATAATAGAACGGTGTAAAGAAATCATCAAATAAGTTTTCTCCAAAAATACTAGGCATTAACATAAGTCATCTCTCCCTTTTTCATAATCTATATTGAAATAAGTTTTTATTCGGAACCCGGTTGGTATGAGAGATATCTAAAAGATTTTCTTCCATCTTCTTATCTCTTTATCCCTCTTCCTTTGTTCTAGTTGTAATATAACACGCATTGTTAGCACTGTCAATAGGTGAGTGCTAATTATTTTGTGAAGATTTTGTGAACCTTAAATGAAAAACTAACTTCCACCTTTAGTCTGTTTTGTTCTACATTAGGAAC
>ERZ507329.23-NODE-23-length-96280-cov-8.11529_pt1 | contig 96280 bp, 85 predicted proteins | sample MGYA00513957_ERZ507329 | MGnify/ENA metagenome assembly ERZ507329
AGAATCGTATGTGTTTCACTGTTTAGTTATCAAGGTTCTCTGTCTTTCGACAGCTTATTTATTTTATCACTATCATTTTCGTTTGTCAAGAACTTTTTTAAGTTTTTTTCAAACTTTTTAAATGACTTTTTGTGATTCGTCGCTGCATCAGCAACTCGTTTACTTTATCACATCCAGTAAAGAATGTCAACAAGTTTTTTTCATTTTCTTTTAACTTTTTTAAAAGTATCAAAAAGAAAAATCCGCTTCATATCGAAGCGGATTAAATTATATCATTATGCTTTCTCTGCGTCAAGTGTTTTTTGTTAGTTTTTGTAAAATATATCCATAAAGAAGTTTACCAGTACATCATGCTTATATAATGCCTGCAAAATGCTGTCTTTTTCAACCAGTTCCAGGCCGCTTTTTCCAATATCACTGCTACATAATATCGTCAGAAGCAAAAGTGCGATCCAGATAAAAAGGATTCCCTTCGCCACACCGACAATGCCTCCTGTCAGCCGGTTTGCACCACTGATAAGCGGCAGCCCCGCAATCATATCCAATACAAGCATTGCCACACGTAATATCAGATTCGCAAGCGCATAAGCAAGCAGATACGATAGTCCGTTTATAATTGCCCGCGCCAGATACTCCGAGACATAGTCTCTAAATGTATCGACCGCAAGATATTGATAGGCTTCCTGTGTATTGTTAGCCACCAGATTTTTTTGCAGTATTCCCGGAAGAGGAAGCCGACTGATCAGGCTATCTTCCGTTTCTTCATCCTCTCCGTTACCTTCCGTCACATCCTGAGTGTCAGAAAACTCGCGACAGCTCTCCTGTATTTTATCATACAGAGAAGTTTTTTCCATAAGGAATGTATTTACATACGGATTAATCGTCCATGCAAGTGCAAGCGCCAGAAAGACAAAGAAAAATGAAACAATCTCCTTTATAAATCCTCTTCGATATCCTGTATATCCAGTAAAAAGCAACACTCCGATCGCAGCCGCGCCTGCCCAAGTCACATTCATAAGCCACCTCTCAGCTGAGCTTGATCACATCAACTCCATTATCAAGAACCAGAAGATATCTGTTCCAGCCTGTTTTAATAAAGTTGCTGATTGTGCCATCTACTGTGCCACTGTACTTTTCGACACCCCTGCTGTTCATCACACTGATCTGAGAGCTGTTATACAGAAGTATGTTTCCGCCGCTGGCCTTGATTGTTGTATACGGAATATTAAATTTCTTTTCGAACTTCAGTCTTCCATCCGTCGAATAACCGCGCATGGTATATGGTTTATCTTTATCTCCGTTTTTGAACACCAGACCAATGATATTATCGTCATAAAATGTACTGACAATTTCTTTATCAACTTTAATTGTTTCAACTTCTTTTGGAATCTGACTTCCTTTATAAAGAGTAAAACCGTCATCCCGAATAGCCGCCGAACGATCTCCATCCAGATACATGATCTGCGGAATCACCACGCCATCATACGTGTAGCCACTGACAATACGATCATCTTCGCTCTGTCCGACGTCTCCAAAGTTATAAAAAGCAACATAACTTGTCGTTTCACTTCCGTCAACAAACTGATACGCAACCATCATAATGTCGCCGCTGTCCGATACTGCCACATCCAGTGGATAGCCCGGATCTGCAAGATGTGTCTGGTTCTCTGCGATCAGCGTTCCATCAGATCCGTAAAAATTGATCCATGTCGCATCACCGCCATCAAGAATTGCCGCAACCATGCCGCTGGATGACACTCTGGCTTTTATGATATTGTAAGAAGTTGTCACACTGCCCGTCTCGCCATCTTTGTCAAACATTTCCAGAAGTGTACCGTCCTGATCCGCTATAACAGCCCGATCATCCCGAACATCCGCCACCGGATTCTGCATCTCATACAGTGTACTCCAGTAAGCGTCCATAGTATCACTCACAAGCGAAGCTCCGTCCGGACTGTAACGCAGAATTTTGCCTGACATCTCCGCATAGTTAGTTGCTACAACATCCTCCTGCTCGCTCGCAGACAGAATTTTGTAATTATGGTAACTTCTCTTTTCCATGTAAAAGAAACAGAGTGTCGCAACTGCTGCCACCGCCACAACAGTCATCATCGCACGACGTATTGCTGCACTCCGATGCTTTGACAGCCGTTCCTGATAGGCATCTTCCAGTGTTCTGTTCTGCCGGCTCTGTTCCATCTTTGCGTATTCAGCTTGAAGCTTTTTCTTTTTGTGTTTCCTTTTTATTTTTTTGATAATATTTGTCATTTTTATCCTTACCTTATAAATTGGTATTCTGTGCCTTTTCGTCTATGCATTCTGTCTGGCAGAATGTCAACATTTTTATTATATCAAATTTTTTTCGGCAATACAATTACGGCAGTACAATTATCTGGCCCGGATAAATAATTTCATCTTCTGTAAGTCCATTCGCCTGACATATTTCCGCCACTTTTTCCATCGTTCCATATTTCGTTATACTAATCTGATAGAGCGTATCCCCCGGTTTGATCACATAGGAATTCCCGGTTCCAGTCGCCGTCCCAACCGTACCGTTTCCTGCAGTATCAGAACTTTCCGCCGCTGTGCCTGTTTCAGCTGCCAGTTCCTGCCGCACACGCTGTTCTGCCTTTCTGTCATCAGATTCTTCTCTGTATATCTCACTCTCTGTTCTTGTTCCAGGTGTCGGAGCGATATTTTGCTCCATGGCCGATGTTGGCGTTGGTTTCACCATTTCCTCTGCTCGAGGTGTTACACTTACTTTCGGTTTTGTTGTTGCCTTTGGCGTTTCTGTGATCTTCGGTATCTGTGTCACTGTCGTTTTCACATTTTTAGTTTTCTCCTTTATAACAGCAGATGCAGTCTCTGTCACTTCCTGTGGCATTTTATTACCATTCGAATAATTCTGGTAAAACTGCACTCCGACTGTCAGCACAACCAAAGCAAGGCACGCTGTTGCCGCATAAGAAAACACCGATGTCCTGCCCCCGTCTTCTTTTGGATGGTCTGAGTGTTTCTTCTGAATAATCTGCCGGAATGCACGCACAGCATCATCATGCACTTCTTCCTCCTGTGGCACAGATAATTCCGGATTTTTTTCTATCATATAACTTTGCATCTGCAGATTTTTTTCATAATAAATATAAAATCCGCTCTGTTTTACCATAAAGCTGTTTTCATAATGAAAAAATGCTTCTTCGTTTTCCACCGGGTCCATCAGCATTAGCACTTTTTCTCCTCCGAAATGCTTGAGATGTATGCGAAGAATCATTTCCGTCACTTCCATCTGCTGCATCCTGCCCCCAAGAAACCATCCGACAATTTCTTCTCCTTCAAAATATTTTTCGGCATCCTCATGAATCTGCTGCCACATGGCATCTGTAAACTCAATGTGTTCCTGTGAAATTTCTCCGCCCGAAACAAGCACTGCACCTCTGATAAAAAGATAGCATGTCCCGGCATCCCATTTCGTCTCCCCCATAAAAACAGCCAGGTGGCGTTCTTTTTCCTCTTTATTCTCTCCGGAAGCCGCGGCACGCCCCAGAAATGTATATACATAATCTTCCATATAGACCCTGTAATTCTGATCTGTCGTTCCTATCTGCCGTACATTTCTGGGCAACTGAAAAATCCCTTCATTTCCTTTTGCATGCTGCTTTTCGTCCTTGTAGACAACCTCTATCATGTCATATCACCCCTTCAGGCATCAGAATAGCACAGGAAAGTTGCGGATTTTAGCAGAATCTAAGAGCGCAGCGAAAGAATTTAGCGACATATTTTGCAGTGTGCATATTTCTTTCCCAGGAGGATAAAATAGAAAATAAAAAATGTGGAGATAAAGCTATGACTTTTTATATAGATACGCGCTATGCAAATTGTTCCCTTGAAATTTGCAGGCTTTTAAAAGCATGTATTCTCGAACAGACGCGCGAGTGGTCTGAAATTATATTTTTGTGCATCGGTACAGACCGTGTCACCGGCGACTGCCTCGGTCCCTATATTGGTGCGCAGCTCAGCAGTCATGCATTCCCGATGGTTCATGTATACGGTACGCTTTCAGCCCCTGTTCATGCGCTCAATCTTACCGATACCATGCAGGAAATACAAAAGCGTCATCCCGGCAGTCTGATCATCGCCATTGATTCTTCACTTGGACAAAAAAAGCACCTCGGGTATGTGACCATTTCAAATGGCGCACTCTACCCGGGTGCTGCTGTTCATAAAAAACTGCCGCCTGTCGGACATATTCACATTACAGGAATTGTCAATGTGTCCGGTGTTCTGGAACACCTGACGCTCCAGACAACACGTCTGTCCACCGTGATCTCCATTGCCGATCAGATCACTGATGGTATTTTGTATATGATACCGCTGATCTCAAAATGCGGATTTATACAAATTCTTTGACCTGTTTGTAGATACCCTCTGCATCCAGACCATATTTCTCAAGAAGAGCTACTGCCGGACCGGATTCTCCGAATACATCATTGACACCGATACGTTTTACCGGTACAGGTGCTTTCTCGGAAAGGCATTCGCATACAGCTCCACCAAGACCGCCAATTACAGAATGTTCTTCGACAGTTACAACTTTGCCGGTTTCTTTGGCTGCTGCAACGATCAGATCTTCATCCAGTGGTTTGATGGTATGGATGTTGATCACTTTTGCATCAATTCCGTCTGCAGCAAGTTTTTCTGCTGCTTCAAGGGATGCCGCAACACAAAGGCCGTTAGCAACGATTGTTACATCTTTTCCCTCACGAAGAACGATTCCTTTGCCCATTTCGAATTTGTAATCTGGTCTGTCATTGATTACCGGAACAGCCAGACGTCCAAATCTCATATATACAGGTCCTACATATTCATATGCAGCTTTGACCATAGCTTTTGCTTCGATGTCATCAGCAGGGCTCATAACAACCATACCCGGGATTGCTCTCATAAGGGCAAAATCCTCACAGCACTGATGAGTCGCACCGTCTTCACCAACGGAAATACCGCCATGAGTTGCGCCAACCTTTACATTCAGATGCGGATATGCAACAGAGTTGCGAAGCTGTTCGTAAGCACGTCCTGCTGCGAACATTGCAAATGTGCTGACAAAAGGTACCTTTCCGGTCGTCGCAAGACCTGCACCGATACCTACCATATTACACTCTGCGATACCACAGTCGATATGACGATCCGGAAATTCTTTCTTAAACATTCCTGTCTGAGTAGCTGCAGCAAGGTCAGCATCCAGAACAACAAGATCATCGTGTTCTTTACCAAGTTCTACCAGAGCGCTTCCGTAGCTGGCTCTTGTAGCGATTTTCTTTACTTCTGACATAATGCTTCACCTACTTTCTCCAGATCTTCCATTGCCTGTGCATATTGCTCGTCGTTCGGGGCTTTTCCATGCCATCCGACCTGGTTTTCCATAAAGGAAACGCCTTTGCCTTTTACGGTCTTCATGACAATGGCTGTCGGCATTCCTTTTACTGTTTTTGCTTCATCGAATGCAGCCTTAAGCTGATCCATATCATTTCCGTCTGCAACATTGATCACATGGAAATTAAAAGCTTCAAATTTCTTGTCGATCGGATACGGTGAGCATACTTCATCCACCTGACCATCGATCTGAAGTCCATTGTTGTCTACGATCACAACAAGGTTATCCAGTTTGCGGAATCCTGCAAACATAGCTGCTTCCCATACCTGGCCCTCCTGGATCTCACCATCACCAAGCAGAGTATACACTCTGTAAGATTCGTTGCTGAGTTTTGCGGAAAGTGCCATACCTACTGCAGCAGAGATTCCCTGTCCCAGAGAACCACTGGACATATCAACGCCCGGAATATGTTTCATATCCGGATGGCCCTGCAGATAAGATCCGAGATGGCGAAGTGTCTTGAGGTCTTCTTTCGGGAAATATCCTCTCTCAGCAAGTGCAGAGTAAAGTCCCGGTGCAGTGTGTCCCTTAGAAAGAACGAAACGGTCTCTGTCTGCTTTCTTCGGATCTTTCGGATCGATGTTCATTTCTTCAAAATACAGGTATGTAAATAAATCTGCTGCTGACAGGGAACCGCCCGGATGGCCGGCTTTTGCAGCATGAACAGCGGTAACGATGTCTTTGCGGACTTCGTTCGCAATTTTCTGAAGTTCTAATTTCTCCATGATGTTCAATTTCTCCTTTTAATAGTTTGCAACAAACTTATGCTACAATTAATTTCTGCATTCGTCAAGTGATATGTACCTGAAAAACTTCTTAATTTATGCTTTGATTATTTGTCACCGAATACTGCTTTGTAATCTTTCTGGAATTTTTCGATTCCGGCATCTGTCAGAGGATGTTTTGTCATCTGCTCGATTACTTTGTAAGGAACTGTTGCAATATCAGCACCGGCAAGAGCACACTCTGTTACATGGATTGGGTGACGAACACTTGCACAGATAATCTCTGTGGTAATTCCTGCTACTTCGAACATTTCAACGATCTGGCGAATAAGCGGAACACCGTCTGTAGAAATATCATCCAGTCTTCCAAGGAATGGAGATACATATGTAGCACCGGCTCTTGCAGCAAGCAATGCCTGGTTTGCTGTGAAGATCAGAGTAACGTTTGTTTTGATTCCTTCTTTTGAAAGAACCTTAACAGCTTTCAGACCTTCTACTGTCATAGGGATCTTAACAACCATGTTCGGATGGATCTTAGCAATCTCACGGCCTTCTGCGATCATTCCTTCAGCGTCTGTAGTAGTAGCTTTTACTTCACCGCTGATCGGTCCGTCTACGATTTCTGTGATTTCTTTGATTACTTCATTGAAGTCTCTGCCTTCTTTTGCGATCAGGGACGGGTTTGTAGTAACGCCACAGATAACTCCCATATCATTTGCTTTACGGATATCATCTACATTTGCTGTGTCAATAAAAAATTTCATTGTAAAATACCTCCTGTTTTCTGCGTTTTTGCTTGATATTTTTATTATAACAGACTAAAAATTCAGGTCAAGAAGGGAATAAATTATTAATTATTTTTTTATTAATAATATGTTGTTTTATTAATTATTTATCTTGTTTTTTCTACTTTATTGAACATCAAAAGCCTGAAAGTACGGTTTTCCACGTTCTCTTCCAGGCTTTCGTTTGAAATTATTAATAATAATTTGGATATACAAATTTATTTTCTTTTTTTCGTGTTTGCATATGCAGTTGTTTTTCTGGCGATCAGCTTCGGCGTATACTCAATATTATAGATACTTGTCGGCTGTAATCCCGTATAAAACTGGTCATTTATCGCAATCTTACGAATGATGATATCACAGGCATCCCGCCCTTTCAGCGCAACGAAATGATCGATCGTTGTAAGTGACAGCCTCCGAATACCAGAATAAAAAATATCATCGCAACCGATCACCGACACGTCCTTCGGTACGCGGATACGCGATTCTTCCAGCGCATCGATCGCGCCCAGCGCCATCATATCATTCTGACCTGCGATCGCAGTGAATTCCCTGCCTTCCCTGATCAGCTCCATCGTAAGCTGATACCCCATCGAATACTCGGAATCCATCCTCGGTAATCTATGATCGACTGACTCATCTGCTGCTTTTATAAGAACATGCCCGCCAAGCCCTTCCTTTTCGTATTCTTTAACAAAGCCGTCAATTCTTCTGGAACGCTGCCACTGCCGGCGCGTGAGCGGCGGTGTAATAAAGGCCACCTCCCTGTGACCAAGTTCAAGGAGATGACGTGCCATCAGGCGTCCTACCATTGTATTATCCTGATTGATCGCATCTACCGTCGTTGTCTTTTCTTTATTGCTGATAATAACAAGTGGTATTCTGTGTGCCAGTTCTTCAACTTTTTTCTGAAAATCCGGATGGGGATTACATGCATAAATGATTCCCTGTGGATCGATCGTACTGATCATCCGGAGATATTTTTCTTCCTGCCCTGCATCCCTCTGAGTATTGCAGATAAAAACACCGTAGCCTTTTTCATTTGCTACGGATTCGATACCCTGTAAAAGAAGAACGTAATATGGGCTGGTCAGTGTCGGACAGATCACAACGATCAGTTTTTCTTTTTTGGTACTGTTTTTATTTTTGCGGTGAGGCAGCTCATATCCGAGCTCCCGCGCGGCGCATTCCACTCTTTCTACAGTTTCCGCAGAAAAAGAAACATCATTTCTCCGGTTCAGTATCATAGATACTGTCGCCTGAGAAACTCCTGCTTTCTGTGCGACCTGCGAAGAGGTTGGTTTTCTTTTTGCCACTCTCACATCCTCCTTCTGTCATTGCAGTCTATATCAGAGATCCACTCTGCCTTCCAGTGCACGCAGAAGTGTTACCTCATCAATATATTCCAGATCGCCACCAACCGGTACACCACTTGCGATCCTGCTTACCCGGATTCCGGTTGGCTTAATCAGCTTGCTGATATACATCGCGGTTGTCTCGCCCTCCAGACTAGAGTTCGTAGCAATGATCACCTCTTTGATATCTTCACTCTGAAGACGCTGCATCAGCTCTTTGAGTCGGATATCATCCGGTCCGATTCCAAGCATCGGAGAAATCGCACCGTGAAGCACATGATAGACGCCCTCATATTTTCCCGTTTTTTCGTATGCCGCAAGATCCCTCGTATTTTCCACGACCATGATCGTACCTGCATCCCTTTTGGGGTTGCTGCAGATCGGGCAAAGCTCCTGATCTGTCAGCGTACAGCATTTTTTGCAGTAGCGGATCTTTTCTCTCGCGCCGGTGATCGAAGAAGTAAGCTGTTCCACCTGATCTTTCGGCATGTTCATAATATGAAATGCCAGACGCTGTGCCGACTTCGGTCCGATCCCCGGAAGATGCGAAAGCTGCTCGATCAGCTTATTGATGTGCGTACTGTAGTATTCCATCAGAAAGGAAGGCCTCCGCCCAAGCCGCCAAGTCCGCCTGTGAGTTTGGACATTACTGCTGTTGTTTCTTCTTCTACTTTGCGAAGTGCTTCATTGGTTGCCGCAACGATCAGATCTTCCAGCATTTCGATATCATCCGGATCGACAACTTCTTCGGCAAGTTTCACGCCGGTCACTTCACGTTTACCGGATACAGTAACTTCTACAGCACCGCCGCCTGCCGTTGCAGTGAATGATTTTTCTTCAAGTGCTTTCTGGTTTTCTTCCATCTGACGCTGCATCTTCTGCGCCTGTTTCATTAAATTATTCATGTTTCCCGGCATTCCCATGCCCGGAAATCCTCCACGTTTTGCCATGGTGATATCCTCCTGATAAAAAATTAATCTTCTTCTATTACAACATCCATGTGAATATTGTCACGTATTGCCTGATCCACCGTAATCTGCGAAAGGTTCGTCTGCTGATGATCTTCCGCAACCAGCATATGAAGCTCGATACTTTTGCCAAGCTTCTGCTCAATGATGGACTGCAGTTCTTTTTTGGCTTCGGAGTCATCCGGATAAAGCCTTCCAAGCGGAGTCTGAAACTCCACATAGAGAATCGGCTCGCCAGTCTCTCCGTTGTATTTTGGCACGGACTGCAAAAGTGCCTGTTTGAAAGCAGCTGTCGTCTGTCCGACGATCATCTTCCAGCCTGCCACGATCTTTTGCAGATCTTCCGGTGCTGCTTTCTGTGGTGGCCGCTCTGCCGGTTTTGGCTGTTCAGCACTGCCTTCTCCCACACCTGTACTCTGCACGATCACCTGCTGCACCGGGCGCTCGTCAATCTTCTGTTCGAGTACACGGATACGGTCCAGCACAGAATCCAGATTCGTCTCCATTGCCGGGCGGCACAGTTTGATCAACGCAATCTCAACAAGCACGCGCTTCTGTGTTGCGAAGCGGATCTGATTGGAAAGATCTGAAAAAATGCGGATATAACGCATCAGCGTATCGCTGTCGGTCATCTCGCTTTCTTCTTTCAGAAGTTTCAGATTTTCGGAGGAGACATCAATTGCCTCCTCCGGATTGTCAGAAGTCTTTACAAGAAGCAGATTTCGCATATACCATGTGAAATCGCCCACAAACTGGCTGAGTTCCCTGCCCCCGACAATCAGATCTTCAAGGATCCTGATCGCAGAAGTCACATCACCTGCCAGAACTTTACGCAGTAATTTACTGAACACTTCGGTATCCACGGCTCCCAGAACATCAAGGACCTTGTCATAAGTCAGTGTCTGTCCCAGATAAAAAGCAATACACTGATCCAGAAGGCTGAGTGCATCTCGCATGGAACCGTCACCGGCTTTTGCAACATAACGAATTGCCTTTTCCTCAGCTTCCACGCCCTCCACCTTAAGAAGTTCGCTCAGGCGTGCCGCGATCGTGTCAATCGAGATTCTGTGAAAATCATATCGCTGGCAGCGGGACAAAATCGTGATCGGAATCTTGTGTGCCTCTGTCGTTGCCAAAATAAAGATGACATAAGACGGCGGCTCTTCCAACGTTTTCAGAAGAGCATTGAATGCCCCTGTAGAAAGCATATGCACCTCGTCAATGATATACACTTTGTATTTACCTTCTGTCGGACGGTAAGTTACTTCCTCACGGATCTCACGGATATTATCCACCCCGTTGTTGGAAGCGGCATCAATCTCGATCACATTCATCGATGTGCCTGCCTGAATGGCTTTGCACATCTCGCATTCGTTGCACGGACTTCCGTTAACCGGATGTTCACAGTTCACAGCCTTCGCCAGGATCTTTGCCACTGTGGTCTTACCGGTACCACGCGTACCGCAGAAAAGATACGCGTGTCCGATACGATTAGCATTGATCTGGTTCGTCAGCGTCGTTACAATATGGTCCTGCCCTTTGACATCTGCAAAATTATCGGGCCTGAATTTTCGGTACAGGGCAGTATAGCTCATGAATACACTCCTCTCCTGTCACTGCAGGAATTTATTTTTTATAAATTGATCTTAAGTGTCTCAGTCACCGAAGCTGATTCCGATCTGTTTGGCAGCTTTGACAATCTGGTCTTTCGGTGAAACCATCTTAAGTTTGCCTGCGCAGTCTGCAAGTGGAACTCTCTTAATCTTGCCGTTGATGACACCGATCATAATTCCATATTCTCCGTCAAGGATTGCTTCTGCTGCACCGGCACCGATTCTGGTAGAAAGTACGCGGTCATACGGACACGGTTCTCCGCCTCGCTGAATATGTCCAGGGACTGTTACGCGGACTTCACTTCCCATGGTCTGATTGATCTGATCTGCAATCTCATAGGAAACAGACGGATATTTCTTTGCCCTTGCTTCGAGTTTTTCTTTGTATTTTTTCTTCGGAAGTTCTGCGTCCTCTTTGGAGATTGCGCCTTCTGCAACAGCGAGGATCGTAAAGCGCTTACCTGCTTTGTTACGTTTCTCGATGGCTTCGCAGACTTTCTTGATGTCGTAAGGAATCTCAGGAATCAGGATAATGTCCGCACCGCCTGCAATGCCTGCATGAAGTGTCAGGCTTCCAACCTTATGTCCCATGATCTCAACGATAAATACGCGGCCGTGTGAGGTAGCTGTCGTGTGGATGCAGTCGATTGCATTTGTAGCAATATTCACTGCGCTCTGGAAACCAAAAGTCATATCAGTTCCGAAGATATCATTGTCGATGGTCTTCGGAAGATGGATGATGTTCAGCCCTTCTTCACGGAGAAGGTTTGCAGTCTTCTGTGTACCATTGCCACCAAGGATCACGAGGCAGTCCAGGCACAGTTTGTAATACGTCTGCTTCATGGCTTCCACCTTATCGAGACCTTTTTCGTCCGGTACACGCATCAGTTTAAACGGCTGACGGGATGTACCGAGGATCGTGCCTCCACGGGTCAGGATACCGGAAAAATCCCTCGCACTCAGCATCCGGTATTTGCCATAGATCAGTCCTTTATATCCATCATCAAAACCATAAACCTCAAGGTCATCTACTGCGTTTGACAGTGCCTTTACCACACCTCTCATAGTAGCATTCAGCGCCTGGCAGTCACCACCGCTTGTTAATAAACCAATTCTTTTGATCATAGTACATTTCCTCCTTACTGTGCACATCTGCACAAAGTGGTATGCCGTTACCTCGCGGGATATTACCTGTGAACAGTAACCATATTTGTCTACTATTATATAATACTTTACCCCCACTTGACAAGTATTCAAAAATCGTCTATACTTAAAGTCCGCGCAGCCGGGGAGATAGCGGTGCCCTGTACCTGCAATCCGCTACAGCAGGGGTGATGCCAATCTGAGGTTTGTCTCCTGTGGAGCTGCCCTTTATAAGTGGCGTTGACGTTTGGGTCTCACGCAACAGGAATCTGTGAACCGTGTCAGGGCAGGAATGCAGCAGCACTAAGCAGAAGCTCTTGTGTGCCGTGAGGGTGCCTGGGCCGAGTTAACTGTAAAGGTAACGTCCATGGGAACATTTCGAGGTGCGGCGCGCGGAAAAAGAGATTATTTCATACTCTGTGGATATCATTTCCACGGAGTATTTTTTTATCCACAAAAAACACCCTCCCGGCCGGTTCTTCCCGGTAAGGAGGGTATTATTCATATTGGCGGCTCAGCGGCCTGCCAGCCTTTATTTGCAGATTTCAGCAACGACCTGATTGATCAGTTTGCCGTCTGCTTTGCCTTTCAGATCTCCCATAACTGCTTTCATAATCTGGCCTTTGTTCTTTGTTGCAAGAACTTCGGCAAATTTTCCCTCAAGATAAGTACGGATCTCATCTGCGCTCATCTGCTGCGGTGCATATTTCGCAATTACATCATATCTTGCCTGATATTCTGCACGAAGGTCATCACGGCTTTCCGGGCAGGTATCCAGCTGTTCTTTTACGGTCTTCATTTCTTTCAAAATCACACGATCAACAAGTGCTTCAGGCACATCCTCCCGGCAACCTTCATCGATGGCAGCTTTTTTGACGGCGGATACAAGAGAAGAAACTGCATCCTTTGTCGTTTTATCTTTTGCTTTCATGGCTGCGACCATGTCTTTTCTTAATGCTTCCAGTGTCATTTCAAAATTCCTCCTCGTTCATTAAACTGTTATCATCATATCACTTTTCCGGCAAAAAACAAGTGTTCAGACGTTTATCTGTCCCCGTCCACAGCTTCCTGTGCCTGCTGTTTTGCCAGCATTTTCAGGCGTTTTTTCTTTTCACGAAGCTCTTTAAAAAAATCCGAGAGCATGGTAGAACATTCTTCTTCCAAAACGCCCCGCGTGATTTTGACTTTATGGTTAAAGCCTTCCACCTCCAGAAGGTTCAACACCGATCCTGCACATCCCGCCTTCGGATTCATACTGCCGATCACAACTTCATCAATTCTTGACTGCACCAATGCACCGGCGCACATCTGACACGGCTCAAGTGTCACATACATGGTACACCCTTCCAGACGCCAGTCACCAAGTTTTTTGCTTGCTTTTCGTATTGCATTCAGTTCCGCATGGGACAGCGTATTTTTGTCTGTGTTTCTCCGATTATAGCCTCTTGCTATGATCTTACCATCCGAAACGATCACGCATCCGATCGGCACTTCTTCCAGTACGCGTGCCTTTTGGGCCTGCCGGATAGCTTCTTTCATATATTTTTCCTGTTCTGTCAAAGGGATTTCCTCCAAATCGCAATTCTTTCGAACTATCGTCCTGTTTTATCCAGTATAGTAAATGCCGGTTGCAAAATCAATGAATAAAAATTAGAATAGACCTATAAATTTCAGATAGACAGGAAGTATGAACATGCCTAAAATACATGGTTTAAACAAAACAACTTTACTTGATTATCCCGGACGAATCGCCGCAACGATCTTTCTGGGACACTGCAATTTCCGCTGCCCGTTCTGCCAGAACAGCGCTCTCGTATTAAATCCGGCAGCAGAACCTGAGATTCCGGAAGAACAAGTTCTTTCTTTCTTAAAAAGGCGTCAGGGAATCCTTGAAGGTGTCTGTATCTCCGGCGGCGAACCAACGCTTTCTCCTGACCTTGAAGACTTTATACAGAAAATCCACGATCTCGGTTATTCTGTCAAGCTTGACACAAATGGCACGCATCCGGAAATTTTGAAAAATCTTGCTGATAAAGGTCTGATCCAGAAAGCTGCTGTGGACATCAAAGCCTGTCCGGAAAATTATCCTTCTCTGTCCGGCCTGCTGCATCCTCCACTGGATGCTGTACGTGAGACAGTTGATTTTCTGCTTCACGGAAATCTTGATTATGAATTCCGGACAACCGTTGTCAAAGAGCTTCACAATGAAGAAGATTTCGTCCGCATCGGTCAGTGGTTAAAAGGAGCCAGGGGCTACTATCTCCAGGCATACAAGGACTCCGAAGAAGTCCTGCAGCCCGGTTTCAGCAGTTATTCTCTGGAAGAACTGGAACATTTTCGTAAAATTCTTTTAACAACCATTCCCGTTGTTGGGATTCGTGGAATCGATTAGGCGGTACCAGTAGCCGCCTTTGCCGCCCGGCACCTGAATCTCGCTGCTTTCTTTGAAATATGGGAAGCCAAACATATTCGCCATGAACCTCTCCTGCTGATCATATCTTCCCGGTACGCCGAGTACCGGCTGACCACAGTGGTTATGACACAGTAGAAGATGTCCGAAATGATAATAGCCATACTGGACGAAACGATTATTTCGCAGAAGGCAGGTTCGCCGTCCCATACTGCAAAGATCCTGTGGAGATATTTTATGGCAGTCATGCAATTCCCCATCCTGAAACACTTCACACGGAGTTCCGCATCTACGAGAGTTCTGAGACTTTTGCTCCTGTGGTTTTCGATCCGGTGATTTCTTCTCCTGCACATTCATCACATTCTGATCCGGCGATACTGTTTCAGAATTTTGAACTAATGTACTGTCCGGCTCTGTCACTGACTGTGTGTGGAGTTCCTGACTCTCCGGTGTCTTCACTTCTGTCTGTGCAGCTTCTGCTTTCTGCTTCTCTGTGTCTGCTGTTTCTGCAGCTGACTTATCTTTCTTCGGCTGTTCTTTATCTTCTTTGCTTTCTGTTCTGCTATTTTTTTCATCTTTGCCGGATTTCACCGTTTCATCAGTTTCTGCCTTTTCATCTGACGCTGCACTTTCCGACATATTCTCCTCTATTCTCGGAACAACCCTGAATTTTTCTGGTCGGATTGGCATATCATCCCACTCTGTTCCGAAAAATCCACCCTGGTCAGTCGTAATGATCATTCCTCCCATTTCCTCCAGGGAATGTTCACTGTCCCCCATATGTCCAACAGAGCTCTCCAGTATGCAATTAATCTCTTCTTTTGCTGTCTCACACACACCAAGAAGGATTCCGTCTATACCTTCATCTTTCCGGACAAATCCATAAACACTGCATTCTGAGCCCGAAACCAGTCCCGGACACAGAAGATGCAGTTCTATCCTGCATACATTCCTCCATGCTTCAATCCGCACGAATCCACAGTTTACCCCTTTTTTGTCTTTTCGGTATTCATACACATATGCTACAAAACGCCGATACGCTGCCAAACAGCTCCCTCCTGCTTTTTATTTCACAAGAATCTTATTCTCTTTCCAGAGAATATATGCCGCTCTGATCCAGTTTTTCAGGGATTTCTGCATTTTCATATCCAGCATTTCTCTACTGTCCGCAAAGCCGATACATCCTGGATACTGCGGATAAAATCCAATAAATTTTCCATCAGCCCCATTCTTTATCTCATAATCTTCTTCAAACAAAGTCTCGCAAAATGCGTCTTCTTCAAGTATTCCTTCATCGTATAGCCGACACAGCCCGTCCATACTCTTCGGGTACAAGTTCTTTTCCATATTTTCCAGACCGGTACAGCTCACTTTTTCACGTTTATCCACAATCTCCCCACTTCGTTCCCATTCTCTGTAGATATCCAGAAAATCCGCTCCATCTATACCGTATATTGTTTTCATAAACTCCACATACTGTAATACAGGCTCTTTCAAGTCCGTATTGTTCTGTGCTATGACGCAAAGCTGTGCAATTGCTTTTCCCCAGTCCTTATTCATTTTTTCTCCTCCACACGTCCATACAAAAAAACTTTCACCGTTAGCTTTTCCTTTGTGCTATAGCGGCAAATGTTTCCTTATTACGAAACATTATAACGAAATTCCTCGATATCATCAATACATAGATGTTTCTTTATTACGAAATATCAGGATATGGGGATAATTATGATACAGAAAATCAGAATGGACATGAGCATTGGCAGCAACATCCAGAAGATGCGCTACCAGAATAAACTCACACAGGAGCAGGTAATTGCCCGCATGAATCTGATGGGTCTCCCAATCTCCAAAAGCAGCTATGCCAAGATTGAAACCAACCGCATGAATATCAAGGTAAGCGAGTTGATGGCACTGGCAGATATCTTTCACTGCGAAGTGGGGGACTTTTTCAAAGATCTGATTAAATTAAAATAATTTTTTCATTCTTTTTTGCTTCTTATAATTTCCTCCCTTTCTTTAGTCCATTATGGACTTCTGTCATCAAATTTCTACGTTATTGGAACATTGCGGAGTAATTTCCTATTACATAAAAAACAGACACTACCTGTTGCACACAGATAATGTCTGTTATATCAAAACTGATCTAAATTCTTACGGTCGCCGTATAGACTTCCGCCGATGTTTCTTTGCTTCGTAGAGAAACTGATCTGCTGTCGCGATCACCTGCTGAATATCCGTCTGCGGCCCGGAGCAAAACTCAGCGATTCCGAGAGAGATCTCCACCAGAAAAGGTTTATCTGATTTTTCATTAAAATATGTGCAGGCATCTTTCACACGTTTACGGAATATTTCCTGATACCCTTCTTCGGTACATTTCAGAAGAATCAGAAATTCATCTCCGCCCACACGCGCCAGAACGTCATCGCTTCGAATGCATCCTCTCAGAATCTCCGCCACACTTCGAAGTGCAAAGTTTCCTGCCGGATGTCCCCAGTTATCATTGATCTCTTTCAGATGGTCAAGATCTCCGCAGATCATATAAGCACGCTGTTCCTGCTCTTCATGACAGAATTTTTTTGCTTCTTCTGTAAATCCTCTGAGATTCAAAAGGCCGGTCAGCTCATCATTCGCAGACATGATACCCAGAATCCGATTACGTTCCCGGATCACCTCAAGGTCTTTCGTCATCTCACGGCGTCTCGCCGCTTCTGCCTTACTTATTTCAAGATAGCGGAGAGAGAGCCCGATCTGCAGACTGATCACATAGAAGAACGGAAATTCTTCCTGCTGAATATCACATGCCAGTAAGCCGTACTGTCTTTCGCCGGAAAACAGCAAAAAAATCATAAACTGATGTCTCTCTCCATCCTCCATAAGCTGACAGATTCCACCTTCTTTTGAAACCGGCGGACGGTCATAAAGATGAAATGCATCCACTTCTTCTTTTTTGTAATATGCTGCAAGACGCAGATTCTCTGGACATTTCCACTCCTCATCTTTGCGATAGACAACAGGCTCGTCCAACAGGAAAAGATAAGTACATTTAGTCCGAAGTTCCCGCATATTTTCCATCGCTTCCAAAAGAAAAGCATGTTCATCATCCATGCAGTCATTTAAAGTTCGTGCAAGAGACGGAATAAACCAGGACTTTCTCTGAAAATTGATCAGTTCCAGTTTCATATTTGTAATGGCACGGTTTAATTTATGTATCTGATCGACAAGATTCAGTGGTGTATTCTGTGTTTTGCCGTTTTTTTCCTGACATCCACAGGACTCCCTGACACACAGAGAAACCGGGACACGTCTTGACAATGCATCCTTTCCGTCAAGCTTATAAATCAGATCGTAGACCGCCATTCTGCCCATCAGAACACCATCCTGCACAACGGTTGTAAGTGCAGGGTCCATGCCCGATGCCCGCTCGCAGTCATCAAATCCGGTGATCAGGATATCTTTTCCTACTTTCAGTCCACGCTTTTCACATACACGGTAACCGGCAAATGCCATTTCATCGTTGGCAAATACAATTGCCTCGGCATTCGGATTATCATCAAGAAGCTGATCTACCTGACGGTCAACAAACTCGGAATAATCACCCTGTGCAATCATCTTGTCACTGACCGGAAGATGATATTTTTCCATCATTTCAAAATAGGTGGCTTTTCGCTCTTTTGCATCGGTATTCTGCGCCGGTCCGGATACAAAAAGAATATTGCTGCAATGATGTTCCTCAATCAGGTGCGCCATAACCAGCCGGATTCCCTGTTTGTTGTCACAGATCAGCGAATGGCAGTTTGGCTCATGCACGATTTCTGTGAGAAATACTGTCGGAATAGAATTAAATTTCAGTGCAAACTGCTCGGCGCTTTCGTTTTTCAGCTGAAGCCCAAGTGTACCATAATTGATGATCAACCCGTCAAGTCCACCGATCAGACTGTAATCGTGAATCGTATTAAATTGATAGTCAAAGGAATTTTTATGAGTTCCACCAAGCATATCCTCGAAAAAATCTTTTGTCTGCGTTCCGAGAAAGAAACAGACATTGACATCCAGTTCTTCTGCTGCCTCTGCAATTCCAAGGATGTGTTCCTTCGGAAAGTATGTATGTACACCACCAATCAGAATTCCAATATTATATCGCTTATGTTCTTTCATGTCAGACACCCCTCTGAATGAATATACGCACACATTTTTGTATATTATACCAGTAAATCATCAATCTTACCAGTAGATATTTAGTACTTTTTAGCAATATAATACGGAACCGGAATCATCCGGTCTCCCCGCCTTTTTCAAATGCAAATAATGTCACACTTACTGCATCGTTCTGCGCCAGTGTCTTGCTGACTACCTTCCCCGGCATGCACTCTGCTTCTCCTGTAATTTGAATTTTGATTGGAAAATGAAATGTTTTTGTAATAATTTGGAATTTCCATGGGGCATTCTGCTGTGAAATATGTGTTTAAGGCACGAAATGTTACATGTTTGTTACAAAATCAAAATGAAAGTGTTGATTATTTGCGAAAATGTGTTATACTTAGCGTACAAAATATTTAAGAGGTGTTATTTTATGAAAAGCAAAAAAGTTCTTTCACTGCTTCTTGCATGTGCAGTGACCATATCTATGGGAACAACCGTATTTGCTTCCACAGAAGATCAGATTGCAGCAGCACAGGAACAGAAGCAGGAGGCGCAGGCGGGACTTGCCGAGGCACAGGCGAACATCAGTGACCTGGAAAGCAAGAAACAGGAGCTTGAATCTTACCTGTCAGAACTAAATACTCAATATACAGAACTTACAGACAGTATTTCACAGCTCAGCGTGGAAGCCGCTGAAAAAGAAGAAGAGCTGAAAAATGTGCAGGCAGAGCTTGAAAAAGCAAAGCAGGATGCACAGGATCAGTATGAAGCCATGAAGATCCGTATTAAATATATGTACGAAAATGGTGGAAGCACAATGCTTGAGCTTCTTCTTTCTTCAAATAATCTTTCTGATTTTTTAAACGAAGCAAACAACATCGCATCTATTTCTACATATGACAGAAATATGCTTAAGAAATATGAAGAAACACAGGAAGCAATTAAAACCCAGGAGGCACAGGTGGAAGAAGAATCTACTTCTATCAGCAATCTTCTGACAGAAAAAAGCTCCAAACAGCAGGAAGTTCAGAATCTGGTATCTACTACCAGCGATAATATCAGTTCCTATGTAAACCAGATCAGTGCAAGTCAGGATGAGGCAAGCGCACTGATGGCACAGGTAAACAGCGCTGACAGCAGCATTTCACAGCTGATGGAACAGGCAGAGCAGGAACGTGCAGCAGAGGAAGCTGCGGCAGAAGCGGCTCAGGCAGCGGCAGCAGCTCAGACAGAAGATACTGATGCAGCTGATGAAGGCGACAGTTCTGAGGAAGCGACAACAGATGCAGAAGAAATTTCTACAGACGATAGCAGCTCTGAATCTTCTGATGCGACGGAGGATACATCCGGCGCAGAAGACAGCAGCACTTCAGACGATACATCTGCGGATACTTCATCTGCTGAGGACACATCTTCAGACAGTTCTGACAGCAGTTCTTCCGATTCCGGTTCTTCCAGCCAGGGAAAATACCTTGGAAACTTTATGCTGACAGGATATTGTAACTGCGCACAGTGCTGCGGAACAGCAGGAAATGCAACTGCAAGCGGTGCTATGCCAACAGCAGGACATACTGTAGCGATGGCTGGTGTACCTTTTGGAACACAGCTTCTGATCAATGGTACCGTTTATACCGTAGAAGACCTTGGAACTCCTTATGGACATGTTGACATTTACTGCGGCAGCCATAGTGAGGCACTGAGCTTCGGATTACAGTATGCGGATGTGTACCAGTTAAATTAAAGGGGATTTTTAATATATACAAAGAACAGCAGGCCATGAAGGTCTGCTGTTTTGCGTTACGTTATTTTAGAGATATGGTGTGCCCGGGATTTCCGGATAGGAACCCATGCCGATCAGAAGCTCCAGTCCAACCTGGCGTGCCTCAAGTACAGCTGCCTTAACTGCGCTGGCATCGCCGGAGATACCGAGGATCACTTCATTGGAATGACTGGTTCCGATACTTGGTGTCATATAGCAGGTAATATTTACTGCGGATGCCTTCATTGCGGTATCCGCCATCACAAGACCGATTGCAGCCGGGGAGCCTGCCATGAATCCGAATGCTTCGCCGGGTACTGCATGAAATGCTTTCTGTAATGCAGCGCCTGCACTTGCGGAGTAGGTAAATTCCAGATGCCCTGATTCGCTGATATAAAGTTCACCGGCATTTTTCTTTGTAAGTTCCAGTGCAAGTTCAATCGCATGGCGCACATCCGAAACATCATTACCACCAATTACGATATAGTTTCCGTGACCGCCCCAGCCTTTGGTATCACGCGGGAATTCAATGGAAAGCACATCTGTGTTGGTTGCTTTGACCGCATCATCGATCGCTGTGATCTGTCCTGCGGCTCCCGTCCTTGAACTGAACAGTCCGAGCGCATGATATTTGGTACCCACATTCATTTCTTTTAATAATGTATTATCAATTCCGGAAATCACCAGTCCGATCGTATCAAGAACGGTGGTTCCCACAAATTCTGTCCGTGTACAATGTGTACTGATACTTTTTACATCAATCATGAAAAAACTCCTTTCTGTTCTGATATTCATATTGAATCATCAGGAACAGATCTTTGTTCAAGAATGCCTCGGCATTCTTGTTGCGAGATGCGCGTCATGCAATGCATGACATACTTCTTCTGCGCATCTCTGCAATCCTGCCGGAGGCTATATCAGATGGGGGATTGACTCCCACCACTGATACTGATTTGTTGCTCGCCACCTACAGAGGTGGGAGTCATTTCACATCTGATATAATATGCAGTCTGTCCTCATTCTTCGAGGAATGCAAATGGTTCTTTATCTTTGAGAAAGTGCATCAGCATATACGCACACATGATTGCCACTCGCTCTTCTTTGAGGATTCGTTTTACTTCATCGCGGTCTGCCAGGACGACTTCAATTTCTTCGGTATCTTCCTGTGCTTCCTTGCTGATCTCACCGCTTGCGTATCCATAAACTGTCGCGCATGATTCGTCAGTCATACCAACCGTTGTAAAGTATGGCTTTTCAAATGCCGGATTAACTTTCAGAGGTTCGAATTTCAGTCCTGTTTCTTCATACATTTCACGGACTGCGCCTTCATGAAAATCTTCGTTCGGCTCTACCAGACCTGCCGGAAATTCATAAATATAGTCGCCAAGTGTATAGCGGTACTGGCGCACCAAAACGACTTTGTCCCTTTTTTCTCCGTAAATGCTGTAGATGATCACACCATCCGGATCGTTACGTCCGGTCTTAAGTTTTAATGAGGGTACATCTTTAGCCCTGGATGCCACATAATATGATACCGGAGTGTTGTGTATGCTGGTCGCATCTACATGATACAGATTGACAAAACGGTTGTCGGTCATTTTTTCTACATTATGAATCTTTCCCATAGGTTTCCTCTTTTCTGCATGAAGTATACCATGCATCTTTGTAAAACAGCCTGCAGCCATATAAAGATACGGTCTGCAGGCTGACATGATCAGTCTCCTTTAAGGATAACACGGATTCTCTTATAAATAAAGAATACGATTACGGAAGTGAGGGTATATTTAAATAAGTTAAACGGAACGATGATCAGTACCACAAATCCAAGAAGGCTGTGTACGGAAGAATTGACTGCAGCTCCCATTTCAATAAATGCTTCGATCGGCATTCCAAATGCTTTGCCATATGCCGGAAGAAGTACAAAGGCATTCATCAGGCAGGCTGCAGCTGTTGTAAGGAGCGTTCCTGCTGCCATTCCGAGTACAGCATGTTTGCGGCTCTTTGTGTGATGCAGTCTGTAAATCAGTCCTGCCGGTACCACAAATGCACATCCGAAAATGAAGTTTGCAAAATCACCAACTCCTGCTGTTACTGTCCCCATTGTTACAAGGTGTACCAAAACCTTTACAACTTCAATCAGAATACCTGCTACAGGTCCCATGGCAAATGTCCCAACCAGTACCGGAATCTCTGAGAAATCCAACTGGTAAAAAGATGGTGCCAGGAACGGGATCGGAAACTCAATATTCATTAATACTCCTGCCAGCGCGCCCAGCATTGCGATCTGTGTGATCGTTCTGGTGCGGCTTCTTTCCATTACGTTTCCACTTCTTAAAACCTGTTCACTCATACTTGTCTCTCCTTTGAATTGTTCTTTTTTAAAAGAAAATTCTACGTTATGCCTTAGAAAGGTTCTGTTGGTTGGCTTTCTCATGCATAAAAAATCCCCGAGAGTTTCTTCCCGGGGTGTTGAGCACGTATGAATTATTCGTGTTCTTCTCTCATCCAGACTTTACTGTCGGTTCCGGAATTCTGACTTGTGATCAGTCACCGGATCAGCCGCTTTACGCGGGTCGCGGACTTTACCGCCGGTAGGGAATTCTGATTTGTATTCAGTCACCCTGCCCCGAAGAATTTTCTTTTACATGACTGTATTATATATCTAACTTTATGAGATTGCAATATAAAATTGGAAAATAGAGTGTGAAATGTGACGGACAGAGGGCTGGCTGTTAAACATATCGGACTCGGAAACGACTGTGCGATGTTACGGAAGGCGGCATCTCATGTACAGGGACATTAAATGGTGCTACGTTTTCTATGACGTGCACGCGCCTATTTGCCGCCAGTCGCCCAAACTCGGCGACGCCTCAAACAGTGGGCTTGATGGCGACAGCTTGCCTGCACGTCATAACGAAAGCCTCGCAAACATTTCCTGTCCTCTGCACATGAGTGCCCTTCTTCCTGATATCTCCGACAATAACGTTCCGTATCCGATATCTTTATAGACAGCTTCTCCCTTCCTGCATATTTCTGTCGGTTATCTTCTATTTTATATTGCAATGGGTGCCCACTGGCCAGCGCTTCGCGTGGTTCTCAGCTTCACCCGCGGCGCCGCCGCTACTCGGGATAAAGTCCGGTGCGGTGGGATGAATGTAAAAACTCCAGCCAGAAGATTTTATAATCATTCTCTGGTACTGTCTCGCCTGAAGAACTTCGTCAAGGTTCCTGGTTGTACAGGTTTTTGCGTTGATACAGAAAATGCTGCTGTCTGAGCGTCAGCGAGTTCTGCATTTTCTGTATCGTTTTTAGCAAAGTTCTGTACACCATGGTACCTTAGAAGTTCTGAATTGAGACAGATCCAGAGAATGATTCATAAAACACCCTGCCCGGAGTTCATTTACTTCAAATTCCCTTCATCGGGAATCCTTTATCCTTATCGTTCTTCTCTAAAATACGGTAATCCCAGTGCAGCCGGCGGCTGATGTTCCTTCTTCTTTCGGAAACTTGTAAACACAAGTACAATGATCGTTACCACATACGGCAATGCCTTAAACACCTCCTGCATGCTTCGTCCCAGTCCCGGGATATAAAGATACAGAATATAAAGTGCTCCGAAAAGAAACGCACCCCAGATCGCATTCAGCGGTTTCCACAATGCAAAGATTACCAGCGCAACAGCCAGCCATCCGCGGTCACCGAATCCATTGTCTGTCCATGTTCCACCGGAATATTCCATGACGAAATAAAGTCCACCAAGACCGGCAAGACCGGCGCCGATACACGTAGACAGATATTTATATTTGATAACATTGATACCTGCTGCATCCGCAGTTCCCGGATTTTCCCCAATTGCACGAAGATTCAGTCCCGCTCTTGTTTTAAATAAGAAGAAAGACAGTACAACCGCTGCGATCACACAAAGATATGTCATAAAACCATAATTAAATAAAATATCACCGATCACCGGAATCTTTGAAAGTCCCGGGATTTTTGCCGTATAGGCACTTCCGGTCACTTTTACGGAAATCTGTCCGACACCACCTGCAAGTTTGGAAATGGAACCACCGAAGAAGTTACCAAATCCTGTACCAAAAATGGTCAGTGCAAGACCGGTTACATTCTGATTTACACGAAGCGTGATCGTCAGGATACTGTAGATCAGACCTCCGATCATAGCGCATGCAAATGCACATACAAACGAAATCAGTACACCTATAAAAGCATTTGGATCCGGATTGTCTTTTTCATAAAGGAAAGCTCCCATCAGGCCCGCAATACCGCCCATATACATGATTCCCGGAATACCAAGATTCAGGTTACCGGATTTTTCTGTCATAATCTCCCCAAGCGCACCATACAGAATACAGACGCCCTGGACAATTGCTTTTTGAATAAAAATTATCAGTACACTCATTGCATCTACCTCCTATTTTTTCGCACGCTTAACTCTGTAATTGATAAAGAATTCTGCACCGATCAGGAAAAACAGAATGATACCGAGGATAACATCGGATGCATTCTCATTCAAACCATACTGTGTTGCAATCTGTACCGCACCCTGATTCATAAATACAATACCAAAAGAAACAGCTACCATAATAAATGTATTAAATTTGGAAAGCCATGCAACAATGATTGCCGTAAATCCACGACCGCCAGCTGTCGCAGTGGAAATTGTATGACTTGCACCACTGACAATAACAAATCCGGCAATACCACAGATTGCACCGGAGATTGCCATAGTACGGATAATGACTTTCTTTACATGAATGCCTGCATACTTTGCAGTATTTTCGCTCTCTCCGACTACTGCGATCTCATAACCCTGTTTGCAGTATTTCAGGTAGATAAACATACCGACTGTCAGAATCATAACGATCAGGACATTCCATCCATATTTCTGTCCAAACAGTTCCGGAAGCCATCCTGCCTGAGTAGTCTGGTTAATGATACCAACCGTGTTGGAACCTTTTGGATTTTCCCAGAAAACGATGCAGTATGTAACAACCTGCATGGCAACATAGTTCAGCATCAGGGTAAACAGAGTTTCATTTGTATTCCAGTATGCTTTGAACACTGCCGGGATCATTCCCCAGATCATACCACCAAGCGCACTTGCAACAAACATCACGATCAGAAGCACTACCGGAGACATTTTATCCCCCGCATAAATCATCACTGCTGCGGAACATGCTCCACCAATCAGGATCTGACCTTCTGCACCGATATTCCAGAATTTCATTTTAAATGCCGGTGCCAGACCGATTGCGATACACAGAAGCACCATCGTATCACGAATCGTCTGCCAGATACGGCGCTCGGAACCCATTGCTCCGTCCCAGATTGCCTTATATACATCCACCGGATTCATTTTGACGAGTGCTACGATTACTGCTCCACACACAATCAGTGCAAGAATCAGTGCTATAAAGCGAATCAGAAGTCTTTCCTGCCATCCGGCTTTATTTCTTCTTTTGCTTACCTGTAAGAAAGGTTCTTTATTCATTGACAGCCCCTCCTTTTTCATGTTTCGTCATGAGAAGACCGATTCTCTCTTTTGTTGCAGTCCTTCCGTCAACCACTCCACTGATTCTTCCGCCACAGAGCACTGCAATACGGTCACAGAGTTCAAGTACCACATCCAGATCCTCGATGACACAGACTACAGCCACGCCTTTTTTCTTCTGCTCATTGAGAAGCTTATAAATGACATGAGAAGTATTGATATCCACACCTCTGGTCGGGAATGCAACAAGAAGCACTTTCGGGCTCTGCGCGATCTCACGACCAACCAGAACTTTCTGTACATTTCCACCGGACATTTGACGAACCGGAGCTGAAATACTCGGTGTCATAACCTCGAGCGCATCTTTGATCTTTAATGCAAGCGCCCTCGGTCCCTTACGCTCCAGGAATGGTCCTTTTCCATTGCGGTAGCTTCGAAGCATCATATTGTCGGTCATATCCATGTCTCCGACAAGTCCCATACCGATACGGTCTTCCGGGACAAACGCAAGACTGATTCCCGCTTCATTAATAGAAATGGAATCCATTTTGGAAAGCTCCATACTTCCGCCATTGTCATCCAGCAGACGGATTGAACCACTTTCCACTTCCTGTAATCCAGCAATTGCTTCCAGAAGTTCCTTCTGTCCACTTCCTGAAATACCTGCAATACCAAGAATCTCACCTGTATTGACAGAAAGATCAACATCATCCAATGTTTTTACATCATCTTTGTCTTTGCAGTTCAGCCCCTCGATCACCAGACGTTTCTTTACATTTTCCGGTTTCGGACGCTCAATATTCAGATCGACCTTAGCGCCTACCATCATCTCGGAAAGGCTCTGCACATTTGCAGTAGCAGTCTCTACCGTATCAATATACTGTCCTTTTCGAAGAATTGCCACACGGTCAGATAATGCCAGCACTTCCTGCAATTTATGTGTAATGATAATGATCGCACATCCGTCGTCACGCATATTACGCAGAATATCAAACAGACGGTCTGCTTCCTGTGGCGTCAGAACAGCGGTCGGCTCGTCAAGAATCAGTATTTTCGCACCGCGGTACAACATTTTTACGATTTCTACAGTCTGTTTTTCCGAAACAGACATCTCGTATATTTTTTTTGAAAGATCCAGATCAAACCCATATTTGTTTACCAGTTTCTGAATATCTTCCGTGATTTTTTTCATATTGAGTCTTGCCTTGCCCGGCAGTCCCAGTACGATATTTTCGGCTGCTGTCAGCACATCTACCAGTTTGAAATGCTGATGTACCATACCGATTCCCAGTTCGTAGGAATCTTTTGGTGAACGGATCGTTACTTCCTTTCCATTCACAAAAATATGTCCCTCATCCGGATAATAAATTCCGTAGATCATATTCATCAGAGTCGTCTTGCCGCTTCCGTTTTCACCTAAGATTGCAAGAATCTCTGATTTTCTCAGCGTGAGATTTACATGATCATTCGCCTGGACTGATCCAAAACGCTTGGAAATATCCTTAAGTTCAAGTGCATAAGTTTCTCCCACTGTCATTCCCTCCTTTTATCCCAGTCATAAAATCATTCCTTTATGACCTGATTTTCATATCACAAATTGTCATATGTGCAAAAGAAACCTCCATATCCAACCGGAGGAGATTTCCTTTACACATATAACAAAAATCAGCAGACGCACCACCGGCGTCTCCTTTATATACAATTCAAAAAACGGAGCTGCTGGCAAGCAGCTCCGCCTGTTCCAAAATCTTATTCTGTGATGGATGTGATTCCGTCGATTGCTATATCAAATGCCGGTGCAGAACCATATTCTGATTCATGGAAGTATCCGTCAGAAATGTATTCTGTATCACTGCCGTCTTTCTTATAGGTAGTAAGTTCTTTGCCATCTACAGTAAATGTAGAAGTATCAAATACATGAAGGGATCCATCTGCAAGTGCATCTTCAACTTCTTTTACTTTTTCATCTGTTCCTTCTGCTACAACTTTCTCATTGAGAGGTGTGATCTTGTCAGCACCCTCGGAGAAGCCTTTGCACCAGTCAGTGTCGATTGCTGTTCCATCAAGCATGCACTGTACTGCATATGTGTAATATACACCCCAGTCCATAGATGCGGATGTAAGTGCTTCATTCGGAGCAACGGATGTCATGTCGATGTTATATCCAACGCAAGGAACACCTGCTGTTTCACAAGCTGTAGGAGCACCTGTAGTATCTGCATGCTGGCTGATCAGGACACATCCGTCAGAGATCAGTGCATCTGCACATTCTTTTTCGAGGTCAAAGCTTGCCCAGCTGTTTGTGTATTTAACTTCCATAGTTACGGATGGGCATACGCTCTTAGCACCAAGATAGAAAGAAGTATATCCGGAAATAACCTCTGCATATGGGAATGCACCAACATAACCCATCTTGCAGTTATCTTCTGTAATTGTGCCGTCTTTGATCATCTCATTCAGTTTGAGACCGGCAACAACACCGGATACATAACGAGCTTCATAAATATTTGTAAAATAGTTGTGCATATTGGAAAGTCCGCTTGCTGCTGCCTGAGTTCCTGTTGCATGACAGAACTGTACGTCCGGATACTCTCCTGCTGCTTCAAGGATATAGGTCTCATGACCGAAGCTGTTTGCAAAAATAATCTGACATCCCTGATCTGCAAGGTCTGCTGCTGCATCATAGCATCCTTCGTCTTCACCGATCAGTGTTTTCTCGATAACCTGTGAATCATCAAGTCCAAGATTTTCTACCATTTCATCAATACCAGCCATATGTGCAGCTGTATAGCCTTCGTTTTCATCACCGATGTAAATCGCACCGATCTTTAAATCTTCTTTTGCAATACCTGCACCACTTTCACTGTCATCACTTGCATATACAGGTGCGGTCATCGTAACTGCCATTGCTGCTGCAAGTCCAATTGCCAATGCTTTTTTCATCTTTCTTTCCTCCATTTTCTCCTCTTACTCCTGTTACCGAACAAAAGAGGCACAACAATTTCTGTTACGCCTCTTTGCAAGTGCTTTTACTATACATGCCATTTTGTGAATTGTCAATAAATTCAAGCAAAAACGTACTATTTATTTGACACCCTAATTTTTTTTGTATATTTATAAGAAAGGAATCCGCAAAATATATTCACTTTATTTATTTTTTCATTCCGCTTTTGTTGATTTTTATTTATTGCTTCTTGACTTCTTCGCGTTAAAGCGTTATACTTTAAAAAGTTAATTCGATTCGGAACATGAATCAACAATACAGGAGGACTTAAAATATGAAAAAGCAGATTTTAGCAGGCGTTCTGTCTGCAACAATGATAGTTGGCATGGGTGGTGTCAGCGTATTTGCAGCAGATGGTGCTGACGATAAAACTTATAACATCGGTATCTGTCAGCTCGTACAGCATGAGGCTCTGGATGCTGCAACACAGGGATTCAAAGATGCCATTACAGAAGAACTTGGTGACAAGGTAACATTTGATGAGCAGAACGCACAGGGTGATTCCAATACCTGTTCTACTATCATCACAGACTTTGTTTCCGATAATGTAGACCTGATTCTTGCAAACGCAACTCCTGCTCTTCAGGCAGCTGCAGCAGGTACAGCAGATATTCCGATTCTCGGAACCTCTGTTACTGAATACGGTGTAGCACTTGACCTTGACGATTTTGACGGAACTGTTGGAAATAATATTTCCGGTACATCAGACCTTGCTCCACTTGAAGATCAGGCAGCAATGCTTAACGAGCTCTTCCCGGATGCCAAAAATGTCGGACTTGTTTACTGCTCCGCAGAAGCAAACTCCCAGTATCAGGTAGATACAGTAAAAGCAGCTCTTGAAAAATTAGGTTACACCTGTGAATACTATGCATTCTCAGACTCCAACGATCTTTCTTCCGTAGCTACAACAGCTGCTACAGAAAGTGATGTTATCTACTTACCAACAGATAACACCGTTGCATCCAACACAGAAATCATCAATAACATCTGCCTTCCGGAGAAAGTTCCGGTAATCGCCGGCGAAGAAGGTATCTGCGAGGGATGCGGTGTTGCTACTCTTTCCATCAGCTATTATGACCTCGGTGTTGCTACCGGTAAGATGGCTCTGAAAGTTCTGGTAGACGGCGAAGATATTTCCAAAATGCCTATCGAGTATGCGCCACAGTTCACAAAAGAATACAATCCGGAAATCTGTAAAGAACTCGGAATCGAAGTTCCGGATGATTATGTAGCAATCGGTGCAGACGCAGAAGAAGCAACTTCTGAGGACGATGCAGATGCTGCAGACGATACAGCAGAAAAAACAACTGAAGAAACCGAATAATTTCTCATAATTAAGTAAAAAACACAAATTTATACAGACAGCGGGAGAGGAATATCCTTTCTCGCTTTCTGTGTCATCAGGAGGAATCACAAAATGAATATTCTTAGCTTAGTAAACGCACTCCCGGGTGCAGCCGCGCAGGGGCTGATCTGGGGAATCATGGCAATCGGTGTCTATCTTACCTTTCGTATTCTGGATGTTGCCGATCTGACTGTTGACGGTACCATGTGTACCGGCGGTGCTGTCTGTGTCATGATGCTGATGAGCGGACATAATATCTGGGTGTCCATGCTTGCCGCTACCGGAGCCGGAATGCTTGCAGGACTCGCAACCGGAATCTTTCACACTTTTATGGGAATCCCGGCAATCCTCGCCGGAATCCTGACACAGCTTGGTCTCTACTCTGCCAACCTCAAGATCATGGGTAAGGCAAATCAGGCAGTCAACGGAAACAAATACAATCTTCTTGTTTCCCTTCGTAATGTAAAAGGTGTTCCATTTTATCAGAATACCATTCTGATCGTTGCTATTTTTATCGTCGTGCTGATTGCAATTCTCTACTGGTTCTTCGGAACAGAACTCGGATGTTCACTCCGCTCTACCGGATGTAATCCGAATATGTCCCGTGCACAGGGAATCAATACCAACGTATGTAAAGTACTCGGCCTGATGATCTCCAACGGTCTGGTTGCACTTTCCAGTGCACTTCTGGCACAGTATCAGGGATTTGCCGATGTCAACATGGGACGTGGAGCAATCGTTATCGGTCTTGCTGCAGTCATCATCGGTGAAGCAATCTTCGGACGTATTTTCCGCAACTTTGCCCTTCGTCTTCTGAGTGTTGCATTCGGTTCTATTCTCTACTATCTGGTACTTCAGACAGTTATCTGGCTCGGAATCGACACTGACCTTCTGAAGATGCTGTCTGCACTTGTTGTAGCTGTCTTCCTTGCAGTGCCTTACTGGAAAACAAAATATTTTACAAAACCTACGAAACGTGGAGGTAACAACTGATGCTTGAGCTGAAAAACATATATAAAACATTTAATCCGGGAACCATCAATGAAAAAGTGGCTCTGAACGGTCTGAACCTCACACTGAATGAAGGTGATTTTGTTACTGTTATCGGTGGTAACGGAGCCGGTAAATCTACCATGCTGAATGCAGTTGCCGGTACATGGCAGATCGATGAAGGACAGATCATTATCGATGGTATCGATGTCACCAAATTATCCGAACACAAAAGAGCCGCATATCTCGGTCGTGTATTCCAGGATCCTATGACCGGAACCGCTGCTACAATGGGAATCGAAGAAAACCTTGCCCTTGCAAAACGCCGTGGCAAAACACGTTTACTGAAACCGGGAATCACAAAGAAAGAGCGTGAAGAATATAAAGAACTGCTGAAAGTTTTAGGTCTCGGACTGGAAAACCGTCTTACTTCCAAGGTCGGACTTCTCTCCGGTGGACAGCGTCAGGCACTGACACTTCTGATGGCTACACTGCAGAAGCCAAAGCTTCTGCTTCTGGATGAGCATACTGCTGCTCTGGACCCGAAGACCGCAGCCAAAGTACTTGAAATCACAGAAATGATCGTCAACCGCGACCATCTGACAACTATGATGATCACTCATAATATGCAGGATGCGATCACACATGGAAATCGTCTGATCATGATGATGGAAGGTAAGATCATTCTGGATATTCAGGGTGAGGATAAAAAGAAACTTACTGTGAGAAATCTGCTGGATCAGTTTGAGAAGGCAAGCGGACAGGAGTTTAGTAATGATTCTGCTCTGCTGAGCTAGGATGGGAAATAAGTAAATTTATTGTTTTCACGCATCCTATAAAAATTATATGATTCTTTATGTTATATATGAAATATAAAAAGATATGGTTTCGTCAACAGCTTCGAAATCCGGAAGTGCTAAGGAATAATCCGAATGCTAATTGCATTCATAAAAATCACAAACTCGCTGACGCTCAGACAGTGTGATTTTTATGAATAACGCATCCGGAACATTCCTAAGAACTTCTCGGATTTCTGCAGAGGCTGACGAACCATATCTTTTTTATTGCAGGTAAGTATTGAATAAATCATATATCTTTTTTGGTAACTTCTTATATTTCCCCTTCCATCCGGTGCTCAGCTACCTTCTGCCCGGAGGGTACCCGGACCACGTGCCGTTCAAAGCAATCTATAATAAAATAATTTCGATGGCGCGCTACACTGATTCCTTCCCACGCACCACTACCGATAGCGCTGTCCAGGACGATGGGGATTGCTGTAAAAAACGACAAAATAAAGAAGGATCGGATGATATTTGCTTCATGACCTATCATCATAATGAGAAAATGCCTGTGCTGGTGTATGTGTATTGAGTTCTGAAACATCTGCAAGCGTCCACAGAAACAATTAAACATAGAAAACTTATACGCTAATTCCTGTCCCCACGCACTACTACCGATAGCGCTGTCCAGGACGATGGGGATTGCTGTAAAAAACGACAAAATAAAGAAGGATCGGATGATATTTGCTTCATGACCTATCATCATAATGAGAAAATGCCTGTGCTGGTGTATGTGTATTGAGTTCTGAAACATCTGCAAGCGTCCATAGAAATACTTGATTATATCCTGGCTGTGTTATGGATCATAAAGTGCAATGTCTGAGCCGTTAGGCGAGTTTTGCACTTTTGATCCATGTATTTAACAGACAGGGGATAATCCTAGTATTTCTGGACGATGAAGCCGTTTCTGAAGTCAATCCACATTCATCCTGCACACATCATTCTCACGCTTAGTCATGAGCAGCGAATATCTGCCGATCCTTTATATACTTTACTTTGTTTTATTTAATCCCCTTCATGGACAAGCTGATTCTCTTCTTCCTCATATCCACTCCAAGTACTCTTACATCAACCACATCCCCGACAGAAACTGCCTCAAGCGGATGTTTAATATATCTCTCACTCATCTCGGAGATATGCACCAGTCCATCCTGATGAACACCGATATCCACAAATGCCCCGAAATCAATAACATTACGGACAGTTCCCTTAAGGATCATACCTTCTTTGAGGTCTTTCATATCAAGTACATCTGTACGAAGTACCGGTTTCGGCATCTCATCACGTGGATCTCGTGCCGGTTTTTCCAGTTCTTTTACAATATCACGAAGTGTCGGCTCACCAACTCCCAGCTCTTCCGCCAGCTTCTTATAATTCTTGATCTGTTTGGAAATACCACTCAGCTTACCGCCGGTAATATCTTCCAGTGTATAACCCAGTTTTTCAAGAACTTTCTTTGCTGCATCATAGCTTTCCGGATGCACACTTGTCGCATCAAGCGGATTCTTGCCTCCGGTGATACGTGCAAAACCTGCACACTGCTCAAACGCTTTCGGTCCGAGTTTCGCTACTTTGAGCAGCTCACGACGGCTTTCAAATCTGCCGTTTTCTTCACGGTATGCAACAATATTTTTCGCGATCACTTTACTGATGCCGGAAATGTATTCCAGAAGGGACGCGGATGCTGTATTCAGGTCCACACCGACTTTATTTACGCAGTCCTCTACAACACCACTTAAAGCTTCGCCAAGCTTCTTCTGGTTCATATCATGCTGATACTGACCGACACCGATAGACTGCGGTGTGATCTTGACCAACTCTGCAAGCGGGTCCTGCAAACGTCTTGCGATTGAAGCCGCGCTTCTCTGTCCTACATCAAAATTCGGAAACTCTTCTGTTGCCAGCTTACTTGCAGAATATACAGACGCACCTGCCTCATTTGTGATCACATACTGTACCTTTTCGGGAATTTCTTTGAGAAGTTCTACAATGATCTGTTCAGATTCTCTGGATGCAGTTCCGTTTCCAAGAGAAATCAGAGATACATTATATTTTTTGATCAGTTTTTTCAGAGTTTCTTTTGATGCGCGAATCTTTGCATCGTTTGTCGGCGCAGTCGGATAAATAACTGTTGTATCGAGAACTTTTCCGGTCTCATCTACAACTGCCAGTTTACATCCTGTACGGAATGCAGGGTCCCATCCAAGCACCACTTTGCCGACGATTGGAGGCTGCATCAGAAGCTGTTCCAGATTCTTGCCAAATACATGAATTGCTCCGTCCTCTGCCTTTTCAGTCAGGTCACTTCGGATCTCACGCTCGATTGCCGGCGCGATCAGACGTTTGTAACTGTCCTCTGCAACTTCACGGAGAACCGGCTTTGTGACCGGATTATCTCTGGTGATCACCTGTTTCTGAAGCCATCCCATTGCCTCGTCTTCCGGTGCACTGATCTTGACAGTGAGCATTTTTTCTTTTTCACCACGGTTCAGCGCAAGCACACGATGTCCTGCAAGTTTTTTGATCGGTTCTTCAAATTCATAGTACATCTCATAAACAGAAGATTCTTCAGGATTTTTTGCTGCAGATACTACAGTTCCTTTGTCCATGGTAAGTTTACGGAGATAGATACGGTAATCCGCTTCATCAGAAATATGCTCTGCGATAATATCTTTTGCGCCATTTATCGCATCTTCTATCGTTTCCACACCTTTTTCTTCGGATAAAAATGCCTTTGCCTCTTCTTCAAGAGATTTATTTGTCATCTGAAGCATAATGATATTGGCCAGCGGCTCCAGACCTTTTTCCTTTGCTATGATCGCACGCGTACGACGTTTCGGACGATAAGGACGGTAAAGATCCTCAACGACTACAAGTGTCTGCGCATCCAGAATCTGTTTTTTCAGTTCCGGCGTCAGCTTTCCCTGTTCTTCGATGCTTCCGAGCACCTGATTTTTCTTGTCTTCCAGATTTCGAAGATAAGTCAGTCTTTCGTGAAGTGTACGAAGCTGTTCATCATTCAGAGAACCGGTAGCTTCTTTACGATAACGGGAAATAAAAGGGATCGTGCAGCCTTCATCAATAAGTTTGACAGCTGCCTCCACCTGCCATTTTTCTACTTTAAGTTCTCTGGTTATGACCTGAATAATATCCATTATGTTCTCCTTTATGTCTCACTGTAAAATGTATTATTTTGCGGCTCTGTACCAGCCAGTTCCATATAAAAAACTGTCTCACTCATATAAATATAAGGGAAGAGCCAGAGAAGACCGATATACATCGAAAAAAGTGATAAAATCGCCAGTGGAATAAAACTGAGCATCATCAACCAATATTTTAGAATATGTCCTCTCATCAAATGTGCACTTGTTTTCAGTGCTTCTATTCCGCCCATTTCCGGAGTGTCTGCAAGCAGACAAAAAGTCAGCATAAACGGGCTTGTCAGGATTACCTCCAGAACAACTCCGACCAGAAGCATCGCAAGACATAACTCGAGCCATGCAATCTGCTCTGCCTCCGTGTTTCCTGCTTTCACTATAAATGACACGTAGTAAAATGGCAGCTGCGCCACAGTATTCAGAAGTGAAAGAATAAATCCTGCCACCAACACCCGATCCGGTCCGTTGTGAAACAGATAAAGAAGGTTTCCTAAGGAAACCTCCCTGTCACGAGCCATATTCAGAAGCATGTAGCTGTACCCGGAGCGAAAGATCATGGCAATCAGTGAAAAGACAAATACAAAGACCTGTCCTGCCACCATTGGCCATAGTGTGCTTCCGGGAAATAATTGTATGGAAAGTATATTTCCGATAAAAGTTACCGCGCCAACTGCGAGTATTCCGGCAATTGCAGAACCCCAGTGTCCACTGAGGTTCATTTTTGCCTGTTTTTTCCAGTACATTATACTGCCGTTCATAAAAACTCCTTTTCAACAGTTTAGAAAAAAGTACTTCCGTTTTTATTCATGATGAGCTGTTACAGAAGCAGCTTTATTGCTGTCCTCATCTTTGTTAAACCAGAATTCCACATAATTTCTGATCTTTGAATCTTTATTCGGATAAATTCTTAAATAATCATCATTTTCTTCGGAAATGTAACCTTTTTCATCTGCCATTTTTATAAGTTCTGCCTTGTCCGCTCCAAGTGTAATATCTCCGGAGAGTTTCATTTCAATGCTTTCCGGATCATAAGTTGCAAAAGACAGCTCTCTGACAAAACAGTTCTCAAGAGCTGTTGCATTTTCTGTCTCGTTATAAACAGAAAAATGAATGCTCTGATTGTTTTTCATCATATCAATAAATGCAATTCCGCCGCCCTCTACATACGGAGTGTCCTCTGCATCCTGGATTTCCCATCCGTTTGCTGTAAATGCAGATACCGGTGCCGGAAGACTGTAAAGATCTCCCATGTATTCGACAGCTGTATCCATCATATCGTCACCAAGCGCTGTCGGTGCTTCATAAGAAGTAACAATGTCCGGAACTTCATCACTGACTGTTCCCTTATCATAATCTTCCGGTTCCTCAAAGTTTCTCATGTCCACTTCTTTCAGAGTATTGTCATCTTTAAATACAGAAAGTTCTACTTCCTGATAACTATCCTTCTCATAGGTTAATTTTGTATAAAGATCACCTTCGTATGTGTCACTCGGTTCTCCATATGCAGCTTTGATGTCATCAAGTGTGGCTTTACCAAGTTCAATGTCACCCGGCAGTTTCACAGAAACGGCTGTCAGGTCAACATCATATGAACCATCCACTGAGATTCCACCAATCAGACAGTCTTCCAGTCCGACTTCATTGATACCAAGGTTTATCACATCTGCATAAACACTGCTTGCACCCTTGTTAAACGTCAACATTCCATAAGAATTGGTGGATACCTTTGTGTCCGGATCTTCACTGGAACTTAATTCCCATCCCATATCAGTGAATTCCTGATATGTCATAGGAAATTTCATTGTCTGACCGTCAAACTCCATGCTGAAACTGTAGATGTCATCTCCCAGTTCTCCGGTACTTTCAGAATCTGCGGAATCTTCCTGCGCCGCAGTCTCCGTCACTTCTGCCTCTGTGGTTGTCTCTGTCGCATCTGCTGCATAGACAGACACCGGTGAAAGCACCATACAACCTGTCAGTACCATAATCAGTGTTTTCTTTTGCATTAGTGATTACCCCCTGTGCTTTTTATTTTATTTAATCTGCAGGATCAGTCTGCCAGATTAAAAGCATCATGTACGGCATTCATAGCTCTTACGCCGTCTTTTTCATTGATCAGAACGGTGACACGGATCTCGGAAGTAGAGATCATGTTGATGTTGACCCCTTCATTATAAAGGCTTTCAAACATCTTAGCTGCAACACCCGGATTGCTCATCATTCCGGCGCCGACAATGGAAAGTTTCGCAATATTTCTTTCGGCATGCAGTTCCTGATATCCAAGACGTGTTTTGTGTTCTTCCAATGCTGCCATCGCATCATCCAGATCTTTGCCGTCAACGGTAAAAGAAATATCCTTCGTACCGGCACGTCCGATAGACTGCAGGATCACATCTACGTTGATATGTTTTTTGGCAAGTACATCAAATAATTTAAATGCCACACCCGGCACATCTCTAAGTCCGATCACGGCAATTCGTACAGCGTCTGTGTCAAGAGCCACTCCGCTGATCAGCATTCTTTCCACTGTTACTTCCTCCTTTACGACAGTTCCTTCACTGTTATTCAGACTGGAACGTACCACAAGCGGTACGCCATATTTTTTCGCCATTTCGACAGAACGGTTATGAAGTACACCGGCTCCAAGCGTTGCCAGATCCAGCATCTCATCATACGTGATTTCTTTCAGTTTGCGTGCATTCGGCACCTTTCGCGGATCAGCAGTATAAACACCATCCACATCTGTATAGATCTCACATGCATCTGCATGAAGGGCTGCTGCCAGTGCAACGGCTGTCGTATCGGAACCGCCTCTTCCAAGCGTGGTATAATCATCGTATTTGTTGATTCCCTGGAAACCTGTAACAACTACGATTTTACGGTTTTCCAGTTCTCTGCGGATACGCTCTGTATCAATTCGTTTCAGACGTGCATTTCCGTGTACACTTGTCGTATGCATAGATACCTGAAATGCATTCAGAGATACCGCCGGTACTCCAAGCTTGTCAAGAGCCATTGCCATCAGTGATACAGACATCTGCTCACCGATCGTAAAAAGCATATCCATTTCTCTTTTTGGCGGTTTTTCGTTGATATCTTCTGCCATGGTGATCAGCTCATCCGTGTATTTTCCCATTGCAGAAAGTACAACCACCACGTCATTGCCTTTTTTGTATTCTTCTACGCATCGGTTCGCAACATTGTAAATTCTTTCTTTATTCGCTACAGATGTGCCGCCGAATTTCTTTACTATTAACATAGCTTCCTCCCGGAATTATATTTTCAATCCTTTACACGGATCATGGTAATTACATTACCATTTAATTTATGTACCTTTTCTTCGTATGTGCCCTGCTTCATGCATTCTGTGATAAATCCAAATTCGCCCGGAAGATTTTTAAGGTTTACAATCTGCACATTGTCAAACACAGCTTCCACCTGCTCTACCGTCGTACCTTTGACACGTACAAAGAATCTTCCTTCGACTTCATCCATTGTCATAAGCTTCAGAGGACGGCTGGACCAGTTTGTCATGATATTTCTGTGAAGATGTTTTGCTTCATCCACAACATCGGCAACAACGGCACTTGCTGTAGGAAGCTTTCCGGCTCCGCTGCCGTAAAACATCGCATCACCAAGCACGTTGCCATGTACGAAAACTGCATTGAATACATCATTTACACTGTAGAGTGGACTGGTCTGACCTACAAGGAACGGTGCAACCATTGCATAAAAAGAATCGTCCCCGATCTTGCGGCTTGTACCGAGAAGTTTGATCGTCATGCCAAGTTCTTCGGCATACTCCATATCTTCCGGTGTGATCTTTGTGATTCCCTCTGTATAAATATCCTCATAATTGAGAAATCTGCCATATGCCAGTGAAGACAGGATTGCGATCTTACGGCATGCATCATATCCTTCAACATCTGCAGTCGGATCTGCCTCTGCATAGCCTTTCTGCTGTGCTTCTTTCAGAACTGCATCAAATTCTGATCCTTCTGTCGCCATTTTGTACATCATGTAGTTGGTTGTTCCATTCAGAATACCGGTGATCTCATCGATTTCATCTGCGGTCAGAGAAGAATTCAGCGCACGGATGATCGGAATTCCGCCACCACAGCTTGCTTCAAATAAGAAGTTGATGTTCTTTGCGCTTGCGATTTCCATCAGCTCCGGACCATGCTTCGCAACCAGCGCTTTGTTTGATGTGCAGACGCTCTTGCCGGATTCGAGTGCACGTTTTACAAAGGTATATGCCGGCTCGATTCCACCCATAACTTCTACTACAATATCGACTTCCGGATCGTTTGCAATGATCTCATAATCATGTACGAGAACCTTTTCGACCGGGTCACCCGGAAAATCTCTCAAATCCAGAACATATTTTACATTGATCTCCGCGCCTGCGCGCTTATTGATGCTTTTGTGGTTTGTGTTGATGACTTCCACTACACCGCTTCCAACTGTACCGTATCCTAATACCGCAATATTTACCATGTCTTCCTCCTGTGTAATATGTTACAGTTCATAAATTTTATCTATTCTCTACCGAGTATCTTCAGATAATGGATTCCTTCCTGACTCTCAATTTCTTCTATCATGGCTTCCGCGTCACCCTCGCCCGGCAGAATATCCACACTGAGCGTAAGAGTTGCGATTCCATTGATCGGAATACTCTGGTGAATCGTAAGAATATTTCCATGGAAATGCGCTATGGTCTGAAGTACTACAGACAAAATTCCCGGCTCATCATCCATCTGAATGATAAAGGTGATCGTCTTTCCTCTCGTTTCTTCATGAAACGGAAAAATATCATCCTTATATTTATAAAAGGAGCTTCGACTGATCCCGGTCTGCTCTGCTGCTTCCTGTACCGTGCTTACCTTCTCGGAATCCAGTAATTTCTTTGCCTGTACAACTTTCAGCAATACCTCCGGAACTGCCCGCTCCCTGACTACAAAATACTTTTTCTTCTGTGTTATTTTTTCCATGTCTGATTTCCTGCTCCTGTTGAATCCACAATCTTTACAGTATATACCCTCGTGGAGATATGTCCGTTTATAAGAGACACGTGTTCTCCTACGAGGGATATATTACCATATTATGCCCGCTTCTGCAATGGCTTTTATGAATCCTGACAGGCTCCAAGACTGAATTTATTATTGTTCAGCCGTTTTTTTTGACAGTGCGATCCATTTCAGATATGCATTGATGAACGGATCTATCTCGCCGTCCAGAACAGCATCTACATTACCTGTTTCTTCACTTGTTCTGTGATCTTTCACCATCGTGTACGGCTGCATGACATAGGATCTGATCTGATTACCCCATCCGATATCTGTCACTTCACCACGGATACCGGAAAGTTTGGCTTCTGCCTCCTGCTGTTTCAGAAGGAACAGCTTTGCTTTCAGCATCTGCATGGCTTTGTCTTTGTTCATATGCTGTGAACGTTCATTCTGACACTGTACTACAATTCCTGTCGGGAAATGCGTAATACGGATCGCAGATGAAGTCTTGTTGATGTGCTGACCACCGGCACCACTGCTTCGATAAGTATCAATACGAATGTCGTCGTCATTGATCTCTACATCCAGGTCTTTCTTGATATCCGGCATAACATCGCAAGATACGAATGATGTCTGACGCTTACCGGCTGCATTAAACGGTGAAATACGTACGAGACGATGTACACCCTTTTCGGATTTCAGATAACCATAGGCATTTTCGCCATTTACCTGGAACGTAACAGACTTAATACCAGCTTCATCACCATCCAGATAATCCAGTACTTCCATGGTAAATCCCTTACGGTCTACCCAACGGCTGTACATACGATAAAGCATGCCGCACCAGTCACAGGCCTCTGTACCGCCTGCTCCTGCATTCAGCTTGATAATTGCATTTTCGCTGTCGTATTCTCCGGATAATAGTGTCTTAACACGGATGCTGTCAAAGTTTTTCTCGAATTCATCCAGCATCTCCTGAATCTCCGGAATGATTTCCGGATCATTTTCCTCATAGCCCATCTCGATCATGGTTTCCATATCTTCCATCTGGCTCTCCAGACTGTGATAGATCTCCATGTCGTCTTTCATGCTTTTGAGTTCTTTCATTTTTTTCTGGGAAACTTCTGCATCATCCCAGAAATCAGGCGCTTCCATCTCGCGCTCTAATTCTTCAACCCGCTGCTCTTTGTTAGCGAGGTCAAAGTGAATCCCTCACTTCCACTAATGGTTCTGTGTATGTTGCAAGAATGCTCTTGAACTGATCTAATTCAACCACAGCTTCACCTTCTTTCTATAATAATCATAGTAACTGTGCAGTGCTTTCTGCTGAACAGTTACCAGAAATACAATAACATAAAATCCGTTATAATTCAATCTTTTCGAGGTCTTCCGGCACATACAGATTGCCGTGGAAATACTTCCTGCCTTCTTCTGTATATAATTGTTTACGACATGCAATATTTTTATCCTCGGTATGATAAAGGATCAGATTTTTTACGCCAAGCAGTTCTGCAAGTTCACTGGCATCCTTTGCTGTGGAATGATGTTTTTCATATGGGTGAAATTCATCTGCCTGATCATACAGGCAAAAAGCTTCGTGAAGCAGCCATTTGCTGTTTTCGGCATATTTTTTCTCACATTCATTGTATGGTTCGTCACCGCAACAGGTAAGTTTCTCGCCATTTCCCATGTCCATGCAGAATCCATATTGTTTGGCCTTTGTGGACTGAATATCAAAAAATGTCACCTTATGCTCCATAAGGGTGCGCTCCTCGCCATCATTTACCACGACCAGGTGAAGGCGTTTGCCGATAAAATCGGTCAGTTTCTTCGGATAAAGCTGCCCTGCCATCTCTCCAAGCAGACCGATCACTTCATCGTGACCGTAGATCCACGCTTCTCCTTCATACTGTCCCTGTTTCATATGCTGGCAGATCATGCGGATCATCCAGATAATTCCCATCAGATGGTCGACATGCTTGTGTGTCACAAAAATCTCCCGCATGTCCTTCCAGTCTAAACCAGCCTGTTTTAACTGACGAAGCAAAGTGTTTCCACCTCCGCCGTCGACCAGCAGATGTTTCTCCCCATCCTGCAGTACAAAGCAGGTGTTGTAGCATTCCGTCACCATTGCATTTCCTGTTCCGAGCATTGTTATGTTCATGGATGTTCCTCCTGTGTTTGTTGTGTTGTGTTTATTATGCTTTTGTATTGCCTGAAGTTGTTATTGCTTTATGTAAAAAAGCCTCCACTATGATATCATAATATAGAAAGAAAAGGAACAGCTCGCGCTGCTCCCTCTTCTGAAAAGTATATTAAACATAACAGCAAAAAATCTCCGGAATCCCAATCTGTTTTTCGCACAGATTAAATTTCCGGAGATTCTTTTTATTTATGAATTATTGTCATGAGAAAAAACTCTCTGCTACGCTCATATCAGCTACATATCCAACACTTCCGGTCATGTAGATCGTATTGTCATCTTTGATATCGATCTGGATTATGCCGCCCGGCTGATTTACGTTGATGCGGCTTTCGGTCAACCCCAGTCTGTATGCTGCAACAGCTGCTGCACAGCTTCCTGTACCGGAGGCTTTGGTGTATCCGGAACCTCTTTCCCATATTTCGATGTCCAGGTTTCCGCTGTCGATCCGTCTGCAGATCTGGAGATTCATTCTTTCAGGAAATTCATCCGCATTCTCCACATACGGTCCAAGATCTTTTGCAATCTCAGGATTGACTTCATCCATGAAAATAATGCAGTGCGGATTTCCGACAGTCAAGCAGGTTGCCTTGTAATCTTTCTTATTGAAAGTGAAGGTTTCATTAATGACTTCACGAACTTCTCCACTAACCGGAATTTCTCTGGAAATAAAGGACGCTTTGCCCATGTTTACACGAAATTCTGTCGCACGGCTGTTCAGGCATTCTACCTCAACCGGCCCGGACATCGTTTCAATGCTGAACTTCTGCTCTTTCACATATTCATGATCCATCAGATATTTCGCAAAAATCCGGACACCGTTTCCGCTGATCGCAGCTTCGCTTCCATCGGAATTATAGATATGAACGCCCATTTTTCCGTTGATCTCGACCGGTCCGTAAAGCACACCGTCCGCGCCAAGTCCGAACCCTCTCTGACACAGGAGAGCAATCTTTTTTCCCTGAAGCTGTACACGGTTTTTATTTGGATCGAGTACCAGATAATCATTACCAAGTCCCTGATATTTAATCATTGTAATACTGTTTTCCATGACAAAACCCTCTCTTTCACAATATACGCACCTTTTTCTACAGTATATAGTTTTATTTTTACAATGTATATAGAATAAAATGCTTGTTATATTGCAAAAAATGCGCTTATCTCACCTAAAAAGCAATTGGAACATTCACACTCTCAACTTCAGGACCATTTTACCTTTGCATTCTTAACTGTCATGGTATAAACTTTATCACAGCGCAGACGAAACGGATATTTCTTTCTTGTGACAAGGCAAAGATTCCTGTCATGATGTGCACGCTGCATACTGCAGTCAAGCATTCTCCAGCTTTTTCCGTATTTCACTTCGCACCATCCATGAAGAGAAAGCGGTGCCGCCGGTCCTCGCGCAGTCACGCCTCCTACCGCTACACGGCTGTCATAACCGAGTACACGCGCAATATATGCCATCGTAGATGCATAATAATAGCAATCTCCACGATGACGGCTAAACATATATCTCGCATAAGAAAACAGATTCTTTGCTTTCGGCGCACGATTTGTCATTCCGAAATACGGATAAGCCTGCAATGCCCTGTAGCAGGCTTTGAGACGTTTCGCCCTGCTGTCTCCTGCTTTTGAATTTCTCATTACAAAATCAACTGCCTGGCGGATTTCTCTCGTGTTTACCTTTCGCCCGGTCTTATCCACATAATAATATCCTTTTGCCTTTGAACCTACGATTTTATTCGTGACCGGTTTGTTATTCTGATAAACTTTTCCATCGCGGATCGTGATCCTGAGCGCCGCCGGAACAGATACTGCCATACCTGTCACAAGCAATACGACTGCAAGCAAAACCGTCAGGATTTTTCCGCTTAATTTTCTTCTCTCTTTCATTTCCATCTCTCCCTGCCCAAAACAATATTTTCTAAATCTCATAATATAATATCACTTTTCTTTTTACAAGAAATTTCCTATAATTATAAAAACAGTTCCACGACAACATCATTATTCTTTCCCGGGAGGATTTCCATGGATTATTCACAGTACACACTAGAAAAAACAGGCTATCTCAAAGAAGAATTCCGTCTGTTCCACATTAATGACCGCACAGACCGGGAATTTTCTTATCATTATCATGACTTTCACAAGATCATCGTCTTTCTTTCCGGAAAAGTCACCTATCACATTGAGGGAAAAGCCTACCATCTCAAACCACGGGATATCCTTCTGGTCAGTCAGGGCGCGATCCACAAACCGGAAATTGATCCATCCGTTCCATATGAGCGTTACATTTTCTGGATTCGCGACGACCTTTCCATGCAGGAATTAAATACCTGTTTCCAGAAAGCAACTGACCACAGTTTTAACCTTGTCCGTATTGATTCTACTGTTCAGGAACATCTCCGTGATCTTCTGCGTGAACTTGAAAATTCCATAAAAAATAAGGACTTTGGTGATGAAATACTCAGCAATGCTCTTTTTACGCAGTTTATGGTTTATGTCAATCGAATTTTTTTGCAGACCAGTGCAGTTCCTGACCGCAGATCTTATTCTTCTGATTCTCAGGTTGAACAGCTTCTGAAATATATCAACCGTAATCTGACCGAAGATCTCTCAATTGACCGACTCTCTGAGAAGTTTTTTTTCAGCAAATATCATATGATGCGAAAATTCAAAAACGAGACCGGCTACACCATTCACAATTACATTACAAGCAAGCGTCTCCTTCTTGCACGTTCTCTGATAAATGAAGGGACTCCTGTCATGAAAGCCGCGCAAATGAGCGGTTTTAACGACTACACGACATTTGTACGCTCTTATAAAAAACAGTTCGGAAATGCCCCTTCTCATGTCTGATTCTGTCGATGTATCTCGAACGATTTACCCGTCTATATACTTGAAGTCTGCCCATATCCAGTATATAATAAACGCTATTCAAAAAGTATGAACATTCATGGAGAAAAATTATGATAAGAATTGCAGTTTGCGAAGACGACTATGTCTACACCGAAATGATCCGATCGATTCTGCAGTCATGTATCACAGTACCTTACGAGGTAAAATTTTTTTCATCAGGTACTGAATTTTTGAATACACTTACTGATCACGGCTGCCCTTATACACTTGTAATTACAGATATCGATCTCGGAGCTCAATCCGTCAACGGAATTACCGTTGCCAAAAGAATCAATAAGATAAATGGCGATACACAGATTATTTTTGTCAGCCAGTATCTGGAATTTGCTTCTGACGTTTACGAAACTTCACATCTCTATTTCGTAAACAAGAAAAAACTCCTCGAATACCTGCCAAAAGCTTTGACAGCCGCCCACGAAAAATATGCTCTTCGTGGAGAACAGTACCTTTATTTTCAGTCTTCCTATAAAGAATATCAGGTTTCGCAGAACGATGTTCTTTATCTGGAACATATTGCCCGACAAACCTGCATTCATACGGCAACTCATGTTTATTCCGCAAATGAAAAGCTGCAGGATCTTCTGAATCGGATGGGTTCACAGTTCTGCTCCTGTCACAAAAGTTTTGCTGTAAATCTGTATCAGGTCCGGACACTCCATCATACCTACATCACCCTGCGAAACGGCGTTTCCGTCCCGGTCAGCCGTTCACGCTATCCTCATGTACGGGATGTTTTTGCCCGCCTGACAATGCACAACGGAAAGGAGAATTTCTATGGATGATCTTAAACAAAATATCCGCAAATGGAACCACGACATTCTGACTCATATGATTGGAATCACTTATCTCATGGACATGCAACGATATCCGGAAGCCGAACGCTACTGCGAGAAAATTCTAAACAGTCTCTCCGCATTTTCTGAGACCTTCCGAACTCGCGCCACATTCCCTGATCCGGATAGTGTAAGTGAATCCCCTGTTTCAACCGATTATCTTCCTGATGGATTTATAGAATATCAGGAAAAACTTCCGGCCGAAATAACAGCGTTCCAGACGCTTCTTCAACAGAAAAAATACCCGGAAGCACATTACAAACTTCATCTTCTTACCACAGAATTTGACAACAGACGGCCTCAGCCCGTACCTGCAGATGATATTATTAAAAATATCGTAGATGAGGTCAGGAACTAGTATATTTCTGCTATTGAAATAAATTCACAATTTTTACCTTTCTTCCGGATTGCAGTATTGGCAAAGAAATGCTATTATAAAAATCATTGTTTTTTTCTTTGAGGTAAATATAAATGCAAAATCGGAACAAAGGATTTACACTTATAGAACTTATAGTTGTTGTTTCCATTCTTGCAGTTCTTGTTGGGCTGCTCGCCCCGGCTTATTCAAAATATATTGAACGAAGCCGGGAATCTGTTGATCTTGCAAATGTTCGCTCTGCATATGACGAACTGATGATAGAAGCTGCGACAGAAAATCAGACTATAACAAAAGTTGTACCACTGAAACAGAAAATAGCTGGCTGGCAGTCTATGAACACAGTATCAATTGGCGGTATTTCTCATACTAACGGCGAGGGGGACACCGAGCACTGGATAGGTGATCCGGTTAAGGGAGGAGTATGTGAAGTTTCTCTCACTGAAAACGGTGTTTTGTTTAACTGGAAAGGTGGAAGTGGGAACAGTACAGAAAAATATTTCTTTGATATTAACGAAGATCTGGATGAGCCAATACGGAAAAGCGGGGTCCTTGACAAATTAATCAACGACAAAAATACATATTTTGAAATTGACTCTCGTTGTCCAAATTCCTCTATGCTTCCCTCCGTGCTTTCTAATATTAAAGAAGACAGTTTATTAAAAAATGGTACCTGGGCATATCTGGGAAGCGCCTCTGCTCCATCTAAGAGATATTTATTCTGGACTTCCGTAGATACAGATGCTGTTGGACCAAATAAAGAAATCCCCGTTATAATAAGTACTGCTGATAACAGATTTTATGTTTCCAAAACAACAACAGCTGTCCGAAATAATAATGGTTCCAAATATGTGACCATCGCAGAACATCTTACTGATTCCAAGCATCAGCAGCTTATCAATGCCGGTACAAAATATGATACTCTGAAAGACGCATATGATGCATATGCAAAACTGGTTACTGAAGGTAAATACCAAAATTATAAGGACACGCTCCCAAAATCATAATTAATATTTGCACCTTTTTTCTCAATATGATACAATTATTCTGTCAGGTGATGGCGAAGATGGCATTGCGTTTATTTGCAATGCCTTTCTTTATACCCGGATCCTGAATACAGGGAGAGAAAGAGAGAAAATCCTAATGAAAGAAAAGAAAAAAATGTCACTGGCCATGCAGATTTTTATCGCACTGGTCCTGGCGATCATTGCCGGTCTTCTGATGCAGAATTATGCCGACTTCGCCGAATCCTACATCAAACCTTTTGGTACGATTTTCCTGAATCTGATCAAATTTATTGTCGTTCCGATCGTACTGTTTTCCATCATGTGCGGTATCATTTCCATGAGTGATATCCGTAAAGTCGGTTCCATCGGATTAAAGACTGTTGTCTTTTATCTGTGTACCACTGCTTTTGCCGTTACTATCGGCCTGATCGGTGGAAACCTGTTTAAAAGCCTGTTTCCGGTCGTTGCAACTACTGACCTTACTTACGAGGCAGCCGAGGCAACTTCCTTCATGGACACACTGGTTAATATTTTCCCGTCCAACTTCATTTCACCAATGGTAGAAGCCAATATGCTTCAGGTTATTGTTATGGCTCTGATCCTTGGATTTGCCATCATTCTTGTCGGTGAAAAAAATGTCCGTGTTGTAAATGCTTTTAATGACCTCAATGACATCTTTATGAAATGTATGGAGATGATCCTGAAACTGTCCCCGATCGGTGTATTCTGCTTGCTGTGTCCTGTTATCGCAGCTAATGGTCCGGCCATCATCGGTTCTCTGGCAATGGTTCTTCTCGCAGCATACATCTGCTACATCGTACATGCCATCGTTGTTTATTCTCTGACCGTACGTACGCTCGGAGGAATGAGCCCGGTGAAATTCTTCAAGGGTATGCTTCCGGCAATTATGTTTGCTTTTTCCAGTGCATCCTCTGTCGGAACACTTCCGATCAACCTTGAATGTACCGAAAAACTTGGTGCAAAACGTGAGATTGCCTCCTTCGTACTTCCACTTGGCGCCACAATCAATATGGATGGTACCGCAATCTATCAGGGTATATGTGCGATCTTTATCGCATCCTGCTACGGCATTCAGCTGACACTGCCACAAATGCTGACAATCGTCCTCACCGCAACACTCGCTTCTATCGGAACTGCTGGTGTACCTGGAGCAGGTATGGTTATGCTTGCCATGGTTCTTACTTCTGTAGGACTTCCGGTCGATGGTATCGCACTTGTAGCCGGTGTAGACCGTATCTTCGATATGGGACGTACCACAGTAAATATCACCGGCGATGCAGCCTGCACAATGGTTGTTTCCAACCTCGAAGCAAAAAAAGAAGCTCGCAGAGCCGCAAAATAAAAAATTTTATTTGACATATCATCTTCTTTTGCTTACTATAGTATTAGTGAAAGGGAGTAGTTATCATCCTGCATGCAGGGTGAATCAATGATCGTCATCACGCCATAAGGCCGGTTATTGTTGTAATCAACGAGACTTTTATCAATCATTTTTTGATGTGGTAAAGGTCTCTTTTTTTATTCCATACCTTTATCACAGGAAAGGAGATCATATGGAATATCTGTTACTGATTATCGGTTTTGTACTATTAATTAAAGGTGCTGACTTCTTTGTGGATGGAAGTTCTTCGCTCGCCAGATTTCTCAAAATCCCCAGCGTCATCATCGGTCTCACAATTGTTGCCATGGGAACCAGTGCCCCGGAGGCTTCTGTCAGCATCAATGCTGCACTTGCCGGAAACAATGACATTGCCGTCAGCAATGTTATCGGCTCAAACATTTTTAACGGTCTTGTTGTTGTAGGTATTTGTGCATTTATTTCCGCATTTAAAACAAACAAAGATATTTTGAAACGGGATATGCCTGTAAATATTCTGATCACACTAATTCTCTGTATTATGATTGCTGACGGAAAGCTCAGCAGAATCGAGGGATTTCTTCTTTTAGCCGGAATGATTTTTTATATTCTGAATATGATTCATGCCGCATTAAAAAGGAGAACTGAATGTTCTGAGGAACAAAACATCCCTCTTTATAAAGCTCTTATTTTTATCATCGGCGGACTTGCCGCTGTCATTCTGGGAGGTAATCTGGTAGTAAATAATGCAAGCCAAATTGCCGTGTCTTTCGGTGTAAGCCAAAATTTTATCGGCCTCACGATCGTTGCAATCGGTACATCGCTGCCAGAGCTTGTAACCTCCATCGTTGCCACACGAAAAGGCGACAGTGCACTTGCCCTGGGAAATGCAATTGGCTCAAATATATTTAATATTCTTTTTATCCTTGGTATATCAGCAGTGATTTCGCCACTCCATATTCTCTCAGAATCTATGATTGACTGTATAATTCTCCTCATCAGCGGAGTTCTGTTGATTATTTTTGCTTTTACAAAAAAATCCATGAGCCGAACAGAAGGGATAATCTGTGTACTGGCTTATGTCGGATATACAGCATACCTTTTTATCAGATAATATTTTTGTTTCAGGCTCACATACAACAAAAATTTTGCAAACTACCACCACATAATTGCAATCTTTCAGATAAAATGTCATAATTATGGCATACAGATTTTTCTCTGTATGCCATTTTTACCCTTTAAATTCTTATATATTAAGGAGGCCTGAATTTCATGGAATTTCAGAAAGTACTTGAAACAAGAAGATCGGTTCGTAAATACGATCCGAATGTCTCTGTCACCAGAGAGCAGATGGAAGAACTGATTCGCGCCGCACAGGAAGCACCCTCATGGAAAAACTCCCAGACCGGCCGTTATTACTGTGTTTTATCCGAAGAAATCGCAGATAAGATCCGCGAAACCTGTCTTCCTCAGGCAAGAAATGCAGAAAAATCCAAACACGCAGCACTGATCATCAGCACCTTCGTACATAACTGCGCCGGTTTCCAAAAGGACGGCATTACACCGGAAAATGAAATCGGAAATGGATGGGGATGCTACGACCTTGGTCTGCAGAACTCAAACCTGATCCTCAAAGCTACCGATCTCGGACTTTCCACCCTGATTATGGGCCTCCGCGAATCTGACAAACTGCGCGAAATCCTCTCCATTCCGGAGACTGAATCCGTTGTAGCTGTCATCGCAGTCGGCAAAGCCACCGAAGAACCTACCCGCAAACCACGCAAATCCCTCGACGAAATTGCGAAATTTTTCTAAAAACAAAACACCTGCGCGACCGACAGACTCAGCGTGGCTTCCATGGTTCTGACTGCGCGTCCTACATACTGGCGCGTCGCGCGGTTCACCACCGGCGTAAACTATGGAGGCATTACATAAGGAAATAACTGACAACTCTAAATAACCAGCAGTTTTGAACAGGGACAGTCCCGACAGACTCAGCGTGGCTTCCGTTGTTCTGACTGCGCTAATTTCTGCCACAGAGTGCACTGTCTGAGCGAAGCGAGTTTGCACGAATGGCAGATAATAAATGCGCGGGAAGAACAGGAAACGCAGCTGGTCTGACGGGGCTGTCCCTGTCTCACAAGCTGCGTTTCTATTTAATACGTTATTTATATCATGCCTTCATCAGTTTACGTCCACAACACTGTTTGTACTTCTTACCGCTTCCGCACGGACACGGATCATTCGGATAAACCTTGTCCTCTTTTCTCTGAACCGGTTTCTTAACCGAGGTATCATCCTTATTCGTTCCTGTAACCTTCGCTACCTGCTCACGCTCGATCTTCTGCTCTACATGAACATGATACAGCATACGAACCGTATCCTCCTGAATAGCGTCGATCATGTCATTGAACATCTTGAATGCTCTCGTCTTGTACTCAACAACCGGATCCTTCTGGCCATATCCGACAAGACCAATACCCTGACGAAGAAGTTCCATATCATCGATATGATCCATCCACTTGCTGTCGATAGATTTCAGAAGAACTACTCGTTCCAGCTCACGAAGCTGCTCTGCTTCCGGGAACTCAGCTTCCTTCATCTCATAAAGCTTCACTGCCTCTTCCTTCAGCTGCTGTTTGACCTCATCTTTTCTCTTACCCTGAACCTTCTCAGTCGTAAGAGGCTCGATCGGAATGATTGAAGTCATCATAGAATTAAACTCATCCAGATTCCAGTCAACAGACTCCACCTCATCGGAAAAGCACATATCTACTGTGCTGTCTACAATATCTGTAATCATCTTGTAGATGGTATCACGCATGTTCTCACCATCCAGCACCTGACGACGTTCTTTATAGATGATCTCACGCTGGTCATTGTTAACCTGGTCATAATCCAGAAGATTTTTACGAATACCGAAGTTGTTGAACTCAATCTTCTCCTGTGCTTTCTGGATTGCATTGGAAAGCATCTTATGCTCAATCTGCTCATTCTCGGCAACACCCAGAGAAGTGAAGACCTTCATCAGTCTCTCAGAACCGAACAGACGCATAAGGTCGTCCTCAAGAGAGATGTAGAAACGGGATTCACCCGGATCTCCCTGACGTCCGGAACGTCCACGGAGCTGATTGTCAATACGTCTGGACTCATGACGCTCTGTACCGATGATCTTCAGACCGCCGGCCTCTCTTGCCACATCGTCCAGCTTGATATCGGTACCACGGCCTGCCATGTTGGTTGCAATCGTAACAGCACCTGCCTGACCAGCCTGTGCAACGATCTCAGCCTCAAGCTCATGGAACTTCGCATTCAGTACATTGTGCTGGATACCTTCACGACGAAGCATTCTGCTGAGGAGCTCGGAAGTCTCGATTGTGATCGTACCGACCAGAACCGGCTGCTGTTTCGCATGTGCTTCCTTAACCGCCTCAACAACTGCGTTGAATTTTTCTTTCTTTGTCATGTATACGGCATCTTCAAGGTCTTTACGCTGTACAGGTCTGTTGGTCGGAATCTCTACAACGTCCATTCCGTAGATATCACGGAACTCTTTTTCCTCGGTAAGAGCTGTACCGGTCATACCGCCCTTCTTGTCATATTTGTTAAAGAAGTTCTGGAATGTAATGGTTGCAAGAGTTTTGCTCTCTCTCTTGACCTTAACATGCTCTTTTGCTTCGATTGCCTGATGAAGTCCGTCAGAGTAACGACGTCCCGGCATGATACGTCCGGTAAATTCATCAACGATCAGGATCTCATCATCTTTTACAACGTAATCCTGGTCTTTGTGCATCAGATTGTGTGCACGAAGTGCCAATGTAATGTTGTGCTGGATCTCAAGGTTTTCCGGATCAGCAAGGTTCTCGATATTAAAGAATTTCTCAACCTTCTTGACACCCTGTTCGGTAAGGTTGACAATCTTGTCTTTTTCATTTACAACGAAATCACCGGTCTCGACAACTTCTTCACCCATGATGGCAGCCATCTTGGTCATCTCATGGCTCGCTTCACCACGCTCAAGCTGCTGTGCAAGGATATCGCATACTTCATAAAGCTTCGTGGATTTGCCGCTCTGTCCGGAAATGATCAGAGGTGTACGTGCCTCGTCGATCAGGACGGAGTCGATCTCATCGATGATACAGTAGTGCAGATCTCTCTGTACCAGCTGTTCTTTATAAATAACCATGTTGTCACGAAGGTAATCAAATCCCAGTTCGTTGTTGGTTACATAAGTAATATCACATCCATATGCTTCACGGCGCTCTTCCGGTTTCATGTCGTTGAGTACAACCCCAACCGTCAGTCCAAGAAATTCATGAACCTTACCCATCCACTCAGCATCTCGTTTTGCCAGGTAGTCATTGACTGTAACGATGTGAACACCCTTGCCTTCCAGTGCATTCAGATATGCCGGAAGTGTGGAAACGAGTGTCTTACCTTCACCTGTCTTCATTTCAGCGATACGTCCCTGATGCAGGATAACACCACCAATGATCTGTACACGGTAATGCTCCATGCCAAGAACTCGCTTAGCGCCTTCACGTACTACGGCGAATGCTTCCGGAAGAAGATCATCCAGTGTCTCGCCCTCGCTCAGACGTTTCTTGAATTCTCTGGTCTTGTCTCTCAGCTGTTCATCTGTTAATTTCTGCATTTCCGGACGAAGAGATTCAGTCTTCTCTACAAGCGGCATAATACGCTTTACTTCATGCTCACTTCGTGTCCCGAATACTTTTTGAAATAAATTCATATCAAACTCCTGTTTCTATATTTATTCTGATCACTTTTATATACGAAATCATCCGTATTTACTCTATTTAAGAAATCCCTACTATTTTACCACTTTCCACCGTATAAAACAATGAATATTTCTTAAATAAAATGTGTCCACCCCATTATCTGTCATAAAAACTTCTCTTTCTGTTTGTTTTATCTAACTCATCCTTGTCAACCTACTTTCAATATGCTATGATAATCATCGAATCATTTGCCGTTTCTTATAAAACAGCATCATATTATCTGAAAGCTGAGGAGTTTTTATTTGAAGAAAAAAGAACTGATTTTCATCATCGGCATCGTTATTTTTGCCCTGATCCTCTGGGGCGGCATGTACTTTGTCCGTCGCGGACATTACGGAAGCGTACGTATCACCGTAAACGGAGAAGTATATGGTACTTATTCCCTTGCAAAGGATCAGGTAATCCGGATCAACGATACAAATGTATGTGAAATAAAAAATGGAGAGATCCACATGACAGATGCCAACTGTCCGGATCATCTCTGTATGAAGCAAAAAGCAGTCGACAGCACCGGCGGCACGATCGTCTGCCTGCCAAATAAGGTTGTTATAGAGGGGGAAAAGGGGGAAGCCTCTGAAGATGATTCCCCTGAGTTTGATACTGTTGTCTGAATATAAATACCTGTAACCGACCACCAGATCATAATCGTGGTTCTGCCGATCAGTTACAGCCAGTCTACTAATAAAGGATGTCACATATGAATCAGAAAAAGCTTTCATATCTCGGCCTTTTTGCCGCAGTTGCGATTATTTTCGGCTACGTGGAATCACTGATTCCGTTCTTTGCCGGAATTCCCGGAATGAAGCTCGGTCTCGCCAATCTGGCAGTCCTCTTCATTCTCGAAAAATATACCTGGAAAGAAGCTGCGCTTGTTTCCATTGTCCGCATCATCGTAATCGGATTTATGTTTGGAAACCTGTTCAGCATTCTCTACAGCCTCGCGGGCGCTGCACTCAGCCTCGCAGTTATGACTTTCATGAAGAAAAAATCCGGATTCAGCATCCTCGGCATCAGTGTTGCAGGAGGTGTTTCCCACAACATCGGTCAGCTCATCATCGCAGGTCTTATCACGATGACTTCCGGACTGATCTACTATGCACCGGCACTTTTGATCTCCGGTGTCATTACCGGACTTCTCATCGGAACGCTGACAAGCGAGGTACTGAAACGTATCCACTTCTAAACAATACTAAAAATGCAGAGTACTGATATCCACAATCAATACTCTGCATTTCTTTTTGAATTACTGCAACTCCTTAACTGTATAGGTATTCTTCATCAATTCAAAGCGTTCTTTCATCCCGGATGTCAGATAAATATTCTTATCCTCATCCACAAACGCTGCATCTGCATTATATTTTTTCAGAAGTTTCAATGCATCATCCATTCCCAGTACAAAACAGGCAGTAGAAAGTCCGTCTGCAAAAAGTCCGCTGTCGCAGATGACCGTAACGGAATCCAGACCGTTCCATACCGGATAACCGGTCTTCGGATCAAGGATGTGATGATAGCGTTTCCCGTCTTCTATGAAATATTTCTCATAGTCTCCGGAGGTTGAAAGAAATTCCCCGTCATTCAATGTGATCGCGCCGAGGTAATCCCCCTCCGGATCACGCGGATCGGTGAGCGCCACTTTCCAGTCGGAACCATCCGGTTTCTCACCATAAGCCATCACGCTGCTGCCGCCGAGATTCAGAATCATTCCTGACACATCCGTCTGTGTTTTCAGGAAGTCCGAAACCACATCACACCCGATTCCCTTTCCGGTTGCACCGAGGTCAAGTGTCGCACCTTTTTCCAGTGTCACTTTATCTCCATCCAAAGAAACTTTACCATAACCGACATCTTTCAGAAGCTCGTCCAGTTCTGACTGTTCCGGCACATGCGGATTCTCTCCGGCAATATCCCACAGACGTATGATCTTGCCTATCGTCGGGTCAAATGCCCCGTCCGAATCCTGCGCAAGCTGAAAAATTTTCTCCAGATAGCCGGCAAGCTCATCCGACACTTCTACCGCCTCGCCGGACGTTGCATTCAGCTTCGCGATCTGCGAATTCTCATCCGTCCATGAAAGCAGACCCGTCTCAATCTCCCGGAGTTTATCACCGATTGTTGTATTCAGATCTTCACCAGTTGTATACAAAGTCTCTGAAACAACAGTATCCATCGCAAAATCTGTATTTGTATATTTCTGCACCTCTGCATCTGCCATTACCGGCACCGCAGCCAGCATAAAACTACTCATTCCACAGAGCAGACTGGTCGCAAACTTCTTTTTATTTCTCATTTTTCTCCGTTTCCCGGACCTTTACCGGTCCAATCTGTATATTTTTACGTGGACAGGTCACTTCACAGGCATGACAGCAGATACATTCTCCCGAAAGAGAGGTATCCCCGTCGATCTCCAGATGTGCCGGGCAGCGTTTTTTACAAAGTCCACATTTCGCCGGACATTTTTCACGGTTTCTGTGAAACAGTGCCGTCGGCAGTATCGGCATCATTGCAAAAACGGCTCCCATCGGACAAAGAAACTGGCAGAAAAAACGCTCCTGCGTGCACATCCCGATCAAAATCAAAATAAGTAACGCAATTCCGATCTTATAGGAAGCATTCGGAAGTTTTCCTGCGGTCAGCATGGAAAAAACATCCCACGGACTCATGCCCTGAAGATTTGCATACCATCCGGTCAATATCGACAACAGCAAAAAAGCCAGAAGAATGTATTTTACTTTCTGAAGTACTCTCACTACTTTTTCCGGATAACCATGGCGGCCTTTCTTGTGAAAAATCTTCTGCCGGATAAAAAGTGTCAGTTCATACATGGCGTCACCAACTGAACCAAACGCGCAGGCATAACCGCAGAAGTGGCGTCCAAACAAAATCGTGATCACCAGAAGAACTCCCGTCACATCAAGAAAAGAGTTCCATGTGATCGGCTGGTGTGCGGCAAGTGCCTGAAAAACAGATTTTATTCCTGCAAATGCCGTGGAAAAAAGTTCCGGATAAAAAATGAAAAACACAAGCTGTATCGCAGCCCGGATCAGCCGGATCTTTCTCTGCCTCTTTTTCATTCGTTTTCCGCCTTTCCAATGGCATCAATAACAGCGTTGATAATACCGGTTGAACTGAATGTAGCGCCTGATACAGTATCCACATCTGTACTCTGTGCAGATATGATCGAGCTTATCACACTCTGTGCCTGAGAAAGATATGCAGAATCTTCCCCTGATGCACTTGTCACCTGAATGTCAGTGATCTCATCATCTTTCAGTGTTACCTGAACCTCGATCGCACCGCCGAATCCCTGTGCAGATCCGGTATAAGTACCGTCTTTGTAAAAGTTTTCAGAATCATCCGTACTTTCTGCATCTTCACTGTCTGCCGCGTCTTCTTTTGTTGCATTATCCTTTGCATCTGTCTTCGCCTGTGATTTTGCAGTTTCCTGATTTTTAGCTGCTTCTTCGAGAGCAGCAAGCATTTCTTTCTGCTGTTCTTCAAGTGTGTCCACACGTTTCTTTAACTGTGTGATCTCCTGAGTTTCCTGTTCCTGTGTATCTTTTTTCTGCATAGAATTATAGCCTATTACAGCCGCCAGAATCAATAGAAGACACAAAACTCTCATACAAAAACTCTGGTATTTCATTCCATTTTCTCCTTTTGCGCTTAAAATATGACAACTTACTGCCGTTTTGCCTGACTGAGGGCATTTTGAAATGCCTGTAAGATTCCGTTTGAAGAATAAGTTGCTCCGCTCACAGTATCCACCCCGTCGGCTGACTGATTATTCAGGATCTGACCGTAAATACCATTCCATGCTTCGGCAAAATAGTCTTCATCGTCTATCGTATCATAAGAAGCAGCTGTAATTTTCCCACCGGATATTGTTACATTCACAGTTACACTTCCCACACCGTAATTTCCGTCGCCACTTCCGTTGTAATTGCCATCCACATATTGTCCTTCCGGTGTCGGATCAGGTGTTTCCGTTGGCTTTGGAGTCGGAGTTAAAGTTTCTGTCGGATCAGGTGTTGGTGTAACAGTCGGTGCGGCTGTTGGTGCCGGAGTTGCTGTTGGCTTCGGTGTCGGTGTTAAAGTTTCTGTCGGATCAGGTATTGGAGTTGCTGTTGGCTTTACTGTAATCTTCGCAGCTTCTATTGCATTTTGTGCTGCTCCGATAATCCCGTTTGACGAAAATGTTGCTCCGCTGACAGCATCTATTCCGTCAGCAGACTGATGTTCCAGAATCGCAGGCTGCAGAACCTTCCATGCTTTTCTGAAAAAGGATTTTGTGTCCGTATTTGTATTGCTTACTTCTGTAATCACTCCATCTTTAATAGTCAGTGAAATCGTCACAAATCCTGAATATCCACGTGCTTTGCCTGTATATGTTCCATCCTTGTACTTCACCTCAGCAGTCTCATCACCGGAAGCAGCCTGTGTCGGGCGTGGTTTTACTGTTGGGGTCACTGTCGGAGTCGGAGTTGTTTTTTTCTTCTTTGTTTTCTTCACAGGCTGTTTTTCCTTTCCTCCAGCCTTTGAAAGTGCATCCTGAACAGCCTGAATGATACCGTTCGAGGAATACGTGGCGCCGCTGACCGCATCTACATTTGGAGTCTGCCCTGCCAGCATTTTGCCAATGACACCTTTTGCAGATGCAAAGTAAGATGTGGTTTCGCCGGATGCATCTACTATATCGATTGCTGTAATTTTCCCACCTGAAACCGTAACCTGCACGGTAATTGTCCCGCCAAATCCTGTTCCGCTTCCCTGATAAGTTCCGTCTTTATATCCACTTTCCGGAACTTCTGTCGTCGGAGTCGTCGTACTGCCCTGACCTTCTGCCGAGGTTTTCTTCGACTCATCCGGCAATGCCTTCGCAGTACCTTTTTTGATGCCGCTCTTTTTTGCTTTTTTCTTTTTGGCTTTTGCGATTTCTTTTGTACCGCTGTCAGCTGAAGTATCCTCATCAAAATATGCTGTTTTCAACAATCCTGACAGTTCTCCGGCATCCCGTACTTCCGTATTTTCCGGCTCTTTCTGAATCCCGTCGGTTGCCTTTCCCTGTACCGCCGTAACTGCCACTGCCGCGATCACCGCCGCTGCCGGAAGGAGTTTGAGCAGATTTTTTTTATCATGCATAATTTTTCCGTCCTTTTTATTCTTGCTTTCTCCCTGTCTTTTTAACATACAAAGGCAGGGGCTGTCCGGAAACAACCCCCGTCTTTGTTATTGTTAACTATCGGTTATCTTACTTTACAGTTACTTTGAATTTCTTTGTAATTCCATTGCATTTTACTGTAATTATTGCAGTACCTTTTTTCTTTGCTTTTACAACGCCCTTGCTGCTGACTGTTGCAACTTTTTTATTGCTGCTCTTGAATGTTACTTTAGAAACCGGTGCTGCTTTTACTTTAATTGTAACCTTCTTGCCTTTTTTCAGTTTTGCAGAAGATTTTACAAGTTTCATAGTTGGTTTCTTAACTATGATCTTAACAACCTGCTTGTAGTTTCCAACCTGAACTGTAATATTTACTTTTCCGGCTTTTTTCGCTTTTACAGTACCATTTGCACTTACAGTTGCTACCTTTGTGTTACTGGATCTGAATGTCGCATTTCCGGTTACCCCGTCTTTCACAACATTAATCTTTGTAGTAGTTTTTGATTTTGTGTAGATAACTGAACTGTCTGCTTTTGCTGTAATCGACGGGTTCTTAACCGTTACAGTGAATGTTGCGGAAACTTTTCCAAGTGTTGCCGTGATGGTTGCAGTTCCTGCATTTACAGCTTTTACATTACCTTTTGCATCTACTGTTGCCACTTTTGCATCACTGGATTTCCATGTAATATCACCTGTCAGATTTGTTGTCGCGCTCAGAGTAACGGCTGCACCACTGTAAAGTGTTTCAGATGTCTTATTCAATTTGAATTCTGCCTTTACAAGGCTGTCGATTGCCTCTCTTAAGTGGCCGATCTGCTCTTCAATTCCATACTGGGTCTGGTTTGCGATATTAGCCAGCATGTCTTCGCATTCTTCCAGCTCGTTTACAAGAGTATCCCAGCTGTCCGGTGTGTAGTCTGCCTCTTTAAGTGCTTTTGCTTCCGCAATAATATTTTTCAGTGGTGTGGAATCTGCATCGCCTGCCGGTTTTGCAATATTTTCGTCTGTTGCCTGGAACCTAAATGTATAATCGCTGTATCCCAGACCGTAAACGGTTACTTCCCAGTATCCTGTTCCGTCAGTATCTGCCGGAAGTTTGCAGCGTACAGAATCTGTCAGGCCAAGCTGAATACCGTGGAATTTGTGCATCCAGTTGTCTGCCGCAAATTTTGTACCATAGCTCTGAAGTGCATTGCTGTATGTATCGTCATCACCATAATATGTCCATTTTACAGCCTGCATTGCACCACCGAGACCGCCATAGTTGCCTGTAAGGTCTACACGGAGGAATTCACCGTAGCTACCGCTTCCCGGCTTCATTTTAGTCGTAATGCCATCTGCTGTTTTCAGCGCTTCTCCCTTAAGGCCGGAAGTTGTTCCGTTTGCTCTTGCGCTGAATGTAAAGGTATCTCCGTCCTTTATTGCTGTCTTAAGTCCGTTGGTATTTGCATTGACTTCTGCTGTTTCTTCATAAGCACTAAGGTTATTTTCAGCATAACCACCAAACAGTTTTTCGCCGTTTTCTACTACTTTAAATGCCTTCTTGAATGCATCATAATCTGCTGTTTTTACTTTTACCGGAATATATTTCAGGCCGGTTACTTTATACTCAGTGACATCTATACCGTTTATTTTTCCTTTGCTGCAGGAAACAGTGCTTCCGTCTGTAAGAATCATTGTTGTTTTGTCTTTCCATCCGGCAAGTGCATAGGTCTTTCCGTTCGCATCGTAAACAGTTGCCATTGTCTGGAAACTTCCTCTGTGGAGACCATGGTTTGCAGTTGCTCTTGTGACAGCATCAAAACCGCCCATATCGCTTTCACCACGTCTGTCTTTGTCCTCAGAAGCTGAAGTATTTGTTGCTTCGTATACACCTTCAGATGCCCAGTACTGTTCCCATGTAAGTCCTGCGTATACGTATTTGTATTCACCGGAATCCTGTGTAACGGTACCTGTAACATCATTAAATCCGGATGATGTCAGCTCTACATTGTAGCTGCCGCCATCACCTTTTGCAAATACTGCCGTATTATTAACCTTTGCATCAAAGTTGACTGCACCTGTATTCTCATTAAAAACTGTTTTGGCAATTTCACTGATGTTTGCTTTTTTTCCACCCAGTGCCTGTCCGTCGATTTTAATAGAAGTGATGTTTTTGATGTAATCTTTTGCTTCGTATATAGTGTCTCCATTCGGATCAATTTTTACCAGCTTATTGTTCTGAAGGGCAAACTGAATTTTTGTTTCATCAGCGCTTAACACAATCGGAACTGTAATGTCTTCATACGGTGCTTCTGACTGATCTGCAAAAGTAAGTGTATAGCTTCCTACTCCTGTGTTTGCAAAAGTCCCTCCGTAAACAGATAAGACTTTTGTTGTGTCATCATAGGTATAATCATTGTAACTGCCTTCTTTAAGAGCTTTTCCGCCATATTGTACAGATGTCAGTTTGTAGCTGCTGCTTTCCGGCACATTATAGGTCAGCTGTACTTTGGTCGGTATAAATGTATTATTTGTATATACAACCTTTTCCTCCGGTCCGATAATTCCCTGGCCGTCTGCAAGTTTATATTTGCAGAGAAGATTTGTCGGAATAACAATATCCGCACCATCTTTTACAAGATAAGTAATTTTTTTAATTGTCTTTCCTTCCAGCCCCTTGCTGCGTTTTGCATCAATTGTGTTTTTATGTGGCTCCACAAAGCCATCTTTTACTGCAAATGCAATTTCGCCGGTTCTAAGCCACAGGTTCTGTGAATGCTCCATTGCATATTTTTCACCATCGGATGTCTCAAAAATAACACCCATCATGTTTGCAGTTGTTGGCTGATCTGGATTTTTATCTCCAAACTCTACGCTGACCTGATAATTTCCCCATACAGATGATGTTGAAATAGAAGAATCAACCGTCAGTGTCTTTGTCTCTGTAGTCATTGCAGTAAGTGTTCCGTTACCGTTCAAAACTTTATATTCGCCTGATTCCGGAGCAGTTTCACTTACATTCTTAAGACTTCCGATAATAGAAAGGAGCTGGTTGGAGCAGTTTTTGCCCTCTTTAATTGCTTCCTGTGCCTCTTTATAAAGGCTTGTCGGAACTGCAATATTTACATCCCTGATACCTTCCAGAGTCACACTTCCGTTTTCTGTGTTTTCTGTATAGTAAGAAGTCGCATATCTTTTAGATTTACTGTTTGTACAGCTTGTTACCGCATCGTACATGCCCTCTTCACGATATCCGGCTGCTGTAACAGGATCTGCTGCGTCCAGCTGCATTTCTGCATTCTGCTGTACATCATTCATCTCACCATAAAAGAAATCAGCATACGGAATGTTTGCTGTACCATATACAAACCTGCTTTCAACAGCATTACCATCTTCTGCAAAAGCTTCTGTCTCGCCTTCTGTGCCAAAAACATCTTCTGCATCGAAAAGTTCCTCTTCTGCTGTTTCTGCATCGTCTGCATTTTCGTCTGCATCTGCGATCGTAATATCTGTATCTGCCTCATCTTCTTCTGTATCTGCTATTTCCACATCTGCTTCTTCATCTTCTGCGCTTCCATCCAGAAGTACTTCTTCGTCAGAAAATTCTGCTGCAAAAGCTGCAGACGGCATACCAGTCATCGCTACTGTCGCGCTGAGGATAACCGGTGCAATTTTTTTTAACAAATTTTTATTAGCCATCTTCTTCCTCCTCTTTCTTTTCCGTTAGTTTCTTCTAACCTATATTTTTATATCATAAAAAAAATTTCGTGTCCATATTTTCGTTAGGTTTTTCTAACTCAAAACTGACTTTTTTTCTCAATAATTTTGTTATTGATAATATTTTTCATATAAAAACAGTACGAAATACACTTGTTGTATTTATTTAACTTTTTCTTCATATATTTTCCTGCTGTTTTCATATACAGATTGTGCGCAAAAAAAGAGACCTGCCGTTCCCCGCTAACAGGGAATGAAACAGATCTCTGTATCTCATTATTTTTCAGTTTTTATTCAGCTCATAATAAAAAATATACTGCTGCATGATACCTCGCACACCATGATACCGACGATTCGGAAACCCTCTCCTGTAATGCTCGTCAAGTACCTGGCGGATATGGGTATCAACCGGAAATGCATCCATATGATGCAGTGCAAAAAGGCAAATGCAGTCTGCTACCTTTTCCCCCACGCCGCTCAGTTTCATAAGTTCCTGCTTCGCACGGCGGTAATAACGGAAGCGGTAGATTCGCTCCAGTGAAATCTCTCCGTCCAGAATACTCCGGGTCGTCTCCGCAATATAACGTGCCCGGTATCCCATTCCCAGTTTACGTAAATCTTCTTCAGATGCGCCCGCAAGCTGCTCCGGTGTCGGAAATGCGTAATATTCCTTTTCTCCGGAGGTTTTTTTCTCTCCGTAAGCCTCGCATAGTCTCTCCACACAGCCTCTGATCCGGGAGATGTTATTCTGCTGCGAGATCAGAAACGTGATGATCATTTCCCACAGATCCTGCTGCAGGATACGAATGCCGCTCCCACACTCAGCGGCTTCCACCAGATAAGTATCTCTGGGATTTATTTTTGCTATATAACTGCTGTAATCCGCATCAATGTCAAAATATGGCACCCAGTAACAGATAAACTCCATGTCACTGCAGTAAAAATTTACAATACTGCCTTCCTGTGTCATTTTCAGGTACTTATCGCCTGCGATCAGTTCATAGGTATTTTCTGCTGTTTCGTACATCCGGAAGCACTGTCCGGACTGGCAGATCTCTTTCAGGCTGAAATTATCCAGCTCTACTGTAATCATTTGTTTTCTCCGTTTCCCTTACATCTGATGGCGCACTACCCGGTACTCATCTCCGTTTCGGTAATACGGACATTCCTTGTATTCTGTGCTGATGAAACGATAGTATTCGTCCTCATCCAGGTTTACATCACAATAATAGCTCTCACTGTCCTCATCATACACATAATTCGCACAGTAATCGCAGCTCGTTGCCTTTCCGCTCAAAAGTCTTCCTCCATGAAACCGCTTTAGTCTCTTTTGAAAATATCGCGGGTATAAACTTTATCTTTGATGTCGTCCAGACACGCATCGTATCTGTTGGCAATGACTGCCTGGCTCATCTCTTTAAACTTCGCAAGATCATTCACTACACGGCTTCCGAAAAATGTGCTGCCATCTTCCAGTGTCGGCTCATAAATAACAACCGTAGCCCCTTTTGCCTTGATACGCTTCATAACACCCTGAATAGAACTCTGACGGAAGTTGTCGGAATTGCTCTTCATGGTAAGTCTGTAAACACCGATCACGCATTCCTTTTCACAGTCTGCGCTGAAATCTCCACGATTATAATAATCATAATATCCTGCCATATGAAGTACACGGTCTGCAATAAAGTCCTTACGTGTACGGTTACTCTCTACGATTGCAGACATCATGTTCTGTGGTACATCTGCATAGTTTGCAAGAAGCTGCTTCGTATCTTTCGGAAGACAGTATCCGCCGTAGCCAAAGGACGGGTTGTTGTAATGGCTGCCGATTCGAGGATCCAGGCAGACACCATTGATGATTGCCTGTGTATCCAGCCCCTTCATCTCTGCATAAGTATCCAGCTCGTTAAAGTACGATACGCGAAGTGCCAGATAAGTGTTGGCAAAAAGCTTCACTGCCTCAGCCTCTGTAAATCCCATAAACAGTGTATCAATGTCTTCCTTAATTGCGCCCTGCCGGAGAAGTGCGGCAAATGTATGAGAAGCCTCTACAAGATGAGCATCGTCTTTGTCTGTGCTGACGATGATTCTTGACGGATAAAGGTTATCATAAAGTGCCTTGGATTCTCTCAGGAATTCCGGGCTGAAAATAATATTGGAAGACTGATATTTCTTACGTACAGACTCGGTGTATCCAACCGGAATCGTGGATTTGATAACCATAATCGCATTCGGATTGACAGACATTACCAGCTCGATCACCGCCTCAACTGCGGATGTATCGAAGAAGTTTTTGCGGCTGTCATAATTAGTCGGTGCTGCAATGATAACAAAATCTGCATCTTTGTATGCGGATGCACCGTCTGTTGTTGCTGTAAGATTCAGTTCTTTTTCTGCAAGATATTTCTCAATATAATCATCCTGTATCGGGGATTTGCGGTGGTTGATCAGATCAACCTTCTCCGGTATGATGTCTACTGCATGTACTTCATTGTGCTGTGAAAGCAGAACCGCAAGTGATAACCCCACATATCCTGTACCTGCAACTGCTATTTTGTATGATTTCATAATTTCTCCCTCAGTCTCTTATATATATTTATTTCCAGATCTTCCACGGTGCCTCTCCGCTCTGCCAGAGCTCTTCCAGCATATTTTTCTCGCGCAAAGTGTCCATGCACTGCCAGAAGCCTTTGTGCTTATAGGCATTCAACTGACCCATACGGGCCGCCTCCACAAGAGGGCCTTTTTCAAAAACAGTCTCATCACCCTCGATCAGATCAATGATCGACGGTTCCAGCACCATAAATCCGGCATTGATCCAGCCACCGTCTTCTTTTTTCTTTTCTCTGAAATTGGCGATTGTTCCATCATTTTCGATATCGAGAATACCAAAACGTCCGCCGGGCTGTGCTGCCGTAAGCGTTGCCATCTTTCCGTGCAATCTGTGATATTCCAGAAGTTCTTTTATATTGATATCAGCTACACCATCACCGTACGTCATCATAAATGTGTCTTCTTCAAGATATTCACGAACACGTCTGATACGTCCGCCGGTCATCGTATTCAGTCCGGTATCTACAATTGTCACCTTCCATGGCTCCAGCACATTGTTGTGCACAATCATTTTATTTTCCTGTGTAAAATCAAAGGTAATGTTGCTGTTGTGAAGATAATAGTCTGCAAACCATTCTTTAATGACATGCTGTTTATATCCACAGCAGATCACAAATTCATTAAATCCATAAGCAGAATACATCTTCATGATATGCCAGAGAATCGGTTTCTCCCCAATCTCGATCATAGGCTTTGGTTTTAGATGACTTTCTTCACTGATTCTGGTACCGAAGCCACCCGCTAAAATCACAACCTTCATATAGTTTCTCCAATCCGTTCGTTACATTGTACTCAATACTATTATTCTAATACAAAGCAGTCAAAAAAGAAAGACCAACGTTCGCAGAAGCCAAAAGAAAGCCCCCACAGCTTCCGCCATGAGGGTTTCCTTTCATGAAAAGTGATTTATTTTACTGTGATCCTGATGTTGTATTTCTTGTTTCCGGACTTCACAGTAATGGTAGCTCTACCTTTTTTCTTCGCTTTGATCACACCGGATTTGCTGACAGTTACGATCTTCTTGTTGGAACTGAACCATGTAACCTTCTGCAAGCTTGTCACCGGTGTAAGTGCAGCTTTGAGTTTCAGACTCTGGCCACGTTTCAGCGTTGCTTTCTTGCCCTGATTCCTGCCGGTTGCTGCATTCGTAACCTTGATGGACTTCGTTGCAACTGCAGGCTTCTGAACTTTTACTTTGAAGCTTGCTTTCTTGCCGCTTGCAAGCTTTACCGTGATTGTTGCGCTCTTTCCTGCTTTGAGACCTTTAATCCTGCCATTCTTAACAGATACGACTTTCTTGTTGCTTGTCTTCCAGGAAACAACTCTGTCTCCCGCACCCATTGTAACTTTTACGGTAAAGGACTGTTTCACTTTCAGCGGGATCTTTCCTTTTACATTGAGGGCGATCGTTGCCGGAAGTTTCGCTACGGATGCAGTCTCTGTCTCACCGCATACGCTGCAGCTGCGCTGCTGAACACCTTCTGCAAGAACTGTGGCATTCTTCGTCACCTTCCATCTGCTCCAGTCATGACCGGGAGCACTCTCCAGTGTAGTACTTGTTTCACCATGAACTTTACATTTTCTTACAACTTTTCCGTCTGTAGTACAGGTCTCTGGAATCCGTTCACTTACTTCCCACTCGCAGGGAACATCCCCAACCTTGAGAATAACATCTTCTTTCAACGCTGCAACATAAATCTGATATGTATTACCAGCTTCCAGATATGCTTTCTCCGCACTGAGACATTTCTGTGTTTCGGAGTCTATAACATCTATATAAGCATTCGTTGCACTGAAAGAGTAATATCCAGACTTATCCGGGATGAATCTGCGAATTGTCTGGTTTCCCGGTGCAGTATCCAGTTTTTCTTCTGTACCAAACTCCATCTTCGGAACAGCATTCCAGTCAGCAGCCTCAAATTCTACATAAATCTGGCAATCGCCCATGCTTACCGGTACACGGCAGATTTCTTCATTTACCCATGTATAAGTGCCATTCTGTTTAAAACTCATACCCTGCGAATCTGTCTGTCCGAAAGTAATCGTTTCATTATCACCATCTGCATAAGATGCAGTGATTTCCATTCCTTTGAGGGAAACCCATGCTCTGTCACCAGGCAGTAACTCGGTCTGTTCAGGACGTTTTGTCATCTCGATGGATTTCAGTGTTTTTACTTTTTTAAGATTCAATGAAACCGTCCTGCCGCTTTCACTGGAAACACCTACAATGTATTTTACACCCCTGGAAACTTTTACCTTTCCCCTTTCCATATTCCAATGATCGAAGCACGAATCAAGTTTTCCATTTTCATATTTATACCAGATTCTTCCAACTCCTTCTGAATCACCTGATGAATCTCCCACATTCCAGTCAAAATGATAATATCCGTCTTCTTCCGGACTAAAACTATACCATTTTTTCTGAAGTTCACCTGCTTCCAATTCATTCTCACCCATCTCCAGTGATCTAAGGCTGTCATAATTCAGCTTATTAACTGTCAGATCTGTATGCACATTTACTGAATTGTCGGAATCCTGTGCCTCTGGCTGTAACATAAAATAGATTCTGTACGTTCCGGCAGGAAGTACATTCCCTATCTCGTTCCAGTCAACCGAAGTTTCTTTTTCTCCGTTAACCGCACATGTTTCTGAATAAACTGCCTGCCCCTGCTTGTCATATACCGTATTTCCAAACTCTGCTCTGAGCGTATCTGTTGTGCCATCTTTATATGTCAGTGTAAGGAGACCCGGCATATCACTATACCGCCACAGATTATCAAGACCTTCTATCGCAGTCGTAGACTCTGCAGTATACTCAACAGACATAATCTCCGACTGTGTTTTGATTTTCATAATGGCATCTTCATTTGCATCACTGTTAAGACTGCCTCCATAAAAACCTATATAAGCAGTCTGCTGCGCTTCCTGATACCAGTTATTGCCATCATAAACAGAATAACTGTTTTTACCATCGTCTACATACACTCTATAGTTTGAATCACAGGTATCCATATAATAGTTTCCTGCTGTCGGAGCTTCAAAACTATAATAAGCAACACCCTGAAGAGGGCTCTCTGCTTCTGTATCCTCATTCAGATTTACAGGACCTTTATACAACGGAGAGTCACTCATCTGCTTTATACTGACTGTATATGGCTCACTTACAATATCTCCGCAGGTAAATTTCATTGTGTAAGTTCCCGCCGCCAGTCTGCTTCCAAGACCATATGTATTCCCATCGGCATCCTCTAATGTAACTGTGATCTCCGTACCATCTGTTGTATAACTATCCCCTAAACTAACCTCTTCATAGTTAAACTGGCATGTTCTTACGGCATCTCTTCCGCCTGTATATGTAACCTCCAGATCAGCAGATGTATAAAATGGGATTCCCGCAACACCATCCAAAAGAACATTCGTTGCCGATACAGACTTTACTTCATCATCCTGTACAGCAATCTCATCCCCCGCACTGAATACATCTTCCGGTGAAGATTCTTCCTGAATATCGATCCCGGTATCTTCACCCCCGGTATCCGCAGATTCCTGTGGTTCATCGGTAATTTCTATGCTTTCATCTTCGGATGAATTCTCTGAAAGCACCCCACCGTCTTCGGTTTCAGCGTCTGTTTCCACTGTAGCTTCGGATGGTTCGTCCGTAAACTCTACGCTTTGTTCCTGCACTTCTTCAGAAGTAAAATCTGCTGCATTGACCATCATCGCCGTGCTGTCAATACTTGTTACAATCATAGCTACTGCCAGCAGCAATGCCAGTTTTTTCTTCTTCATGCATGTGCCCTCCTTATAGAAATTTTTATGTCGTAATTATATAATTTCACCCCGTCACTGTCTATGATTTTCCGCACTTTTTTCACATTCTTTCGACAAAATCAGAAAATGATGCATTATTCCCAGATTTTTTATGTTCATAAACTTCAAGCTAAAGAAAGCCCCCACAGCTTCCGCCATGAGGGTTTCCTTTCATGAAAACTGATTTATTTTACTGTGATCTTAATGTTGTATTTCTTGTTTCCGGACTTCACAGTAATGGTTGCTTTACCTTTTTTCTTCGCTTTGATCACACCGGATTTGCTGACAGTTACGATCTTCTTGTTGGAAGTAGACCATGTAACCTTCTGTAAGCTTGTTATCGGTGTAAGTGCTACTTTGAGTTTCAGACTCTGGCCACGTTTCAGCGTTGCTTTCTTGCCCTGATTCTTTCCGGTTGCTGTGTTTGTAACCTTGATGGACTTCGTTGCAACTGCAGGCTTCTGAACTTTTACCTTAAAGCTTGCTTTCTTACCGCTCGCAAGCTGAACGGTGATCGTTGCGCTCTTTCCTGCTTTGAGACCTTTGATCTTGCCATTCTTAACAGATACGACTTTCTTGTTGCTTGTCTTCCAGGAAACAATTCGGTCTCCCGCACCCATTGTAACTTTTACGGTAAAGGACTGTTTTACTTTCAGCGGAATCGTTCCTTTGACATTGAGAGCGATCGTTGCCGGAAGTTTCGCTACGGATGCTGTCTCTGTCTTACCGCATACGCTGCAGCTGCGCTGCTGAACACCTTCTGCAAGAACTGTGGCATTCTTCGTTACTTTCCATGCAGAGAAGCTGTGTGCCTTAGTTGCTTTGATGGAACGCTTTTCGACTGTTTTGCAGACGCCGCAGGCGTGCTGCTGCTCACCATCAGCGCAGGACGGCTTTTTGATTGTTGTCCATGCGCCCCATTCATGTCCGCGTGCACTGTCGATCATTGTAATTGTATCACCATGAGTTTTGCATTTCTTCACAACTTTTCCATCTTTTGTACAGGTTGCTTCAACTTCTTCAAGTACTTCCCACTGGCAGGCACCTGTAAGAACTTTTATGGTTGCAGTTTCCTTCGGATTTGTTACATAGATATAAACCCAGTAAGGTACATCCTTTTCCAGATAAGCGCGATCCTCAGTCAGACCTTCCTTCGCACTGGAGTCATAAAGCTGTATCCAGCAATTCTTGCCACTGAATGAATAATATCCAGATTCAGAAGGTACAAATCTACGAAATACCATACCGTTGGCTGTTGCCACTACACTTTCTTCTTTTTCAGGTGTCAGTGCCGGAACATCATCCCAGCTTGCGGCCTCAAGATCAAAGGATGCCTTATAGCCACCCATCTCAACCATTACTCTGCACTTCTCATCATTTATCCACTCCATAGAATAAAGCTCGCAAGTCATTCCCTGTGAATCAGTTTTTCCATATACAATTTTTTCCACAGAGCCATCCGTATAAGTTGCATTAATTGTCATTCCATCAAGAGAAAAACGAAGAAAATCAGAATTTCCCGGAAGTACTGATGTCTGATCAGGTTTCTTTTCCACTTCAATGGATTTCAGAGTTTTTATTTTTTTAATCTGAAGAGTAGATGTACTTGCATCTTCATCATAATGCCAGTTAACCTGTACTACATAGGTTTGACCTTTTTGCAGATAGCAGCTTACTTTTCCGGCCCCTAAATATGTCTTGCTCATCTCGTTTTGCTCTAACTGCCATCGATTTTCGCTGCCGTTATAAGCACCGTCTATTGTATATATATCAACATCTAATGAATGGGTTCCGATCATCTTACTGTCAAACCGGTAGGTTCCTGTTTCTGATGGAGTAAATCTGTAATATTTCTTGTCTAAGCCATTTTCAAATGGCATTGCCTCTTTATCAACTGCAAGCTCGTCAAAAGAAGCCAGTGCCGGAATATTAATCGACTGCTGGCCGATATCATTCCAGTCACTCTCTCCTGTTCCACAATACCTGAAGGATATCTGATGCTTAATTGCCTTTGAAGCATAACTGGTGGATTCGTCTTCCTTATGAGCCGTATTCCACTGATTTCCATACTCATCTGTGCCCCATAACCCTTCATAGATCTTGGATAATCCATCCTGATAGGTTATCTTTGTATTATAGAAGTCGTACAGATCATCAAACAGCGTACAGTCAGATGCCTGATATTCATCCTTCAAAACCAGTTCGATATTTTTGATTGTTTTTATTTCAACCTTCTGGAAAGATACTTTGAAGCTTCCTCTTATGCAATCCTCCGTATCCTCTTCCCGAAGTTCAAATGTATAGGTATATTTCTTTCCATTTTCAAGCTTCCAGGTTAATTCATCAGATGAAGTTGTTGTTATATTATCTCCATTATCATCACGGTATAAAGAAGTTGAAACATCGGCTTCATAATCACTGATATCTCTGATATCACTAATATCTACTCGATAATATCCATCTGCCGGAGGTGTAAATGTTGCAGATACAACATCTCCCTCATTTGCAACTGTTATCTCTTTTTCGGACATTCCATCTGTAAGCTCAAAATCCTTTGTCGTTTCTCCTGTCGGTTTGTCACCCGGATCTGGATCCGGAATCTCTTCAATTTTTTTGGACACTGTAATTGCGGTGTCAAAGTATGGCTGAAGCTTGATCACGCAGCTTTGTCCTGCTGCAAGATTCAATTCTTTATAAAGATTATATTCATACCAACACGCCTCTTCGGCATCATAAATATATGCTGTTCCTTCTATTCCCGCTTCGCCGGACAGCACATATGTTCCCGCCTTATCTGCTGTAAAGGTGTACAGTGCCTGATTCGTTGCTTTTACATTTGTTTCTTTATCCTTTTCTAATGGAGTAAACTCTGACATTTTGTCATTCAATGAATTGACCGTAATGGTTATTTCTTTTCCTGTCAGATCTCCCTTTATATCACTCTCATTATCATCTGAATCTGTGTCTACGAGACATGGACGAATATTCCATGTACCCGGGTTCAGACTACTATAAAAGTAAAATCTGCTATATTCAACTTCACCAGCCAGACATCCTTCATATTCTATTTCATATCCATCGAATTTCTCGTTGTTTGAAACTTTTTTTGTAGTACCGTCACTGAAGGTTACTGTTGTTTCCAGTTTTACATCGCTGAAATCATCAATTTCTTCTATGTATTCTCTGTTCTCCAGCAGCTTTGTCTCAATCTTTACAGGCTTTGCAAGAAGCTTTGGTGTGACCTGCAGCTCCTGATAACGATCCTCTGCTGAAATTCCAAAATAATATGTAGTTTCGGCATTCAACGTTGCATATACAGAATACAGATTATCATAATAATTGCTCCAGCTATTTATCTGCGTATATGTACCGTCTTCATTTTTCGTTGCTAATTTTACGCTTCTTACTCCTGCGTTAAAATTCAGTTCATACTTGCCTGATTTCTCCGGTGTAAAGGAAACAATCATCCGAGAACCGCTATTTTTCACAATACCGGCATTGTCTGCTTTGAGGTCCACTGTAATTTCCGGTTCTACGACAGCAACCGGAATAGAAGCTACTTGGATTCTGTTATACAAAATCTTATAAAAATATTCTCCGGCCGGGAGATTTAATGTATCAACAGTATTATCGTCCGAATTTACAAGCATATATGACAGATCATTATCATAATCCTCATATCCCATGGAAACAGCCTTTGTTGTATCATTGTCAAAGACAACAGTTCCCTTGAATTTATCCAGACTGACATTATCAAATCCTGCTGTAAATGTCATCGGATTCGGTGAATAAACAAGATTCTTCATCTCAACAGCTACTGCTTCTTTGGTGATATTCAACGTAACAGGATTGTCCTCTGCAGACTTGATTCCTATAACATACTGTGTATCATTTTTCAGTTCAGAATTGCCATCCTCGATATCCCAATACATGTCGTATGGTACAGGTTTTCCATTCTCTATACGATACCATTTTCTGTCAAAGCCCTCTGAATTTCCGTTTTCCTTTGCAAACTTCCACTGAAAATGATAATGTCCGTCTTTCCATGGTGTAAAGCGGTACCATTTATAACGTGATTCACTGGCATCGATTGCATTGGAATCTTTTTTCAGTCCAGGTAAGCTCATGAAGTCCAGAGCCTTCACAGTAAAGGTAGTTTCTGCTGTTATACCAGTTTCTGAACCATTGTTGTTATATAATGTAAATCTTACTTTATAGTTGCCAGCCGGAAATGGTCTGGCTTCATAATTCTCCTCATCATACCGTTCAAATTTAGTTTCTGACTTATCCGCATTGATCGTGTATACCTCATTGTGTATATTGTATCCGGATGCAAGCCGTAAAATGCTATCCCAGGTTGGTACGATCTCTTCTGTTCCGCCTTCCTTATCTGTCAATATCAATCTGCCGGGCATATTTTCCCACGCAGTCGGATTCTCCAGGCCGTCTATCGCACTGTCTGAATCTGCTACATAAACCATGGATTCCATGTCAACTATCGGTTTTACTGTAACACTTACAGTTTCTTTATCACTGTCGGAATAGTTGCCGCCATAGAAGCACAGATAAACGCTGTCGCCCTTTTGCAAATTAGTCCAGGTCTGTCCTGCATAATAAACAGTTCCGTCACTATTTACTCTATAGACAGAAAAACTTGATTTACAATTTGTCATGTAATAATCACCATCTGCCGGTGCTGTAAAGCTATAGTAAGCCATGCCCTTGATTGGTGTACTTACCTCTGTCGTTTTATTCAGAGACAGACTTCCTTTATACAGAGGTGAGTTCGCGATATCTTCAATATCCCTGATTGTCACTGTATATGTAGTACTTTCTACTGATGCTTCCTCTTCCCCATCATTCTTATACACAAATTTCATTGTATAAATGCCCGCATCAAGCGTTTTTCCCAGAGAATATTCCTGACCATCTTTTGTCAGAGAAACGCTTATTGAGCCTATATACTCGGAATCATCATATACACTCACTTGCCTATCATTATAGGATAATTTTGTTGAAATAACCGTATCATCTGCAGATTTAACTGTCAGATCTGCATACGTATAAAAAGCAGTCCCTGCAATACCCTCCGTCAAAACATCCGTGGCTTCTACACTTAATATCTTCTTTTGTACTATCTGCACATTAAATGTGCCTTTAACATCTTCATGAAGCATCCTCGTGCGGTAATAATAGGTTTCGCCTGCTGTTAAATTCCGTTTCAGACTGAAATTAACATCCTTGTTACCGTCATCGTTCTCAGCTATTCTGGTTCCTGCTGGATTAGTACCGTAAAATTCTACATACGTATCAAACCTTCCGGTAGAATAAATTTCATATCTTCCTGATTCTGCAGGGGTGAATTTAAACCAAACTGTTTTTCCTGGTTCATCAATTTTTGCCTTATATACATTGCCCAGTGTCATCTCTGTTGCAGATACTTCAGAATTGCTGTCTCCAAGGTCGCCCTCACCTTCATCATTCAGTACAGCGATCTCATCCTCCGCACTGAATACATCTTCCGGCGAAGTTTCTTCCTCTTCCTGAATATCGATCTCAGCGTCTTCACCCTCGGTATCCGCGGATTCCTGTGGTTCATCGGTGATTTCTATGCTTTCATCTTCGGATGAATTATCTGAAATCACCTCCCCGTCTTCGGTTTCAGCGTCTGTTTCCACTGTAGCTTCGGATGGTTCGTCCGTAAACTCTACGCTTTGTTCCTGCACTTCTTCAGAAGTAAAATCTGCTGCATTGACCATCATCGCCGTGCTGTCAATACTTGTTACAATCATAGCTACTGCCAGCAGCAATGCCAGTTTTTTCTTCTTCATGCATGTGCCCTCCTTATAAAATTTATGCTCTAATTATATCTCTCCTGTCTTGTCATTGTCCATATTTTTTCACATTTTCTTCACACTTTTTTGTGCATGTTGTTACTGTCTGCATAGCACTGTTACACAATTTTTTCCATAAATACTGGTTCTGGCTCTTCCGACATCGGAAACGCTCCTGTACACCACTTTCCGTTGCTTTTTCCATCTGGTTCCAGAATATTTCAGACTATAACGCAAAAAAGCTCCACCCGATGGTATTCGGAGTTTCCAGATACCAGTCACGGATGGAGCCTTATGATTCTTTATAAAATTTTATTTATTGGCTTCTTTTGCTGCTTTTTCAGCTTTTTCTTCTGCCCAGAGCTTCTCAGCTACCGGAGCCCATTCTTCTGCATAATGTAGACATTTGCCGCAAAGATGCTCTGCTGTCTCATTGGACTGAAGGTCTGTGGAGTGTGCACCGGATTCTTTTACGATGCGCTGCAGAATCTCCGGATTTTCCAGCATCGGGCACGGACGAAGCATATTGTCATTGAACGGCTGGTTGTCATGATAAGCCATGAACAACGGCTGTTTCAGGATCTCAAGGATCGTGTTCTCGTGAATATTTCCGTTAGAATAGTGGATAAATACGCATGGTTCTGCATCACCGTTTGCATTGATATGGAAGTAGTTTCTTCCACCGGCGATACATCCGCCTACGAACTCACCGTCATTCTGGAAATCCATAGTGAAGATTCCAGGACCGTGTTCCATGTTACGGATCTCTCTTACACGGTTCTTTACATAAATTCTCTGTTCCGGATTCAGGAGCAGATCAACGGATGCTGCATTTCCAACAGGCATGTAGTGGAAGTACAGTGCGTAACGGCATCCTTTTTCTACGAGCATCTGAATGAAGTCTTCGCTTGTAACGCTCTTGTAGTTGGCGCTTGTGTAGCAGATAGATGTACCGAATACAAGACCATGCTCTTTCAGGAGATCCATAGCATGCATAACTTTGTTGTATACACCTTCACCACGACGCATATCATTGACATCCGGCTCACCCTCAACACTTAATGCAAGGAAGAGATTGCCGACTTCCTGCATCTGTTTGCAGAGTGCTTCATCAACAAGTGTACCATTTGTGTAAGCAAAGAATACACAGTCGTTATGTTTTCTGCAGAGTTCGATGATATCTTTCTTTCTTACCATCGGTTCTCCACCAGTCATCATATAGAAATAGATACCGAGCTCTTTACCCTGTGTGACGATGGAATCCATATCATCAAAGGAAAGATTCAGCTTGTTTCCGTATTCTGCTGCCCAGCATCCTGTACAATGCAGGTTACATGCACTGGTAGGATCCATCAGAATGATCCACGGGATATTGCATTTATGTATTTCTCTCATCTCGTGAATAGTCTTTGTTCCATTATAAAAAGCTTCAAATCCAAGGTTCATCAATGTTGTCTTCAGAACATTCGGATGAAGATCCTGTACCATAGATGTGATATAACGGTTCAATGTATATTCCGGATTACAGGCAACTTTTCTCAGGTAATCCCAGTTCACACCCTTTCCGAAATCTTTTAAATACTTCTCAGCAGTATCGATCAGTCTTTCATAGGCTGCCTCAGGATTCTTGTGCACCTGATCAACCGCATAGTCAGCTACTCCTGCAAAAACTTTCTTTGCTGCTGCATGTTTAAGTTTGTTCATTGGTATTTCCTCCATCTCTGGCAATCATTATTTTTATTGTCTCCATTATATTCAGATTCTGTTTCTGTTTTCAATGGACAAAAAAGGGTCAGTGGTAAATTTCCCCACTGACCTCTTCTGTAGAATGAATTTTCTTTTATTTTACATAATAGACATAAGAATCTTTTCGCGGTGCTGCTTTCGGAGCCGGTCCGTCTGCAAATCCTAGTACACAGTGGCCGATTCCCTCATAATCCCCCTCAATTCCGAGTGATTTCAGGATTTCTTTGCCTTCTTCACTCTCAAACTCTTCTTTTGCTCTGTGGATCCAGCAGCTTCCGATTCCCTGTGCTTCCGCCTCCACCATCAGATTTCCCATAACAAGACTTCCGTCATAAAGATATGTAGGTCTGCTCTTGTCCGCAAGTACGATCAGCACGACCGGCGCACCATAAAAAGGATCCGTATTTGTACCCATGATCTTTGCATTCATTGCAGAAAGCTTATCGCGGAGTTCTTTGTTTGTTACCGCAACGATAATCGGAGACTGTTTGCCCATTCCGGTTGCCGCATAGGTTCCTGCTTCAATGATTTTCTCCAGTTTATCCTGCGGAACCATGTCACTCTTGTATTTACGGATACTTCTTCTGCTTTTGATTGTTTCCAGTACGTCACTCATGATAAATACCTCCTGATTTTTATAAATTTATTAATGTTTCAAAGGGAATTGTCCCCCCGAAAAGATCCAGTGCGCTTCCAACCGTCACATCCAGCCGGTCTTTGCCATATTTTCTGAGAAGTTCAAGGTCTTCCATACTTCCCACACCGCCTGCATAAGTTACAGGCCGGTCTGTATATCCGGAAAGAAGTCCGGCAAGCTCTGTCTCAATTCCGTTTGCTTTTCCCTCGACATCCACTGCATGAACAAGAAACTCCGCGCAGTGGCTTCCCAGTTCTTTCATCGTTTCAGGTGTTACCGGCACGTCCGTAAATTTCTGCCATCGATCTGTTACGATAAAATACTGACCGTCTTTTTGGCGGCAGCTCAAGTCAAGTACAAGATGCTCTGTTCCGACTGCATCCTCCATTTTCTGTAAGTTTTCCCAGGAAAGTCTTCCATCCTTGAATACATAAGAAGTCACGATCACATGGCTTGCTCCCGCTTCAAGATAATCTGCTGCATTGTCCGGACACACACCGCCGCCAATCTGCAGTCCTTTCGGATAGGCTTTAAGGGCTTTTATTGCCTGTACTCTTGTAGCTTCATAATATTCAGAGCCGACACTGTTCAATAAAATCACATGGCCGCCTTTCAAACCGGCTTTCTTATATAATTTGGCATAAAAAGCTGCATCCTGCTCTGCAACAAAATTTTCTTTTGCCTGATCTCCGGCATCTTTGAGACTTCCGCCGACAATCTGTTTGACCTTGCCATTATGTATATCAATGCATGGACGAAATTTCATAATTCTTATACTCCCTGTCCGACAGAAGCAGGCCCCGGATTCGCTTTAGAACCCGGGCATCCCGTTTATCTGCGTATTTCATTTCTCTGATGCTATGATAATATGAAATCCAGTTTCATGCAAGTATTTTTACTTTATCAATTTACTATAATAAATCATTTTATTCCGTCAAGTCGATGGTTGATCACTCTCTTCCATCTACCACATCACCCACTGCATCGCCGACATCTTCCACTGCATCTCCGACGCCATCTCCAACAGCACGGACTCCGTCACCCAGATCCTGGGCAACTGTGCCTTCCTCTGCAGTTGTTCCGTCCACAGTTCCATTATCTGCATTTCCGGCACCTTCCGTACCTTCAGAGACGGTATCTCCATTGTCGATTCCCGCATCATCTGTCATATTCTCATTGTCCGTCGCATTGTTGTCTGCGTTATCTTTGGCATTGTTATTATTTTTATCATCTTTGTCTGCATTCTGCTTCTCATCATCTGCAGTACTCTCCGTGTTGTCGGTATTCTCGTTTGTGGTATCGACCTCATCTGGTGCCGTACCATTGTTTCCGCAGGCTGTAAACACACTGAGTGCCATAATAAGTAATACTCCTGTCAGAATCTGCTTTATTTTTTTCATTTCCGTCTTCTCCTTTACCGTGTTTTTTGCTTGTACTGATAATATGTACAAAATGGCAGAATCCTACTCTGGAAAAAACTGGTGTTTCATGGTAAACTTTAAAAAGATTTTTATATAAAAAAGGAGTATGACAAATGAAAAAGAAAAGAAACTTTTTGCTTCTGATTCTGGCTGTTTTGTTGATCGGACTCGGCGCAGGTTCGACCACCGTCTCTGCTTTTTCTCTTCCCAAGCTGCAAAACGCAGAGTCCGGACAGGTTGTACAGCGCGGACGCTACTACTATTATCGCTACACAGACAAAACCTATGCCAGAAATCAGTATTTGCGCATTAACAAAAGGCTCTGCTATTTCAATAAATCCGGCAAGCGCTGGCACGGATTCCACAAAATAAACGGTAAGAAATACTACTTCGGTACAAATGCACAGGGCTATCTTTACCGCAACCGTCTCTTCTCTTATAAGGGAAAATACTACTATGCCTCAAAAAATGGTTCCATCGTCACCGGATGGTATACTACAAAATCCGGAAAGACTTATTATTTTGATTCCACCGGAAAGGCTTATACAGGTCGCAAACGTATCAATAAAACCAACTACTATTTCGGAAAGAACGGTGCTCTGGATCACTCCGGCCTGAAATATAACCTCTCATCAGACTGTGCACTTCTCATCAATGCCGACACTGGCAAAGTGCTCTATAGCAAGAATGAAAATCTGCGTCATGCAAATGCAAGTACCACCAAGATCATGACCTGCATCCTTGCTCTCGAGAACAGCAGCCTGAATGATAAAGTAACCTTTTCCAGAAAAGCTGCTGCTGTTGAACCATCTAAATTATATGCAAAAGCAGGCGAAACTTTCTATATGCGTGACCTTCTTTATTCATTGATGGTTCCTTCGCACAATGATACCGCGATTGCGATTGCCGAACACATCAGTGGTTCCACTTCCGCTTTTGCCAAACTTATGAATGAAAAGGCCCGTGAACTCGGCTGTACGAATACACACTTCGTCACACCGAACGGTCTGGATGCGGGACTGAATCACTATACAACCGCATCGGATCTTGCAAACATCGCACGCTATGCAATCAAAAATCCGACATTCCGAAAACTTATCAACACTAAGCGTTATTCCTTCAAAAGTCTCAATACAAAGCGTAACTTCACTGTCGCAACAACGAATGCTCTCCTCGGAAAGCAGGCCGGTGTCATTGGTTTAAAAACCGGTGTAACTGACAAAGCCGGATATTGTTTCGTTGGTTTATGTCGTTCCCGTAAAGGAAACACCTACATCTCTATCACATTGGGCGGACCTACTTCTGCCGCACGCTGGCGAGATTCCAAAATCCTGCTCACTTATGCATACAAAAAAGGCTGATACAGAGAACCTGCCACCGGCAGCTTCTCCTGCATATTTCGGCATATAAAAAATCCCCCGAATCTATACCTGATAAAATATAGATCCGGGGGATTAATTTTTATGAAAATATATCAGCCTTCGATCACATCTGCCATATCATAGCGTCCTGCCGGTTTGCCGGCAAGGTATTTCGCCGCTTCAATCGCACCCTTGCCGAAGATAGCTTTTGAGTATGCGGTATGCTTGAACTCAATCACTTCGTCCGTACCTGCAAAGATCACTTCATGTTCTCCGACGATCGTGCCGCCACGTACTGCAGAAATACCGATTTCTTTATCGTCTCGCTGCTGACGTCTCTGGCTTCTGTCATACACATAATGATACTGGTTATCCATTGCTTCATTCAGACTGTCTGCCAGTGCCAGAGCTGTTCCGCTCGGTGCATCCAGTTTCAGACGATGATGCTTCTCAACGATTTCCATATCAAATCCTGCAGTTGCAAGAACCTTCGCAGCATCCTGAATCAGCTTCATCAGAGTATTGATACCAAGAGACATATTTGCTGATTTGAGAACCGGAATCTTCTTCGCAGTCTCTTCTACTTTTGCAAGCTGTTCTTCTGACAGACCTGTCGTACAGAGCACTACCGGAAGACTACGCTCTACACAGTAATCAAGGAGCGCATCTGCTGCTTTTGCAGAAGAAAAATCGATCAGAACATCTGCTTCTGTCTTACATTCGTGAATATCTGTAAATACCGGATAGCTGGTGTTTCCTTTGTCTGTGACATCGATTCCTGCCACGATCTCAGCATTTGCGTCTTTTTCTACGAGGTCTGAGATCACCTGTCCCATATGACCACAGCATCCGTGCATGATGATTTTTACCATAATTTATTGTCCTCCTGCGTATGTCTTTATGCCAGTTTGATACCGAAATCTTTCATTGCTTTGATCAGAGTTTCTTTGTTACTTTCTTCCATCTCGCAGAGTGGCATACGAAGAGGTCCTACATTCATTCCCATAAGGTTGAGTGCAGTCTTGACCGGAATCGGATTGACTTCGCAGAACAATGCATTGATCAGCGGAATTGCATCAATCTGGATCTTAGCAGCACCTGCAACATCACCTTCCAGGAATTTCATGACCATATCATGTGTTTCCTTCGGAGCAACGTTGGAAAGTACGGAAATAACACCAAGTCCGCCAAGTGAAAGGATCGGCAGTACCTGATCATCGTTTCCGGAATACAGTTCAAGGTCTGCACCTGCAAGAGATACGGTCTTGGCGATCTGAGAAAGATCTCCGCTTGCAGCCTTCAGACCAACGATATTCTTGACATTCTTAACAAGTGAAGCTACTGTTGCCGGCTGGATATTGCATCCTGTACGGCTTGGTACGTTGTACATGATGATCGGTGTCTCCGGAACTGCATTTGCAATTGCAGTGTAGTGAGCGATCAGACCTTTCTGTGTAGCTTTATTATAATAAGGAGTTACAACAAGCAGTGCATCTGCACCATAAGACGCAGCTTCTTTTGACATCATGATCGCAGTCTCTGTACAGTTGGAACCTGTTCCTGCAATGACCGGCACACGTTTGTTTACCTTATCAATTGCGAATTTGATTGTCTTTAAATACTCCCCGTGAGTCATCGTTGAAGATTCGCCTGTAGTACCGCAGATAATGATTGCGTCTGTGCTGTTTGCAATCTGATACTCAAGCAGTTCTTCAAGTTTATCGTAGTTCACCTTTCCGTCATCATACATAGGTGTAACGATTGCAACACCTGCACCTTTAAAAATTGCCATTAGAACTCCTCCTTCATTCTTCTGTAATTTATTGTATTCATTCACCGTCAAGCGGATGAGTTTCTTCCGTATTTAATGTAGTGATCACATCTACGTAAGGTCTTAATTCCTCCGGAAAGTTCCAGCCCGTCATTACGATGTGCATGGATTCATCCTTCTGCTTCAGCATATCAATGATCCCATCCACTGTCGCAATCCCACAGTCCAGAAGTCCAAGAATCTCATCCAGTAACAGAAAATCACATTCCTGCGTCGCAATTACCTTACGTGCAAAATTAAGACCATTTAAAATGTTTGACTTCTCTTCAGCCTTTTCTTCCTCTGTCAGGTCTTCATAACAGCAGTCTCTCTTCTCAAAGCGAAAAATCTTGAAGTCCAGATTGTCCACATCCTGCAGAAAATCAAGTGAATGTGTCTCTCTTCCTTTCAGAAACTGGATCACGATCACGCTTTTTCCCTGCGTTGCCACACGGAGGCTCTGACCGATTGCCAGTGCAGTCTTGCCCTTACCGTTTCCGCAGTACACTTCTGTTAATTCTTTTTCCATAATACTTCCTCTTAATGTTGATAAACACCGCCTATAAGGGCGGCACGCATATAATTCGCATTATTGGTTTTATCTTACCGCAGTTCAGCCAAAAAAGCAATACCTGAACTTCCCCGTCCAGTCTCATCTCTTCTTTATACTTTCTAATCAATATACTCCAGTTTGCTTACAGATACTTCATAGGCGATCCGCCTCTCTGTCTGATTTTCCCCGGTACGTTTCATGTATTCGCGGCTCTGGATTCTTCCCCACAGAAGTACATGTCCTCCTACTGTGAAAGCCGAAGCATATCGCGCATTTCTGCCCCAGCAGATACATGGTATGTAATCCGACTTGCCATACGGACGGTTGACTGCAAGAAGCATATCCGCAATCTCTCTTCCGAGAGGGGTTCTTCTGTATACAGGCGGCTTGCAGATATAGCCATCCAGAAAGATCTGGTTCAGCGGAACTGTTTCCTCGTCCTCTTCCACAAATTTCAGTTCTCTTGCAAATACAGAAAGGACAAGCCGGTTATGTTTCTCTTCATGACGGTTGTACGAACGAAACTGTCCCTGAATCTCAATATACTCACCGGTGTAATCCTGCGTTACATCCAGAAGCCTTTCGGAAACCATGACCGGAATCCGGTCCTCGGAATCACTCAGTCTGCGTACAAGGATTTCCATTGTATAAAAGCCCTCGCCAAAAACCTGATGACTGAATGTAAAGCCTGTATCAATTTTCCCCATGATTGATACCTGATTGTTTTCGATGATTTTGTCTGCCATAATGTTGTTCTCCTTCCTCTTTGGGTATTTTGTCTATACTAGACTATGAACACCCATGAAGGTTTAGAACCAAAACTTTAAAATAAAAAATTTTTTCAGGATTTCCTTGTAATCTGCGAAAAATGTGGTAAACTGAAATATCGTACTATGCAAAAAACACATTAATATAGAAGTAATTAAAGAAAGGATTTCGATTTTATGAATACCAAACGCGAAGACGTACGCAACGTTGCCATCATTGCACATGTCGATCATGGTAAAACTACTCTGGTAGACCAGTTACTGAAACAGAGTGGTGTATTCCGTGAAAACCAGGAAGTTCAGGAACGTGTCATGGACTCCAATGACATCGAGCGTGAACGTGGAATTACTATTTTATCTAAAAATACTGCTGTCCATTACAAAGGAGTCAAAATCAACATCATCGACACACCTGGACATGCTGATTTCGGTGGTGAGGTAGAGCGTGTTCTGAAAATGGTCGATGGCGTTATTCTTCTCGTAGACGCATTCGAGGGTGCTATGCCTCAGACCAAATTTGTTCTCCGTAAAGCACTGGAGCTTGACCTTCACGTCATCGTCTGCATCAACAAGATCGACCGTCCGGAAGCACGTCCGGAAGAAGTTATTGATGAAGTTCTGGAACTTCTCATGGATCTGGAAGCCTCTGATGAGCAGCTTGACTGCCCGTTCCTGTATGCATCAGCAAAAGCAGGCCATGCTGTTCTTGACCTTGCAGATACACCGGAAAACATGGCTCCGCTGTTTGAGACCATTCTGAAATATATCCCTGCACCGGAAGGTGATCCGGACGCTGACACACAGGTACTGATCAGCACCATCGACTACAACGAATACGTCGGACGTATCGGTGTCGGTAAAGTAGAAAACGGTAAGATTGCTGTCAACCAGGAGCTTACTCTTCTGAACCATCATGACCTTGACAAACGCAAAAAAGTCAAGATCAGCAAACTTTATGAATTTGACGGACTGAACAAAGTCGAAGTAAAAGAAGCATCCATCGGTTCTATCGTAGCTATATCCGGTATCGAAGATATCCATATCGGTGATACCCTCTGCGGCGGCGACAATCCGGAAGCAATCCCGTTCCAGAAGATCTCCGAGCCTACAATCTCCATGAACTTCCTCGTAAATGACAGCCCGCTTGCAGGACAGGAAGGTAAATACATCACTTCCCGTCATCTTCGTGACCGTCTGTATCGTGAGCTGAACACAGACGTCAGCCTTCGTGTAGAAGACACAGAGACTACTGAGTGCTTCAAAGTTTCCGGTCGTGGAGAGCTTCATCTTTCCGTCCTGATCGAGAACATGCGCCGTGAAGGATATGAATTCGCAGTAAGTAAGCCGGAAGTTCTGTATCACACAGACGAACGCGGAAAGAAACTTGAGCCAATGGAAATCGCTTATGTCGATGTTCCGGAAGAGTTCTCTGGTACTGTTATCCAGAAATTAAGCGAACGAAAAGGTGAACTTCAGGGAATGAGTACTGCCAGTGATGGTTCCGTACGTCTTGAGTTCCATATCCCTTCCCGTGGTCTGATCGGTTTCCGTGGTGAGTTCCTTACCTCCACCAAGGGTACCGGTATCCTGAATACCACATTTGACGGATATGCACCATACAAGGGAGATTTCCAGTATCGTAAGCAGGGATCTCTGATCGCATTCGAAGCCGGTGAAGCAGTTGCTTATGGTCTGTTCTCCGCCCAGGATCGTGGAACACTCTTTGTAGGTCCTGGCGAAAAAGTATACAGCGGTATGGTTATCGGACAGAATGGTAAAGCTGAGGACATCGAGCTGAATGTCTGCAAGACAAAACATCTGACCAACACCCGTTCCTCTTCTGCTGATGAGGCACTGAAACTTACACCGCCTAAGGTATTAAGTCTGGAACAGGCAATCGAATTTATCGATCAGGATGAACTTCTTGAGGTAACACCTAAGAGTCTCCGTATCCGTAAGAGAATCCTTGATCCAAGAGAAAGAAAACGTGCTGCTTTCCGTAAACAGTAATTTCTCTGAGCAAAATCAAAACAGTATTTTAGAGCGTACAAAACCCCATGAGCGATCTGCCCATGGGGTTTTCTCTTGTATATTTTATTTATTATTTACATTTTTATTAATGTACTCATTAATCTGTTTATTGATTTTATCACTGACAGAAGGCTTTGATTTCTTCTTCGTCTCTTCTTTTTTCTCATGAAATTCTTCATTGTATTCCTGCAGTATGTCTTCCCGCTGATTTCGTTCCAGTCCACGTGCAGTAAGCTTACGTACAATATCATAAATGACACCAAAGAGCGGAACCGCGATCACCATACCAACAATTCCCCAGAGACCTCCGAATAAAAGGATGGAAAACAATACCCAGAAACTGGATACACCCGTTGTATTTCCGAGAATCTTCGGTCCGATGATATTCCCATCAATCTGCTGCAGAATCACAATAAATATCAAGAAATACAGAGCATCCCACGGATGAGTTCCCAGAAGCAGTAATAATGCACATGGGATTGCACCGATAAACGGCCCGAAAAACGGAATGATGTTCGTCACTCCGATCACAACACTGATAAATGCAGCGGATTCAAATCCCAGCAAAGTTGTTCCCGCAAAGCAGATCAGACCGATGATTGCAGAGTCAATGATCTTTCCGACAAAAAATCCATTAAACATCTTATCTGTATAACGAACCTCTTCTTCGATGATCTTTGCCCATTTATTCGGGAAAACACCATAAAGCAGAAGCTTCGCCTGTGCGCCAAAAAGCTTGCGGCTTGCAAGAAGATATACTGCGATCAGAAATCCAAGGAACATATTCTTGAATACGCTCAAAACCTCGATCAGCTGTACAGTAATATTGTTAATAATTCCCTGAATTGTCTGCATCATACTGGAATTGGCACTCAGAATATCATTCAGTCCACTTTCAATCTGAGATGAAAAATGATTAAAATAATACTGCAACTCCGGCTGGTCGTTCAGCAGTTGATCGATCATACGGTTTGCATATGAAAGTCGCGCCGGAAGAATACGTATAAGTCTTACTGTACTGTCCCATACCTGCGGAAGAATCAGAATGATCAACAATACCACAACAGTCACAGCAAAAACAACTGCAATTGCAATAGACAGAAATTTCATCCCTTTTTTCTGCTTCTCCGTTGCATTCGGAAACCATTTCAGAAAACGTTCATCCATCCGGTTACACAGCGGTGCAAGGATATAAGCGATCAGTGCACCGTACAGGAACGGTTTCAGAATGTTAAAAACCTCTCGCACACCGGCAGCAATATTTGCGCTTTGATTCAGGATATATGCTGTTGCAAATCCAAATGCCAGAACGGCAGCGCCTGTGATACCAAGTTTCACGTATTTTGTATTTTCATTATGTTTCAATAATCATGCCTCCTGAAGCTGTTGCTTTTTCTTATATATAACTCCAAAAAGTCAGTATATAAGTACTCTGTTTATATTAACATTGTCATTGGTGTTTATTGTAACACCCATATCCTGCCACTTGCAATACATAGATTCTTAATTTTGTTACAATATATCTCCTGTTATTAAAGCAACAGCCCCGGCATCACATTCCTGTAACGCCGGGGCTGTCGCTGCTTATAATATTTTTATGGAAAAAAGGAAGGCTTATCCTGCTTATTTACCGTAGTATGCTTTCAGATAGATTTCTTTCAACTCTGCAATCAGTGGATATCTCGGGTTTGCGCCGGTGCACTGGTCGTTGAAAGCCTGTTCGCTCATCTCATCCAGAGTCTCCAGGAAGTACTTTTCATCTACGTTGTAATCTTTGATCGTAGGTTTGATCTCGATGATCTTTTTGAGTTCTTCCAGTTTCTCCAGAAGTTTTTCAAATACTTCATTATCGTCTTTTCCTGTCAGCCCCACGAAACGTCCGATTTCAGCATAACGAGCCAGTGTCTTCGGATACTGATACTGTGGGAACGTACCCATCTTGGTCGGAACTTCTTCTGCATTGTAACGCATAACATCTGTAAGTACCAGAGCATTTGCGATTCCGTGAGGAATGTGATGGAAAGCACCCAGTTTGTGAGCCAGAGAGTGATTTACTCCGAGGAATGCATTTGCAAATGCCATACCTGCCATGCAGGACGCGTTTGCCATGTGGTCTCTTGCCTCTACATCATTACCGTCTCTGTATGCTCTCGGCAGATAATCAAATACCAGTTTGATGGCACGAAGTGCAAGTCCGTCTGTGTAGTCAGATGCCATCATGGAAACATATGCCTCGATCGCATGTGTCATAACATCGATACCGGAAGCGCTTGTCAGTCCTTTCGGTGCGCTCATCATATTATCTGTATCAACGATTGCCATATCAGGCATCAGCTCATAGTCAGCCAGTGGCCATTTGATTCCTGTTTCTTTGTCTGTGATGATAGCAAAAGGTGTTACCTCGGAACCTGTACCGGAAGATGTCGGTACGGCAATGAAGTATGCTTTTTTACCCATTTTCGGGAATGTGTAAATTCTCTTACGGATATCCATGAAATCCATTGCCATGTCATCGAAATCTGCATCCGGATTTTCATAAAGAACCCACATGATCTTACCGGCATCCATTGCAGATCCACCACCCATAGCGATGATGCAGTCCGGCTCGAATGCACGCATTGCTGCAGCACCGGCTCTTGCAGAAGCAAGGGACGGATCTGGTTCTACATCAGAGAAGCATGTATGCACGATTCCCATCTCATCAAGCTTGTCTTCTATTTTCTTTGTATAACCGTTCTTGTAAAGGAAGGAGTCTGTAACGATGAAGCAACGTTTCTTGCCCATTACATTTTTCAGCTCATCCAGAGCAACCGGCAGGCAGCCTTTTTTGAAGTAAACTTTTTCCGGGGTTCTCATCCAGAGCATGTTCTCTCTCCTCTCAGCAACAGTTTTGATATTGATTAGGTGTTTTACACCAACATTTTCGGATACGGAGTTTCCTCCCCAGGAACCACAGCCAAGTGTCAGGGACGGAACAAGTTTGAAGTTGTAAAGGTCTCCGATGCCACCCTGAGAAGAAGGAGTATTGATCAGGATACGACAGGTCTTCATGGCTGCTGCATGTTTTGCCATTTTTTCTTTCTCATTTACATTGATGTAAAGGGAAGATGTATGTCCATATCCGCCGTCAGCTACAAGCTGTTCTGCTTTTGCAATTGCTTCATCAAATGTTTTTGCTTTGTACATGGCAAGTACCGGAGACAGTTTCTCATGCGCAAATTCTTCACTGATGTCTACAGATTCTACTTCACCGATCAGGATCTTGGTTTCTGCAGGAACTTTTATACCTGCCATCTCAGCGATCGTAGCTGCTTTCTGTCCAACAATCTTTGCATTCAGTGCGCCGTTGATCAGAATTGTTTTTCTTACTTTTTCGATTTCGTCTTTCTTAAGGAAATAGCATCCTCTGTACTGGAACTCTTCTTTTACTGCTTTATATACACCTTCCAGAACTGTTACAGACTGTTCGGATGCACAGATCATACCATTGTCAAATGTTTTGGAGTGGATAATGGAGTTTACTGCAAGACGGATATCGGCAGTATCATCAATGATAACCGGTGTGTTTCCGGCTCCAACACCAAGTGCCGGTTTTCCGGAGGAATATGCTGCCTTAACCATTCCAGGACCACCTGTTGCAAGGATGATGTCTGCTTCTTTCATTACCATGTTGGTAAGTTCCAGACTCGGTACGTCGATCCATCCGATGATGCCTTCCGGTGCGCCTGCTTTCACTGCTGCTTCAAGCACAACTTTTGCAGCTTCGATGGTGCTTCCTTTTGCACGCGGATGTGGGCTGATGATGATTGCATTTCTTGTCTTCAGCGCGATCAGAGTTTTGAAGATTGCGGTGGAAGTCGGGTTTGTAGTCGGGATAACTGCTGCGATCAGTCCGATCGGTTCTGCAATTTTCTTGATTCCGTAAACCGAATCTTCTTCGATCACACCACAGGTCTTTGTGTTTTTGTATGCATTGTAGATGTATTCAGATGCATAGTGATTTTTGATGACTTTATCTTCAACAATACCCATTCCTGTTTCTTCTACAGCTGCTTTTGCAAGCGGGATACGCGCTTTGTCAGCAGCAGTTGCAGCGGCTTTGAAGATCTTGTCTACCTGCTCCTGTGTGTAAGTGGCGAAAAGTTTCTGTGCTTCTTTCATCGCAGCAATCTTTGCTTCCAGTGCTTCCGGAGTGTCAATGATTGCCGGGATGTGGGTTTCTTTCTTTGCCATTTCTGAATCCTCCTGTTTTTCCTCTTATGATATGATCCTTATAATTTAGTCCGATAAACAATTCTGTTAATTGATTAACGTTAATTATTTATCAATGATTGATATGCGCTTATTATACGGGTTTGTTAATCATTTGTCAATCTGCAATTTGTTAAAATTTTAACCAAATTCTTTCATGTATCTTCTCTGTTTTTCTATAGATTCTACAAATCGGATTGTGAATCCGGGATATAAAGCATCAATTTCAGTATATATTTCATATCCGATTCCCATAGTCATTTTTGTCATATTTTTCCATCTGCTTTCATACATTAATTGATGGGAAACGAAAATAAGGAATCTGTGATTTTCCATCACTTTTCTTATTTTACGTTGATTTAACGCAAAACACTTACAGATTTATTACAGAAGGAGTATTTTCATGGGAACCTGCAATGCATTACGAACGACTGAAACTTACACAACTGAAAATTTTACTTTGATACAGTTAGAGGAAGAAAGACAGAAATTGAAGAAAAAAGAACTTTTAAAAAACATGCTGACTGACGGGGAATTCAGCATCAAAGGACAATGTGCCATCAACCTTATGATGACCAAACTGGAAATTATCAATACTTTTTTACTGATGAAATATAACCGAAGCTTTATCCAGATGACGACGGGAAGGCTCAAAAGCTATGACAGCGTCTGCAAAAAAATGCAGAAAAAAGAATTGGATCTGAACTTCGCTCAGGCGTTGGAAAAAATCAATGACCTGATCGGCGTGCGCGCCGTTTGTTCTTATGTAGATGATATTTATAAAGTCGCGGAACTGATCAAGAAACAACAGGATATCCGTATCATCAAGACAAAGGATTATATCAAAGAGCCAAAGAAATCCGGCTATCAGAGTCTGCATTTGATTCTTGAGGTCGCTATGCCATTCCAGAATGAAAGCCAGTGGATCAAAGTCGAACTGCAGCTTCGCACAGCCGCCATGGATTACTGGGCAAATCTCGATCATCAGCTTCGCTATAAAAGAGGTCAGAAACAGACCGCTATCATCAACGAGGAATTACAGAGATGTGCTTCTGTAATCTCCGAACTGGACCAGAAAATGCTGGATATCCGCAAAAAAATCGATAGAATCTGATCAGCAGACGCACCACCGGCAATTTCTCTTGCATACTTTGGTATACAAAAAACGCAGGGGCATCGACATCATCGTCAGCTCCTGCGTCTGTTTTATTTCTGCCTGCTATATGGTTCGGACAGTCACTGACATGCGCGCCCATGGCAGACAGCGGATAGATCAGCTCTGTTCCTTCCTGAATCATCAGGCGCTCGATCGCGTCAGTATCATCAGAGCACCAGATCTGTGGGCTGTAATACAGCATTCTCGGGTCAAAGCGTGCACCACCGCAGGAGCAGTTCTCCAGAAGAAGATCCGGGAAGTCTGTCACCAGCCGTTCCTGCAATTCATAAACACGTACTTCTCTGCGGGACAGGTCAAGTATATACTGATTTCGGCTCTGGCAGACTCTACGCTCTGTTTGCCGTAATGGAGCGCGCACTGCTGAATATGGCGCTCTCTCGCCTATCAGCCATGAGTTTCCTCCCTTAATTTAGTTCAGGCCAAATTCTGCTGCAAGCTTCTTAAATTCCGGCAGGGAATTCTGAATTGTATCATAGGATACACAATATGCCAGTCTCACATATCCCGGGCATGCAAAAGAGCTTCCCGGTACCATCAGAATGTTGTATTTCTTTCCGGCTTCACAGAACTGCTTTTCGTCTGCGACCGGAGATTTTACGAACAAATAAAAAGCTCCCTGCGGTTTGATACACTCGAAACCACATTCTTTCAGTCCATTGTAAAGTGCCAGACGGTTGCGGTCATAAGCAGCAACATCCACCTCTGCGTTCACACATTTCTGGATGACTTTCTGCATCAGAGACGGTGCATTGACACTTCCGAGTACACGGTTGGCGATCGCTGCTGCCGTGATCACGGTCGCACTGTCCTCAAGCTCATCCGGGATAACCAGATAACCGATACGCTCGCCCGGAAGGGACAGAGATTTGCTGTAGGAATATCCTACAACTGTATTCTTATAATATTTTGTCAGATACGGAACTTCCACACCATCGTATGCCAGCTCTCTGTATGGCTCATCAGAGATCAGATAGATGACGGAACCAAATTCCTGCTGTTTCTTCTCAAGGATTGCAGCAAGCTCTTTAATCGTCTCTTCGGAATAAACAACACCCGTCGGGTTATGTGGCGTGTTTACGATCACAGCCCGGGTGTTGACATTGATCTTTTCTTCCAGTTCTTTCAGATTCGGCTGGAAAGTCTCAGTATTCGGAGAGATTTCCACAAGCTTGCCGTCATAGTTACGTACATATGCACCATATTCCAGGAAATACGGTGCAAAAACGATCACTTCCTCACCCGGATTCAGGATCGTCTTGAGGATGACATTCAGACCGCTGGCAGCGCCAACGGTCATGATCAGATTATGTGCAGAAAAAGCGGTTCCGAAGCGGCGGTTCAGAGACTGCGCAATAGTCTCTCTGACATCCTCAAAACCAGCATTGTTCATATATCCGTGAAGGACTGTCGGTTCTTCGTTATTTACGAGATCAATGATTGCCTCACGTACACAGTCCGGTGCCGGAACACTCGGATTTCCAAGACTGAAATCATATACTTTGTCTGCGCCGTATTTTGCACGGAGACGATTTCCTTCCTCGAACATCATGCGGATCGCTGAGTTGTTCTGGACAAAAGGTTTCATTTTTTCTGCTATCATAATTATGCCTCCTCGTAATTCTTTTATATTTATAATACCTACGGATTGTTCCGTGCTACGCACTCTCACAATCCTACCCTCTATTCGCATATCGCGGGATTTCATCCCACTTTTATGCTCATATCGGGGCGGGTCCCAAGTTCTTACATCCACTTATGAGCAAGCTCATGTGGATTTAGAACTTTTGACCCTGGTATCTTATTTCTTTTTGCTGTGCCCGAAGGAAATCCATCCGACAAGAACAAGCATTGCAACACCGATGATCATCCACGGAACCAGATAATTCATTCCTTTCGGCTGGAACATATCATAGTACCCTTTCAGGTAAATAACCGCAACAACTGCCGGAATCACCCAGAGCATGTAGTTTCTGATAAATTTCGGAAATTTCAGTCCTGATCCTGTGTTGGCTTCTTTGATAAAATTGTCCCATCCCCATCCATTCTTCGATGCACAGAAAATGACGAAAACTACAGAACCAAGCGGCAGGATATTATTGGAAATGATAAAGTCCTCAAGATCCATGATGTTGGTTCCTTCACCGAGAATCTGGATACCGGACCATGGTCCGAATCCGAGGATTGCCGGCATGGAAAGAATGATGATCAGTACAATATTAAACACAACCGCCTTGTTACGCTTCCATCCCCACAGATCCATTGCAAAGGACAGGATATTCTCAAATACAGCAATGACCGTAGAAAGTGCCGCAAAAGACATAAACAGGAAGAACAAAGCTCCCCAGAGTCTTCCGCCTGCCATCTGGTTAAACACGTTTGGCAGTGTGATAAATACAAGTCCCGGACCTGCCCCCGGCTCTACACCAAATGCAAAACATGCCGGAATGATGATCAATCCAGCCATCAACGCTACAAATGTATCAAGGATCAGAATATTGACACTTTCGCCTGCAAGCGTACATTCCTTACCCATGTAGCTTCCGAAGATTTCCATCGCACCGATACCAATGCTTAATGTGAAGAATGCCTGAGAAAGTGCACCGAAGATCACATTTCCGAGACCTGCCTCACGAATGTTGTCAAGGTTTGGCACCAGATAAAATTTCACACCTTCCATTGCACCGTCAAGTGTCACAGAATGAACTGCCAGCACAACGATCAGTGCAAAAAGACAGATCATCATCACCTTCGTGATGCGCTCGATTCCGTTCTTAAGTCCAAGTGAACATACTCCAAATGCAAGAAGAACTGCTGCGATCATCCAGCCGGTCATAGTACCTGTCGATGTCATCAGATTGGAAAAGAACCCACTGACCTCATCAGAAGATGCTCCACTCAGCTTACCGGTTGCCATAACATAACAGTAATACATCATCCAGCCGGCGACCATAGTATAAAACATCATCAGCATATAGTTACCGATCATTCCCATATAACTGTATTTATGGAAATTGGCACCCTCCGGCTCCAGTTTGTGAAATGCTCTCGCTGTACTTAATCTGCTGCTTCGTCCTACAGCAAACTCGCTTACAAGGATCGGCAGACCCAGCAGCACCAGAAATACCAGATAGATCAGGATAAAAGCTGCCCCGCCATATTTTCCTGTCATATATGGAAATTTCCATACGTTTCCAAGCCCTACGGCACATCCTGCGGAAACCAGAATAAAACCAAGTCTTGATCCAAATGTTTCTCTTTCTTTCAAAAAATTTCCTCCTCTGTTTTGCCATAACATACTTTGATCGAAGTTGCTTTTTATTTCAATTCGTAACTGTTCAGTACCCTCACAGTTACGAGTCAAAATGCATTCCAAATCACCTTCGGTGATGGCATTTTGCCTTATATGTCTCGGGATTTTGGCAAAAAACATGCCAAAACGCCTCGCGGGATACTACCTTCTGAATAGTTACTTCAATTCAATCTTTTTCATTATAACACAGGGACAGTCCAATGTGAACTGTCCCTGTCGGATATCAGGATTAACTTTTCTCTTACATATCATATCACGTCATCCTGCGTATATTCTCTTTTATTTGCTGTACAGATAATTGCCGTTTGACGCATCATCAATATTAGACGCGTCAATCCATTTCGGCTCAAGCAGGACATTTTTTTCTACAGAAGCCGCCTGTGCCGAATCTGTAGACATAGCCTGTGCTGCAGCTATGATCGTCTGATATCCGATATCATATGGATCCTGTGATACGGTCCCAAGCTCCTGTCCGTCCGTGATTGCCTTCTGCTGTACGCTTGTCGCATCTACACCTACCATAACCGGTGTATTTTCTCCTTTATCCAGTCCAAGATACATATCCGCCACATCTTCATTGGTACAGAATACTCCGTCCAGATCCGGGTAACGCCTCAACACATCTGCCATTGCCTCTGACATATCTTTGACCTTATCGGTATATAATTCACTTACAATTGAAATTCCCTCATAATCTGCCAACGCTTCCTTAAATCCCTCGACACGTTTCTGTGAACTTTCGGTCTTTTCCTGCGCGGAAAATACTGCAATCTTGCCGTTTTCTCCGATTGCATCCACAATTTTTTCTGCCGCAAGTTTTCCTGCATATGCATTATCTGTGCCACGGAACGCTGCTACCAGCTCATCATCACTGACATTGGAATCAAAAACTACAACCGGAATGCCATTCTCACTGGCCGCCTCAAGCTGTGCCTGACAGGATTCAATATCTCCGGCTGACATGCACAAAACGGTAGGGTTCTCTGCAATTACCGCATCGAGCGTATTAACCTGAGTTTCAATATCCTGCTCATCCGAAGGCCCCTCGAAAGTCATAGAAATTTCATCATCGGATGAAAACTCATAGGCTTTATTAATATCCTTCACTGCATCTTCCATTCCCTGACGGACAAGTTTCCAGTATTCTCCATCTGTAGCCTTGCTCACAACTGCAATTCTGCTGCCTGCACCAAGTGTGATTGAAGTATCAATAGCAGCGACTCTGTCCTCCTCTGTAGTATCTGACTCTTCTATAATCTCTTTCTGGTCTTTATCACTTTCAGACAGTTCATCTTCGGCCTGCACATCTGAAATAAAATTACCAAAGCCGCCCATCTTACCACTCTCGCCTGCCGCTACGACTGCACCGGCAAGAAAAAGCACCGCAATAGCTGCTTTTTTCATTGTATTTTCCTCTTTTCTACTATAAATTTTACATCAATGCGATTCTTTTCTACATTATACACATTTTCATTTTTCCGTCTATAGATTTCATAGTTTTTTCATTTTTTCGAAGAAAATACGGCAATTTCACCATATTCTGATTCAGATATTTGGGAAACCTGCAAAACATTCTCCTTTCGGAGTTACCTGAAATTCCAGCTTCTTTCCTGTGACCGGATGTCGGAACACAAGATGACAGGAACATAGTCCCAGCGGAAGTCCTGAAGAATCCTCCGGATTATATTTTTGATCTCCGAGAAGCGACATTCCGGCATGTGCCATCTGTACCCTGATCTGATGGTGGCGGCCTGTTCCCAGCTGTATCCTGACCAAAATTCTTTTACCGGTCAAAGTCCGCTCATCTGAAACTTCATTAAGTACTTCATAATCCAGAACTGCTTTTTTTGCTCCGTCAGTTTCTGGTGTAACTACTGCAGATGTATTTGTTTTTCCGTCTTTCTTCAGATAATCTTCCAGATGCCCCTGCACTTTCTCCACCTTCTGAGCTGTCACGGCAAGATACTCCTTCGTAACGCTTCCTGATGTAATCTGACCTGTCAGCCCTGCAGCTGCCTTTTTATTTTTTGCAAAAACAAGCACCCCTTCTACCGGCTGATCCAGACGATGAACGACTCCCAGATACGGCATTTTCCCGGGATTTTTTGCTACCAGATAATTTTTCAGAGTGCTTTCCATATCCGGCATCCCGATTCTAGCACTCTGCACAGCAATACCTGCCGCTTTGTGGCAGACAATGATTTCTTTATCCTCATATAAAATCATATTTTCTATATTATTCCACATAAAAAAACTCTCCCTTAGCGCTTACTGCACTTTCTATGGAGAGTATAACGTAAAATCTATCTTTACACAACAGTAAGACGGTCATCACTTTTTCTTATAATTTACTTCTCATAATCTAAAATGATGACCGTCTTAAGATCGGAAGAGCACACGTCTG
>ERZ507329.43-NODE-43-length-63870-cov-8.86383_pt1 | contig 63870 bp, 63 predicted proteins | sample MGYA00513957_ERZ507329 | MGnify/ENA metagenome assembly ERZ507329
TTCAGCGGACTGGATAAACTGCCGGATGGCTTCCAGATCACAAACAACTACAACAAGGACGTGTTCACGGTAAAGAATGCAGAAGGAAAGGGAACAGCAGAAGATCCGTATAAATGGACGATCAAAAACGTGCCGGAAAAGACGGAGATCACCTTTACCGAGAGCGGATATGAAGTATCTGGATATGAAGTGACAATCAACCAGAAAGCAACAACAGATGCCGAAGCAGGAATTGTAAAGGCAACTGTAGTAGACAAAGAAACTGTAGGTGCAGAATTCACAAACGAGTACCGCCAGAAACTTGGAAATGTACAGGTAACGAAAGCATTCAGCGGACTGGATAAACTGCCGGATGGCTTCCAGATCACAAACAACTACAACAAGGACGTGTTCACGGTAAAGAATGCAGAAGGAAAGGGAACAGCAGAAGATCCGTATAAATGGACGATCAAAAACGTGCCGGAAAAGACGGAGATCACCTTTACCGAGAGCGGATATGAAGTATCTGGATATGAAGTGACAATCAACCAGAAAGCAACAACAGATGCCGAAGCAGGAATTGTAAAGGCAACTGTAGTAGACAAAGAAACTGTAGGTGCAGAGTTCACGAACGAGTACACTCCAAAGGAACGCGACATCGAAATCAGCAAGGTCGACCTTACCAACAACACTGAACTTAAAGGGGCATCCCTTCAGATCACCAAAGACAATGATGAGACATTTGAGCCAATTAAGTGGATCAGTGGAGAGACAAAAGAAGACCAGAATGAAGACGGAAGTGCAAAACCGCACAAAGTGAAACTTACAGCCGGAACATACACTCTGTCTGAGACAGCAGCACCGGACGGATACAACATTGCTGCAAGCATCAAGTTCACGATTGACAAAGAAGGCAACGTAACAAGCGAAACAAAAGATGCAGTTACAGGCAACAAGGTTACAATGAAGGATGAGAAGAAAGACACATCCGCATCCATTTCAGTAACTAAGAATCTGAAGACAGTTGCAGGCGAGAACATTTATGCAGTTGATCAGACATTCTACGTAGCACTTTATGAAGATGAGAACTGCACGAAACTTGCATCTGAGATCAAAGCACTTACATTCAAAAACTCCACTTCCGAAACAGTTACATTTGAAGGCGTGGAGCCGAACAAGACTTATTATGTAGGTGAATGTACAAAAGACGGCGTGCGCTATCTGAGCGGCGTTGTTGCAGGAACAAAATATGTAGCACAGTTTACAGATGGAAACAGTGTTACAGTAGAAACTCCAAACGGAAGTAAAGCAGTTTACTTTGATAACCGCTTTATGAAATTCCCGGATGGATTCTACAAAGAAGGTGTTCTGAGTATTACCAAACTGTTTAAAGACAAAATCGGTAAAGCAAAGAACAGCGACGAGACATTCTATGCAGGTATTTTTGATGATGAAGAATGTACAAAACTTTCAGAGAATGTGGCTCAGAATATTATTCCACTGAATCTGAATGGCAGCTCCAGTGTGACAGCACAGATTAAAGTATCCATTGCACAGGGAACATCCAAGACTTTCTATGTGACAGAGGTTGATAAGGATGGAAAACCGATCAATGAAGAAACTTTCAAATATGATGTATCAGTGGAGAACGGAGAAGTTACATTCGATGAGAATAATACTTCTGCAGAAGTAACCATCACGAATCAGGAACAGGATGAAGACAAAGATAAGGATAAAGATAAGGATAAAGACAAGGACAAAGGTAAAACAACCACAACCTCATCTAACGCAACATCCACAAAAGCAGTAAAAACAGGTGATAACACACCGATTGGAATTTTCGTAATTCTTCTTATTGCTGCAATCGTAGTGATTGGTGGAGGAATTTACCTTAAACGTCGTAAAAAATAACGAATAATCAAAACTCCGCCAGTTCGGGTACATAACTACCTGTTCTGGCGGAGTTTTACATTTCCTATCGAGGAGGCACCGGTGGCGCGTCCACTGATTTATACTTTAGGCTGATATCTCATATTAGATACATTATACACAGTGATGAATGCCTGTGGGTCTTCATGATTGATATAATTCATCAGCTTCAGATATTCTGTTTTGTCTACGATCGTAATGATCTCATTTCGTTTCTGCATATTATAGGCGCCGTATGCTTCATAAACGGTGGCTCCGCTGTGCAGATCGTGAATAATGAAATTTCGCAGTTCTTCTTCTTTTTTTGTAATGATGCAGACACGCCGTTTGATGTTGTGGTCAAAAATAAAGTGATCCAGCACGATTCCATTGAAATACGTACCGAGAATACTGAGAACAACTGTTTTTTTGTCATAAACAAGTGCGGCAGACAGTGCAACGCACATACCTGAGAGGGACATCGCCCTGCCAAGTTCCATATGCAGATATTTGTTCATGATCTTTGCTACGATATCAAGCCCGCCTGATGAAGCATTTCTGTTAAAAAGAATACTCAGACCAATGCTGACAACAAGGACATAGCACAGCACGTCCAGTTCCTGACTGTCGGTCATGGAAGTAAAATTCGGAAAAACTTTTTCAAAAATTCCGAGAAAGACAGGAAGCATGATACTTGTGTAAACGGTCTTTACTCCAAATTCTTTTCCGCAAGTGATAAAGCCAATGATCAGAAGAACAACATTCAGGATCATGGTGATTGCCGACAGCGGAAGTGGGACAAAATTAGAAAGAACAATTCCAAGACCGGAAATACTGCTGACAGAAGCATGGCTCGGTACGAGGAAAAAATAAACGGCAGCAGCAATGATTGCCACAGCGCCGGTCAAAATGAGCACTTCTAAAAGCAATTTTGCAAAATTCAATTCTTTTTTCATCGAAAAAATCTCCAGATTCAGTTTTTATTTGATATATTTCTGCGATTATCTGTCCGAAAATTATACTTCAGGGACGGGCAGATTCACAATGACCGGCTCATGTTCAAGTGCCGGAATGATCTTTTCTGTAAAATCCTTTGTAGTAAATTTCAGACTGGATGTATTGATGCATGGGTGGCAGCCGAAATACGGATCCTTCAGAACATCTTCATCGATCAGAAGCTGAACTTTCTTTTCGTGGTCGTTCATCAGGCCAAGGACGCTGACAGACCCCGGGGTGATATCGAGATATTTTTCCATATATTCCGGTTTGGCGAAAGATAAACGTGCAGAACCGATCTGAGCGGAAAGATCCTTTGTCTTAAAGGGTTTGTCGCCCGGCATTAGGAGCAGATAAAAGTTTGTTTCCTGACGGTTGCACAGAAAAAGGTTCTTGCAGATAGCGGTATCATCACCGAGTGTGCGGTCAATTTCCTCACAGGCTTCCATGGTCATGGCTGCCTCGTGGTCAACACGCTGGTAAGTAACGCTGAGTTTATCTAAAAAGTCATAGACACGGATCTCCTTGTCCAGACGGTCATTTACATTTTCCGGTCTTCCATTCTGTAATTCCATTTCGTGGTTCTCCTTTTCATTTTTACGTCTTTCATTGTAACGGTATTTAAGTGATGTGTAAACCCGTTATATGATTGTCAAAGTACTAAATAGTGAAAAAGGCCGAGATTTAAATGTGGTTTTTTGAATATTTTTTCAAAAAAGGTCTTTACAAACCACAAAAAACCATATATAATGCAAATGAAAACAAAGAGAAACAACATAAAATGAAAAAATAAACAACACAAAACCACAACACAACAAAACTGCCCATTTATGGACGAAATCGGAGGGATTTTATTATGAGGATCTTAGAGTCAAAATTTGTACAGGGTTTTATCAAGATGGCGAACGACGGTTATCTGCAGGGATGGCATGAGAGAAACGGTGGTAACTTAAGCTACCGTCTGAAGGCAGAGGAAGTCGAAATGATCCGTCCGCGTCTGAATGCACCGGGAGAATGGACACCGATCGGAACCGAAGTACCGGGACTGGCAGGCGAATTTTTCCTTGTGACAGGAAGCGGTAAGTATTTCAGAAATATCATTGTTGACCCGGAAGTATGTCTTGCCATTATTGAACTGGATGAAACCGGATGCAATTACCGTATTCGTTGGGGACTGGTCGAGGGCGGAAGACCGACAAGTGAGCTGCCGACACATCTGATGAATCATGAAGTAAAGAAAAAACTTACCAATGGAAAGCATCGTGTTATTTATCATGCACATACCACAAATACGATTGCACTGACATTTGTACTCCCGCTGGATGACAAAGTGTTTACCAGAGAACTCTGGGAATCCGCAACCGAGTGTCCGGTCGTATTTCCGGATGGTGTCGGCGTTGTCGGCTGGATGGTTCCGGGCGGAAGAGAAATTGCCGTAAAGACAGCAGAACTTATGAAAAAATATGATGTTGTAATCTGGGCGCATCATGGAATGTTCTGTTCCGGAGAGGATTTTGACCTGACATTCGGACTGCTCCACACTGTTGAGAAATCAGCCGAGATCCTTGTAAAGATTCTCTCCATGACACCACATAAACTGCAGACGATCCAGCCGGATAATTTCCGTGCACTGGCAAAAGATTTCAAGGTAAGCCTGCCGGAAGAATTCCTGTATGAAAAAGAATAACAAACTAAAAGGAGAAGTCTTTTCGGACTTCTCCTTTTGGGTACAGGTCAGTTTTGTCGTTTCACAATGTCGTCTATTTATTTTCTTTATAAAATCTTAATACTGATTCCGATAATTTTATACAATCTTTGAGGAGTTATATGTATAATAAGACTGGAATAAAAAGATTAAAATCTGCATGTGCAAAATATTAAAAAAGGAGCCATACATTTATGCCGGAGAATTTTCACAGAAAAAAACATCTGACGTCATTTCAGATGATCATATTAGGGTTTGCAGGAGTGATTCTTTTGGGAACGCTTCTTCTGATGCTTCCGGTCTCGTCTGCAGATGGAATCGTAACTCCATTTGACGAAGCACTTTTTACTTCAACTTCTGCAGTTTGTGTGACGGGACTTGTTGTACAGGACACAGGCAGCTACTGGTCCGGATTTGGTCAGACAGTTATTCTTATACTTATACAGACAGGTGGGCTGGGAGTAGTGACAGTTGCTGTCGCTGCATTTATGCTTTCCGGAAGAAAAATATCTCTTATGCAGCGCAGCACTATGCAGAGCGCAATATCGGCACCGCAGGTAGGCGGAATTGTCCGGTTGACAAAATTCATACTGAGAGGAACTTTTTTGGTTGAGGCGATTGGAGCAATTTTACTTCTCCCGGTATTTTGCCATGATTTTGGGCGGAGGGGAATCTGGATGTCCGTATTTCATTCAGTATCTGCATTTTGCAATGCCGGGTTTGACATACTGGGAACAGAAGGGCACAGGTTTGTATCTCTTTCAGGATATGGCGATAATATATGGCTGAATATGGTGATCATGCTTTTGATTATAATCGGAGGTATCGGATTTCTTACCTGGGAAGACTTTTATGAAAATAAATTAAATTTCAGACGTTATCGTATGCAGAGTAAGGTGATTCTGATAACAACTGTTCTTCTTATTATATTGCCGGCAATTTTATTTTTTGCCAATGATTTTGGAGAGTTTCTGTTTAAAAAACGTCTGCTGTATTCAATATTTCAGTCAGTTACAACGAGAACAGCCGGGTTTAATACTGCAGATCTCCCGTTGATGACAGAAGCAGGAAAGGCGGTTATGATATTGCTGATGCTGATCGGAGGATCACCAAGTTCCACAGCGGGAGGTATGAAGACAACAACTTTTGCAGTACTGATCCTGAATGCATTTGCTACATTCAGAAGCCGTGAAGATGCAGGTGCTTTTGGAAGAAGATTTGATGTTCAGGTGATAAAAAATGCGGCAACAATTGCTATGCTGTACCTGATGCTGTTCTTTGGAGGCGGAATCATAATCAGTGCTTATGAAGGATTACCTGTGCTGACCTGTTTTTATGAGGCAGCTTCAGCTATAGGAACGGTAGGACTGACTCTGGGTGTTACGCCCGATCTACATATAATATCACGACTGATATTGATTGTACTTATGTACCTGGGGCGCGTGGGTGGACTGACACTGATCTATGCAGTATTTTCAGGAAAAAATAATAATAATGCAAGAATGCCAATGGAAAAAATCACAGTGGGTTAAAGGAGCTTTTTTATGAAGAATATTTTAATTATCGGACTTGGAAGATTTGGAAAACACATTGCAATGCAGCTTAATCAGATGGGACATGAGATTATGGCGGTAGATCTGAATGAGGAAAGAGTAGAGAAAGTTCTTCCTTTTGTTACCAATGCTCAGATTGGAGACAGCACAGATGCTGAATTTCTGAAATCTCTGGGAATCGGAAATTATGATATCTGTTTTGTAACGATTGGAGGTAGTTTTCAGAATTCGCTTGAGACGACTTCTTTACTAAAGGAACTGGGAGCCAGACTGGTAATTTCCAGAGCGGAACGGGATGTCCATGAAAAATTCCTTTTGCGAAATGGTGCAGATAAGGTGGTTTATCCTGAAAAACAGGTGGCAAAATGGGCATCCATTCGTTATGCGGATGATCATATCCTTGATTATATGGAAGTCGATGCATCTCATGCAATCTTCGAAGTAGAAATACCGTATGAGTGGATTGGAAAAACCATAGGTGAACTTGACATAAGAAAGAAACATAATATAAATATTCTGGCAGTCAAAAATGAAGGCGGCGAAATCGGTGTGGCAATATCGGCTGATACAGTTCTGAACGATGGGAGTACACTTCTGGTACTGGGTGATTATAAAACAATTCAAAAATGTTTTCATATCTGAAGATAGTGGGTGATGATAATGGAAAAGGGAACTCTGATATTGATTGTATGTGTAATATTTGGACTGGGACTTTTTATGGTGTCAAAACTGGGATGCTTTATTAAGGAAAGCCGAAAAGAACTTTCTGATGAACGTTCAAATCTGCAGTTATTAAAAAAAGTCGAGATGAGTTCAAAAGGAAGACAAAAGAATGCAGACATGCATGTCATTCCGGGTACAGTTATGCCGGAAACCGGTCAGAAGCAGAAGTTTAAGCTCCATATTGAAACACCATCAGTAAAAGATTATATTCTGACAGTTTCAATATTTATTGGCTGTACACTGATTGGACTGATATTTCAGAAACTGTATTTCACAGATGCGAATATAGTTACCATATATATCCTTGGAGTATTGCTCACTTCAATTTTAACAGATGGATATCTTTGCAGTCTGGCCGGTTCGTTTTTAAGTGTCGTTCTTTTTTGCTTTTTTCTTACAGAACCAAGAATGTCATTTCAGACATATGCAGTTGGTTATCCTGTGACATTTCTGATCATGCTTATCTCATCCGTACTGACAGGAACACTTGCGGCAAAACTAAAAGAGCATGCAAGGTTATCGGCACAGCAGGCTTTTTGCACACAGATTTTATTTGATACAAACCGTCTACTCCAACAGGTAAAAGACAGAAGAGATATCCTTTGTGTTACCTGTAAACAACTGGTGCGTCTGTTAAACTGTAATATTGTTGCGTATATTGAAGAAAACGGAGAACTGTCCGGCGGCAGTCTGTTTTTTCATAACGACGAAAGAGGAAGACAGGGAGAACTTCTGACATCAGAAGAACAGTATGTAGCCAGATGGGCATATGAGAATGGGCAGAATGCAGGTGCAACAACGAATCATTTTAGCAGTGCCAGATGTTTATACTTTGTTATTAAAAGTGGAGACAATGTATATGGTGTAATTGGAATCCCATTGCAGAAGAAAAAACTGGATTCTTATGAGAACAGCATTCTGATTTCTGTCATTAATGAATGTGCACTTACAATGGAAAATTCACATAATGCAATAGAAAAAGAAAAAAATGCAGTATTTGCCAAAAATGAACAGCTTCGTGCGGATCTTTTGCGTGCGATTTCACATGATCTTCGAACACCTCTTTGTTCGATATCCGGAAATGCAGATATGCTGTTAAATAATGGGAACTGTCTGGATGAGGCAACAAAACATCAGATTTATTCAGATATTTATGATGATGCAAACTGGCTGATTGATGTTGTGGAAAATCTGCTGTCTATCACGAGGCTGAATGATGGAAGATTAAAGATCAAATTTACAGATCAGCTTCTGGATGAGGTCATTGCAGAATCACTGCGCCACATCAGCCGAAAACATGAGGATTATCAGATTGACGTAGAATGTGAAGAATTTATTCTCGTACATATGGATGTGCGGCTTATAATCCAGGTTCTTGTAAATTTGATTGATAATGCAATAAAATATACACTGCCGGGTTCAAAGATATGCATCAGAGGAATAAAGAAGGATGGTCAAGCACAGATCAGTGTAGCTGATAACGGACCGGGTATTTCAGATGAAGTAAAACCGCATATCTTTGAAATGTTCTACACAGGCAATAATACAATCGCTGACAGTCATCGAAGTCTTGGCCTTGGCCTTTCCCTTTGTCGTTCAATTATTGAAGCACACGGGGGAACTCTGGTGCTGACAGATAATATTCCGAGAGGATGCATGTTTACGTTTACTTTACCATTAAGTGAGGTGATATTAAATGAATAAAAATTCGATTCTGGTTGTTGAAGATGATCGTCCGATACGAAACCTGATCATAACAGCATTAAAGACACATGATTATAAATATCTGGAAGCAGAGAATGGTACTTCTGCTATTCTGGAGGCCTCCTCACATAATCCGGATATTGTTTTGCTTGACCTGGGATTGCCGGATATAGAGGGAGTGGAAGTGATCAAAAAAATCAGAATGTGGTCAAATATGCCGATTATTGTTATAAGTGCAAGAAGCGAAGACACGGATAAGATAGAAGCGCTGGATGCAGGCGCAGATGATTATATAACGAAACCATTTTCAGTCGAGGAACTTCTTGCACGGATACGCGTCACGCAGAGACGACTTGCACTGCTCCAGACGGGCGAGATGCAGGAAGAATCGACTTTTACCAATGGTGAACTGAAAATTGATTATACGGCCGGTTGTACTTATCTGAGAGGTGAAGAATTGCATCTAACCCCTATTGAATATAAACTTTTGTGCCTTTTGTCGCGTAATGTAGGTAAGGTACTGACGCATACATATATCACGCAGCAGATCTGGAGCAGAAGCGCAGAGAGTGATGTAGCTTCTCTTCGTGTGTTTATGGCGACTTTGAGAAAGAAGCTGGAACCAGAAAAGGGTGATGTTTCATATATACAGACTCATGTTGGAATAGGCTATCGGATGTTGCGGATAGAATAAATAATAATTACTTTAATATGTCATCAAGATTCTGATTCATGATACTTAGAACCTCCATAAATTTCTGACGTGCTTCTTCATCAAGACCGGAAAGAAGACGATCAATGCTTTTAATTTTCGAATTTCAACAATGTCGCGTGCAGTCCGGAAATCCGGATTGTTTGCCAGAAACATAAGAATATCAAATTCAATGTTTATATTCATAAAAAATCCTCAGTTCTGTGAAAAATATAATAGTTCAAATTTGAAAACAGTGGTTTGTGCCTGTTGCTTTACAGTGGCAGTATGAGTGCAATCGTGCTGCCGTTTTTATCGCTTTTCAGGACTTTTACTTCTCCACCATGCTGTCTGGCAATTTCATTTACGAGCGCGAGCCCCAGTCCGGCGCCGCCCATAGCGCGGCTTCGTGATTTGTCTACACGGAAAAACGGGGTGAAAATTTTTTCCTGATATTCCGGAGAAATTCCGATCCCGGTGTCAGATACTTCAATGAAGGCACAGTCTGCCGGAGCAGGAGAAACAGCAGCGTTCAGGAGAGATTTTTTCTGCTGGATGTTTACCGTTACTTTTCCACCGGGATGGTTGTATTTAATTGCATTTTCCACAAGATTATACACAGCACGGTAGAGAAGAAGATAACTTCCTGTGATGGTACAGTCCCCATCCTCCTGAATCAGCTTAATTTGTTTTTGTTCAGCAATTGAAGTCAGGTCGCAGAGAACTTCATCTGTAAGTTCTGCCAGCGAGAACGTTTCAGAACGCTTAATTGTCTGTATACCGGTCATATCGAGAAGAATCTCTGCCAGATGAGAAAGCCGTCCGGTCTGTTCCTGAATCATAGAAAAGAGTTCCAGATATTCATCGGTGGATGGCTCCTTTTTTCTGGCAAAAACTTCCAGATTTGTCTGCATGACCGCCAGGGGTGTGCGAAGTTCATGTGCTGCACTGGCAGAAAACTGTTTCTGTGCTGTAAAGGCGTCATTCAGACGGGAAAGCATTTCGTTAAAAGAAAGTGTCAGCTTCGAGATTTCATCGTTACTGTCCGGTACTTCAAGTGGTTCGGAGAGGTTTTGTGCCTGGATTTTTTCAATTTTTGTGCTGAGACTGTGCAATGGTTTTAATGCCCGGCGGCTGACAAAATATGTGCAGGCACTGCTCAGCAGAATGATAAGTATTGTGGCAATGAGGCTTCGAATCTGAAAAAGATGTTTGGTCGTTGTTACCTGTTCTGTGAGATCAGGAAACAAGATGGTTGGATCTACGTTAAAAGTAATTGGCGAAGAACCGGTTTCATTGATTTGTACGATATAATTTTGCAGGTGATCCATACCGGTAACTGCGGACTGACTGATAAAAAAGTACATCAGTATGCAGGTGATCGTTACAAGCAGAGCGGTGACCAGTGTCAGACGCCATTGCAGGGAGAGTTTTTTGGAATAATTTTTCATGATACTTCCTCCATCAGAATATATCCCTGTCCGATTTTGTTTTGAATCGGATCAAATCCCAGTGCAGCACGAAGTTTTTTACGCAGAGAAGAAATGTGGACACGGATTGAATTACTGAAACTGTTGACACTTCCGTCCCAGAGGTGTTCGATCATTTCCTCGGGGCTGATAATACGACCCTGATGAAGCAGGAAATATTCCAGAAGCGCACTTTCTTTTCGGGTAAGGGAAAGAGGCACATCACCTACACTGGCTTTCCGTGTGCGTGTATCAAAAATGATGCGGCCACATTTCAGACAGATGTCTTCCTGAATAAATTTTCTACGGGTGAGGCTGCGGATTCTGGCTTCCAGTTCTTCAAAATGAAAAGGTTTGGTGAGATAATCATTGGCGCCAAGATCCAGTCCTTCTACTTTGTCCTGAATCTGTCCACGGGCGGAAAGGATCAGAACCGGTGTGGTGCTGTCAGATGCACGGAATTGCTGCAGAATGTCAAGACCGTCTGTTCCCGGAAGATTCAGGTCCAGAAGAATCAGATCGTAGCTTTCTGTCATACATAATTCCAGTCCTTCATTTCCATCAAAACAGGTATCTGTTTCATATCCATTCATACGAAGACCCTCTGCAATGGAGCAACAGAGCTGTTCTTCATCTTCTATAATTAATATATGCATGTAAGCTCTCCTTTTTATGTGGTAGTACCTGAGACTTGTTTTGCATCAGGTATTTCGATAATTCTGTCTGATACTATCATATCATGTCTGACATAAAATTCCTGTAAAAAAATCACCTGTTTTAATGAAATCGATATTTTGATTAAAAAATTTCATTTTCGTGTTTTCTTAACACCAATTTTATATATAGTATGGTATAGTTTTGTCTATAGTAATCGCAGTGAGCACAGCTCACGCTGTAAAATGCAAACGAAATCAATTGAAGGGAGATATATATCATGAAATTCAGAATGAAAAAAATAACAGCACTTATGGCAGCTGCAGTATTGGGAGCATCCACCTTTGGAGGAGTATCCGTAATGGCAGCAGAAAGTACAGAAGCAATGGCGGTTCCGGCAGACCAGGCCGGAATGGTAGTTGATGATGATGCAGTTGCTGCAGAGGGGGATGCAATCCCGTCTGATTTTATACAGGGTACTTTCAAACCATCTGAGACAACTGTGCAGGCACAGGATTCTTATGAGTATCCATTCCTTGGACTTAACATGAAACTTCCAGAGGAACTGCTTAAACAGATAAAAGCGCAGACTATTGCGATGATCTCAAATGAAGGATGGAATGACACTGCAGATGCAATTAAATATGCATATATAAGCTGGAGCGAAATGACCGAGGAGCAGAAAGAGGCAGAGGTTGACAAGCTTGGAACAGCGTATGATGACTGGTGCAATAGTCTTGCAAAAATTGGAGTGATTGGAATCTATGACGAAGATTCTGAGAAAGAACTGGATGAGATCACAGGCTGTACAGAACACAAAGAAATCGGAAGCAGCAGTGATGGAAAGTATAAATATTATCTGAGCACTAATAAAGATGCAGATGAATCCCTGAAAAAAGAAGTGGAAGAAATTGATGTGACACTCACAGAGATGACACCATTCCAGCAGCTTTCCGCATTTGATCAGCCACAGGATACCAGCAATGCAGGTGATTCTACAACTGTGGGTAAATTTGAGACAAAAGGTGTTGACGGAAAAGACTATACAGAAAAAGTATTTAGCGATTATGACCTGACTCTGGTCAATATTTTTACTACCTGGTGTTCTCCATGCGTCAATGAGATTCCGGAACTGGAAAAGCTCTATGAAGAGATGAAAGACAAGGGAGTAGGAGTTGTTGGTGTGGTTCTTGATACAGTAGGAGATGACGGAAAACAGGATGATGCTACCGTGAAAAAAGCTGGTGTTCTTCAGGAAAAGACAAAAGCTTCTTATCCTTTCCTGATTCCGGATTCAACAATGATGAATGGACGTCTGAATGGCATCTCTGCTTTCCCGGAAACCTTCTTTGTTGACAAAGATGGAAATATTGTAGGAGAAACATATTCCGGAAGCCATAGCCTGGATGAGTGGAAGAAAATCGTAGAAAAAGAGCTTGCGAATGTTTCAAAATAAAAGAGTATAGTTGTGATAACCAGCAATGCCGGTTTCCGGCAGAAAGATAAAAGATAACTATGATAAAAAAAATAACAGAAACAAAATGGGCAGGAGTTGTTTTGGCAATTCTTGGAATCCTTCTGATGATCTTTGGAATCTACAGAGGCGAGATGTCCGTAGTTTTTACAAAAGCAATTAATATCTGCATGGAGTGTATTGGAATTGGATAATAAAAAAATGAAAATAAACGAATGGCCGCGACATGGAATCCAGGCATTGTGGGCACTGCTGACTAACAGTCATCTGTCTGGTTTTGTGACCGGCAAGATCTATACCGGAAAGCTGAAAAATGTCTGTGTTCCGGGGCTGAACTGTTATTCCTGTCCCGGTGCGACAGGCGCCTGTCCGATTGGTTCTCTTCAGGCGGTAATTGGAAGCTGGAATTTCAAAATGGCATATTATGTGGTCGGATTTCTGATTTTTGTGGGAGCATTGCTGGGCAGGCTGGTCTGCGGATTCCTGTGTCCGTTCGGACTGATTCAGGATCTGCTCAACAAGATTCCGTTTCCGAAAAAAATCAGGACATTTCGCGGAGACAAACTGCTTCGCAAACTGAAATATGTAATTTTTCTTATATTTGTAATTTTATTGCCGATGTTTGTGGTAGATATCATGGGACAGGGCGCACCGTATTTCTGCAAACTGATCTGCCCGGCAGGAACACTGGAAGGTGGTCTTCCGCTTGTATTGTTGAATAAGTCCATGCGCAGTGCAATCGGATGGCTTTACATATGGAAAAATGTGATTCTGGTGATTGTGATCATTTTGGCAATTCTTATTTACCGGCCGTTTTGTAAATATATCTGTCCACTGGGAGCGTTTTATTCTATATTTAACAAAGTATCTGTTTTTCGTTATCGTGTAGACGAGGAGAAATGCATTCACTGTGGAAAATGTGCAAAAGCCTGCCAGATGGAAGTAAACCCTGTGGAAAACCCGAACAGTGCAGAGTGCATCCGTTGTGGAAGATGTAAGAAAGCCTGCCCGACACAGGCGATTCAGTGTGGGGTAAAGAGATAATATTAATGCCGTCAGATAGCCTGGAGCTAACTGGCGGTATTTTTACGTTATAGGACATTACCCCGTAATGTTCCAATAACGTAAAAACGTGACGAAATATTTCATAAGATTTGTATAGGTAAATATTGGCGTGTCTGGTATAATAAATTTACTTATATCAAAAAGGAAAGATGGAGGAGGGTATAGATAATGATTTGTGGAATGACATATTTTCAGATATGTTTGTATTTTTTGTTTTATTCTTTTGGAGGATGGGTTGTTGAAGTTATCTTCCATGCGGTTGCACTTGGAAAGGTGATAAACCGAGGTTTTCTGAATGGTCCGGTCTGCCCGGTGTATGGTTTCGGAGTACTGTCCGTTTTTGCTCTGCTCAATACGATTCAGAGCGGAGGACATGTGATGAGTGAAGGAATGATCTTTGTCTTTGGATTTGTCCTGGCTACTTTGGTAGAGCTGATTGCCGGATGGCTGCTTGACGTATGCTTTCATGCAAGATGGTGGGATTATTCAAATAAGCCGCTGAATTTTCACGGATATATCTGTCTGGAGTTTTCGCTGATCTGGGGACTTGCAATCGTGATGGTCGTAAAAGTTTTCCAGAAGTATGTGGAAAATCAGGCATCACATATACCGGCAACCTGGGAATGGGTTGTGATAGCAATTTTGTATGCGGCATATTTTGCGGATTTTGTAGTGACTGTAGCAACGATCCGCGGACTGAACAAGAAGCTTACCAGACTGGATAAAGTCAGCTCCGATATGAGAATTGTAAGTGACAAACTCAGCAACACACTGGCGACGACCACGATCGACACTGCTCAGAAAGTCGGTGAGGGTAAAGTGCAGGTTACACTTGCAAAAGCAGAGCTCCGTGATGCTACAATAGCGCAGAAAGATAAGTCAATCGAAATGCTTCGAATGAAAAAAACAGAACTTCAGGCACAGTTTGATGAGCTGTCCAGTTCTATCACAAACCACACTGTATTTGGACAGGGACGATTCATCAAAGCATTTCCTGAGATGAAACACAGAGATTACTTTGAGCTGATTCAGGAACTGAAGAAGAAACTGAAATAAAGTTTGCTGTGAAGCACACCGCCAGGGAACGTCTGCACATGGTGTAGATGTTTTTCCTGGCGATATTTGTCTGCGCATGACCTGGGGAGGAGTAAGAGCCGGGCAAGTTCATGAAATTGCCAGTCATAAATGACCCGGATAGAAGGAACCCTCGGGAAAGTCCACGAAATTGCCGGTTGTGAGTGACCCGGATAGAAGTAGTTCCCGAAAAAGTCCACGAAATTGCCGGTTGTGAGTGACTCAGACGTAAGCCAATCCTGAGCAGGTCAACCAATTTCTGTAAATTTGGTTGGTCTATGATAAAGTAAGGTTCTCACAGGTCATTGGGAGAGTTAAAATTCGATGACTTAAAAATGAGTAAGTTCAAATAGAATCAACAGGAGCACAAAAATCAGATGGTCCTAATCCCGGTAATTGTTAAGTTAGGAAACTACTCCGTAATGTTCCTATTACATAAAAACGTTCAGTGAGGATGCAATCAGATGCATGAGGAATATGTCTGCTGAAGCAGACATATTCCTCATGCATCTGGCGCGCAAAGCGTAACAAGTCCCTTAAAGATTGAGAGATTCAGGGAGTTTGAATCGGACTTGTCCGCTTTGTTATTGTGAGATTGTATTTTAATACTTCTTGACAAATCCTCAGATTTTTATATAATTATCAAAGGTAATTAACAATGATAATTATATAGGAGCATATATTATGACAACCAAAAAAATCAAAGAAATGCTTGATGCATGTTATCAGGCGAAGCGGATCCGGGAGATGCTGCCACCACTGCCGCAGGGGGTGATGCCGTCTTATATTCAATATCTGGATGCAATCCAGAAACTGGAAAAAAAAGACATTCATGTAAAAGTGTCTGATATCAGCGATATAATGAATCTCCCAAGGCCGGGAGTCACCAGAACGGTAAAAGAGATGGAGAAAAAAGGTTATCTCAGCAAGATTGCATCCCCAGATGATGGACGTGTCACTTACATATCTATCACAGAAGAAGGATGGAAGCTGTTTCATAAGTATGATGAGCATTATTTCGGCGAGCTGTCCGGGGAACTGAGTGACATTTCAGAAGAAGATGCAGACTGTATGATCCGCACGATCGAAAAATTTTATCAGATCATGTGCAAGAGGAGGAGTCATCATGACAAATGATAAAGCTGATTTTACACAGGGAAATATACTGAAGAAACTGGTCGCCTTTATGATGCCGATTCTCGGGGCGTTGATTCTGCAGGCGGCATATGGCGCAGTTGACTTGCTGGTTGTAGGAAGATTTGGTTCCACATCCGGACTTTCTGCGGTTTCCACCGGAAGCCAGGTATTGAATCTGGTGACATTTGTAGTAATTCAGTTCGCAATGGGTATCACTGTTCTGATCGCCCGATATCTTGGTGAAAAAAGACCGGAAAGGATCGGGGCTGTCATTGGTGGTGGAGCAGTGGTATTTACCATGATGTCTGTTGCACTGTTTATTGCGATGGTTGGATTTGCCCGTCCGATTTCCGTTCTGATGCAGGCACCGGCTGAGGCTGTAGATCTGACTGCAAGTTATGTAAGAATCTGCGGTGCAGGTATTTTCTTTATTGTAGCGTACAATCTGTTGTCTGCAATCTTCCGTGGACTGGGAGACAGTAAATCACCACTTCTTTTTGTACTGGTGGCATGTATTGTAAATATTATCGGCGACCTGGTACTGGTAGCCGGTCTTCACATGGATGCAGCAGGAGCTGCAATCGCAACAGTTACCGCACAGGCGCTCAGCGTAGTATTTGCAGTAATGCTTTTGCTGAAAAAAGATCTTCCGTTTGCGATCACAAAGAAGGATTTTCGCCTGAACCCACAGTGCCGGAAATTCCTGAAGATCGGTCTTCCGCTTGCACTGCAGGAATTTCTGACACAGATTTCTTTCCTGGCACTCTGTGCATTTGTCAACAGACTTGGACTGGAAGCTTCGTCCGGTTACGGAGTTGCATGTAAAATTGTAAACTTTGCAATGCTCGTACCGAGCTCACTGATGCAGTCCATGGCATCTTTCGTTTCCCAGAATATAGGTGCAGGAAAGAAAAAACGTGCGAAACAGTCGATGTTTACAGGAATCGGTGTGGGTCTGGCTGTTGGCTGTGTGGTATTTGTACTGGTTCTGTTTAAAGGTGATGTATTGTGCAGTGCTTTTTCTACAGATGCAGCGGTTATCCAGAATGGATTTGCATATCTGAAAGGTTTTGCACCGGAGACACTTGTGACAGCAATTCTGTTCAGTATGGTTGGTTATTTCAATGGAAATAACAAGACTGTCTGGGTCATGACACAGGGTCTGATCCAGACACTTCTGGTACGTTTGCCGCTGGCATATTTTATGAGTATTCAGCCGAACGCAAGTCTGACAAAGATCGGTCTGGCTGCACCGGTGGCAACGACTGTGGGAATCTTCCTGAACGTAGGATTCTTTATTTATCTGAACCGGGCTGAACAGCGTAAATCAATCCTGTCTTAAGCAGACCGTATCTGGCGCAAAAAGCGTAACAAGTCCCTTAAAGATTGAGGGATTCGGGTCAAAAATGTAAAATTGTAAAATATCCGGTGTAATCGTTTATTTTGCAATAAACAGAACACCAAGTGTACCAGGACCGCAGTGGCTGGAAACAACACCGCCGGCCCTGGTTTCTAATATTTCATGGAAGATCCCGAGACTTTCCAGGTAGGAGCGGACGGCATCAACGGTGGTGCGGTCACAGCCGGAATGTGTGATAAATACGCGCTCAGGTCTTGCAGATTTTAAATCCTCTTCCATGTCTTTTACATAGGACATAATGACAGAATTTATTTTGCCACGATATTTTTTGGACGCGTCCATGGCACCGTTTTCGACGACGATTTTCGGGTGGAGTCGCAGAACTCCGCCTGCCATGGCAGAAACAGCGTTGCATCGGCCACCGCGGTACAGATAAGTAAGTGTATCGACGACAAAGCTTGCGCGGACATTGGGTTTTAAAGATTCTATTGTAGCTGCGATTTCGGTTGCGGACTGTCCTTTTTCGGCCATAATTGCTGCCTCTATGACGAGAAGCCCGATTCCGGTAGAGAGGTTTGCCGAATCAACGACCGTAACAAGATTAGATGCTTCTAATTCTTCAGCCGCAAGGCGCATGACATTTCCGGAAGTGGACATGCTGCCGGAAATGGAAAAACAGACGATTTCACGTTTTTCTTCTATATATGGGCGAAAAAGATCAATGGCTTCAGCCAGAGACGGGGCTGATGTTTTGGGCGTTGTTTTGTGTGCATCAGACCAGTCATAGATCAGCTGCGGCGTAATGTTTCTGCCATCTTCATATTCGTCCTCGCCGAGAAGAATGTGGAGCGGCAGGATGTCGATATCATATTTTGCAATCAGCTCAGGAGAGAGGTCGCAGGTGCTGTCTGAAATAATCTTTACCATATGAGATATGTCCTTTCTGTATTTATTCTGTTGACAAGGTATAACAGTCTTTGCGTATTCACGCATATCTCTTTTGTATATCTGTATATCATATCACAAATTCACATGGAAATCCAAATTTGTGTGCCATAAAAGAATTCTATTGACTCAGACATTTAGGGTTTTGCTGAGCTGTATTCTCTTTCGGTTATAGACTAAATGAAGATACATGGCATCCTGGGCACGAAGGGGATCATGAGATGCGATAGCATCAGCAATTTCGCGGTGTGTTTCTATGGTTTCTTCGTGCAGAGTACCGCCGGTTGTTTCTACAAACAGAGGAATAGAGCTGTTGATCACGGGAATCAGTCTGGGGACGACAACATTTTTACTGCTTAATGCTATGGCTGGATGCAGTTCCGCTTGCAAAGGCACTTGTTGAAGGTGGACTTCCATGTGCAGAAGTTACATTTCGTACTGAGGCAGCGGAAGAATCTATCCGAAAATAATCGGAGTTCATACACATATTCATATTCAGAAAAACGCTCCGCGAGGGTGCGGCCAGAGCAGGGAATTGAGCGATAGTTTTTGTATTTTAGAAAGTTTTCAGTTGTTCCATCAAAATCAACATGTTACAATAAAAATGTAAATATCTGTAACTATTCAGCAGGCAGTATCCTGCGAGGGAACTGAACAGTTACAAATATCTTTTGATCTGTGATTTGTTTCCCGCAAGGAGGCAGAATGGAAAAAGTATCACAGGACAAAAGAGAAAACAATATAAACTACCAGCCGGAAATGCATGTCAGAGATGTGAACAGTCGTGAGATTTTTAAAAACGATCTGTTGACAAGCCAGTTTTTAAGAAACTATACAAATATTCCATTATTATCCAATGTAATGCCGGAGGATATCGAGGATGTTTCCCAGAAGTATCAGGCATTTCTCGGGGTGGAGTATGAGGCTGACACGATTAAGAAGGTATATATTCGCAGTACAGATGGCACAATAGAAAAAGAAGTTTATGTATTGTCATTGATTGAGCATAAGAGTGAGATTGACTACGATGTGGCAATGCAATTGTTTCGGTATATGAGTGTGATCTGGCAGGATTATAAGGCAACTCAGAATAAGAAACATAAGGGTGTTAGTGCGAGTGCAGATTTTCGGTATCCACTGATCATTCCTATCGTATATTATGAAGGGAAGAAAGAGTGGACAGCGGGACTGCATTTGAAAGACAGAATTGATTTTTCTGAGGAAATGATCGAGTATATACCAGATTTTACATACCAGGTAGTGAGTTTGAATAAATATACGAATGAGGAGCTCAGCAAGAAACATGATGAAATGTCATTGGTAATGCTGATTAATAAAATACAGTCTTCGGAGGATACTAAGGAATTTCAAAAAGTCTCCGAAACAATGGTGGATTCTATTTATGTGAATGCACCAGACGAAATAAAGGAAATTTATAAAAAGATATTGTGGTCTTTACTAATGAAAATGAAAGTACCAAGTGAGAATGCCCGGGAGCTAATGGGTGGAATAGGAGGTCGTGGTATGGGATATTTGTTTGAGAATATGGAAGAAATAGACATAGGGGCTCAAAAAAGAAATACTGCGAGAGAGAAACAGCGTGCAGAGGCTGAAAGACAACGCGCGGATGAAGAGAAGCAACGCGCGGATGAAGAGAAGCAGCGTGCGGATGAGGAAAAACAGCGAGCAGATGAGGAAAAGCAGCGAGCAGATGAGGAAAAACAGTTAAAGATTGAGGCAGAAGAGCGAGCAAATGCGCTTGAAGAGGAAGTTCAGCGTCTCAGGAAGCTGTTAAAGAGTCAGGAACAGAAGTAATATAGAAATACCGTATCATTTAATAAAGCTCAAAATGGAAACAAACCAAATCAAAAGATGTAAGTAAGAAAATGTCGTTTTACTGTCTAAGGATGGTGAGACGACATTTTTACGTTATAGGGATTTTTGTAACTGTTCACAGGTAATATCCCGCGAGGTGTTTTGCCATGAATATGGCAAAATCCCGAGACATACGGGGCAAAATCCCATCACCGAAGGTGATTTGGAATGGATTTTGACCAAGTTGCTGTGAACGGAGTGAACAGTAACGGATTTGTGATTCCACATGTTGAGGATGAAGCGGAACTTGACAGTTTTTTTTCAACATGATATGATTAGGTGAATTTTGAGAGACGAAGATGCAGAGTAACAGACAGAGTCTTTTCAAAGCAATTGTTTAGGACCACCCGTCAGGGTTAAGGCCATGCGGACAGCCGGGTCCACTGCCGATTATGGTAACTTTGGTTACCTTATTGATTGAGTTAAAAGCTCAAATTTTATAAGTAGGTTCCTTTGATAACCGAGATGCGTCAGAAGCGCAGACTTGTGAAACGATCAATAAGAGTAGTAAAAGTATGATTGCTATATAGACTCTGATACGCATGCGAATACAGATCAAACGCAGGTTTGTGGCTTAGTGCCCTGATCTGCGTTTTTTTATGTAAAAGGAAACTGGAATTGGAGGAATGATGAAAGGAAGCCGTTTTAAATTAAACCAGAATCATGCACCGATACATGAAGCTCTGGAGACTTTCCGTCGTATGAGGGTTGTACCATTTGATGTACCTGGTCATAAGCGCGGAAGAGGCAATCCGGAGCTGACAGAATTTCTGGGACAAAAATGTGTAGGTGTTGATGTTAACAGTATGAAGCCACTGGATAATCTCTGCCATCCGGTATCTGTAATACGGGAGGCAGAAGAACTGGCAGCAGATGCCTTTGGAGCAGCACATGCATTTCTGATGGTAGGAGGCACGACAAGTTCTGTTCAGACGATGGTCCTGACTGCCTGCAAACGTGGAGATGAGATCATACTGCCACGTAACGTTCACAGGAGTGTTTTGAATGCACTTGTTTTGTGTGGTGCGATTCCTGTTTATGTAAACCCGGAAGTAGATCAGCGGCTTGGAATCTCCCTTGGAATGAAAAGGGAACAGGTGGAGAAAGCGATAAAAGAACATCCAAAGGCAGTTGCAGTACTGGTAAACAATCCGACTTATTACGGAATATGCAGTGACCTGCGTGCGATCGTTAAGATGGCTCATGATGCAGGAATGCTTTGTCTGGCAGATGAGGCACATGGAACGCATTTTTATTTTGGCGGAGGCCTTCCTGTCTCTGCTATGGCAGCAGGTGCAGATATGGCAGCTGTGTCCATGCATAAGAGTGGAGGAAGTCTTACACAGTCAAGCCTTCTTCTTACGGGTCCGGATGTACATGCCGGCTATGTGCGCCAGATCATCAATTTGACACAGACGACCTCAGGAAGCTATCTTCTGATGTCAAGCCTTGATATCTCAAGAAGAAACCTTGCACAGCGCGGCCGTCAGATCTTTCACCAGGTAGCTGATATGGCAGAATATGCCAGAGAGGAAATCAATGCGATCGGCGGTTATTATGCGTTTGGCAAAGAACTGGTAAACGGAAACTCCGTTTTTGATTTTGATATAACTAAATTAAGCGTACATACGCTGGATATCGGACTTGCAGGAATCGAAGTGTATGATATTCTGCGTGACGAATATGATATTCAGATAGAGTTTGGAGATATCGGTAATATTCTTGCCTACCTTTCCATAGGAGACCGTGCACAGGAAGTAGAGCGGCTTGTGAGTGCGCTCGCAGAGATCCGCAGACGTTTTCAGACAGATGGTTCAGGACTTCTGAGCCAGGAATATATTGATCCTCAGGTAGTGACCAGCCCGCAGGATGCTTTTTATGCGGATAAATGCAGTCTGCCGCTTCGTGAAACCGAGGGTAAGGTCTGCAGTGAATTTGTGATGTGCTATCCGCCTGGAATTCCGATTCTTGCACCGGGGGAACGTATCACAGCAGAGATCCTGGATTATATTGAATATGCCAAGGCAAAGGGCTGTAACATGACGGGACCTGAAGATCCTGATATTTTGAGACTGAATGTTCTGACAGGGAGGGAATGACAATGGAAATGTGGTTTTCAGAATTTCATACACCAGATGTGAAACACAGTATCCGGGTAAACCGCCATCTTTATTCCAGACAGAGTGAGTATCAGAGAATTGATATTTTTGAGACACCGGAATTTGGCCGTGTGCTGACTCTGGACGGAAATGTAATGCTGACAGAGCGTGATGAATTTATTTATGATGAGATGATCACGCATGTGCCGATGTCGGTCCATAAAGAAGCAAAAGATATTCTGGTGATCGGTGCCGGAGATGGTGGCGTTGTCCGTGAACTGACCAGATATGACAGAGTGCGTCATATTGATCTGGTAGAAATGGATCCGATGGTTGTTGAGGCCTGTCGTGCCTATCTTCCGGGAAATGCCTGCAGACTGGATGACAGGAGAGTTCATCTTCATTATGAAAATGCGCTGAGATTTATCCGAAGATGTGAAGCAAAATATGATCTTATCATCGTGGATTCTTCTGATCCGTTTGGTCCGTCTGAAGGATTGTTTACCCGTGAATTTTACGGAAACTGTTACAATGCACTGAAGGATGACGGGATTATGGTAAACCAGCAGGGAAGCCCGTTTTATGCAGAAGATGCACATGCCATGCAGCGCAGCCATAAAAGGATTGCCAGTACCTTCCAGATCAGCCGTGTTTATCAGGCACATATTCCAACCTTTGCTGCAGGTTACTGGCTGTTCGGATTTGCAAGTAAAAAATATCATCCGGTAGATGATCTGGATGCAGAGGCCTGGAACGCATTAAATCTTCGTACACGTTACTATACGACCAGACTCCATAAAGGGGCATTTTATCTTCCGGCTTTTCTGGAAGACATGCTGAAAGAAGTGGAGGATTAATTTATGATTTTACCTAATATAGAAACTTTTATCGGCTGCGAAAGCAGTTTTGAGGAAGCATCCATTGTTCTTTATGGTGCACCGTTTGATTCTACAACAAGTTTTCGTCCGGGTGCCCGATTTGGCCCATCAGCCATGCGCCATGAGAGCTTTGGCCTGGAGACCTACAGTCCGTATCAGGATAAAGACCTTATGGACATCAGCGTCTTTGACAGCGGGGATCTGGAGCTTTGCTTTGGCAGCAGTGAAATGGCACTTTCAGACATTGAAAAGAGAGCAGAAGAAATCCTGGGAGCAGGAAAATTCCCACTGCTTCTTGGAGGAGAACATCTGGTAACACTGGCAGCGGTGCGTGCTGTAGCCGCAAAATATCCGGATCTTCATATTATTCATTTTGATGCTCATGCAGATTTAAGAGATGATTATCTCGGAGCAAAATTAAGTCATGCCTGTGTTCTTCGCAGATGCCATGAAATTGTGGGAGATGGCCATATCCATCAGTTCTGTATCCGAAGCGGAGAGAGGGAAGAATTTCAGTTTGCTTCCAGACACACAGATTTTCATCCGTTTACTTTTGAAGGACTGGAAGAGACCATCAGAGAACTGAAAGAGAAACAGGTTCCGGTATATTTTACAATTGATCTGGACTGCCTGGATCCATCGGTATTTCCGGGGACAGGAACTCCGGAGGCGGGAGGTGTGAGCTTTTTAGAGCTTCTTAAAGCAATCCGTACCGTTTCTCAGGCAAATGTGGTAGGGGCAGATGTCAATGAACTTGCACCCATGCTGGATGCGAGTGGTGTTTCAACTGCAACAGCCTGCAAGGTGCTTCGTGAACTGCTTCTGGCAATTGCAAAATAGAATGATACCAGGGTCAAAAGTTCCGACATCATCAAACAACATTAAGAGAAAACAGTAACATATCAACATAAAAAGGAGAAGAATTATGAGCAGAGTATTAGTGATCGGCTGCGGTGGAGTAGCCAGTGTGGCAATTCAGAAATGTTGCCAGGTTGATGAGGTATTTACAGAAATGTGTATTGCAAGCCGTACAAAGGAAAAATGTGATGCGCTTGTAGAAAAACTGAAAGGAAAGACAAAAACTGTTCTTACTACAGCTAAGGTGGATGCAGATGATGTAGATCAGCTGATCGAACTGATCAACAGCTATAAACCGGATCTGGTAATGAACATCGCCCTTCCTTATCAGGATCTGACAATCATGGATGCGTGTCTGGCATGTGGCGTAAATTATATGGATACAGCAAACTATGAGCCGGAAGATACCGATGATCCAGAGTGGCGTGCCATCTATGAAAAACGCTGCAAAGAAGAAGGCTTTTCCGCATACTTTGATTATTCCTGGCAGTGGGCATACCGTAAAAAATTCGAAGATGCAGGACTTACAGCACTTCTTGGATGTGGATTTGACCCGGGTGTTACACAGGCTTATTGTGCCTATGCATTAAAGCATGAATTTGACCAGATTGATACAATTGATATCCTGGACTGCAACGGCGGTGATCATGGATATGCCTTTGCGACAAACTTTAATCCGGAGATCAATCTTCGTGAGGTAAGTGCACCGGGAAGCTACTGGGAAGATGGACACTGGGTGGAAATCCCGCCGATGGATATCAAGAGAGAATATAACTTCGACCAGGTTGGCGACAAGGATATGTATCTGCTCCACCATGAAGAGATTGAGTCTCTTGCAAAAACAATCCCAGGTGTAAAACGTATCCGTTTCTTCATGACTTTTGGACAGAGCTATCTGGATCACATGCGTTGTCTTGAAGATGTAGGAATGCTTTCTACAACACCGATCCAGTACAATGGACAGGAAATCGTTCCAATCCAGTTTTTGAAAGCACTGCTTCCGGATCCGGCAAGCCTTGGACCACGTACAAAAGGAAAAACAAATATTGGCTGTATCTTTACCGGTGTAAAAGACGGAAAGGAAAAAACATACTATATCTACAATGTATGTGATCATCAGGAATGCTATCACGAAGTAGGAAGTCAGGCAATCAGCTATACAACAGGTGTTCCGGCAATGTGTGGAGCACTTATGATGCTGACAGGAAAATGGATCAGACCAGGTGTATATACTGTAGAAGAATTTGATCCGGATCCATTTCTGGATGCTCTTGACCGTTATGGTCTGCCACGCAGTGAAAGTCACGATCCGAAGCTGGTAGACTGATGGGCGGATTGGATAAAAGAGCTCCGTTTACAGCCACCGGCGGAATTATTCCGCCGGAATTCCAGAACATAAAAACACCCTGCTACATTCTGGATGAAAAAGCACTTATAAAAAATGCAAAGCTGCTCGGTGAAGTATCTGAACGGACAGGATGTAAGATGCTCCTGGCACAGAAGGCGTTCAGTAATTATGACTGTTATCGCTTTTTTGAACCATATCTTGCAGGAACAGAGGCCAGTGGGCTGTTTGAGGCACGACTTGGAGCAGAGGAAATGCCGGGAAAAGAGGTTCATGTATTCTGTGCAGGCTACCGGGCTGATGAATTTGAAGAACTTCTTCAGTATGCGGATCATATCGTGTTTAATTCACCCTCTCAGCTTCTGCGTTTTGGTGTAAGGGCAAAAGAAGCAGGAAAGAGCGTCGGACTGCGGATCAATCCGGAATGTTCTACCCAGGAAGGACATGATATCTATGATCCCTGTGCTCAGGGAAGCCGTATGGGTACAACAAGAGCACAGTGGGATGAAGCAGTTCAGAAAAATCCTGAACTGTTGGATTTACTCGATGGACTTCATTTCCATACTCTCTGTGAGCAGGATTCCGATGATCTGGAGACAACGCTTGTTTCCGTAAAGAAGCATTTTGGTGATTTTGCTTCCAGGGTGAAGTGGATCAATTTTGGCGGAGGTCACCATATTACAAGACCAGGCTATGATATTGAACGACTGGAACGCTGTATCCGGACAGTACAAGAGGAATGGAAGGCAGAGGTTTATCTTGAACCCGGAGAAGCGTGGGCATTAAATGCAGGCTTTCTGCTGACCAGCGTACTGGATGTCCTGAAAAACGGAGAGACACAGATCGCGATCGTAGATGCCAGCGCAGCCTGTCATATGCCGGATGTACTGGAAATGCCTTATCTTCCACCGCTTTTGGGAACAGATGAGACAGAAGAAAACGGGATCACAGTTCGCCTTGGAGGACCGACCTGCCTGTCAGGAGATGTGATCGGGGATTATAAATTCAGGCAACTCCCGGAATACGGAGATATTCTTATGTTTGGAGATATGGCCATCTATACTACTTGCAAAAACAATACATTTAATGGAATGCCATTGCCGAATATCTGGCTCAGACGTGCTGACAATACGATGCAGCAGCTTACAGATTTTGGTTATATGGATTTTAAAGAAAGACTTGGAAGCCGTGAATAACGGCTTCCTTTTTTCTCGAGTGCATGTCAGCGGATTAACTGCTCATGACGGAGAAAAATCTTCCATAAATAAGAAGAAAGTCTGTGGCAAAATGCCAGGGGCTTTTCTTTATGAACCGAATTCTGGTATACTAGATATGAATTACGAGAGTTCATATGAAAGTATAAGATTGAGAAGGGGAAAACTTGTGAAAAATAAGAAAAGTATACTACGAAAATTATTCTTTTCATGTTTATATCTCAGCACATTTACATTTGGTGGCGGCTATGTGATCGTGACCTTGATGAAAAAGAAATTTGTGGATGATTATCATTGGATCGATGAGAATGAAATGTTGGATCTGGTTGCAATTGCCCAATCTTCACCAGGGCCGATCGCAGTAAATGGTGCAATTGTTATTGGATATGAACTGGCTGGGATCTTGGGTGCTGTGACCGCAATCCTGGGAACGATCATTCCACCGTTTCTGATCATTTCCGTGATATCAGTTGGTTATCATTCTTTCAGTGACAGTTATTTTATCAGTCAGATACTTGAAGGAATGCAGGCTGGTGTTGGAGCTGTGATTGCATCAGTGGTTTATGAAATGGGTGTGGGAATTGCACAGGAAAAAGACAAGATTTCGCTATTGATCATGGCAGGTGCGTTTGCTGCTTCCTGCGTATATAAGATCAATGTTGTATATATAATCATTGCCTGTGGAATGATCGGTATAATCAGAACCTTCCATTCGAAGAAGGGAGGAGAGAAATGATCTATTTATATTTGTTTGTAAGTTTTTTGCAGGTGGGAATGTTCAGCTTTGGAGGTGGATATGCGGCAATGCCGCTGATCCAGGAACAGGTGGTGACTATCCATCACTGGCTGGATATATCAGAATTTACAGATCTGGTTACGATCTCTCAGATGACTCCGGGGCCAATCTCAATAAATGCGGCGACTTTTGTTGGAATCAAAATTGCAGGGATTCCGGGAGCAATTGTAGCTACAGGAGGATGTGTCCTGCCATCCTGTGTGATCGTTATGATCATTGCGAAAGTATATTTGAAGTATAGAAAAATGGGAATGCTGCAGGGAATATTGAATGCATTAAGACCGGCAGTCATAGCGATGATCGCTTCTGCAGGTATATCAATTTTAATAACTGCATTCTGGGGGAATGCAGCCATTAAATTGATAAATACAAATTGGAGTCTGGTGATAATTTTTGTGATATGTTTTGCATTGCTGCAAAAATTAAAGATGAATCCCATAGGGGTTATGGTTTTCGCAGGGATTATGAAACTGGGGTTGTCGTTTTTACAAAGATAACTCAGTAGTTAGTTTTGCAACAATAACAGCTACAATCAGGCTTCCAAAGAATCCCGGAACAATTTCAAATACGCCAGTTGAAACGGTCAGACCAGTTAACAGCCAATCCAGGTCGATCACAAATCCAGAGATGACACTGGCTACAGCACCCTGATTTTTGATTTGGGATCAATGTTTGTTGCGACCACACATACTAAATGAGAATCTGGCAACTGATTCCATAAAAACAGACCTATAAATACTGGAAGCAGTGTTATAACGATGGACATACGATAATAATTAATATATCATATTGATAATTTCAAAGTGACGGAGGAAAGGATATGAGTATTATTTTCCACGAAGGATCAAAAACATTTCATCTGTTTAATGAGGAGATCAGCTATATCATTTGTGTGCTTTCAAATGGACATATCGGAAATTTGTATTTTGGTAAAAAAATTCATGACAGAGAAGATTTTTCATATTTGATCGAATCAAAGCAGAGACCGATGACAGCGTGTGTCTATGAGGGAAACCGCAAATATTCACTTGAACATCTGAAATTGGAGTATCCGGTATATGGAACATCTGATTATCGTAATCCTGCTGTTGAGATCCTGCAGGAGAATGGAAGCAGAATCTCAGAATTTAAATATATCAGTCACGAGATCACAGATGGCAAACCGGAGCTTGCAGGTCTTCCGGCTACTTATGTGGAAGAACCAGAGGAAGCCCAGACTCTGTGTCTGCGACTGAAGGATGAGGTGACAGGCATAGTGCTGGAGCTTCTCTATAGCATTTTTTCCGGAAAAGGCATTCTGGCCAGAAGTGCCAGATTTATCAATGAGGGAATCGCTCCAGTACACTTGTTAAATGCAATGAGTCTTAGTCTTGATCTGCCGGACAGTGATTATGTGTGGATGCAGTTTTCTGGTGTATGGGCAAGGGAACGCCATATTATAGAACGTAAACTTGAACAGGGAATTCAGGCAGTTGGAAGCATCAGAGGAAATTCTTCACACGAGCATAATCCGTTTATTGTGTTGAGACGGCCGTCGACAACTGAAACATCCGGGGAAGTCATGGGATTCTCTCTAATCAGGCGCGGAATGAGTTTATCTGGGGATGGCTGTTCATTCTTCCAACAATGCTTGGACTGATCATCTTAAATATTTATTCGATCTTTAAGACGATTTACGAGAGCTTCTTCAAAACCGGTGATTTCGGTAAGGGCAATATCTTCGTTGGTTTTGACAGGATATTTGGATTTTTAGGGCAGTTGATCGCATTGAATTTATTGTGGATCGTTTGCTCCCTTCCGATTATCACGGCAGGGGCATCGACCACTGCATTATTCTACTGTACATTAAAGCTCCATAAAGATGGAGATATCAGAGTAATTTATGACTTTTTTAGGAGTTTCAAACAGAATTTTAAACAGTCGACACTTATCTGGATTCTGATGCTGGCAGCCGGAGTGCTGATCCATATGGAAAAAAGCGCTCTGGCAGTGATTACAATCCTGCCAATGACAATGACACTTGTAGACGCCAAACTTTTCCCGGTATATATGCTGATCTGGCTGATGGTGGGATTTTCACTGACAGCTTATGCAGATTCATGGTTTATGTGGAAATTGTTCCGCCCATATTTTGCCCAGAATGACGGGGAAGAGTTGGTGAAAGATACAGAACCGGATCAATACGTCTTCTAAAAATATTTTATAAACGAGAGGTACAGATTATGGAATGGATTAAGTATCACGAAAAAGAAAAAGTATTTGAGTTAAAAACAAAAAACAGCACTTATCAGATGCAGGTAAGAGAGTATGATACTCTGGTTCATCTGTATTATGGAAGTCCGGTAGGAGATACACTCATCACAGACCGAATCATTGGTGTGGACAGAGGATTTTCCGGAAATCCTTATGAAGCAGGAAAAGATAAGACATTTTCTCTGGATACACTTCCACAGGAATATACTGCATATGGAAATGGTGACTATCGTATCAATGGTCTGGAGACAGAGCAGGCGGACGGAAGTGACACTGCAAATCTGAAATATGAATCCTATGAGATCTCAAAAGGAAAATACAGTCTCAAAGGACTTCCGGCAATGTTTGCAAAGGAAGATGAGGCAGAAACTTTGGAAATCGTTCTGAAAGACCATGCCAGCGGATTGCGTGCTCATCTTCTTTATGGTGTATTTCCACAGCTTGATGTGATCACAAGAGCTGTACGCCTGGAAAATACAGGTACCGCACCGGTTACAGTAAAAAAAGCCATGTCCATGGAGATGGACTATGAATACAGAAAACTGGACGCGGTTCATTTTTATGGAAAACATAACATGGAGCGTCAGATGGAAAGAACGCATCTCGGTCATGGAAACTGGTCCGTAGGAAGTATCCGCGGTACCTCCAGCCATCACCATAATCCATTTGTGATCCTCTGCGACAGAAATACAGAAGAGACTCATGGTGACTGCTATGGATTTGCACTTGTCTACAGCGGAAACTTTATATTTGAAACTGAAGTAGATCAGGTAGGGCATACCCGTGTAGAAATGGGAATCAACCCGTATCATTTCTCCTGGACTCTGAAAAACGGAGATATTTTTGAGACTCCGGAAGTGATCATGACATATTCCGCAGAAGGTTTTGGAAAGCTTTCCAGAAATTATCATGATGCATACAGAAGCAACCTGATCCGCAGTAAATATGTCAATCAGCCGAGACCGATCCTGGTTAATAACTGGGAGGCTACATACTTTGATTTTGACGCAGATAAGCTGTATCATATCGCAGAAGAGGCAAAAAATATCGGTCTTGATATGTTTGTTCTGGATGATGGCTGGTTTGGCAAGCGAGACAATGATTTCTGTGCACTTGGCGATTGGGTAGTAAATGAAGAGAAAATTAAAGGCGGCCTTCCGGCACTTGCAGAGAGAATCCATGGTCTCGGCCTGAAATTTGGACTCTGGGTGGAGCCTGAGATGATCAATGAGGACAGTGATCTTTACAGAGAACATCCAGACTGGGCATTAAAAATTCCGGGACGTGCCATGAACAGAAGCCGTCATCAGCTGAATCTGGACATTACAAGAAAAGAAGTTCGTGACCATGTTATGAATCAGATATTCAGTGTCCTGGATGCATGTAAAGTGGATTATGTGAAATGGGATATGAACCGCAGCGTAGATAATGTATTCTCAGCAGCACTTCCGCGAGAGTGTCAGGGAGAGGTTTATCACAGATATGTTCTTGCAGTATACGAAATGATGGAAAGCCTTGTTCAGAGATATCCGGATCTTTTATTTGAAGGCTGCTCCGGCGGTGGCGGAAGATTTGAGGCCGGAATGCTTTATTACTCTCCGCAGATCTGGTGCAGTGACAATACAGATGCGATCGACAGACTGAAGATTCAGTATGGTACATCGTTTGGATATCCGATCAGTGCAATGGGTTCTCACGTGAGCGTGTGTCCGAACCACCAGTCCGGAAGAATTACACCGTTTGAGACAAGAGGAATCGTAGCATCAGCAGGAACCTTCGGATACGAACTGGATCTGATGAAGATGTCAGAAGAAGAAAAAAAGATTGCAAGAGAGCAGATTCTGAAATATAAAGAGATGGAACATCTGGTACAGACCGGAGATTACTACCGCCTTGTCAATCCATTTGAAAATAACAACCATGTGCTCTGGCAGTTTGTTTCCAAGGATAAGAAAGAGACTGTTGTATGTGGAGTCAGACTTCACAGCGAAGCAAATCCGCATATCTATCTGCTCTACCCACAGGGTCTGGATGCAGATATGAAATATGAAGATGTTGTTACTGGAAAAGTGTATACAGGTGCGGCACTTATGAAAGCGGGCCTGCCATTACCACTGACAACAGGCGATTATCAGCCGATCAAATTTACATTCAGGGCAGTTGAAAAATAAGTTGAAAAGAAAAAAAGATGAACGAAAGATTTTTAAGCAGGTATGGGTGATGCACTTGCAACTTATTTTGAGGCAAGAGCATGCCAGAGAAGTGAAGTAACTTCCCGTGCAGGAGGTAACACAACAGGTGCTGCTATGGCACTTGCAGAGCTTTGCTTTGATACCCTGATGGAAGTTGCCAAAGCTGCCTGTGCAGAAGGGGACACACTTCACAATATGCCATTTACAGTTACACCGGAGAGTGTATTTGCAGCGATTAAGGCAGCAGATGCGTATGGCAGATATTATCTTGGAGAGGAATAAGCGGAGTATAATGTTTTTTGTACAAAAGTGACTTTACAAATCCCTTCGGAAAAGGTAAGATTCTTTTATAAAATATTTTATAAAAGGAAACTTTGAGATGGCTGGAACGGAAAAGAAAAACAGTACAAAATTTCAAATTATCAATTATATTATAAATCATAAGGCAACGTCTAAAGTGGAATTGTCCAGGAATCTGAATCTCAGTATGCCAACGGTCTTGTCTAATGTAAATGAGCTGCTTGCCAGTGGAATTGCAGTTGAAATGGGAGAGTATGAATCCACAGGCGGACGAAAAGCAAAAATGATCAGTATCAATCCTGCATATCGTTATGCAGTTGGAATTAGAATTACTGCAAAACATGTAGGGTTTGTGCTTGTAAATCTGAAATCCGAAATTGAAAAGTATAAAAGAATCCGGCTGGAATTTTCAACAGAAGCTTCTTATTATTCACGGCTCAGAGAAGAACTGCATCATTTTCTTGCAGATGTAGAAAATCAGGACAGAATTCTTGGAATTGGTATTTCTGTTCCGGGAATTATAAAGCCAGGTGATGGAATACTGATCAAATCACATGCGCTTCAATTAGAAAACTATAGTCTTGGTTTTCTTGAGCAGACATTCTCGCTTCCTGTATATTTTGTGAACGATGCAAATGCAGCAATGATGGCAGAAGATTTAGACAGATATAAAAATGCACTGTATCTGTCTCTGAATAATACTCTTGGTGGAGCATTTTGTATTGATGGAAAATTAATACAGGGAGAGAATCAGAAAGCCGGTGAATTTGGGCATATGATTCTGGTCCCGGAAGGAAAGCAATGTTATTGCGGAAAGCTGGGATGTGCGGATGCTTATTGTGCAGCGAGTGCATTGACAGATGAAACATGCCAGACACTGGAACAGTTTATGAAGAGTTTGGAAAATAAGGAAACCAAAGCAGAAGACCTCTGGCAGGAATATTTGAAAAATCTGGCAATTTTGATATCAAATTTACGAATGGCATATGATATGGATATTATTCTGGGAGGTGAAATTGGAGGATATCTTACAGAGTATATGATTCCATTAGGAGAAAAAGTAATGGAATATAATGGTTTCGACCATGATGTGCGATATCTGAAAATGTGTTCTTACAAGAGAGAGGCATCTGCAGTGGGGGCGGCAAAGCATTTCCTGCAGGAATTTATAAAAAATATATAATCATGATGTCAGCATCATAAATTTAAAATCCAGAGAGAAAACACAGAAAAGAGTGTTTTCTTTCTGGATTTTTTGCTTTGAAGGAAATTACTCCTTAATATTGTAGTAAAAATGCATAAAATCAGAGGAACAAACTTGTGCAATAGGCAGAAGTGAATAAAAGGATATTGACAAATACTGGCAAGTGAATAATAATGTAATTACTTTAATAAAACGATTAATAAAAGATGATAAATAAAGGAGGAATTAATTATGCTACAGCAGGTAATGACAAATCCAGGAGAAATTATTTTCAGAGAAGTTCCGGTTCCGGAAATAAAAGATGATCAGGTATTGGTCAAGATCATGAACATTGGAATCTGTGGATCTGATATTCATGTATATCATGGAAAACATCCATTTACCAAATATCCGGTTACGCAGGGACATGAAGTATCAGGAGAAATCGTAAAAGTTGGAAAAGATGCTTCAGTTTTTCGGGAGGGACAGAAAGTAACAATTGAACCGCAGGTTTATTGCGGACACTGCTATCCATGTCGTCACGGAAAATACAATCTTTGCGAAGAATTGAAGGTTATGGGATTCCAGACAACAGGAACTGCTTCAGAGTATTTTGCAGTAGATGCATCCAAGGTAACACTGCTTCCCGAAGAGATGTCTTATGAAGAAGGTGCAATGATCGAGCCTCTTGCTGTAGCTGTACATGCTGTGAAGCAGATGGGCGATGTAAAAGGAATGAACATTGCAGTTCTTGGTGCTGGTCCGATTGGAAATCTGGTTGCACAGGCTGCGAAAGGAATGGGAGCAGCAAAGGTTATGATTACTGATGTCAGTGATCTTCGTCTGGATAAAGCGAAGGAATGCGGCATTGATGTATGTGTAAATACAAAAGAGAAAGATTTCGGGGAGGCAATGGTTGAAGCATTTGGACCGGATAAAGCGGATGTGATCTATGATTGTGCAGGAAATAATATCACAATGGGACAGGCTATCAAATATGCAAGAAAAGGAAGCGTGATTGTTCTGGTAGCTGTATTTGCAGGCATGGCATCAATTGATCTTGCAGTCGCAAATGATCATGAACTGGATATTAAGAGTACTATGATGTATCGTCACGATGATTATATCGATGGAATCACACTTGTAAATGATGGAAAGGTACATTTAAGACCTTTGATATCCAAAACATTTGCATTTAAGGATTATCTGAAGGCATATCAGTATATTGATGACAACCGCGAGACTACCATGAAGGTTATCATTAACGTTCAGGAAAAATAGAATTTCAACAACATTCTGACAGGGAGGAAGATATGGGGAACGAAAGTAATAATGGGAAAGTGCCACTGATCAGTAAGATCGCATATGGATTTGGAGATGTAGGCTGTAATTTCAGCTGGATGTTTGTCAGTAATTTTCTGATGATTTTTTATACAGACGTGTTTGGAATCAGTATGGCTGCTGTGTCAGCCCTGATGCTCTTTTCAAGATTCTGGGATGCAATCAATGATCCAATCGTAGGCGGTCTGACGGATAAGACGCATACAAGATGGGGAAGATATCGTCCATGGCTTCTTGTAGCTGCGCCTATTACAGCGATTCTTCTGGTACTTTCTTTCTGGGCACACCCGGACTGGTCAAATACAGCGAAGATTATCTATATGGTGATAACCTATTGCCTCCTGGTATTAGGTTATACCTGTGTAAATATTCCATATGGAACACTCTGTGGTGCTATGACACAGGATATTGATGAGCGTGCCAAGATTAATACTTCCCGTTCTGTGTCAGCAATGATTGCGATAGGAATCATTAATATTGTTACAGTTCCCCTGATCAGTAAGCTGGGAAGCAACAGTGCAAAGAGTGGTTATCTGTTAGTTGCAATCATTTATGGATGCATCTTTGCTGCCTGTCATTTCTTCTGTTTCGCAAAGACAAAAGAACAGGTAGTAATTCCTGAGAAAGAAAAAATCTCAATAAAAGTACAGTTGAAAGCAGTTATGCAAAACAAACCATATCTTCTGGCTTTGGTTGGACAGGTGTTGTTTGGATTTACATTATATGGAAGAAATGCAGATATTTTATATTATTTTACTTATGTAGAGGGAAATGCCTCTTATTATACAACATATTCTATGTGTATTATCATTCCGTCCATTATTGGTGCGGCATGCTTTCAGCCAGTATTTCGGAAGCTGAATAATAAAGGAAGAACTGCATCGATTTTTGCGTTGCTCACAGGTATTGCAATGCTGGCAATGTACTTCTTTAATGTCAAAGAATCACCAGTTGCATTTTATGCGCTTGCCGGGATTACACAGTTCTTTTTCTCTGGGTTTAATACAGCAATTTATGCAATTATTCCAGATTGTGTGGAATATGGTGAATGGAAGACGGGACTTAGAAATGATGGATTCCAGTATGCTTTTGTTTCTCTTGGAAATAAAATCGGAATGGCGATTGGCACCGCGCTTCTCGCAGCATTGCTTGGAAAATATGGTTATATAGCAAACCAGGCACAGAATCCGGAAGTAATTGCAATCATGAAGCATGCATTCTCGACAATACCGGGAATTCTGTGGATCGTTACGGCAATTGTTTTATTCTTTTATCGATTAAACAAAAAACGCTATAACGAAATCGTAGAAGATCTGAAAAAAGGAAAAAGTCAATGAATGGGGACGGTGTTTGTGGCACTTTTTGTGTCCCGGATGGCTTTTGTCAGTAGATTGTAACGTTAAAATTTTTTTCAAAATTCCCATGACATTAGCAGAGATGTTTGAGAATGTAGAATGAACAGTATGAAAGCCCCTGGGAGTTATCCCAGGGGTTTCCCGATTCATAAACTCGGACTCATAAATTAAATAAAAATGTGAATTATCATAAAATACAACTTCATGAAACGTGAAAAACAGATTGCCATACGCTCATGAAACGTGATAGCCTTAAAAAAAGGAGACGACTCTATGTATTTGAGAAGAAAGGCTTCCCCTAATTATAAAACGATATCTCAAGGAAAAAAAGAACATGGAATAACAGTAGAAGAAGTTTGAGTATATTAAACATATGGTAATAATGCCTAAAAACATAAGACATTTTTTTAGTAAAAACTGCTTTTGAAACCAGAGTAAAATAGTTTTATAATATTCATAACGGCGGGTAGCGTAATCATGCAGTAAAGCAAACAATACGTTGCTCGCTTTTATAAAATTAATTCCAGGAGGAAGCACATATGCATGAGTATGAAATTTTTATTGAGGATATAAATCCATGTGGAGGAGAACAATACAGTAAAAAAACACTGATCGAGGCAGAGGCAGCCAGTCCGGAAGCTTATGTAAAAGAAAATGGAAGATTTCCTATTTTGGAAACCACAAGTAACGAGAATGGAGACGTTGTAATAGTAACAGGTGATAATAACGGCTCTTTTGTACGATATACATTTACGGAATAAAAGTGCCGGTCAGTTAGGAGCGGGTTTTGTGAAATCCAGAAATTCCGACGGCATGGGTAAACAATGAAAAACTGAGGGAACAAAATTATAAAGAAGCAGTAAAAGCGAATGATCCTGAAGCATTAGTTGCTATAATCAAAATGATTTATCAGCGGAAAGAAAAAAGGCTTGCACAGGGAAAAAAGTGTACTGCTACAGATGCCAGGTATTTTCAGCTGGCATAAATCCAGTTTACCGGCTGCTCGTTTTTATTTTGTAAAAAATAATTCTAAAAGGTATATCTTTATAATGCAAGTGTATGATACAATTGGTTATAACTACGAAGAACTAAGGAAAATCATATATGCTAAATAAAAAAGATTTCTTAAAATACGCTTCAAAACTGGCGTTTCCGATCATGATCCAAAATCTGATCGGAACTCTGGTAAACATTGCTGATACGGTAATGCTTGGGTATGTAAGCCAGACTGCCATGTCGGCTTCATCCCTTGCAAACCAGTACACTTTTATTCTTTTCTGTTTATATTATGGTATGGCCACGGGTGCTTCAGTTTTATGTGCACAGTACTGGGGAAAAGGTGATAAAAAGACAGTAGAAAGAATTCTCGGCCTGGCGGAACGAATCTCACTGATCGTTTCCCTCGTGTTTTTCGTGATTTCTTTTTCTATGCCAACTACGATCATGAAGATCTTTACAAGCAGTCCGGATACGATTGCTGCCGGCAGTGAATACTTAAGGGTAATTTCATTTTCATTTATGTTTATGGGATTCTCTCAGGTTTTTATGAGCGCCCTTCGAAGTATCGGAAAAATAATGCTACCTTCTGTCACGTACATTGTTTCGCTTTGTGTCAATGTAATTTGTAATGCCACCTTTATCTTTGGGCTGTTTGGACTTCCAAAGCTCGGCGTTACCGGTGTGGCTCTTGGGACTGTCATTGCAAGAATCACAGAAGTACTGATCTGCCTAATCTACTCATTAAGAAGTTCCGATGTCAGATTCCGTATAAAATACTTCTTTGCAAAATCAGGTATTCTGTTCCAGGACTTTATGAAAATTGCTACCCCGGCTGTAATAAATGATGTTGTCTGGAGTTTTGCCAGTTCAGCATTCGCAGCAATCCTCGGTCATATTGGTGATGATATGGTTGCCGCAAATGCGGTTGCTGTTATGGTGGTAAATATTGGTGCGATCGCCTGTCGTGGTTTTGCCAATGCGACTACTATCATTGTCAGTCAGGAACTGGGTAAAGATAACATTGATGCAGCAAGAGAATATGGAAAGCGCATGCTAAGAATAACAATGGTTGTAAGTCTGGTCGGATGCGTCATTATTCTGGCACTTCGTCCTCTGATACTGGATTTCTATCGGGATAAACTGACAGAGACGGCCATTTATTATCTTGGCATTTTTATAATTATGACAACCTGGCGTCTTGTGGGAGAAGGCATCAATACCTGTCTCATATGCGGCTGCTTCAGAGGTGGTGGTGATTCCAGATTTGGAATGATCATAGATTCCATCTTTATGTGGCTTGTTGCAGTTCCACTTACCTTTCTTGCAGCATATGTCTTAAAACTGCCGCCTGTCTGTGTATACTTTGTAATGACGCTGGATGAGTTCGAAAAAATGCCGGTGGTCTTCATCCACTATATCAGAGGTAAATGGCTCACAAACATTACCAGAGATTTTGATTGATAAAACACCTTCAGGCTATAATAAAATAGCTTGAAGGTATTTTTTCGTTTACAAATGCCAGTTTCAATGATTTAATGAAAATAATAATTTATTAACCGGAGGTGCGAAAGATGACTATCAGAAAAGCTGAAGAAAAAGATATTACAAGAATTATTGAGTTACTGGGGCAGGTGTTGCAGATCCATGCGGACATAAGACCGGATATTTTTATTCCCGGTACAACAAAATATACAGTAGAAGAATTAACAGAGCTTTTAAAAAATAAAGAAAAACCGATATATGTTGCTGTGAACGAGACTGATGTTTGTGTAGGATATGCCTTTTGTCAATTGCAAAAACAGCCCTTCTCAAATAATATGGTACAGTTTAAATCGCTTTTTATTGATGATCTCTGCGTTGACCAGCAGGCACGAGGTCAGCATATCGGCGAAAGTTTGTTTGAGTATGTAAAAGAAGAAGCCAGGAAAATGAACTGCTATGAAGTGACATTAAATGTATGGGCAGGAAATACTTCCGCAGAAAAATTCTATGAAAAAATGGGAATGAAAACAAAAGAGATGAAGATGGAATACATTCTGGATAATTTATGAAAAAAATATTTAACATTTGAATAAGAACATACACAAGATATAAAAGGAGGCCGGATAACAGATGATTCGTCTTCAGGATATTGCCGAAATGGCTGGTGTCAGCCGTACCACCGTATCAAATGTCATAAATGGAAATACCAAAAGAGTTTCCCAGAAAACGATTGATAAGATTACAGCGATCCTTAAAGAACAGAATTATGTTCCACATATGGGATCAGTGATGCTTTCCGGTCATGGTTCCAGAATTATAGGAGTAGTGCTGGGTTTTACTTATGCTCATGGTATGCAGTCCCTCCAGGATCCGTTTGTGGGAGAACTTATTGGAAACATTCGTATGGAAGCGGAAGAAAAAGGATATTATGTTATGCTTATCGGTGGCGAAGACATTCAGAATGTTGTAGACATTGCTTCAAAATGGAATGTTGAGGGACTGATCATCCTTGGGTATAATGAAGAAAGATACCATAGTCTTTCACGTAAGCTGAATAAGAAAATGATTCTGATCGATGCTTACCCTGAAGGCGCATATACCTTTCAGAATGTCGGTGTAGATGATTACTCTGGAGGATACCAGATAGGAGAATATCTCTATTCCTGTGGATACAAAAAGGCTTTGTTTATTGCAGAAACGGATAGAGACAGTGACTATTATCGATGGATGGGCTTCAAGCAGGCGATGGAAAAGAAGGGGGGATTCTGCAGTCGTTCCCGATACATTGTTGTTCCGGGCGAGAAGAAATATCGACTCAGGAAATACGAAGAACTTTTACCACATTTCATCGAAGCTAAAGCACTGGCTTTTTCGTCAGACTATGATGCAATTGAAGCAATGAACTTCTTCTTTGATAAGGGAATCAGGGTTCCGGATCAGATTTCCATCACAGGTTACGATGACAGTATGTATGCGAGTATGGTCCGTCCAAAACTGACGACAGTTCATCAGGATGTCCGGAAAAAAGCACATATGGCATTGAAACGTCTGATGCAGCTGATTCAGGGAGAAGAATTGAAGGAATTAAATATAAAAAGTCCGGTTTATCTGGTAAAGAGGGATTCTGTCAGAGAATGACAGAGTCCTTATTTTTTTGTCTAATATGCATAAAAATGAAATTAAAACTTTGGTTAGATTTTAAGTTTCACGAGAAACCTGTTGATTTTGCTGAGATACAGGGTTTATCATAAAATCACCGAAAGGGAACAGGACAGACGTGTCCGATGTGGCGGATCATCCGACGGAAAATCTTCTGCAAAGGGTGGAAAAACAGAGCTGGAACAGTTTTCAGTAGATTATAACCTGGCGTTTGCTTCTTATCTGCTAGTACTTATTCCTGTACTTCTGGTATATCTTTTCTGCCAGAAATGGATCATGAATGGTGTTGTTGCCGGAGCAGGCAAGTAAGAGTGTAAATTACGGGAGCAGTGCAGCAGCGGAGTGATTCGCAGGTATCAGTAAACAAAATAAGAATAAAAAAACAGGAGATTAATAACATGGAGAAAAAATGGTGGAAAGAAAGTGTGGTATATCAGATATATCCTAAAAGTTTTAAAGACAGCAACGGAGATGGCATAGGGGATATCAGAGGAATCATACAGAAACTTGATTATCTCAAAGAACTTGGTGTAAATGTGTTATGGATATCTCCGATGCTGGAATCTCCTCAGGATGATAATGGTTACGATATTTCTGATTACCGCAGGATTTATAAAGAATATGGAACTATGGATGATTACGAAGAACTTCTGTCAGAAGCTCATAAAAGAGATATCAGAATACTGATGGATCTCGTAGTCAACCATACATCGGATGAACATAACTGGTTTGTTGAAAGCCGAAAGTCAAAAGATAATCCATATCGTGATTATTATATTTGGAAAGATCCTGTAAATGGAAAAGAACCTAATAACTGGGGGGGAGTATTTGGCGGTTCTGCGTGGGAATATGATCCGCTGACGCAGATGTATTATATGCACCTGTTTTCCAAAAAGCAGCCGGATCTTAACTGGGAAAACGAAAAAGTACGCCAGGAAGTTTATGATATGATGAAATTCTGGTGCGATAAAGGCATCGATGGTTTCCGCATGGATGTGATCAGTATGATCTCAAAAGACCAGTCATTCCCGGATGGAGAAATGAACAACAGCCTTTATGGTGATTTTGGACCATATTGCGTACATGGTCCAAGAATTCATGAGTTCCTTCAGGAAATGAACAGAGAAGTTCTTTCAAAATACGATATCATGACAGTTGGTGAAACCTCAGGAGTAACAATTGAAGAGGCACAGAAATATGCAGGTGAAGCCAGAAATGAACTGAATATGGTATTCCAGTTTGAACATGTTGAGAACGGAAGCGGGGATTATGGAAAGTGGACAACTGAAAAATATGATTTTAAAGAGTTCAAACGCGTTATGATCAAATGGCAGGAAGAACTTCAGGGTAAAGCATGGAACAGTCTGTTTCTTGGAAATCATGACCAGCCGAGAAGTGTCAGCCGATTTGGAAATGACAATTCGGCATACAGAGAAACTTCTGCAAAAATGCTTGCAACCTGTCTTCATATGATGCAGGGAACGCCATATGTGTATCAGGGCGAAGAGCTTGGCATGACAAATGTTTACTTTGATAAATTGGAAGATTATCGTGATATTGAGAGCATCAATTTCTTTACAGAGCTTACAGAATCAGGACTTATGACTCCGGAATACATGATGAAATGCCTGATGCTGAGAAGCCGTGATAATGCCAGGACTCCAATGCAGTGGGATGATTCAGCACAGGCCGGATTTACAGATGGTGCTCCATGGATCAAAGTGAATCCGAACTATAAAGAAATCAATGCAGCACAGCAGCTTGAAGATCCGAACTCAATTTTCTATTATTATCAGAAACTGATTCGTCTGCGTAAAGAAAAAGACATTATTGTTTACGGCGGATTTGAGACCCTTTACCGTGACGATGAGCAGATTTTTGCATATATAAGAAGACAGGCTCAGGAAAAACTTCTGACAGTCTGCAATTTCAGTGACAAAAATGCAGAGATGGAGATTCCAGAAGAATTCAAAGGAGCAGAATGTCTGATCACAAATCTTGATAGAACTGTATTTGAAGGTAAAATTGTTTTGAAACCATATGAAGCATTTGTACTATATAAAAAATAAGAGGTAAAACAGAGATGATCAAAAAATACAGATATGGAACTCCGTTTGACACGGAGGCACTGACCGAAAAAATCGAAACAACTGAGAGCGCTTTTCCATATGGAGAGATCAGCCATAATGATGGATTTGCATTTACCTATATTATGGACGAAGATGACATTGTCTATGGCCTGGGCGAATCCAACCGTGGAATCAACAAGAGGGGTTACTGCTATATCAGCAACTGCACAGATGATGCAATTCATACAGAGGACAAGCGTTCTCTGTATGGAGCTCACAATTTCATTGTCGTGAATGGTAAAACTACATTCGGCCTGTTTTTTGACTATCCGTCAAAGCTGACCTTTGATATTGGGTATACCAGAATGGATACCCTCAAAGTGTCCTGCGAAAATGCAGATCTGGATATCTATGTGATTGAAGGTGAGAATGCTTACGACATCGTAAAACAGTTCCGCCATGTGATCGGACGCAGTTACATTCCGCCAAAGTTTGCCTTTGGTTTTGGACAGAGCCGCTGGGGTTATACAACAAAAGAAGATTTCCGTACGGTGGCAAAAGGATATCGTGAGAATCATATCCCGATCGATATGATCTACATGGATATTGACTACATGCAGGATTTTAAGGACTTCACAGTCAATAAGAAAAACTTCCCTGATTTCCCTGAATTTGTAAAGGAAATGAAAGACCAGGAACTTCGCCTGATCCCGATCATTGATGCAGGTGTCAAGGTGGAAAAAGGCTACGAGATCTATGAGGAAGGTGTAAAAAACAACTACTTCTGCAAGAGAGAAGACGGCAGTGATTTCGTTGCGGCTGTATGGCCGGGAGACACCCATTTTCCGGATATGCTGAATCCGAAAACCCGTAAATGGTTCGGGGATAAATATCGTTTTCTGATCGATCAGGGAATCGAAGGATTCTGGAATGACATGAATGAGCCGGCAATCTTTTATTCTTCAGAAGGACTTGCAGAGGCAAAAAAACTGGCCGGAGAATTTGCAAAAGATACCGAAGGTAAGATTCATCCGTGGGCTATGCAGGCAAAGATGATAAACATTGCCAACAATCCGGAGGATTACAGAAGGTTCTATCATAATGTTGATGGAAAAAAGATTCGCCACGACAAAGTACATAATCTTTTTGGGTACAATATGACAAGAGCAGCAGGAGAAGCATTTGATCGCATTGATCCGGAAAAACGTTTTCTGATGTTCTCCAGATCTTCTTACATCGGAATGCATCGCTATGGTGGAATCTGGATGGGAGACAATAAATCCTGGTGGTCACACATTCTTTTGAATCTGAAGATGCTCCCATCTCTGAATATGTGCGGCTTTATGTACACAGGTGCGGACCTTGGCGGATTTGGCGATGATACGACCAGAGATCTGCTGCTTCGTTTCCTTGCGCTCGGTGTGTTTACACCTCTGATGCGTGATCATGCGGCAGAAGGAACAAGAGAACAGGAATGTTACCAGTTCGAAAACATCGAAGATTTCCGCAGTGTCATTAACACCAGATATCGCCTTGTACCATATCTTTACAGTGAATATATGAAAGCTGCACTGAATGACGATATGTACTTTAAGCCACTTGGATTTGTTTATCCAGATGATAAGATGGCAATCCGTGTTGAAGATCAATTGATGCTTGGCAACGAGATCATGATCGCACCGGTTTATGAGCAGAACGCAAGAGGTCGTTACGTTTACCTGCCGGAAGAAATGAAATTCATCAAGTTCATGCCGGATGGAACCATTTTCGAAGAAGTCCTTGCAAAAGGAGTTCATTATGTGGATGTTGCCCTCAATGAAGTACCACTTTTTATTCGAAGCGGCAAATGCATTCCGGTTGCAGAAGTAGCTGAGTGCGTAAAGGATATTGATACTGAGAAGCTTAAGATGCTTGGATATGAAGGCAGCAGCTATACTATGTACGAAGATGACGGAATCCATAAAGACTATGATAAGAAAGAAAATTATAGAGTTCTGACAAAATAAGGTAATAATGAAATTGAATATGTCTGGATGAATTTAAGGCTGACAGTCGTGTGAGGGGACTGTCAGCCTTAATCTTTATTGCAAGTACTGTTTGTTTGAGTATAATTTAACTAAATAAACTGTGGAGAGTGTAGAAATGCGGGTAATCGCCCTGAATTGATTATAAGAATTAAGACCATTCAGCCTGCAAATATATCTATTCAGCGTGTTGTTTATTGCAGGAATAAAATATCTGCTAAGATAAATAAAAGTTTATCTGATGAAGGGCGAGACAGTGAAGCAGCTAAACTTATCTCTGACTGAGGATGCGGGAGTACCGCGATGCTGCAGTATTGGGAAAAATTTATGTGGGATAAAATTTCTCAGATGTTTTTACTTGGAAGTCTTTCGGGGATTGCAGTGCTAGGAGATGTAATCAGAGAATATCTGCTTGTGAATTTAATTGTATTATTTGTGTTTGTCAATATGGGAATCATACTGATTAGAATGTATCTTCGGAAGAAGTTTGATTGTATGTAAATTATTATTTTAATGACCAGATGAGGGGATAAATTGCATTCCAAGTGCAGTGAATATAATGCGCATGAAGATGAAATTTTAAATATTATGAAAACAAAATTTGGTTGATTAACCAGGTAAAAGTGATATACTGAATGCATAAGAAAAGAAACCGTGTGGAATTACAGTTTTGTTTTCACACGGTTTTTTAGAAAATGAGAGTTAGATATTACTAACATGAACACTGGCAGTTTTTTTGAAAATGAAAAAGAGGACGGATTTCTATGAGAATATTGCCTGCTTTTCCAGGAGCGGGCGGAAGTATAAATAATGATGGTATCCTTGATGCAGCACTCACTCCAAGAATGATTCAGCCGACAACATTTGCAGAAATATCAGGAAATAAATCCGAAAAGACAAAGCAGTTTTCAAAGATATTAAGGCATGCTCATATACCAGATCAGAAAGTAGTGGATATGCATATGTGGCAATTATGTCATCTTGCCATGGTGGTGCCGATTGCAGATGCATATTACGAAGCAGATTGCCCGGAAAGAGCGGGAAAAGACTGGAAGATTATGCTTGCTGTTACATTCGAAAGTAGCTTTGGAGATAAATTTATGTATCAACATGCCAGGAAGGCACCAGATGAAATGAGGGAGCTGCATAAGAAATTTTATGCTTATATGAAAAAACTAAAGGAGGCCAGATATGAAATTTTATGAAAGTGGAGACAGTAGTAAACCAGTGATATTTTTATTTCCTGGTACCTGTTGTCTGTATAGCAGCTTTGAACATGTACTGGATGGATTACATTCTTATTTTTACACGGTAATCGTTTCTTATGATGGATTTGATCCAAATGAGAAAACAGAATTTTATTCAATGGAAGATGAATGTGAAAAGATTGAGCTGGAAATCAAGAAAAAGTATGGTGGAAGAATTAAAGCAGCGTATGGGTGTTCCCTTGGTGGAAGTTTTGTATCCCTTTTGATTCAGCGAAAAAAAATTCATATAGATCATGGCATTATTGGGAGCAGTGATATGGATGAAGCTGGTCGTCTTGTGGCAAAAATCAAGTCATCCATGGTAGTCCCTTTCATGTATAAAATGATACATACAGGTGCCCTTCCGAAATTTATGCAGAAAAAACTGAATAAGACAGATGAGGTTAAAAAAGAATTATATAATGGATTTTTGAATATGTTTGGAATCGGTAAAGGAGGATGTCCGTGGATTACAAAACAGAGTATTTATAATCAGTTCTATTCGGATCTGGTTACGAAAGTCCAGCATGGAATTGATGTGCCGGGAACAACTATCCATGTGTTTTACGCTACAAAGATGGGTAAAAAATATGAAAAGAGATATTGGACTTATTTCAAAAATCCGGATATTCGGAGACACAACATGCAGCATGAAGAACTGTTTTGCTGTCATAGTGCAGAGTGGGTGGAAGAAGTAAGAAAGGCAGTGGAAGGCGACAGATAATGAAAGAAAAAGTGAATGTGACAGGTGTGCCGGAAACGATGGTACAGACCCTGTATGCAAGAGCAAAAGAAACAAAAAAACAAAATGCAAAGATCAAAGATGAGATTGCAGTAGAACTTGTGGAAAAGCTGGACTATGACTTTTCTATAGCAGATAAAGATAACGCTATGAACTATGGTGTGATTGCAAGAACAATTGTTTTAGACCGGATGGTTGAGCAATATTTGGAGAAAAATGCAAATACAATTGTTATAAATATTGCATGTGGACTGGATACCAGATGTTATCGAATGAAAGGGAAATATCTGCATTGGTACAATATAGATTTGCCGGAGACTATGAAGATAAGGCGGCAATTTCTTCCAGAAACAGGTCCGATATATCAGATTGCAAAGTCTGCAATGGATGATTCCTACATAGATGATATCGATTATCACGGTAAGAATATTCTGGTAATAATCGAAGGACTTACAATGTATTTGTATGAGAAAGATATCAGGAAGATGTGTTCTATTATTGATAAATCATTTCAGAAAGTTACAGTAATGGTCGAAACCATGTCACCCTTTGCTGTAAAGCATATGAAAGAGAAATCCATAGAGGGAAGCAATGCAAAATTCACATGGGGAGTTAAGAACGGAACAGAACTGCAAAGAATTGTGCCGGCATTTTCTGTTCGGCAGGAAGTCAGTCTGGTTGAAGGAATGAAAAAGCTTATGCCTGTTTATTGTGTAATAGGTAAGATTCCGGCTGTTCGGAATATCTCAAATAAAATAATAGTTTTGGAGAAACGTGGCCGATATTAAGGAGATGATACAAATGAAGAAAAGACATTTTGATGTGGAAACAGATGGATTTTATGGAGCATATTGGAAATGTAAAACAGGCTCAGACTGTGCAATGATAGCAATGATCGGAGATGATCCAGAGGATTATCTGGCGCGTACATCCGTGAAATGGCTACATAAACTCGGAGTAAATGTGATGACGATGTCACCTGGAAAAAAGGATTATGGACATCATAATTATCCATTGGAACGTATAGAGAAAGCAATCAATTGGTTAAAAATGCATAGTAATCAGAAGATAGGAATTGTCGGGGCATCTACTACAGGAACACTTGCATTGACTGCCGCTTCTTATTTTGAGGATATTACATTAACGATAGGTCTGACACCGAGTGATTTTATCTGGCAGGGGTTTATGCAGGGCAAAAAAGATGGCTGTAAGGAATGGCCGATTGAAGGAGAATCTCTTTTTTCTTACCAAGGAGAACCCCTTCCGTATATGCCATTTTGCTACAAACATCCGGATTACTGGCATGTGATTAAGAAAGAAACAAAACGGACCGGTGATATGATTAATTCAAGAAAACTGTTTGATGACTCGGAAAAGGCTCATCCAATCACAGAAGACGAGATGATCAAGATTGAAAAAATCCATGGAACGTTATTGCTGATTGGTGCGGAAGATGATGTGTTGTGGGATACTGCAAAATATATCCGCCGAATGAAACAGCGAATGGAAGAACACCCTCATACATGCAGATTAGAGTTTGTAATTTATGAGCATGGAACCCATTTCGTTTTTCCAGATAGCATGCTAAAGACAATGCTCCCGGTTGGCTCCGGACTCTTTGTGAAACTGGCATTTCAGGCAGCAAGAAAATATCCGGAAGAATGTCGCAGAGCACGACTGGATATTGACCAGCGGGTAAGAAATGCTGTTGCAAAATGGAAAAGAGTAGATAGATAAAGAAAATCTAAAACGATTGTGGAATATTGAATTTCCGGTATAACTGATACAGGTGGCTAATGCCAGTAAGCCACCTATTTTATCACATGCGAGTTAGAAGAAACTAACAAAAGAAACAATAATAAAATCAAAGTAAGGAGTGAACAGATGTGAAAGAAAAAAAGAAGTCGGCAGTCAGCTGGATCCTGACATGGGCCGGACAAAAAAGAATTGCCTATGTGTGGAGTGTGTTACTTGCAATAGGAAATGTGATTTTTAAGATTTTTCCGTATTTTATCATTGCAGATGTAGTTAAGCTGTTTTTAAGTGGTGAAAAGGAGTTTGAACCATATCTTGCAAAAGCGGTTCTGATTGCATTATCGTTTATCATTGCAGAACTGCTTCATTCACTTTCGACAGCATTGTCACATAAAGCAACGTTTGCGGTACTCGCAAATATAAGAGAAACTTGCTGTGACAAACTGGCACGGGTACCTCTTGGTTATGTAAAGGATACATCCTCCGGCACATTTAAGAATATCATGGTGGAAAGAGTCGACAGTATCGAGACAACACTGGCGCATATTGTCCCGGAATTCACGTCCAATCTGCTGGCACCGATTGTGATTTTGATTTATTTCTTTCTGACAGACTGGAGACTGGCACTCTGGTCATTGGTGCCGGTTATTGTTGGACTGTTCTCTTATTTTGGAATGATGCTGGATTATAAGCCAAGTTTCGAGAGAACGGTTCAGACAACAAAAGATCTGAATGATGCGGCAGTGGAATATATTGACGGGATCGAAGTAATTAAGGCATTTGGAAAGACAGAAAGTTCTTATGCCAAATTTACAAAGGCGGCTTTTGAATATGCGGATTCCTTTATTTCCTGGATGAAACGGTGCTCGATCTTTCATGCACTGATGATGGTGGTCACACCTTATACGCTTCTTACGGTATTGCCGTTTGGGGCACTTTATGTAGCGAATGGAACACTTGCAGTTTCTGATTTTGTCATCTGTATTATTTTATCACTTGGAATCGTAGGACCGTTGATCACAGTGGGTTCCTATACAGATGATCTTGGCAAGATTGGGGTGATCGTTGGAGAAGTAGCAGGAATTCTAGAACAGCCGGAGCTTGAACGTCCGGAGAAAAGTAAAAGTGTTCCAAAAGATAACTCCGTTACTCTTGAAGATGTCAGATTTGGTTATCACGACAAAGAAATCCTGCACGGAGTAACTATGGAGCTGAAAGCAGGAACGGTAAATGCAATCGTAGGACCTTCCGGAAGCGGCAAGTCGACCATCGCAAAGCTGATTGCGTCCCTGTGGGATGTGGATTCCGGAAGCATCAAAATCGGTGGAGTTGATGTCAAAGAACTGGCATTTGCAGATTTTAATCGGAAAATTGCATATGTTGCACAGGACAATTATCTGTTTAATGAAACAGTCTGTGAAAATATCAGACAGGGAAATCCAAATGCTACAGATGAACAGGTTGTTGAGGTGACAAAAAAAAGTGGATGCTATGAATTTATCATGCAGTTGGAGAATGGATTTGATACGGTTGTAGGAGGTGCAGGAGGACATCTGTCAGGTGGCGAGAGGCAGCGTATCTCCATTGCAAGAGCAATGTTAAAGGATGCTCCGATCGTGATCCTTGATGAGGCAACTGCCTACACAGATCCGGAAAATGAGGCGATTCTGCAGAATTCTATCGCAAAACTGGTAGCAGGGAAGACCCTGATCGTAATAGCACACAGGCTATCTACCATTAAGGACAGTGATCAGATTTTTGTTGTAAATGATGGAAATGTAACAGCACATGGTACACATGAGGAACTACTGATGTCATGCCCGCTTTATAAGGAAATGTGGAATGCCCATATTTCTGTAAAAGATACGGTGAAGGAGGGAGAATGATATGTTTGGGATTCTGGCAAAATTCTTTCGTTTTTCAGGCAGGGAAAATGGCAATAAATTTAAATTGTCGATGGTAATCGGACTCATAGAGGCTCTTGCCTCAGCGATGAAAATTCCGGCTATTATGTACATATTGATTGGTTTGCTGAGTGGAAAACCGACAGGAAAATATATTGGAGGCTCCATTGCGATCATGGTCCTTGCAATCGTAGTTGATGTAATCTGTAAGAGATACTCTACAGTGCTTCAGACAGAAGGTGGATATAATGCAAGTGCTTTTATGAGAATTAAGATTGCAGAGCATCTGCGCTATCTGCCGATGGGATATTTTAATTCCAATAGTATTGGGGAAATTTCTTCTATTACAACCAATACAATGGAAATACTTGGCGATGTGGCTGCGAGAGTGGTTATGCTGACCATGCAGGGAATTCTGGAAACATCAATGATCATTCTTATGCTGTTTATTTTTGACTGGAGAATCGGACTGATAGCTGCAGCAGGAGTACTTATTTTCTTTGGGGTCAATTCTGTGATGCAGAATGCGGGTAAAAAAGATTCAGAGCAAAAAGTGGTATGCGATACGGAGCTTGTAAACCAGATCATGGAGTATCTGCAGGGAATATCAGAAGTTAAATCATATAACTTGCTTGGGAAACAGGCGAAAAGATTAAATGATGCAAATGAAGCATGTGAAAAGATCAATACAAAGATGGAAATGCTGTTTGTGCCCTATCATTTTCTGCAAAGTGTGATAACCAAAATTACAGGTGCTGTGATCGTGGCTTGCAGTGCATATTTTTATATTAATGGAACTATGAGTGCGGTTTATGCGATCGGTATGACAATTTCAGCATTTATGCTTTATGCCAGTCTGGAATGTGCAGGAAATTATTCATCTCTTTTACATGTGGTAAGCGTATGTGTAGATAAAGCAAATGCAATATTGGAGCTGGATACCATGGATATCGACGGTAAAGAAATACAGCCGGAAAATTACGATATCAGACTTTCTAATGTTTCGTTTTCTTATGACAAACGGAAGATCATTGATGATGTATCGCTTTCTATTCCACAGAAAACGACGACAGCGATTGTTGGACCGTCTGGTGGAGGAAAATCAACACTTTGCAATCTGATCGCAAGATTCTGGGATGTGGATTCAGGGGAAGTGACACTTGGAGGCGTGAATGTAAAAGACTATAGTATGAACAGTCTGATGCGTAATTTTTCATTTGTATTTCAGTCTGTGTATTTGTTTGCAGATACCATTGAGAATAATATTAAATTCGGACGTCAGGATGCAAGCCATGAGGAAGTGGTGGAAGCGGCAAAAAAAGCGTGCTGTCACGATTTTATCAGCAAACTTCCTGATGGATACAACACAGTGATCGGAGAAGGCGGAGCCACAATTTCCGGTGGTGAGAAGCAGCGTATTTCAATAGCCAGAGCAATCATGAAGGACGCACCAATTGTCATATTGGATGAGGCAACGGCCAATGTTGATCCGGAGAATGAAAAGGATCTGATGGATGCAGTAGATGCGCTTACAAAGGAAAAAACGATTATTATGATTGCCCACAGATTAAAAACGGTCAGACATGCAGACCAGATTGTGGTTGTTGACAAAGGACGAATTGTGCAGCAGGGAATACATGAGCAACTAATGAAGCAGGAAGGTATTTATAAGAGATTTGTGGATGCAAGGCAGCAGGCGGTAAGTTGGAAACTGGCGCACTGATAATTAGCATTCACCTCTTGATGATGGAAGACGGTCATTGTAGTTTATCCAACAATCTTAGCAAAAATGCAATCAGGCCATTTACTGTTGACCGGAAGAACTGACTGTTCAGCGCCAGTCCGAAAGGAGCTGCCTCCAGCGCTATTGTGTATACAATGGTTGAGATGAAAAAAGCGAATGATCTGAATACCTATGAATATCTGACATATCTCTTATCACAGCGGACAGACGATAAAATGTCAGATGAACAGTTGGAACAGCTTGCCCCATGGAGCGAGACTGCGAAAACGAACTGTCAAAACTAAAATAGAGTAAAACGCTTGCATCTATCAATTTGATGCAAGCGTAATTCATGAGTAACGCAGCAATATTTTGCGCTTACGTTCATACGGATCTTTACGATAATCTGGATGTAATCCCATTTGATAAAATCCAGAAATTTTTTTCCGCCATAATATAAAAAATGGTGGCATTTCGTATTTGCTGAAGGTACATGAAAGTGTTCTCCTGTTAAATAATATTCTGTAAGTTATTTTCTATAGATGTCCGTTGATAGTAGGTATCTATGATATCCTGTAAAGTAATCGTATTCATTTTTTCTTCGGCATCCTTTTGAATTTCATTGTAAAATCCCTGCAAAGATAACTGAATGTTAATGCCAACGCCACACTCTGGATTGGTATGAGTATCTAAATGAAGTAAAGGTTTATCACCTTCAACTGCTTTATAAATATCCAGCAATGTAATCTGCTCTGCTGGTTTTGAAAGAGAAGGACGGGCATGTCCGGCTACACTGGTCATAAGTTCCGCTTTTTTTAGTTTTAACATAAGCTGGCGCACAAAGCCGGGATTTGTATGGACACTTTCTGCAATTGAGGCACTGGAGAGGGATTTTTCCTGGTTGATAGCAATCAGAACCATCACATGAACAGTATCACTTAATTTCGTTGAGTATTTCATGATAAGAAGCTCCTTGTAGTATGATATAATAATCTTGTTTTCACGTTTTTGGGGTGAAAATATTTCTGGTTTGTTTAAAACGTCCTAAGTTCTCAACAGTTCTTTTTAATGTGTTGATAAACTGTACATTTTTTAATGTTTGATGATTGTAAATAATATAATTACAACTATAATGGGGATTAAAAGAAAAGTCAACACAGTAATGAAACTTACTTATTATCGAGAAAACAGGAAAAAGATTATGAAACTATGACTGAGGTAATGAGTCTTGTCCAGGAATGGATGAAAGAGGATCCAGACAAAGTTAGATTTATGAGAACACAAAAATCCTTGTATAAACATCGATTATTACATGATACTATAAATGTTCACAAAGGAGAGCTTATGGAATACAAAAATCAAACAGAAAATCGTGCATTTCAGGAAATGTTGCAGGCAGCAGTAAAACGGCTGCAAAATCGTTCCGGAGAGGATCTTGCTGCAAAAAGTGGGGCTGTTTTTCATAGTAGCCGAAATGTGCTGGAAATACTGAGTTTTTATGAAACGATTGAAATTCAACTCCCTGAGTTTCGTATTAACTCAAACATGGACGAATGGCATTATCTGGATATGGCCGATGGAACAGAAGGTTCACAGAAGCTCATTACTTTTGGTAACCTGAAAGATGGATTGATTCGAGGAACCAGGTTTGACCGGACTGCAGAGCAGAGACTGGAAAAGCTTTTGCAAGATAAAGATCCTGAGAAAATTCAGAAAGCATGTACAAGTCTGGGTGCAGAATTTATAGAGACAAAGGCGGATCTAGGTGCTGTTTTTCCGGTTTTTCCAAGATATTCAGTAACTTTAAAGATATGGTTTGCAGATGAAGAATTTCCTGTATCTGGAAAACTATTTCTTCAGGATCATGCCGATCATTATCTAAGTGTAGAAGATGCGGTAACAGTTGGAGAAATTTTGCTGCAAAAATTATCGGAAGCATTTTCTTACCTCTGATCATGAATCAGAAAACTTTCCAGTCCGGCTTTGATAAAACTGTCGATTACTGTCTGAATCTGTTTCCATTCATTACAGTGATTGCGGAGCATCAGCCTGTTGATGGAAAGGCAGCCGTTCATTTGAAAATAAAAAACCGATTCTGCCTGTTCAAAGGTCAGGAGGCTGTGTGACATAAGCCAGGTCACATAGCCTTCTTTTGTATTTTCTGCTAATTTTTCCAGAAGAATAGGGGCAATTGCATCATCCAGAAACAATGCCCTGTATTGTGATTCCATCTGTATTTTCTGACAGAACGGATAGGAACAGCTTTTTTGATTTAGACAGAATAAATGATTTACAGTTGTTAACATATCCTGAGTCATATCATTAAAAATATCTGATAATACATCATGGATATCGTAGTAATGAAGATAAAAAGTGCCACGGTTGATTTCAGCATGTTTGCAGATCTCTGTAACTGTAATTTTCGTAAAACTTTTCTGTTTTAACAATTCTAAGAACGTATCTTTTATGGTTTGCCGGGTATAGCGGGTACGGCGATCTTGTTTTCGCGTTTTTTCTGACATTATATACTCCTGTATTATTTGGTATCATATGATTCCTCAACAATTTTTCTGATGTGTTGAGCAGCTATACAAATCTTGCAGATTGATTATTGTAATTTATATAGTAACAACTATAATGAGATTTAAAGAAAAAGTCAACAGATTGTTCAGAATATTAGGAGGAAAAAAATGGGACATGTAATTGCAATATCAGGAAAAGGCGGTGTAGGAAAAACAACCCTTTGTGGATTATTGATCCAGTATTTGTGTGAAAGTGGGAAACGTCCGGTTCTGGCCGTGGATGCAGATGCAAATGCCAATTTAAATGAAGTACTTGGTGTAGAACCTGAGATCACACTTGGAGAGCTGAGAGAAGAAATTGAGCGGGCAGGCGTAGATCCACGATATCAGATCCCATCCGGTATGACGAAGCAGGCATATCTGGAAATGCGTCTTTCTGATGCGATTGCGGAAGAAGATGATTATGATCTGATGGTAATGGGGCGAACCCAGGGACAGGGCTGCTATTGCTTTGTAAATGGTCTTGTACAGACCCAGGTTCAGAAACTGCAAAGCCATTATCCATATATTGTGGTTGATAACGAAGCGGGTATGGAACACATCAGCAGAGGAATCCTGCCAATGATGGAAGTGGCGATTCTTGTAAGTGACTGTTCCAGAAGAGGTGTTCAGGCAGCCGGACGTATTGCAAAGCTGATGAATGAATTAAACTTTAAACCACAGAAAACCGGATTAATCGTGAATCGTGTTCCAGATGGAAAACTGGATGCCGGAACTCTGGAAGAAATCCGAAATCAGGGACTGGAACTGTTAGGGGTTGTACCACATGATGACCAGGTATATCAGTATGACTGTGCTGGAAAGCCAATCATACGGCTTCCGAAAGATTCTCCTGTAAGAAGTGCACTGGGAGAAATTGTAAAAAAGATAGGATTGTGAGTTGGAGGATTGAAAGTTTGAAGATTGAGTGAACAGAAATATTAGGAATAAAAGCACCGGATTTTGACTTGCCGGATCAGAACGGAGAAGTGCATAAATTAAGCGATTATGCAGGAAAAAAAGTGATTTTATATTTTTATCCAAAGGATAATACACCAGGATGTACGAAGCAGGCATCAAAAGAATACTCAAAATGTATAGAAAAGTATCTGACACCACAGGACAGATATATTACAATTGTATTTTGTGAGTTATCCGGAGATAAATTGGTAACAAAAGGTACCTGTGCCAAGATGGCTCGTGGTGAAATGGTCAGATTCATAGCGGAAAATAATATTGAAAATCCGGTGGAGATTCAGAAATTTGACAGACTCGGATATTCGTTTAGGTCTGATTTATCTTCAGATTCAGAATATGTATTTGAACGCAAAATAGAATAGTTATTCAGGTAAAAGCTGCTCAGTTTGGCAGCTTTTATAATAATGAGAATTATTACTGTTTTAATTGACAACAGTATAATAGTGGTATATAATCCTTATTAAGAACTAATCCTAATAAGGAGGACAAATGACAAGTAGGAGAAATACCATTCAAAAAGATCTTGTAAGAAATACCGTATACGAAATGAGAAGACACGTTACGGCAAATGAAGTGTATGAATTTATAAAAGAAGCATATCCAACAATTGGAAAAGGAACTGTATATAGAAATCTTGATATATTGGTAGAGGAAGGTGTATTAAGAAAGGTTGAAGTTCCGGATGGACCGAACCGATTTGATTTTACATTGAAAAATCATTACCATGTAAGATGTATAAAGTGCGGTGAAGTTTTTGATGTGGATATGGATCCAATACCGGATTTGCTGGAAAGAATTCATAACACTCATGGAATTGAATTTGTGGATTATGACATTTCATTTAAAGGCATTTGCCCGAAATGCAGGGAGAAGGTAAAGGAGAAACAGCATGGATAGGAAAGCAATGTATAAGTTGAGTTATGGACTGTTTATATTGACCGCTAAAGAAGCAGAAAAAGATAACGGATGCATCATTAATACAGCCATTCAGGCAGCTTCGGAACCAAACCAGTTAAGTATCTGTGTAAATAAGGCAAATTATACGCATGATATGATTCAAAGAACGGGAAAATTTACTGTATCAGTCTTAAGTCAGAAGGCACAATTTGAATTGTTCAAACATTTTGGCTTCCAATCAGGAAGAGATACCAATAAGTTTGAAGCATTTGAGCAGTGTGCCAGGGGCACAAATGGTATTTATTATATTACAGAAGGTACAAATGCATACATTTCTGTGACAGTTACTAAAACAGAGGACTTGGGTTCACATACGATGTTTATCGGTGAGATAACCGATATGGAAGTTTTAAGCAATGTTCCTTCAGTAACATATGATTATTATCAGAATAATATTAAGCCTAAGCCACAGGAGGTTGGAAAAACAGAGGACAGTCAGACAATATGGCGTTGCAGAATTTGCGGATATGAATATGTAGGCGAGGAATTACCAGATGACTTTATATGTCCTTTGTGCAAGCACCCAGCATCAGATTTTGAAAAAGTAGTAAAGAAAACGGAAGTAAAAGAGATGGCAGCAAACAAATATGCAGGAACACAGACAGAGAAGAATTTACAGGAGGCATTTGCAGGGGAATCACAGGCAAGAAATAAGTATACCTTTTTTGCTTCTGTAGCAAAAAAGGAAGGTTACGAGCAGATGTCAGCATTGTTTTTAAAGACTGCAGATAATGAGAAAGAACATGCAAAGATGTGGTTCAAGGAATTAGCAGGAATTGGTGATACAAAGGAAAACCTGGCGGCAGCGGCAGAAGGCGAAAATTATGAGTGGACAGATATGTATGAAGGCTTTGCTAAAACAGCTGAGGAAGAAGGATTCCCTGAGCTTGCAGCAAAATTCAGGGCAGTAGGTGAGATTGAGAAGCACCATGAGGAAAGATATCGTGCACTTCTTAAGAATATTGAAACTGCACAGGTATTTGAAAAGAGCGAAGATAAGGTATGGGAATGCCGTAACTGCGGACATATTGTGGTAGGAACTAAGGCGCCTGAAGTATGTCCGGTATGTAATCATCCACAGAGCTATTTTGAAGTACATGAAGAGAATTATTAAGGAGATGAGATTATTATGAAGAAGAAAGTGATTAATTCAAAAAAAGCAGTAATGATAGGCTGTGGCTTTGTTGGTTCTGCATCGGTATTTGCTCTGATGCAGAGTGGCTTGTTTACAGAGATTGTCCTTATCGATGCAGATAAGAACAAGGCAGAAGGAGAAGCGATGGATATCAGTCATGGTATTCCATTTGCGAGTCCGATGAAAATATATGCCGGAGATTATGATGATGTGGCTGATGCTGCAATTGTTGTCATATCTGCCGGAGCGGGACAGAAACCGGGAGAGACAAGGCTTGATCTCGTAAATAAAAATGTAGCAATATTTAAGTCCATCATTCCTGAAATAGCAAAGAGAAATTTTGCAGGTATCATGCTTGTAGTTGCGAATCCGGTAGATATCCTGACTCAGGTAGCCATAAAGTTATCAGGACTTCCAGAAAACAGGGTTATTGGATCGGGTACTGTGTTAGATAGTGCCAGATTAAGATATAAGCTTGGTGAGCATTTATCTGTGGACAGCAGGAGTGTTCATGCATTTATAGTAGGTGAGCATGGAGACAGCGAAGTTGTAGCATGGTCATCAGCCAATGTATCTGGTGTTCCATTAAGTGAAATGTGTGAAATGCGTGGACATTACAAGCACAAGGAAAACACGGCAGAAATAGCTACAGCAGTCAAGAACAGTGCGTATGAGATCATAAACAAAAAGCACGCTACATATTATGGAATTGCAATGTCTGTAAAAAGAATCTGCGAAGCGATTATGAGAGATGAAAAATCAATACTTCCTGTATCACACATGATTCATGGAGTATATGATATTGACGGAGTATCGTTAAGTATGCCAGCTATTGTAGGTGCAGATGGTATTGAGTCTGATATACCTATTAATTTAAGTGGCGAGGAAGCGTTAAAGCTTAAGGAATCTGCAGATTCATTGAAAAAGATTATGGAGACAATTGAATTATAAATTTTACGCATGGAAGTAAGGTATTGTATTTGTAAGCATTGTGGAAACATTGTTGAAAAGGTAAAGGATAAGGGTGTACCTGTACAATTCAGATACAACAGTAATAATGCTGTGTATTAATATATTTATAAGGAGGAACAAACTAATGAAATATGTATGTGACGTTTGCGGATGGGAATATGATGAAGAGGAAGGTTATCCTGAAGGTGGTATTGCACCAGGAACAAAGTGGGAGGACGTTCCAGAAGATTTTGAATGCCCATTATGTAATGTTGGAAAAGATCAGTTTTCAGAAGTTGAATAGAAGCCTAATCTTGTGTTAAATACGGATGGATAAACCAAAACCCTGGTGCGTGAGCAACAGGGTTTTTTATGTGCGCCTTGCGGCGCACGTTTCTAACGGGTGAAAGCCGTGTGTTCTGCAAGCTGTCATCACTTCACAAATTCACTTCACAACAATCACAATTCACAAAATCTTCACAAAAAATTAGCACTCACCTCTTGATAATGGAAGTCGATTTTTGTCCTGTCTTGTGTATCCTAGAAGTGCCTGTTTTACAGGCTTTCCGGGGCATCAGTCATTTTGTCTGGTATTGTAAAGCAGTGTCAGATTTGTCGTAAATGTCGTAAATTTGTGGTCAAAAAATGATGAGAAATGGAGAGTGCTAATAAAATGAATGCAGGCAGCGAAGCAACTGCGTTCATGAGCAAGTAGCGAAAGCGGATTGCGAATGTCCTATTTAATAACGTATACAAATGTAAATGGATATCTGATTCCGAATCTCACCTATAAATCCGGAGAACAGATGGAGCAACTTGGCAAGTATGGTTTTCTTCGCAGAGATTATCTGAAGAATCATCGAAATTCAACCTATCAGGTGATGCTTTTACAGGATATAATTGGAGAACACCTTCTGGAAGTAGATAAGGCAGCAAGAGAACGGGAAGAAGTGATCCTGAAGCAGCTGGAAGAAAAAGAACCACTGCCGGATAAAAAAGCAGATCAAATGGCATGGGTAAGAGCTGCTAATCAACACAGAGCGATTGCGGAAGAGATTATTCTCAAGGAATTGATTTATGTTTAAATGAAGGTGATGAGGTCGTGGATTGCGACCTCATTATTGTATGAAAAATAGCGGTAGGCAGAATGAGAAAAATAGGGTAAAATGGGAACATGGATTTTGGGAACTCATAAGAAATGATTGTGCGGTAAAGTAACTTGAAATGCCAGTTTGGCATTTCAAGTTATAGAGGAGATGGAATGGCGGATCAGAAAGTAAGAGAAATGGAACCAGTGGAAACACAAATAGTTGAAATCATGCCACCGGACGTTGAAAATCTGATTTATGTAGTAAGAAACAAACAAGTCATGGTGGATAGTGATCTGGCAATGCTTTATCAGGTAGAAACGGGAGCGTTAAACAGAGCCGTTAAAAGAAATATTGCCAGATTTCCAGAAGATTTTCGATTTCAGCTTACAAAAGATGAATATGAAAACTTGAAATGCCAATTTGGCACCTCAAATGGCAGTGGAACAGAAAATGGTTATGGTGGCAGACGTACATTACCGTATGTATTTACAGAGCAGGGAATATCCATGCTTGCAAGTGTATTGCATAGCGAGATGGCAATTAATGTAAGTATAGGTATTATGCGTGCATTTGTAGAAATGCGACGGTTTATAGCCAACAATGCACTTTTGTTTGAAAGGATTAGTAACGTTGAGCTAAAACAACTGGAATATCAGAAAAAGACAGATGAAAAACTGGAGCAGATTTTTGAGTACATATCAGATCATGAGGAGTCTAATCAAAAGATATTTTTTGATGGTCAGATATATGATGCATTCAGCTTATTGATAGGACTGATTCAGAAAGCAGAAATGGAAATTGTTCTGGTAGATGGATATGTGGATGTAGGAACATTAAATATTTTGTCAAAGAAGAAAGAAAATGTGGCGGTGACAGTTTATACACAGCAACGGACAAAATTATCTCAAACAGATGTAGATAACTTTAATGCACAGTATCCTAAACTGGATGTGAAGTACACAAGAGCATTTCATGATCGTTTTTTAATTCTTGATAAAACGAAAGCATATCATGTGGGTGCGTCTTTGAAGGATGCAGGTAAAAAATGTTTTGGAATTAATCTGATTGAAGATGCAGGTATTGTAAGAGATATTTTACAGAGATTGGAATTGGAAACAGAAGAATAGAAAAGTAAGTTATGCAGAAAGGCGTGAGTCATAAGAATATGGCTTTTAAAATAATGACTGATACCAAACGGACAAAAATCATGTGTAAATTCTTCCCTTGTCTTTGATGTGACAATCCCCATTTTATAATCCAGGCTTAGAAGATTTTTCAATAATTCAATGATTCCGTCAAATACTTTAATGGTATTTGTATAGTTACGCATATTTTTATCCCATAATTCTATCGCATAGGAAGTGTCTTTTATCTCAAGTTTTTTCAAAGCGTCTGTTCCTGTAATACCTAACGCAAATCTTAGTTCAGAACATGGTATCTTTCTCCCGGACAATTCCTTTATAGTTTCCTGTAAAGAATGTAATACAGCATATTCCGTATCAATCAGAGTACCGTCAATGTCAAAAACAATATGCTTATACTTCATGCTGCCACCTTTCCCTGCCTGTATCAAAATAACGTATTACCCTGCATGGATTCCCTACTGCAACACAATTAGGAGGGACAGGGCGGGTAACTACGCTTCCAGCCCCTATCACGCTGTTTTCTCCTATAGTGACTCCGGGAAGAAGAATACAGCCGCCGCCAATCCAGACGTTGTTTTCTATCTCTATCGGACGTGCATAGGTTCTGAAAAATGTTGTCTGACGTTCCATCCAATCCGGCACAAGCCTTTCCTGTGGCAAGACAGGATGTGAAGATGTATATATCTGCACATTTGACGCAATCAATACCCTGTCACCAATTCGGATAGTTTTGTTATCCACAAAGGTACAATTCATATTGATTATCACATCATTTCCCAAAAATATATTTTTTCCATAGTCACAATGAAAAGGCGTGTCGATTAACACGTTTTCTCCTATTCCACCCAACAGCTCCCGAAGAATAGAAGTGCGTTTTTCTATATCTCCATAATCAGAAAAATAATATTCCCTTGTTAATTCCCTTGTGCGGGCAATCTGCTTTAACGTATCGCTGTCTGCAGTTTCCAAAAAATCACTGGATTCGTAATACACAATATTCCTCCTTAACGAAAACTGTTTTCCACAATACCCGGAAGCAGAGAATAGATAGAACAGCCGATCTGATTTTCAAACTGTTCTTTAATCTCTAAAATCCTTTTCCACCTGTCTATTGTCGCCGTGTGAACACCGTACCGTATTGTCACATCTACAAATCTCTTTTCCAAAAGACAGAATCCCGTCGGCATAGCCAATGCGTCACATAATTGTACAAGATGGTCATAATCATCATATACCGCATTTGCAACAAATTCTTTCATAAACAGGTAATCCTCATCACTAACATCAAACACACCGATAGATGTGGCAATATCCTGAATCATAAATGCGTGGGATATACATATTTGTGCAGCTTTTTCCCATCCGCGCTCCATACAGTACCGATAGCCGTCTATCAGATGCCTTTCCGAACTCACTCCGGCATAGCGGCCAATATCATGCAATAACCCGAAAATATATGCCTGTTCAGAAGATAAATCTTTACAATGTGATGCAATGTTTTTACAGGCTTCGGCTACAAACCGGGAATGATCTGCCCATGCTCCCGGATTGGATTCTGACGCTTCCCTTAATGCCAATTCTGCGGTTTGAAGGTTCAACTCCATTTTTAACTCCTTTCAAAAGGGCGGGGCCGAAAAATAAAACGCCCGGCCCTTTATAATGAAATATTTGCAGACAAATCAGCAATCCCCTGCATAGTACGAAACAATGTTCATATAGTCCGTTGGATTCGGAATTTCTAAAATAAGACACAGACAGTTTTTATTTTGGAAGTATTGTCACCACAAACTGTCCTGTATCTTTTCTTCCCCATTAATGTTTTGTTTTTTACCGTTCGGGCAGAGCATATATACTTTGCCAATGCAGGCATTGACAGTATCTAAAAAATTTTTCATGTTCAGAATGTTTAGTTTTATCACTTTGCGTTCACCTCCTGTAAATTGCTGATTTACTTTACAGGTATCATTATAATGCAAAAGACATAGGAAAAATATTTCTTTTCCGCCATTACATATCACTATTCTGCCATTTTTTTCTATATTCTGTAGGTGAACAATATGCATATTCCCGAAAAACTTTTCCAAAATAACTGCTGCTCCCTAAACCGCACTCATGGCTGATAACGGTAATAGGTTCCTGCCCCTTTGCCAACATCTGACAGGCAATTTGTAGACGATAAGTTGTTATATACTCTACGGGTGTCATGTGTAGACAGTCATGGAACACTCTATAACACTCCCTTTCGCTTAGATATGCTGCCGCAGCAAGTTTCGGAATAGATATTTTTTCTCTGTAATGTTCATGAATGTATATCATCATCAACTTTATTTTATCGTTGCTTTTGTTATGTTCCCCTTTCTTTTCACGCATAGAGCAAGATAGTTCAAAAAGCATGAGCCATATTTCAGTTAGGGCTTCCCGCAGTTTTATTTCATATCCAAATTCATCACTGGATAAACGAAATGAGGCAGCAAGCAATTTCAAAATTCTTTCTTCTTCTGCATTGCCCGGAAAAAGCGGGATTACCTCAATCTGCGGGGCTGTTATGACAGGCGCAATATATTTTTGTTCAATCCTGCTTCCCTGTTCTCCGGCAAGTAAGGAAACATCGAAAATATGAAGTAGCTGTATATTCTTTTCTCTCTGCGATATTGCTTTTGTCATATGGAGTACATTGGGATTTATCATGCCGCCGCTTCCAGCCGGAAACAATATTTTTCCTCCTGGCGTATCATATTCAATGCTGCCGCTTTCCATATAAAAAAGTTCCACTGTCCTGTGCCAGTGCCACGGTACATAACCCCCTATATACTTGTCAAGTTCTGCCCTCGAAGCGATATAGGGAAAATCTTTTTCAAAATCTGGAAGCAATTCTTCCTTGCTTCCGGTATAAAATTCAATGCTATGGATATTTTTCATGTCTGTTCACCTGTACATCTGGGATTTTGTATCTACTTTATAGGTTAAATATACGGAAATCCATTTTAAATTTTCGGTTTGTAGTTTTAAAAGTTTTTTCGCCATTGTTTCTTAGGTTCATATTTTCCACAATCATCACAGGTATACGGCCAGTTGATTTTCCATTCAAAATATTCATCTCTGGTAATCACACCGGATTTCAGTTCATCCATTCGAACCACCCATTCTTTTAGAAAATCATTCAGAACTCCATAATCAAACCACATACAGACAGGAGCATGAGCCGGCCAGCTATCATTGTCGTGATAGTAAACGGAAGTGTCTGCTACTTCATTGCATTTTTCACCAGGAAATTTCCGAGGAAGAAACAGATGCAGGGCAGATGGATTAAATTCATCCAGCC
>ERZ507329.63-NODE-63-length-47384-cov-6.4602_pt1 | contig 47384 bp, 37 predicted proteins | sample MGYA00513957_ERZ507329 | MGnify/ENA metagenome assembly ERZ507329
ATTCAAACCAGCGACGTTTGGACTGGGTTGCTTCCTCTGCAGGCGGCCCTCGATCTGATGTGGTCTTGATTTGTCCACCGTTATAATCTGTTCTGTCTCCGCAGATTCACCGTCTCCGTCCATAAGAACAAATACAACTGTATATTCCCCGGATTCCATCTCATCAAGATTCCATTTCAAGCTGTATCTGGCGGTTTTTCTGCTGTTGTTTGTGGATGTGATTTCTCCCACACCCATTAATATTTTTCTTCCCGTACTGTTTTTGTAATAGAAAACACCTGTCGTCTCTTTTGCACCAAGCGACTGCAGATTTCCGCTGTTTGTCACTTCTGCATAAACAGTGTTTCTGGAAAGTCCGACTCTGCCCGTCTTATCATTTGTATAAATTCGTCTGACTTCAGGAGCAGCCGTAACTGCAGTTATCTGCGCAAATTCAGATTTTCTTCCATCTGTCAGGCAGCCGCGGACATAATACGTATGAGACTCTCCAATCTCCAACTGTTCATCTGTATAAGAAGCATCTTTTAATACTTTTTCAGTAAGAAGATTTTCCTCTTCTGTTCCGTCTCTGTACACCTGATATCCGTCCAGCAGATCATTCTGTACCGGGTTCCATGTCAGATGTACGGTATGGCTGTATACGTTTGCAGCTTTCAGATCAGCCGGCGGAAGTTCCCACATATCCGTACACCACTCCACAGAATCAGGTACCAGTCCGGCATATGCACTCTGGTATGTCTTCAGTACATCCGGCATTACATATATTTTCTGCAGATTCGGCATAGACACAAAGATACTGTATCCGTTTCCTGACGGCGGTGTTTTGCCCAGGAACCTCACACTTTTGACACCTGCCATATTATAAAATGCATGGTCCGAATCATTGTAATAAGTATAAACTGAACTTATATTTTCACCGAAAGTCAGAGAAGTAACTCCACTCATTCCGGAAAATGCACCTCGGGTTATTTCTGTGATTCCGGCCGGAATCACAAGTTCTCCCGTAATTCCGGTGCAGCCAGAAAATGCCTGCGTTCCAATACTTGTAATACTGTCAGGCAATTTTAAAGTTCCATTTAAACTGAAACAATTATAAAAACATCCCTCTCCAACAGAGATCAGACTATCAGAGAATTTCAGTTCGCCTGTCAGGCTTTCGCAGTTCCCAAAAGCCATATTCTGTATTACCCTGAGTTTCTCTCCAAACGCAAATCCGTTAAGTTTACTGCATCCTTCAAACGCACCGCTGCCTATAATCTCCACGTTATTTTCTCCGGAAAAAATCACTTCTTCCAGAGATATACAGTTCTGAAATGCATAATCAGCAATTTCTGTGACTTCCGATGAAAAGATCACCCTCTGTATCTGACTCGTTCTGAATGCGCGGGCACCGATTTTGGTCACACCGGAAGGTATCGTAAACTCCGTCTCTTCTCCGGTATAACTTAATAGTTCTCCTTCTGTAATAAGAAGATCTCCGCTTCCGTTTTCTTTCAGCAGAACATTTTCAGGGATTTTTGCACCGTATGCCTCATTGTACGCTTTGTAAGTTCCCTGTGGCACATAAATAATCTCCAGATTCGGCATATTGCGGAAAATACTGTACCAGCTATCGTTGACAGAAGGTGGTGTTTCGCCGAGAAAAGTTACTGTTTTCACTTCCGGCATGTTATAAAATGCATGTGCATCCTCTGATGCAACATTTATGAATTTTACACTGTTTCCTATTGTAATCGCAGTGATTCCAGTCATTCCTGAAAAAGTACCATACAAAATATCTTTAACTTTGTCCGGTATCATCAGTTCTCCTGTAAATCCCGTACATCCTTTAAAAACTTCGCTTCCTATAAATTCCAGATTTTTTGGCAGCTTCAGTTCTCCGGTAAAGTTCTCGCACCACTGAAATGCGCCACTGCCGATACGTGTGATACCTTCCGGCAAAATCAGTTTTCCATTAAGTCCTGTACAGGAAGAAAATGCACTGTCGCCAATCTCTGTAAGTCCTGACGGCAGGTTCAGTTCCCCGCTCATTTTTTCACAATACTCAAATGTCCGGGCTTTGATTTCTGTCAGTTTTTCGCTGAAGCTGAATCCGGTAAGCTTCCGGCAACCACTAAATACCTCTTTTCCGATAACAGCCACATTATTATCCCCGGAAAATTCAACCACTTCCAGAGAAGAATTCTGGAATGCTTTTTCTCCGATTTCTGTGACTTCCGGCGGAATGATCACTTTCTGAATCTGTGCTTTTGCAAATGCCAGATTGCCGATTTTGGTTACGCTTTCAGGAATCGTTACCTCTGTACTGTCGCCCATATAACCGATCAGTTCTCCATCTGCAATAACAAAATCATCTCCGTCGGTTTCTTTCATCCTTACCGTTTCAGAAAGATTCTCCAGATATGCTGCTCTGTATGCCGTATAGGTTCCTTTTGGCACATAAACGGTCTTAAGATCCGGCATTCCACGAAAAACGCCATACCATTGATCACTTGCAACAGGCGGTGTTTCGCCAAGAAAAGTGACTGTTGTTACTCCCGGCATATATAATGCATGTTTTTCATCCGATGCAGCATATATGTAATTTACACCAGTACCTATTGTGATTTCTGCAACCCCTGTCAGGCCGGAAAAGACGCCGACTGTGAGATTTGTAATCTTATCCGGCACCACCAGTTTCCCTGTAAATCCTCTACATCCGCTAAAGGCTTCGCTTCCTATAGATTCCAGATTTTCCGGCAACTTCAGTTCTCCGGTCAAACTACTGCAATAATTGAATGCAGATTTTCCAATACTCGTTACACTCTTCGGAATATTCAGCTTTCCGTCAAATCCGTAGCAGCTGTAAAATGCATTATCAGGGATCTCCGTGATTCGTGATGGTATCGTAAGGTCTCCGGTAAATCCACTGCATCCGAAAAATGCACCGGCTCCGATTTCTGCCAGGCTTTCCGGCAGTTTCAATTCCCCGGTAAGATTCTCGCACCCTATAAAGGCACTGTTTCCAATACGTGTCAACCCTTCCGGCAAAATCAGATTTCCACTGAGTCCGCTGCAATAATAAAATGCACATTCTCCAATCTCTGTAAGATTTTCTCCAAAATCAAAGCCGGTAAGATTCGTACATTCACTGAATGCATAATTTCCGACTGTTACAAGATTGTTTGCTCCTTCAACGTCAACCGCTTTCAGCGACTTGCATTTTTCAAATGCGTAAGCCCCGATTTCCGTCACCTGCGATGTAAGCGTTACTTTCTCTACCTTTGTATTCAGAAATGCATTTCCGCCGATGCCGGTCACGCCTTCCGGAACAGTAACTTCTTTGTCGTTTCCTGAATAGCTTATAAGTTCTCCATCTGAAATGAGAAAATCTCCACTTCCGATTTCCTTCAGCCGTACCCATTCAGGAATATTGTCTTTATATGCTTCCACATATGCTTTGTATGTTCCCTCCGGAACGTATACTGTCTCCAGATTCAACATGGAATAAAAGATACTGGTATAATTTCTTGATGGAGGCGTTACTCCCCGGAAAGTTACTGTTTTTACTCCATTCATCTGATAAAAAGCATGCCAGGAATCCGAATCTGTCCTGATATAGTTCATACCACTGCCTATCGTAAGCGCAGCAACACCCGTCACTCCGGAAAATGCTCCAGTGGACAACACAGATACTTTATCTGGTATAGTCAGTTCTCCCGTAATTCCGCTGCAGTTATAAAAAGCAAATTCCCCGATTGTTTCAAGACTGGCCGGGAGCCTTAATTCGCCCCTAAGACTGGAGCATCCGTAAAATGCATTGTTGCCGATCTTTCGGAGATTATCCGGAAATTCTACGGACTCTATCGTTTTGTTATCCCTAAAAACATTATCTCCGATTTCTGTAACTTCATCCGGAATCACCACATCCGAGTCAGAGCCTTTATATTCTGTCAAAATCCCGTCTGCATTAATCACGAAATCAGAGTCTTCTTCCACATTGGCTGAATCAGAAAACACTTCTGTCTGTCCCTGCCCTTCAGAATCATCCGCATCTTCCATGTCATCACTGAACACTTCTACCGAATCTGTCTCATTTTCATCCTGAGCTTCTTCTGTCTCTTCTGCTGTTGATGCCTCATCCTGAGATTCTTCCGTCTCTTCTGCTGTTGATGCCTCATCCTGCGTATCCTCAGACTCATTTCCTTCCTCAATTACAAGATCATCTCCAGCATCTTCCTGCAGACTTATTTCCTCTGTATTCTCTTCTACAACAGTGTTTTCTGCGCCAAATGGATAAGCTGTTTCATTTGTCACCATAAAAAGAGCTAGCAATAGCGCTGTTATACGTTTCTTTTTCATTCGCTTCCTCCAATTTTCAATTATACAAGACTATCAATATATAAAATTATAGCAAAAGAAGTGTACCTTTAAAAGATACACTTCTTAAATATTTTCATATTTTTATACATCAAAGCAGCTTCCGCCTACAAATTCTCGCAACAGAGAATTATGAGGAATATCTTCGCTTGGAACGGAGATAAAATAATCCAAAAATTTCAACAGACGCTTCGCTTCCAGATATTCCGTCTCGCTCTTGTCAATTCCAAACAGAAGCGGTTCGGCATATACTTTCAGGCAGGCAAGTTCATATACAAGCGCTGAGTTAAACATCACATCTGCCTCTTCCTGATACGGAAAAATATTTGCCTCTTCTCCTCTTCTGACAGAAGGCCATCTTGCGATCGTCTCCTTTGCTGAAGTGCCTCTCGTACGTGCATCACGTACAATTCTGCGGATCAGACGGCCGTCCGTTGTCGGAATACGATTATGCTCATCAATATTTAACTGCGTCAGTGCGCTGATATAGATTTTGAATTTACTTTCTGCCGGCAGTGCATAACTGAGTTTATCATTCAGTCCGTGAATTCCCTCGATCACCAGTACATCATCTTTGCCAAGCTGCAGGAAATCACCTTTGTACTCTCTCAGTCCTGTCTTAAAATTAAATACCGGGAGTTCCACACGCTCTCCATTAAGAAGCGCCAGCATGTCTTTATTGAACTGCTCCACATCGATTGCTTCGAGGCATTCATAATTTTTTTCACCGAATTCATCAAACGGAGTGTCTTCACGGTTTTTAAAATAATTGTCCACACCGATAGGGTGCGGTTTCATGCCATGTGCAGTAAGCTGAATGGAAAGTCTGTGCGAAAACGAGGTCTTTCCTGATGAAGACGGACCCGCGATCATGATAAACTTCTTATTTCCTTCTGATACGATCCGCTGTGCGATATCAGAAATTTTCGCTTCCTGCAAAGCTTCCTGTACAAGCAGAATATTGCTGATTCCTTCTTTCGTAATTCGGTCATTCAGATCGCCGACATACGAAATATCCATCTTTTCTGCCCATTCCTGCGATTCCTTCTGCACATGGAAAATTTTATCCTGCGGCTGGAACGGTGGGATCACGGATGGGTTCTTCCGCTCCGGAAGTTCCAGAACAAATCCCTCATCATACAGTTTCAGGTCAAAATACTGTACATATCCTGCATGATCTGCCATATAGCCATAAAAATAATCGTCATAGTAACCGATATTGTAGATGTTTACCTTTGAGACACGGCGAAACCGGAACAATTTTTCCTTATCATACATCCGATGCTTATGAAAAAGTGCTACTGCCTCATCTGTATTGACAGAACGTTTCCCGATCGGAGTACATTCGTCCGCCAGTTTGTGCATCTGTAACTTGACTTTGTCAAGAAAATCCTGATCAAGAGCTGCTTTTCCTTCCATTGTAAAATAATAACCATTTCCCACTGAATAGTGGATCATTACTTTATCAACGTTTTCCCTGCCTGCCACATCATATATTGCACGCAGGAGCACGAGACACACACTTCGCTTATAAGTTTCAAAACCGATATGGTCTTTCGTTGTCACAAATTCCAATGTACAGTCTGATTTCAGTCTCTTCTGAAGTTCACGGAGTTTTCCGTTTACCATCACGAGGATGACCGGAGCCTCCGTGTGTATACCGCTCTCGTCAATAATTTCTCTGTATGTGGTTCCTTCCGGATACATCCTTGTTTCTCCGGTGATCACGACCTTAAACATCTTTTTATCCATAAAACAGACCTCCTGTTCACGGCATCTTTTATTTTATTATAATATCATATACGGACTCTGCACCTTTGCACATGTGATCTGAAGATTCGGATACTGTTCTTTCAGAACTTTCTCCATCGCTTTCATAAAAATATATTCTGTACCGTAATGACCGGCATCTACGATAGCCAGACCCTGTGCTACCGCATCAATTCCTGTATGATGATCAATGTCTCCTGTGACATAAACCTGCGCACCCTTTGCAAGAACATCCGAAATCATACTCTTGCCGCTTCCGGTACAGATGGCAGCCCTTTCGACCTGTGTATCCGGATCTCCGTAAATCTTTACATCATTTAAAGACAATGCATTCTTGACAAATTCTCCACATTCTTTTAATGACATCTTGCGAGGCAGTTCTCCTACACGGCCAAATCCATCCTGACCCTCCTGCGTCTCCGCGGTCACGGAAAGAACTTCTCTGTCTGTCAGCCGGAGATAATCTGCACTAAGATCTGCCATTCCGAGGATATCATAATTCGTATGCATTGCATAATACTGAATATTATGCTTTATAAGGGAAAGAATCCTGCGTCCTGTAAATGTATGATTATTAATTTTTTTCTGTCCTTCAAAGATCATCGGATGATGAGTAATGATCATATCCGCTCCGGCATCTATTGCCTGCGCAAGTGTCGACTCCGTAAGGTCAAGCGCCAGAAATACATGACTGACCTCTTCTTCATCATCTCCGACCAGAAGTCCTACATTATCCCAGTGCTCTGCTGCGGATGACGGATATCTGCCATCCAGCCAGCCGGTCAGTTCTTTAACTTTCATATCGTTTTAAAGCAGTCAAAATCAACTGCTTTTCCTCCTCTACTTCCATTCTGCGCTTCATCGCTGCATCACCGGAAGCCGACTCCAGCTGTGCCGAAATCTCACTTCGGATGCGGAGTTCACGCTCCAGATATAATTTCAGTACCGGATGTTTTCTCTCAAGAAGCAGGCGTCCAAACATTTCCTCTTCTCGACTCCATACAGCAGGCTGTTCTCCTTCATGCTGAACCACTTTCATGATCGGATAAAACTTGCCGTCTTCGAGAATCATCTCTTCCTGAATGATCTGATAACCGTTCTGCATAACAAAACGTCTGAAGTGGGGAATATCCGACTGTGGCTGCAGAATCAGCTCCTGAAATCCCGGCAGTGCATGTCTGCCTTCACTTAAGATTCGCTCCATCAGTAGTCCGCCCATTCCCGCGATCACAAGGGTGTCTCCCTCACCTGGCCGGATTTCGGACAAACCGTTACACAATCTCGTTTCTATGTATGCTTCCATATGATACTGTGCGATGTGTGCCTGCGCTCTTGCCAGAGGACCTTTGCCCACATCTGTGGCAATTGCTCTAGGAATCTTATGCTGAAGCATCAGGTACACCGGCAGATATCCATGATCACATCCCACATCAACCAGCCGGTTTCCTTCTGTTACCATTTCCGCGATTGCTGTCAGCCTCTCTGACAGCTGCACCTTGCCTGCCATCAATCCAGATAATCCTTAAGTTTACGGCTGCGGCTCGGATGGCGGAGTTTACGGAGTGCTTTCGCCTCAATCTGACGGATACGCTCTCTGGTAACGTTAAATTCTTTTCCAACTTCTTCCAGTGTACGTGCACGTCCGTCATCGAGTCCAAAACGAAGTCTCAATACTTTCTGTTCTCTCTCGGTCAGTGTACCAAGTACTTCGATCAGCTGCTCTTTCAGAAGTGTAAATGCAGCTGCATCTGCCGGTACCGGTACATTATCATCCTGAATGAAATCTCCAAGATGGCTGTCTTCTTCTTCACCAATAGGTGTTTCCAGAGATACCGGTTCCTGGGAGATTTTGAGAATCTCACGCACACGCTCTACCGGCATCTTCATTTCTTCTGCGATTTCTTCCGGAGTAGGTTCACGTCCGAGTTCCTGCAGTAACTGGCGGGAAACGCGGATCAGTTTGTTGATCGTCTCTACCATATGAACCGGAATACGGATGGTTCTCGCCTGATCGGCGATTGCTCTTGTGATTGCCTGACGGATCCACCATGTCGCATAGGTACTGAATTTGTAACCTTTACGATAATCAAATTTCTCGACAGCTTTGATCAGGCCAAGGTTACCTTCCTGAATCAGATCCAGGAACAGCATACCACGTCCCACGTATCTTTTGGCAATGCTGACTACCAGACGGAGGTTGGCTTCTGCCAGACGTTTCTTTGCTTCCTCATCGCCCTGTTCCATACGCTTTGCAAGCTCAATTTCTTCGTCTGCCGTAAGAAGGCTTACCTTACCGATCTCTTTCAGATACATACGAACCGGATCTTCAATACTGACACCTTCCGGAACAGAAAGATCGATCTTGTCAAGTTCGATTTCTTCCTCGTCATCCATCTTTTCGATGTCGGCATCGTCATCCACATCAAGTATCAGTTCTTCATCATTTCCTGAAATACGAAGCACATCCACTCCACTGGCTTCCAGAAAATCCAGAACCTTTTCCATCTGCTCGACTTCCAGTGGCTGGTCTTTAAAGAAATCGCTGATTTCCTGATATTCCAGTACATTTTTCTTCTTTTTTGCAAGCTCCAGAAGTTCTACCAGTTTCTCGCTGAATTTGCCCATATTCATTTCCATAGGTGCTCATTCCCTCCATATAGTGTTTATATTTTAACCTTATTCAAAAGAAATATGCAGTTCCTGACGTTTTCGTCCAAGTTCTTCCAATTCTTTTTTCTCTCTGAGGATCTGCTGCAGTCCCACCATATCTGTCGGATCCAGATTGCGGTTTTTTTCTGCAAGGCTTTCTGCCTTGATACGAAGAAGCGTATCTGCAAAAGCCCGATCCTGTTCCTGCTGTGTCTCCAGATGGATCGTCGCATTAAAAAGTGATGCGACTTCCCGCTGCTCTTCACTGTCCGTAAAGCTGTTCAGAAGTTTGGCAGGATTGACCTGTCCTTCTTCCTCTCTCTGACGAAACAACATCTGTGCCACTTCCTTATACAGTGGAACGATAAAATCCTCTGCATTCAGATACTGTGCCACTTTATCAAAAATTCCCGGATAAGTAACCAGCCATGTCAGCATCAGTTTCTGTGCCTGATCCGAAGCGGATTCTTTTTTCTTTTTATTCTGTCCGCCACTGGTCTTTGGCTGTGTTCTGTTTTCCGCCGGGGTTCCCTTCAGCGCCAGTGTATTGACCCTTTTTCTTAAATCCTCAACACTGACACCATACTGTCCCCTGTATTTCTTAACGATTGCCTCAATATAGAGGTTACGTTCCAGTTCATCTTTTAATTCGAGCAGCAGCTCCGCACACCGTTCGAAGAAACGATTCTGCCCCTGCGGCTCATCCATCGGAAATTCCGATTCTGCAATACTCACACGGAACATAAAACTGTCGGACGCCTGTCCGAGACGCTCTTCGAAAGCTTCTGCTCCCATGTTTTTGATAAATTCATCCGGGTCTTTATAGGGCTTCAGATTAACGACTCTCGAACTGACTCCGGCATCCCGAAGGATCGGAATTCCTCGAAGAGCCGCCCGTATTCCTGCCTCATCACTGTCATACAGAAGAAGAACTTCCTGTGTATAACGTTTCAGAAGACTTGCATGTCCGGAAGTTAACGCCGTTCCAAGCGACGCCACCGCATTCGTAAATCCTGCCTGATGCATGGAGATCACATCCATGTAGCCTTCACAGAGGATCAGATACTTTTTCCTCGTTGTCCTTGCAATATTCAGCCCGTAAAGGTTACGGCTCTTATCAAAAATTTTGGTTTCCGGTGAGTTCAGGTATTTCGGTTTGCCGTCACCCATCACTCGTCCGCCAAAACCAATCACGCGGTTATTCACATCCATGATCGGGAAAATCACACGATTCCAGAACTTGTCGTACATTCCATGGCGTTCATCAACATTAAAAAGTCCGGATTCCCGAAGTCTCTCATCACTGTATCCCTTTGATTTCAGGAATTTGTAAAGTCCGCCGCCAAACTTATCAGAATAACCAAGTCCAAACTTACGCATTGTTTCTTCGCTCAGCCCTCTGCCGGAAAGATACTGATATCCGATCTTTCCGCCCTCGGTACGGAGCTGATAATAGTAATACTGTGCAGCCTGCTTATTGATTTCAAGCAGTTCCGCTCTTTGCTCTGCTTTCTCTCTGACTTCTCTGGAATACTCGATCTTCGGAAGCTCTACTCCGGCTCTGTCTGCCAGATGTTTCAGAGCTTCACCGAACGTATAATTCTCGTATTCCATAATAAAATTGTATACATTTCCTCCTGCGCCACATCCGAAGCAATAATACATCTGTTTGCCCGGTGTCACAGAAAACGAAGGAGTTTTTTCATTATGAAACGGACAGAGTCCAAAATATGTACTGCCCCTTCTTGTTAATCTGACGTATTGCGATACTACATCTACAATATCATTTTTCTGTCGCACTTCTTCAATGATATCGTCCGAATAACGCATACTCATCCCCCTCTGCCATTTAATAGACCTCCCAGGACTTTGGTATGAAGATCTTCCGAAATTTCGCCATGGAATACTGGTCCGTCATACCTGACAGATAATCACATACCACCTGCTCCTTCGGCTCTCCCCGCTTCATCAGGAGCCGATATTCCTCAGACATCTCTTCCGGATTTTCTGTATAATATACATAAAGCTTTTTCAGCATTTTGATTGCTTTTAATTCTTCTTCTTTTGCTCCAGGATGTGTATATACATTCTGAAACATGATTCCACGAAGATCCATAAGTGCCTCATAAATCTCCGAAGACATCTCTATATGATCTTTTTCAAGACTGTTTTCGATAATATCATGAACAAAGGTATTCAGTCTCTCACGCGTCGTATATCCCAGCAGCATCCGGAGCGTAACCGGTATATCATCTTCCGTGATAACTCCTGCCCGCTGTGCGTCATCCATATCATGATGAATATATGCAAGCTTGTCCGAAAAACGCACGACCTGCCCTTCCAGTGTCGTCGGTGAGCCGCTGATCCGGTGGTTCAAAATTCCGTCTCTTACTTCCCATGTAAGATTCAGACCTTCACCGTTTTTTTCGAGGATCTGGACTACACGGATGCTCTGCTGATAATGTGTAAAACCGCCTGGATGGATTTCATCCAGTGCCCGTTCACCGGCATGTCCGAAAGGTGTATGTCCCAGATCATGACCAAGCGCAATTGCCTCAACCAGATCTTCGTTCAATCGCAATGCCTTCGCGATCGTACGTGCAATCTGAGAAACTTCCAGTGTATGGGTCAGACGGTTCCTGTAATGATCTCCCTGCGGTGCAAGAAAAACCTGCGTCTTATCTTTCATCCTCCGGAATGCCTTACAATGCAGTATCCGGTCACGGTCTCTCTGATAAACCGTACGTACATCACACTCTTCCTCTATCCGTTCCCTGCCACGTGAATGGCCGCTATGTGCAGCATAGGGACTGAGAAGCTCAAGTTCTCGCTGTTCCATGTTTTCTCGAATATTCATAGGCATGTCCTCCACAGACTCCATAGACTGACAAAATACCTCTTATTAATTATATTCTGCACAAAGTCCCAAATTCCTCTTTTTTTCAAAAAAATCATTCAGATTAAATATTTCGACATCTGAATAACTGATTTCGCGTTAAAAAAGAGGCTCCGGCGTCTGTTTTGCCAAAAGAAAAAGCCCTTGAAAATCAAGGGCTTCTTATGCGGAAGATGGGACTTGAACCCACACGAGCGCAATGCTCACAAGATCCTTAGTCTTGCTCGTCTGCCAGTTCCGACACTTCCGCATATCGCATTTCACGGATAACTTATTCGCGACAACAGAAATTATACAAAAAGATTTAAATAATGTCAACCTCTTTTTTGTATTATGCGGAAGATGGGACTTGAACCCACACGAGCGCAATGCTCACAAGATCCTTAGTCTTGCTCGTCTGCCAGTTCCGACACTTCCGCATATTCTGTTTCGCAGGATTGTTTCCTCGCGACAAGTGATAGAATACCAGAGATATGACATAAAGTCAACACTTTTTTATAAATTTTTTTATTTTTTTGTATTTTTAGTTCAATTCCGCAATTCTACTGACCGCAACATAGATTTCCTGTATCTTATACCACGTCTGATAATCCGTGATTCCCGTTTCCGGAATCCCGAACACATTCTGGAATTTGCGCACAGATGCACTGGTCTGTTCCCCGTAAATGCCATCTGCATTTACCTTCGGAATTGCAGGATATGCACCTGCGATCACATTGAGCTGTTCCTGCATCTGGAGCACTTTTTCTCCTGTCGCACCGATATTAAGATCATATCCCGGCCACGAGGACGGAATTCCGGAAATTTCTTCCGCTACATTAATATACATATCATTTCCGTAAAAATATCTGAGGATCTCAATCGGTGAATAGCCCTGATCTCCCAGTGACTTACTTCCCCACTGCGTCATCCAGCCACGATTTCTGCACTGTACCCGACGCCCGTCACAGTACTGTGTAAGAATTGGCTGGCGCACATCCGGCCTGGAGAGATAATTTTCAAAAAGTTCATCCGTAATTCGGGAAATACTGTCAAATACATTTCTTCCCCGGATCCACTTGTGGTCATACGCTGTGGAGGCTGTGATCGTAAAGTCTTTGCCCTTATTCCGATACCATTCCGTATAAACACGGTTCAATGTAAAAGACATGATTGCAAGGATATTTGCACGGATCGTATCATCCGGCCAGGTTGCATAGATCTCGCTGCTTGCAACATTTTTTATATAGTCTCGATACCTCTCATAATAGTTCGGTGCTGTCGTATCATTTACCGAACCGTCATGTACTACGATATATTCCGGTATTACTACCCTGCTTAAAACAATTTCTCCACTCTCATCCACCGGTTTAACTTCCGCTTCTTCTATCTTTGGCGGATATTCCGCAAACAGAGTATGGGGACCGATCACCAGACGCTCAAATGATGTTTCCGCACGAAACGCCATTTTTACCGCCTGCTGTGCCTGCACTCCCGGAAGCACCTGCGTACCGGCAATCTCCGTATTTTCGAATCCTTCCGCTTCTACCTGTATGGTATATTCCGCGTATGGCTGTTCTTCCACCGGCTCCATACTGTACTCAAGCGGAGGTGTTTTCAGATCCAGTACCGGTGTCTGCCCGGACGAATCCGTCCGTACTTCATCCACCGTCTGTCCGCTCTCACCTGTGTAAGATATTCGCACCAGCGCATTTTCCACCGGACGCGTACCGTCTTCTGTAAATACACTGACTTTCAGCGTTCCATCATCCACCTGATCCTGCTGCGCCCGAACTTTTCTATAAAAATCCATTTATTTTCTCCTGACAAAGGTCTCTCAGGATAGTTTATGCATTACCATTGGAAAACTTTCTTAAAATAGTTTTCAACTTTCTTACCGGCCAGGTTATCGCGCGTCCAATCTTCCATGAATTAGATTCTTTCAGTTCTTTAAACTTTTTATTTGCTTTTTTTAGTTCTATATTAGTTTCTTTTATTTTTTGCTGAAGTTTATCATTTTTTTCCTGTTCTTGTTTCCTGTCTGCTTCCAATTTTGTAATTTGCTGTTGTAAGTTCTGAATCCTGCTTTCCTGCTTCTGACGTACTTCCTTATTTTCTCTGTTCACACGCTCCAGAATCCTGCTTTTGGCATCCATTCTGTCTTCTGCTTCTATTTCTCTGCGAATAAGTGCATCGAAATAAAATTTCTGTTCTTCTGTCAAGCGCTCTTCTAAACTCTGTTTTTCCTCCTCATCCAGCAGACGATAGGTTCTTTTTATATCCCTCCGTGCAATATCCAGCGGAAAACCCATATCCATATTCGGCTTTTTCACATCCCTATAATCTGCAATAAGATAAAGATCCTGAACAAAATTTACAAGATAACCTTCTACATTTTTATGTGTTACTTTCTGTGTCATGATTGAATTTTCACGAATTCTTCTCTCAAACAAAACATCTTTAACCGCGGTTGTTCTGTCTGTCAGATACATACACATAAATGTTACATAATTATCTTCATGGAGCTGTCCTTCTGTATAGTAAACATTATTATCCTGCAAAAACTTTCGTCTGTAAATTCTGGTTGACTGTTGAACTGCCCATTCTCCATTTCTCTGCAATTCAGCCATCAGTTCTGTTCCCTTCATTATACGAGGATACTCATGCTCTATTCGATAACTTTTTTCATAATATGAATATTTTTTATAAAACTCTTCTGTTTCAAAAAAACTTCTGCCAGCTCCTATCAATATGTCTAACTGATCTTCCTGCATTTTCTCGCAGCACTTTTCCAGAATTGCAACATCTTTTACTTTATCGTCACTATCCAGAAAATAGATAAATTTTCCCTTCGCAATATGCAGACCCTGATTCCTTGCCACTGAAACACCTTTGTTTTCCTGATTTATAACAATAACCCGGGCATCTTTTTGTTTCCACTGCTCAAGTATATCTAAAGTACCATCCGTCGACCCATCATTCACACAGATCACTTCTATATCGGCATCTCGATCATTGCATACAGATTCCAGACATTCCTCGATATATTTTTCTACATTGTAACAAGGTATAATAATGCTTAATGTCTTATCCAACTTTATCTCCTGCCTTTCTCTCAATATTCTATCATTCGTTTTCTTATTTCAAAAAAGAGTGTGAAACTATTCCACAATATTCACACTCTTTTTTAACCAGCTTATCCAATTTTAAAATATTTTCAAAATATCATTATACATAACAACTACCATCAATGCCATCAGAAGCATCAAACCTGCAAAATGAATCCTGCCCTCGATTTCACGGTTGATCGGTTTACGCCGGATTGCTTCAATAATGAGAAATACCAGACGGCCGCCGTCAAGTGCCGGAAGCGGAAGCAGATTCATTACACCAAGGCTCGCAGAAAGAAGCACTGCCATATTCAACATATTTATCCAGAGCATCAATGCTCCCTCTCTCTTGCTTTGCTCGTATGTCGTTCCGATAGCATCTACAACGCCTACCGGACCGCTTAAGTTCTGGAATCCGAGCTGCCCTGTCACAAGCTCTTTCAGACTGAGTAGCGTCGTTCTGACCATATATTTAATCTCCAGTGCGCCGTATTTCAGCACCTGCAGCCCGGAGGTCTTTGTATATCCCAGATTATAAGAAAATCCAAGCTGCGGTGTCCGGTACTCTCTCGGTGTAATCGTAGCTGTATAATCCAGTCCGTCGCGATCATAAGTGATTTCTACCGGCTCATTAGACAACGGATGCTCTTCCAGATATGCATCATACGCTTCTCCATCCGCAATCTCCGTACCATTGATCGCCGTGATCGTATCTCCTGCCTGAAGTCCTGCCTCCTGAAGCGGCATACCATCAATCAGAGACTCTACAGTCATGGACGATGCATCTGAACGGTTAAATCCAAGAAGATACCGTACTGAAACATCCGGTGTATAGGTGATCGTCCTGGTCTCTCCGTCACGTTTCACTGTCATTGTAACTGTATCACCTTCTTTGAGGTCATTCAGATACATATAAACATACAGATCTTTTGCCAGATCTACATGATAACCATCGTATTCGGTAATTACATCACCCTTTTCAAGGCCTGCCTCTGCTACCGGTGATCCGCTCTCCACTTCAACGACCTCTGCCGGATCATAACCAACAAAACCTACAATGATCACTGCCAGTACAAATGCCAGAATAAAATTAAACACCGGGCCTGCCGCAACAACAGAGATTCTCCCCCCTACCGACGCTGCATTAAAAGAACCCGGGAGATCTTCCTCATCTGTGTCCTCACCGACCATTGCACAGGAGCCACCGATCGGAAGTAATTTCAGAGAATAACGAGTTTCCCCTTTCTGAAAACTGAAAAGTCTCGGTCCCATTCCCAGAGAAAACTCTGTAACCCCGATGCCATTTAATTTTGCAAACAAAAAATGTCCAAATTCATGAAAAAGAATGATTGCGCTGAAAATGATTACAGCAATCAATATCTTCAAATTACCACCTGCTTTCGATCCATTGATAAGTTTCACTCTCTACTGCAAGAATTTCTTCAAGATTCGGATTCTCAATTACTTTATGTCGTTCCATCGACTGTGCGATAATATCATAAATATCAAGAAAGCCAATCTCCTGATGAAGAAATTTGCTTACTGCCAGTTCGTTTGCCGCATTAAAGACCGTTGGCATCGAACCGCCTGCTCTCGATGCCTGCATTGCCATCGGAAGTCCCAGAAATGTCTCCATATCCGGTTCTTCAAATGTAATTTGCCTAAGTGCCGCAAAATCCAGACGGTCTCCTCCGAGGTATCTTCTGTGCGGATAATATAACGCATATTGTATTGGCAGACGCATATCCGGAGTTCCAAGCTGCGCAATAATTCCTCCATCCTTAAATTCTACCATGGAGTGAATCACACTCTGTGGCTGGACAACTACCTGAATATGATCCAGATCCACATCAAACAGCCACCTTGCTTCCATAACTTCCAGACCTTTATTGACCAGTGTCGCAGAATCTACGGTAATCTTCTGTCCCATCACCCAGTTTGGATGTTTCAGAGTATCAGCAAGCGTAACTGTTTCCAGATCTTTACGCTTTCTTCCACGGAAAGGTCCTCCCGATGCAGTAATCAGCAGTTTATATATCTCCGAACGGTGTTCTCCATTCAACGACTGAAAAATCGCACTGTGCTCGCTGTCCACAGGCAAAATCTGCACACCATATTCTTTTGCCATAGGCATAATCAGATGACCTGCTGTCACAAGTGTCTCTTTATTTGCAAGCGCGATGTCCTTACCTGCACGGATAGCTTCAATCGTCGGACGAATTCCAAGCATACCCACAATTGCTGTAACAAGAATTTCTGTTTCCGGCATGGCAGCCAGTTCCAAAAGCCCATCCATTCCGGAAACAACTTTTGTATCTGTATCTTTAATCTTATCTGCAAGATCTTTCGCTGCGTTTTCATCCCATACAGCAACAAGACGTGGAGAAAACTCCCGAACCTGTTCTTCCAGTTTCCGGATGTTTCTTCCGGCACTGATACCCAGCACTTCGATATCTCCATTGGCCCGGACTACATCCAGCGTCTGTGTTCCGATCGAACCCGTAGATCCTAAAATTGCAATTTTTTTCATGCTTTTCTCCTTTTGCAACATCAGATACCAAGAATAATTTTGGCGAGATAGTAAATAACCGGTGCAGTAAAGATCACACTGTCAAAGCGATCCAGAATGCCGCCATGTCCCGGTATCAGTTTACCATAATCTTTGATTCCCTGGTTTCTCTTAATTGCGGACGCCGCAAGATCCCCAACCATGGAAATCAATGCACCGATGCCACAAATTACTGCATATTCTACCATCGGTCCCTGTATCGCAGCAGCATAGATTACCCCCAGAAGTGCAGCTCCGACAACTCCACCGATGCCGCCTTCTACAGATTTCTTCGGACTGAGTACCGGTGCCATCTTGTGCTTGCCAATGAGCATTCCCACACAATACGCACAGGTATCGCATCCCCATGAGCAAAGGAAAATCAGCCAGACAATAAATTTACCATCCGGAAGATTCCTTGTCAGAAGAATAAAAGACAACATTACTGCCACATAAACCACACCGAAAAACGCAGACATTATCTGATGTGCATTATATTTCGGATATGTAAACACATAAACAAACATGATCAAAATCAGCGAAACCAGAACAGTCATCAAACCATAGCTTTCAAATCCCAAAAGCAGACTGACATAATAAAGGATTGCTCCCAGATATCCAATAATTTCCAACAATCCAGTACTCTCTCCATGTACCCCCATTGCCTTATAAAGTTCCTGCATTCCGATCAGCGAAATACATACCAATGTGAAAAAGAGCACATAACCACCACTTATGATCGTAAGCAGTGCTGCAATCACAAGTAAAATTCCACTTATGAGTCGTGTTTTAAACATAATTATTCCCCTTTCACGCCTCCAAAGCGACGATCTCTGCTATTATATTTTTCGATTGCTTTAATCAGATCTTCTTTATGAAAATCCGGCCACGGCACATCTGTAAAGTAGAACTCCGTATACGCAAGCTGCCACATCAGGAAATTAGACAGTCTCTGCTCCCCACTTGTACGAATCAGAAGATCAGGATCCGGAACTCCGGCTGTATCCAGATAACTTTCAAAAAAAGGTTCATCTATCTCTGACGGATCACACTTGCCATCAACAACATCCTGAGCCAGTTTGCGAACTCCACGAATGATTTCATCCCTGCTGCCATAGTTTAATGCAATCTGAAAGTACAGTTCGTCATAATCTTTTGAGAACTCTTCCAGCTCGCGGATTTTGTCCTGAATATCCGGTGCAAATGCAGAAGGATCCCCAATAATCTTTACACGCATATGGTTTTTCTCTGCACTTTTCATACATTTCTTAAGATAGCTGCGGAACAGTTTCATCAGTCCCTCAACTTCTTCTCTGGAACGTTTCCAGTTCTCTGTGGAAAAAGCATAAACCGTCAGATACTTTACTCCAAGATCTTTGATGTCATCACAGATATTTTCAAGGTTGGCACAGCCTTTAATATGTCCATATCCTCTCGGCATCCCCTTGGCTTTTGCCCATCTGCCATTGCCATCAAGAATAATCGCAATATGATTCGGTACTTTCATATGTTCTCCTTTTATTTCGAAAAGATTCCTGTATTTCAACAGAAAGAGAGCCTTTATGCGGCTCTCCCTCTTCTTTCTGTCTGTGTCATTATACAGTCAGAATTTCTTTCGCTTTTGTATCTACTGCTGCATCAATTTTTTTGATGAACTTGTCTGTAAGCTTCTGTACAGAATCTTCCAGATCTTTGATTTCATCTTCGGAAACATCCTGCTTAGCCAGCTTCTTGAATGCATCGTTTGCATCACGACGGATATTTCTCACTGCGACCTTAGCTGCCTCACCTTTTTTCTTAACGTCTTTTACAAGTTCTTTACGACGTTCTTCTGTGAGTTCAGGCAGAACCAGACGGATAAGCTTTCCATCGTTACTCGGATTCAGGCCAAGATCTGATGTAAGGATTGCTTTTTCAATGCTTTTGATCAGGCTGGATTCCCAGGGCTGAATCTGAATCATACGAGCTTCCGGAACAGTAATATTCGCTACCTGCTGAAGTGGTGTCGGGCTTCCATAATAATCTACTGTGATTTTGTCAAGAATATGCGGATTTGCACGGCCGGCACGAATCGTTGTAAGCTCCTCCTCAAAACCACTTAATGTCTTTGTCATTTTCTGCTCATATTTCTGAACTCTTTCATCCATTTGTCAAACTCTCCCTCTTCTGATTTTTATTACCTTCTCTTATATAAATATAAAACTTATACCGTTACTTTTGTACCTGTAAATTTGCCATGTACAGCATTTACAATGCTGTCTTTTTCTTCAAGTCCAAATACCAGCATTGGCATCTTCTGTTCCAGACACATAATAGATGCCGTCAGATCCATTGCAGCCAGTTTCTTATCTACGACTTCTTCGATAGAGATTTCATCATACTTCACTGCATTTGGATTCAGTTTCGGATCGCTGTCGTAAATTCCATCTACTGCTTTTGCCAGGAGTATTGCTTCAGCCTCAATTTCAACTGCACGGAGTACAGTTGCTGTATCTGTAGAAAAATACGGGTGTCCTGTACCGCCTGCAAAAAAGAGAATCTTACCTTCTGCAAAAGCTTCTTCTACAGCATCTTTAGAATAAAGGCTGGTAAAGGCGCCACATACAAACGGAGTAAAGATTTCTGTCTTAAGTCCCAGATATCTGCAGATATCAGAAACATAAATACAGTTCATAACCGTAGCAAGCATTCCAATCTGATCCGCTTTGTTGCGGTTGATCGTCTCGCTAGTACGGCCTCTCCAGAAGTTACCGCCGCCGATTACAATACCTACCTGCGTACCTTCCTCTGCAATAGTGCGAATCTGCTTTGCAACAGCAATGACTGTTTCCTCATCAAATCCTCTTTTGGCAGCTCCGGCAAGAGCTTCTCCACTTAATTTGAGTAAAATTCTTTTCATAAATTTATCCTTTCTGTAAACAGATTCAGGTCAAAGTTCTCAAACTTTTACCATACACCTGTTACAATTTCATTTCCATTTTCATCTACAGATGTAGATACTGTAAAGTCTGAGTAATAGTAATATCCTGTCGTTCCTGCAGTGTCATCGTCATCATACTCCGAAGACTGTGCTGCGCCAACTGCACTTTCCAAATCATCAATGGACATTCCGATATAACTCTCTGCCTTCTGAATCGTAGAATTCGTCGGATCGGTATCATTATCATCCGGATCAGAATTATTATCTGCGGATGGTGTACTTGTCGGATTTGCATTATTGCTGTCGGAATTTGAAGAATTACTTGAACTGGAATCATCTGATGAATCCGTCGGGGTCGGTGTTGCAGAAGAATCACTGTCTGAATCATCTGTTGACAGACCAAGTCGTTTCTTGACATCATTTAATGTAGAAACTTCTTTCGTGCTGCTTGCTGTCAGATAAGTCGCGTAAGGGATCGAATCATCTCCGCTTCCATCCATACGAAGCGTGATCTGCTTCATCGTTGTCAATGGCAGTTTACGGAAAAAGCACTCATTTTTTTCTTCATCAGAATACGTAATACGGATATCGTATGTTACAGAAGAACTTCCCTTCTCATAGTAGTAAACCGCATTTTCACCATTTTTAAGAGTAAACATACCATTTACCAGGTCATCACCCCATTCATCATCTTCTGAATCATCTGAAGGAGTTTCGCGGACATAAATAGCTGCCACTTCTGACCCGGTCTTATTTACAATCGTGACCTTCGATGCCGTGGAAGTCTTCTCTCCCATCACATTCTTCTCAACAGCTTCTTCCATATTTATCAGCTCCGGTGTAGGGGTAGCTGTCACTGCTGTCTCCTGCGTCGGTGTCGGAGTTGCCTGCACTACGGAGTCTCCTGAATTCTTCTTTCCGCAACCGGAAATCACAACCGCAAGAGCCATCAATCCGGCAACTGCAAGATATTTTTTCTTAAACATATATATTTCCTCCTATTCTGAATATGGAATAGTTATATAACATCATCTTTTAATACAATTATACAGAGTATCCGAATCTTGTCAACTGAATGTGCAGCAATTCACACATTTTTTAGAGTTATAGATTCTTTACTTTAAACTCTCTCTCCGCCTCTCTGCGCTGATCTTTCTTCGCAATGTCCTGGCGTTTATCGTAGAGCTTTTTGCCTCGTGCCACACCTATCTCAAGCTTGACAAGACTGTTTTTGAAATAGACTTTCAGCGGTACAAGTGTCAGACCTTTTTCCTGAAGACTACCTTCAATCTTGTTAATCTCATGTCTGTGAAGAAGCAGTTTTCTTACACGCATCGGGTCTTTATTAAAGATGTTGCCTTTCTCATACGGGCTGATATGCATACCATATATATATACCTCACCCTTTTCTACACGGATAAAGGATTCTTTGATACTACATTTTCCGGCACGAAGTGATTTTACTTCCGTACCTGCAAGTGCGATTCCTGCCTCATAAGTATCTTCAATAAAATAATCATGAAATGCTTTTTTGTTGTTGGCGATCAGCTTCATTCCTGCTTTTTTGGCCACGAGCCACACCTCCCTCGTTCAATCATTCAACAATTGTAAAATCTACCGTCCTGCTGAGCGCGTCCGCATCAGCCACACGCACTCGCACTTTTTGTCCCAGATGATATATTTTCTTTGTGAGTTCTCCGCTCAATTCATAATTTTCTTCATCAAATGTATAGTAATCGTCAGACAATGTACTGATATGTACAAGTCCTTCGACCGTATTGTGCAGTTCCACGTAAAGTCCGTATGCAGTCACTCCAGAGATAATTCCATCAAACTCTTCCCCCAGATGATATGACATATACTCAGCTTTCTTAAGACGGTCGGACTCGCGCTCTGCTTCCTGCGCCCTGCGCTCACATATACTGGACTGTTCCGCAACACTTTCCAGAATTTCCCGGTAGTGTTCTGTCTTGCCTTCCCGCTGTAACCGTCCTCTTATATTATCACGAATGATACGATGAATCTGTAAATCCGGATATCTGCGAATCGGAGACGTGAAATGACAGTAATATTTTGCAGCCAGTCCGAAATGTCCGCTGCACTCTGTCGTATATTTCGCCTGCTTCATTGTGCGAAGCATCAGACGGCTGAGCATTGCTTCATTTGGAAGTCCCTGAATCTTCTCCAGTATTTCCTGAATCTCTTTCGGAGAAATTTCCTCTCCCGATTTTTGCACCTGAATCCCCTGATGACGCAGTAGTGTCAGAAGAGACTCCACTCTTTCAGGATCCGGATTTTCATGTGTACGATATACAAACGGATATTCGCCCTTACAATACTCTTTTGCGACAGTCTCATTTGCCATCAGCATAAAATCTTCTATAATATCTGTCGCAACGTTATGTTCATAAGGCTGAACATCGATTGCCCTTCCGGCACCGTTTAATATGATCTTGCTCTCCGGGAAATCAAAATCAATCGAACCACGATTATGTCTCTTACTTCTCAGAAGAGCAGAAAGTTCTTTCATCAGGAAAAACATCGGTACAAATTCCTGGTATTCCCGGCTGGTTTTTGTATCTCCGTCTTCAAGAATCATTCTCACCTGATTGTAACTCATACGACGGTCTACACGAATGATCGTTTCGGCAATCTGATGATTTATGACACAGCCAGACTCATCAATATCCATCAGGCAACTAAGTGTCAGACGGTCTTCTCCCTGATTCAGCGAACAAATGCCATTTGAAAGTCGCTCTGGCAGCATCGGTACCACCCGATCTGCAAGATAAACACTTGTTCCACGTTTCAGTGCTTCTTTATCCAGCGCACTTCCGCCCTGTACATAATTACTGACATCTGCAATATGAACTCCCAGATGATAAATTCCGTTCTCTTTTGTCAGAGACACCGCATCATCCAGATCCTTTGCATCTTCACCATCAATTGTCACCGTACGAAGTTCCGTAAGATCCAGACGGCCATCCCGGTCGGCTTCCTGCACATGATCAGGCACACGCATTGCCTGATTGATTACCTTTATCGGAAATTCAGATGGAATCTTATAGCTTTTGACAATGGCAAGAATATCTGTTCCCGGTGCATTGATGCTTCCAAGATTTTCTGTAATACGACCTTCCGGCTTGTGCGAAGCATCCCCGTAATCTATGATCTCGGCAACTACCTTGTCACCGTCGCGGACCCCCTTGCTGTTCCTGGCTGAAATATACACATCTTTCGAAAATTTCTGATTATCACAGAGAATAAAACCATAATCACGTTCTCGCTGGAATGTCCCGACTATTTCCTGATTGGCACGTTCCAGAATGCGAATAACCGTTCCTTCCTGCCTTTTGCCTTTCTTTGGCTCTTTCCCAAGCAGCACCTGCACCTGATCCTGATGCATCGCTGTCCCGGCCGCACTTGCAGGAATAAAGATATCCTCTTCTTCACCCTCGACTTCTACAAACCCAAATCCTTTCTGGTTTCCGATAAAAGTTCCCACACGGATCAGCCCCTGCTTCTCCCATTCGCGAATTTCTCTTTTTTTCGGTGTTACAGTCTTTGGTTTTACGGCCTTTGTCTTTATAAATTTCTTTTTTCCGGAAAGCTTTTTCTTCTTTTCCTGAATTTTCTTTCTGCTCACTTAAACTCCTTTGTTTTGAGAAAAAAAAGCACTCTTGTGACCATACAAGAGTGTTTTCTTCTGACAATTCTTAAAAATTCATATTCAAAACTGCTGCCAGTACAAAAAATAACACTGCCATAATCGTGGTAGCTCGAACAAGACCACCCTCCATAGAACGACCTTTATTCTTTCCCCAATAGGAATCTGCCGCACCGGAAATCGCGCCGCCAAGTCCCTGCTGCTTACCTTCCTGCATAAGAACAACAACAGTAAGAGCAATACAATCTATGGCAAAAATTACAGTAAGAATAGTTCTCAAAATCTGCATTTCAGTTACACCTCCTAATCAACTAGAAGATATTGTAACATAACAACATTCTGATTTCAACTATTTTAATTAATTCTCCTTTTGATAATTCTCCGTTTCACCCATAAATGGATTTTCGTAAACTGCTGTATTTTCCAGTATATCGCAGATTCGAAGCAGCTGATTATATTTCGAAGTCCGGTCAGAACGGCATGGTGCCCCTGTTTTGATCTGTCCGGCGCCGACTGCAACCGCCAGATCTGCAATAAATGCATCTTCTGTTTCACCGGAGCGATGTGAAACAACTACCCGATATCCTGCTTTTTGTGCCATCTCAACTGCATCCATTGCTTCACTTAAAGTCCCGATCTGATTCACCTTGATCAAAATGGCATTCGCTGTCTGAAGTCGGATTCCGCATTTCAATCTCTTGATATTTGTCACAAACAGATCATCTCCGACAAGTTGTACACGCTCACCGAGTATTTCTGTCATCTGCTTCCAACCCTCCCAGTCATCTTCCTGCAGACCGTCCTCGATAGAAATAATCGGAAATTCATCCAGTAGTTTCTCATAATAAGCTACCATCTCTTTTGTATCACGGAGAACCTCTTTACCTTTCTTTCTGCTTTCCCCCGGGAAATAATAACAGCCTTTTTCCTCATCATACAATTCGCTTGCTGCTGCATCAATCGCAATCTTCACTTCTTCTCCCGGTTTGTATCCGGCTTTCTGTATTGCCTCTGTCATAAGCTCCAATACGGCATGTGCATCCTCCAGATCCGGTGCAAAACCACCTTCATCTCCGACTGCAGTAGAAAGATTTCGTTCTTTCAGGAGAATCCGAAGGAACTGATAAATTTCCACGCACATCCGTATTCCCTCACGAAAATTCGGTGCACCCACCGGCATGATCATAAACTCCTGAAGATCCACTGTATTATCTGCATGCCTTCCCCCATTCAGAATATTCATCATGGGGACCGGAAGTCTGCATGCATGGCAGCCTCCAAGATACTGGTAAAGCGGAATGCGGAGCGCCATCGCCGCCGCCCTTGCCACCGCCACGGAAACACCAAGTGTAGCATTGGCTCCGACACTGCTTTTGTTATCTGTACCATCTGTACGAATCAGAATTTCATCAATTCTTTTCTGATCCAGTGCATTTTCCCCTACAATTGCCTCTGCCAGTTTGGTATTGACATTTTCCACTGCATTTTCGACACTTAAGCCTGTATAATATCCTTTTTTACCGTCACGCAGCTCTACAGCTTCAAATTTTCCTGTAGATGCACCGGACGGTACACTGGCAATTGCTGTATACCCTTCCATTCCTACAATTCCTTCTCCCACTGTAGCTTCCACTTCCACGGTCGGATTTCCTCTGGAGTCCAGAACCTGTCTTGCAAAAATTCTTCGTACCGGAAGATATCGAAACATGTTTTTACCTCCTTTAGATTTGTTTGATAGTATTTTTCCATATTATTTTTCCCTGCCCATCTGTTTCTATGCAAATGTTTGTACCACTATTTTCAGTCTATTTTGCATTCTTTTTTATTTTAACGGATTATATGTAATTATTTTAAATTTTATCTATTTTCTTCTTGACATATTTCTTTTTATCTGTTATAGTTAGCTCATAAAACAAAAGGATGTACAAAATAAATAAAAGGAGCGTGAAACCACCGAAAACATAAGTGATTTCCCATAATTCAGGAAAGAGAGGTACAGACCGCCAGAAACGAAATGAATTTCCTTTATATTTTATGAAAGAGAGGTACGGACCACCAAGAACGTAATTTTTTAATTCCAGATGTTTTAAACAAATACAGGAGGTAAAATCCATTGGATAATGAATTTTAAAAGAGCCACCAGAAAATAAAAATCTGATGGCTCTATTTTTTTTGCATTTCTGCATATATTTTTAAAAAGAGTTTTCTGTGAGGTACCATGAAATCCATCCAACATTACCTTTTTATACCAAAACTTTTCTTTCTTTTCAGTGGCATGTTTATCCTCGGCGCACAGCTCGGAAAACTGCATGCTACTCTCTGCGATACCACGCCCGTCTCTGTCAGTTCAGAATCTGCCAGTTGGGGGCTCAGTTTCCAGACTGAAGGCGAGCGTCCAGTCGGAAATGCTTCCATTGAAGAGTTGCGTCCATACAATGCTTATTATGCAGACGATACCAATGAGAAAAAAATTTATCTCACATTTGACTGCGGATACGAAAACGGAAATACACCACTTATACTCGATGCCCTGAAAAAGCATCAGGCACCTGCGGTCTTTTTTGTCGTCGGGAATTTTATTTCAGATAATCCCGATCTTATCAAGCGTATTGTTTCGGAAGGACATATTGTTGGAAACCATACTATGACACATCCCGATATGTCCGGAATTTCTTCCCTCGACGCCTTTCGAAAACAGTTAAATGGTGTAGCAGAGTTATACGAATCTGTCACCGGTGAAAAAATGACAAAATTTTACCGGCCACCGCAGGGAGTCTACAGTACCTCTAATCTTAAGATGGCAAAAGACCTCGGATATACTACTTTTTTCTGGAGTCTTGCCTATGTAGACTGGATACAAAATCAGCAGCCTTCAAAAGACGAAGCCTTTCAAAAGCTGCTGAGCCGTATCCATCCCGGTGCCATCGTACTTCTCCATAATACTTCGACTACCAACGGACAGATTCTCGATGAACTGCTCACAAAATGGGAAGATATGGACTATCAGTTTCATTCGCTGAAAGAGCTCTCCGAAACCTGATTCAGATAAAAATCCTCCATTTTGTTGATCCGTTCTTCATAATTTTCTTTTGTGATCAGACCGGTTCCCTCGTAGATCCAGTCAATGATTTTCTCACTGATTTCTGCATTATAGTGCTTGTCATCTTTATAGTTGTCAAGATTCTGTGTCAGATCAAACATATCTGTAAAAGAATATAATTTCACATTATCATACTCAAGAAGCATCTCCGCCTGCAGTTTTTCAGCCTCAAAGTAACGCAGAAGATTTCCGGAACACTGTCTGGCATACCACCAGACAACACTGTAAGGCGGAGTATAAAAATAAAACGTCGTATCAGGATGCGCCTTCACCATATCCAGAACATTTTCTTCAACGTTTTTACGTACGTTCTGCGCATCTTTCTCTGAAAATTCTTTCTGCACTTCTGCTTTCTTTTTGGGTGTCCTGTAATTGCGGAGTACAGCCTCTCTGCCGGACGGATACAAAGAACCCCATTCACTGTAGTTATCCATATCTGTATTTTTCCGTCCCTGCAGATTATATTTAATAACTTCCAGTGTGTCATCCAGTAAAACATCTTTATTAAAAATATACTGCACATCATTGAATGGATTCTCATCATACAAATATGTCGGAACATTGTTGTAATTATAATCCGTCTTATTTTTCAGTACCATATTGTAATCCAGACAACGAAAAATATATTTTACATCAGGATTCACATCAAAAATTTTGCGTACTTCCTGATCAATTGACCAGTAGTTTTCTCCTGTCAAAGTCACCTTGATTGATTTTGTCCCAAACAGCTCATCAAACTGTGATGTTTTGAAATTCTGCATCATGGACGTCCCCGCAATTGCTGCATCATAATCAAAATGCCTTATAATTCCGTCATTCAGGTAACGCTCACTTCCTCTGTTTAACGGGTATTCCAGATTCTTAAGCGGCTTATGAAAATGAAAAAACGGATCGATCAGAGCGGTCAGCCCGCCGGCTATGACCAGAAGTGTTACAGTTCCTGCAAGAACTGTTTTTACAAATCTGCGACTATTCATAATGCTCTCCTAAAAATTAAAATAAAGGAATTCTGAAACACCGGACAAAGAAAAAATCCCCCAGATCAGACATAGCACAGTAAAAACCGCCTTTTTCGTATCTGGTTTAAATTCCATTTCCTGATTATTTTTGAACACAAGGCACAAAATAAGAGATGCTGTAAGCAAAATCAGCATATCAAATCCATGCACCGAAGCAATCACTCTGTTTAATATCGGTATATGACAGTATATGAACTTCAATTCTTTTAAGCCAAATGTATTCAAAAGTCCATCTCTTACGCTGAAGCTCTGAAATCCGAATATACGCCTGATAAAATTCACTGCCTGTGAAATGGAATCCGCACGGAAAAATATCCAGGTAAGATTTACAAACAGAAACGTAATGCCCCATTGAATCACTGTATGCAGATGTCCCCACTGTTTTCGGAACATACGGGTAAGGGCATTTCCCATTCCATGCAGAAATCCCCATAAAATAAATGTCCAGTTTGCCCCATGCCACAGACCACTCACCAGAAACACAGCGATAATATTTATATATGTCCGCACTTCTCCCTTTCGGCTTCCGCCCAACGGAAAATACACATATGTACGGAGGAATCTGGTCAGTGTCAGATGCCAGCGTTTCCAAAAATCCACAACAGAAGTTGCCTTATACGGAGAATTAAAGTTCATCGGAATATGAATATTAAACAAATATCCAAGTCCCGTTGCCATATCACAATAACCACTGAAATCAAAATAAATCTGAAATGTATAAGCAAGCATTGTGATAATTGCTTCTGCTGATGTAAGATTTCGCCCGAGATGTCCATAGCCCCAGGCCACTGCACTGCTCAAAGTATCTGCGATAACCACCTTTTTGACTAACCCGGCTGCAAATATGTAAGCTCCATGAGCCAGATTGTCCCATTGTATTTTCCAGTTCTTTTTATCTTCAAACTGCGGCAGGATTTCATTATGCAGCACGATCGGTCCCGCAATTAACTGTGGGAAAAAGGTCACAAACAGTGCATAATCCACAAAGTTGTATTCCTTTGTCTCTCCGCGCCACGAATCCACCATATACGATATCTGCTGGAATGTAAAAAAACTGATTCCAAGAGGAAGCACCACATGACGAAGCTGAAAATCAGCCGAAAAGACCTTATTCAGATTTTCCACAAAGAAGTCATAATATTTGAAATAAAAAATAAGCCCCAGATTAAAGAACAGCCCCACGCATAACAGACCATTTTTCAACATCTGAAGTTTTTTCCCTGAAATCTCCCATTTTTTCTGAAGGAGCTGTGAAAGCACATAATTTACAAGAATACTGCTACACATGATCCAAAGATAACTCGGATTAAAATATCCATAAAACCAGAAAGACATCAGTATCAGTTCTATTTTAGCCAAAACCGGGCTGCCCAGTCGGTGCAGCCCGTAATATCCGCAAAGTGTCAGCGGCAAAAATACAAATATAAAAATATAAGAATTAAACAGCATCTTTATTCTCTTTCGTGTGAAGGTCCTCTTTAATCTGGGAACTGGAAATCTCCGGTGTCCTCGGAAGGTATACAACTTCGCAGCCCTCTTCTTTCAGAAAGTCAAATTTTCCCTTCCAGTCATCTCCCATCACAAACGTATCCACATGATATTCCTTTACATCGGTACGTTTCTGCTCCCAGTTTTCTTCCGGAATAACGAGATCAACATAGCGGATTGCCTCCAGAAGCTGTTTGCGTTTCTCATAGGAAAAATAACATTTTTTCTGTTTTTCATTCCAGTTGAACTCGTCTGTGGAAAGTCCTACGATCAGATAATCTCCCAGCTGTCTGGCTCTCCGCAGCAAATTGATGTGCCCATAGTGGAGCAGATCAAAAGTTCCATAAGTGATCACTCGTTTCATTTCAGATTACCTCGTTTGTCTAAATATTATCGGTTCAGTACCCTCATACAGTAATCATAGATTCTCAGATATGTTTCATTAGAATAATGCACCCCATCAAATATGCCTGCATTATTCTTATTACTGATCCAGCCATTTTTTCTAAGCATACCATACGTATTAATGTAACTAAACGGTGCTTTTTTTCCTGAACACAGTTTATTATAAATGTACTTATTAAATGCCAGAACCTTTGCTTCTGTCTTGGAATTTGTAGAATGTCCCCGATATTTTGTAATCATAGCATTATTCACCGGATTGACCGATAAATAATACATCGTACAATTGTACCCCTTTAACTTTTTCGCTATGTTCTTCATATATTTCACATACGCAGTTGTATTATTAAGGTCATTCACACCAAGATTAATGATTACCGCTTTTTTTATATTCTTAGGCTGACTTTTTACGTCCTTATACAAAGCAGAAAAGCCTGACTTCTTAAACCATCGGAGTCCTTCGCCTGCTTTGAAAATAAATTTTGTATTTTCAGGAAATTGGGATTTTAAAGCATTTCTCAACCCCAAAGTTCTGGAATCTCCCACCAAATATACATATTCATACTTACTTTGAGTTTTTCTCTCTGTCGGAGCCGTATCCTGACTTTTCTTGAATACGACCATATAATATTTCCCCGAAAGATTTGGAATCGTATCACCCGCATAGTACTCCGGATCAGATGTCTTGCCTTTTTTACGTGACCATCCCAGAAACATGTCTCCATTCCCGGTTGTAACAGATGGAAAAACCGCTTTCTGGTTCCGAACTGTCGTAAGTGTTTTCCAGAAAGTCCCGTTATTTTTATATAGTTTTGCTCCCGAATTATTATTCTGAGTTTTAGTCCCTGAATTAGCTGAAGTACCTATCTGCGTAGAATCCTTTTTATAAAATTTCAGGCAAAACTTTATATTCTTTTTAATCGTAACTTTACTTCCGGGATTATATTGCTTTGTTTTGTCGGAAATCTTTGTTTCCCATGCCGCTTTATATCCCGTTTTTGTAACTTTCGGAAGCTTGATCACTGTCCCCTTCTTTACAGTTCGAGCCCAACGACGGTATTTCTCTGTAGACACCTTACCTTCAGAATTTGCAAAAGTCACTTTACATTGATTTTTCCCACTTGTTGCAGCAAAAACCGTTTTGTTTCCCCCGTGTACAAATACTACAGTCAGAAATAACATTATAAAATAAAACAATATCCGTCTGCTTATGCACTTTTTCATAAATACTCCCATTTACTCTCTTCTTACATTCAGGCAGTCATGTATTCAACTGCCTTATCCGCGATTTAACGTTTTCATACAATAATCAAAGATTTTTAGATATGTTGCATTTGAATAATGCAGTCCATCATAAATACCGGCATTATGTCTGTTACTGATCCAGCCTTTTTTCAAAAGATTGGTACAGGTATTGATATATCTAAAAGACCTATTTCTTCCGCTGCACAGACTGCGGTAAATCTTTGTATTAAATGCATCTACCTGTGCCTGTGTACGATTGCCGGCTCCTGCTTTCTTTATCATCGCTGTGTTGACCGGATTCACTGACAAATAGTACATTTTGCAATTGTATCTCTTGAGATTTTTCGCAATGGTCTGCATATATGTGACATAAGCATCTGCATTTCCCAGATCATTTACACCCAGATTCACCACAACTGCCTTACGTGCTGTCCTTGACTGTTTTGAAACTGCTCTGAGCAGTTCTTTGTAACCGGTACTCTTGAACCAGCTCAGTCCCTGCTGGCCTTTCGCCACAAACTGTACATTTGATGGAACAGATCCGCCAAGTGCAAGTTTCGTATCAACCATTCTGGAATCACCAACAAAATAAATCCTGTCATAAGATGATGCTGTCGTTACAGACGATGGTGCATGATCCATAGAACCCTTATACACTACCATATAGTAGCTTCTGTTTCCTGACGGGATGTTATCACCGGCCTTGAAATCAGATGCAGAAAGCGTTGATTTTCCCTTTGTTCTCGACCATCCCAGACACATATCACCATTTGTCATTGCCACTTCCGGGAATTTTGCTGTACCGGAAGCCGAAACAGTCTTCCATATCTTTCCGTTATTTCTGCATAAAACAATTCCTGATACTTTCTTCTGAACCGCATACAATTTTATGTTGTTTTTTACTCTGATATACTTACCACTTTTGTATGCCGCATTTCCGCCAGCCTTCGTTGACCAGCCCCTAAACTGATATGTCGCATTCGACGAACCTGCCGGCAGTTTCACACGATTTCCCGATGATACGGTCTGACGCAGCTTTTTGTACTCTTTCTTACCGTTCGCCGTATAATAACGTACGGTGTATATCTTATACAGATTCAGACAGAATTTTGTATTTCGGTTAATTGTGACTTTCTGCCCCGGAGAGTATTTGTATTTCTTTCCGTTGATCGTTGTCACCCATTTTGCTTCGTATCCTTTTCTGGATATTTTAGGTAACTGAACCTGCTCACCTGCATTCACAGTCTTCGACCATTTACGGTAATTTCCTGCAGACCTTCCCTTTGCATTGGCATAAGTCACCTTATATGTAGTGGTATCTGCAGATACCATTCGCGTTCCTCCAAAAACAAGCAATACTGCCATAAACAGCAGAAGCAATCCTACATTTCGCGATTTTGCTGCATATTTTTTCATAAAATCTCCTCTTTCAACCTATCCTCGCCAGTAACCCGCCTCACTCAGGCAAGCTCCTTTTCACACATATCCAAAGCAGATGCTATTACTGCATCCATATCATAATACTTGTATTCGCCCAGTCTTCCGCCAAATACCACATGATCTTCTGCCTGAGCAAGTTCTCTGTATTTTGCGTAAAGTGCACTATTCTTCTCATCGTTGACCGGATAATACGGCTCATCTCCCGGCTTCCATTCAGAACTGTACTCACGGCTGATCACAGTCTTCGGCAGATCATTTCCGTCTGCATCTTTTCCGAATTCAAACCATTTGTGCTCAATGATTCTTGTCCATGGTGTTTCTCTGTCTGTATAATTCACTGCCGCATTTCCCTGGAAATTCGGCTTATCCAGAAGTTCTGTCTCAAAACGTACAGAACGATATTCCAGATATCCCATAGAATAACCAAAGTATGCATCGATCGGTCCTGTATAAATTACTTTATCTGCAAGTACATCATACTCTGCTTTTTTCTCAAGATAATCTTCTCCGAGACGTACTTCTACACCATCCAGCATATTTGCAATCATCTGTGTATATCCACCTACCGGAATACCCTGATAGAGAGCATTAAAATAGTTGTTGTCAAAAGTCAGTCTTACCGGAAGACGCTTGATGATAAATGCCGGAAGATCCTTGCAGTCACGTCCCCACTGTTTCTCTGTGTAACCTTTGATCAGTTTCTCAAAGATATCACGTCCTACAAGAGAAATTGCCTGCTCTTCCAGATTCTTCGGTTCTGTAATACCTGCTTCTTTCTTCTGCTCTTCAATCTTTGCCGCTGCCTCTTCCGGTGTCACAACCCCCCACATTTTATTAAATGTGTACATATTGAACGGAAGTGAGTAAAGTTCTCCGTGATAATTCGCTACCGGACTGTTCGTAAAGCGGTTAAACTCCGCAAACTGAGTAATGTAGTTCCAGACTTTTTTATTATTTGTATGGAAAATATGTGCGCCATACTTGTGCACGTGAATTCCCTCTACATCTTCTGTAAAAACATTTCCTGCAATGTTCGGTCGCTTATCAATCACCAGAACAGATTTGCCTGCTTCCTTTGCTTCGTGCGCAAATACTGCACCATACAATCCCGCACCTACTACCAGATAATCATATTTCTTACTCATATCTTCTCCTCTTTTACTCCATAGATAATTTTATTATAATTCTTTTGATTTTACAGTTGTAATTTCATTTTTCCAGTTTCTATATGATAACATGAATTCATTTCTCCGTAAAGGAAAAACAATATTTTTGAAACAATGCACAAAGGCCACTGCACTTTTACACAGTAGCCCTAAAGTTTATCATTTTAATTCTTTTATTTTCAAACAACCTTTATACAATCCATTATAAATGCAGTTAATAATAAAGGATAATCCCATCGAACATATAAATACAAGAGGAACCATAATGAAAATGTATTCCAGTCTGTGTGGCACATATGATATTTTATTATTCAAAATTGTATAAAACATATTATCAAATATTGATGACACCAGATAAATTCCAAGGCACAATCCCGAAACAAATTTGAATATTCCTTTAATTCTGTCCGGCATTTTACTATAATCAAACTTCAAAAGTAAATCAAACACCAGAATTGCAAGTATTACTGTAAAAAGTGAATAATATCCATTCCATGGACTTTCAACTAATTTAGTATTATAACTTCTCCAATATGTATATGTTCCGAAAACAATATCTACCAATATAATAAGCAACACCGAACTTTTTTTCTTAATCTGTAATTTGTACTCTCTTAAATAGCAGCCTATAAAAAAATACATAATCGGATAGATTGTACTCCATTTATCTGGTATCAGTTTTACATACTCTGTATTTATAGATGGCTGTTGCCACCACCCTGGACATCTGAATTTATATACATTCACAACTGAAGGTAAAGACGTCACAAGAATCATTGAACATACTAATACCGTTTTCCACTTCTTATCAGGTAAGGCATTCCACAACATGCCCAAAAATGGAATTAGAAGTGCCAATCCAATATACATCTCCACATACCAGGAGTATTTTGCTGACTTAAATGCCAGAATTCCTTTAATACAATCAAGTAATGTCCTATTTTGATGTAAATATATTACATTATATATTTCACACATTATACTGGCCAATATATATATAACAATAATTTTTATCCTTTTTATATAATACAAACGATTCAGTGTTACCTTGTTCATCAAATACCCTGACAACATCAAAAACAAAGGGACACATATCATGCATGCACATCTGATCATGACCATTACATACATTCTTTTTCCATGAATATCAACAGAATATGCCCCCCCATTTAAAAGAAAATGTACCGACACAACCAAATAACACGCAAAACATCGTATCACGTCCGCTGCCGGATTACGCATTTTTTTATTCATCTCTACTGCCCTCTTTTTACCACAACAACTCCATCAATCACTGCAATGGATCCAGAATCAGGGTACGACGGCATATCTTTCGTTTCAACCTCCAGTTTCTGTAACATTTCATCCGAAACAGTTTCATAAGTATATCCCAAATAATTTGACATAAACCAGTCTCTGGAATAACGATTTATTAATATAGATGTATGTCCTCCGTACCAAAACGGTGTATTCTGCCAGCAATTCGAGAACGAGTCATCTTCATAATTTTCGCCAATAAATGCAACCGGATATTTATCTGAATATCCATCTACACTTTTTATTCTTGTTACAAGTGTCTCAAAATACGCAACTGTTTGCTCTGTTGTCCAATATCCAGACATATAATTACCATTCGCCTGCCAGGTAAAGTTTATTATGAGCAGCAATGATGCCAGTAATACAATCCATTTTCCTCCACATTTTAACTTTGCACATACTCCTGACAATTTCAGTGGATATAATTCATTTAAAACAATCGGAGTAAAAAACAAAACAGCCATGCCATATACCATTAAGCAATAAATATCACTTCCCGGACACATTATTTCTATACTGTCTGCCGCAATCATCAAAAATACGCCTAACATTAAAACACTAATTATATTACTTAATCTTTTTTTGTTAGTGATCATATAGACAACAACAAAAAGCAAACTACCTATCATCAAAATCAGAACTGCATCTCTTACTATTTTCGTAGTTGTAATAGAAAAATAATTTGATTTATATAAAAATGCACAATTTTTTATAATTTTCTTTATAATTACCGGAAGTTCTTTCAGCTCAATACGCCCCATAGAATTAATACCCTGATAAGTATCAAGAACCACATTGTCCTTCCACAAGAAAAAATTTAATATTGCAAAGTAACCGAGCAAACCTCCCAGAATAACTCCAACACTTTTTATGCCATTAACAATTGTCCTATATAAATTCCATTCCTCACCAATGCACTTTGTCAATAAAAGTAATACAAATAGCGCAATCGTCCATGGCAAATATGCCTGATAAATTCCCATTGAAAACGCAATACACAATATTGCCGGAATAAAACCATACTTATATTTTTTGTATAAATAAACAGCTAGCGTTGCGGCACATATTGCCAGCCCATAATATGGTGCTGTAAACGAAAAAAACATCAAACTGACAATGGATGGAAATGTAATTACAATTCCACCAATCAATACACAGCTCAGCATACTTTTAACATCATATATATTGACTATAATACAAGCGGATACGCTTATTAACACTATAGTCAAAATTCCATTTAAAAATGTTAAATTATATACTCCCCATATTTTATGCCATTTATCATTAACTAAATATAACACCCACCTTCCTGACGGAAGATCTGCTCCTGCTCTAAATGGTGTAAATCTAATATTGTCATGATTATTTAATACATTTGCCAACACAAAAAAATGTGTAAATAAACCAATAATCAATGTCCAAATAAATGTTATCTTAAATCTTTTATCTATTTTTTTATATAGTTTTTTTAATATATTCTGTGGTTCCATTCTATTTTCTCATCCCTACAGTTTTATAAGTCATTTTTATATCTTTCAAACGGTGTCGTAAAAATCCTCAAAAACTGACTGTACTCCTTCTGACTATAAAAATACGCTCGATCATGACGTGTAATATCGAATCTCTCAAACCCCTCTTTTTTCAAAAGATTATATGTTTTTTCGTAAGCATCTCCCGTCATTGTATTTAACTGCCATAAAGAAAAATTAAGTGCCCAGTTGACAAATGCCCGTTCCATTCTTTCATACAGACGCCTGTTCTTTAATTCTTTCTGCATTTCCAGAAGCGCCATATAAAAACAATTCCATGATTTTTCTCTTGTTCGCGATAATGATGTTTTTATGTTCACTCTCTGATGAATGAGTATTTTATCTACCGTTACAATTCTTTTTGCGCACGCAAGCGCAATAAATACAAAAAGCATATCATTCGTGGTTCTGAGATTCTGATACTCAATTCCAATCCTCTGAATATATTCTCTCTTGTACAGCTTATCCCACGGCCATCCATTAAACATTCTGAAAATATTATCTCTCACATCTTCATCACGTGCTGAAAATGGCTCTCTCTCCGGAAAATATTGTTTTCGAAATGCCCATGTACATTTTTTATATGTTTTTTCTGTATAATCATAAAGGTCTGCATTAAACACGCAAACTTCTGCATCCTTAGCACGTGCCGCATTATATGCCTCTTCCAGCATATTCTCCTCAAAAAAATCATCGGCATCGAGAAAAGCCAAGTATTCTCCCTGCGCAATGGCCATTCCGTTATTTCTCGCTGCACCAGCGCCCTGATTTTCCTGATCTATAACTTTAATACGACTGTCCTTTTTTTCGTATTCTTTCAGAATCTCCAGTGACTTATCACTCGATCCATCATTAACACAAATAATTTCTATATCACGTAATGTCTGACCCAACAGGCTGTCCAGCCCCTGTTGTAAAAATTCCGCCGCATTATATACAGGTATGATTACTGATACTTTAAAAATATTATTCATTTTTATTCCTCTTTATTTGCGAAGTGCTTTTTTTATTTTTCTCGGAATACACGTAATAATTCTACCAACCTTTAAAGATGTAGAGTTTTCCATATCATCAATTTTCTTCTGCAATTTTTTTGATTTTTTCCAAAATTTATTTGCTGCAACTGATAATTCTTCTACACTTCCATATTTCTTCAATTCCCCACGACAGGTATCGTCAAAATAGCCATCCATATCATCAATAACTCTATTAGCATTTTCCCATGCCCTGTCTGTAAAATATGACTTATCAAATAATCCCTTTTCCCTCGCCTCTGCCAGTTCTTTATGCATAGTAAGCAAAAACGCATATTTATATTCCAGCGCCAGTCTGAACAAATTCCAGCGATAGGATTCATATTTTAAGGAAACCACAAGCTTTTCAACTTTTTCTTTTACTTCCGGATTATCTATAAGGAATCGGTCTATTGATACATATTCATCACACAAGCAATAAATTTTTGCTGCGGATTTCACAGATGAATTTGCATTATCCGTTCGATAATGCAAATATGCATTTTTTACTAAAACTGCCCTCTCTGCGCTTGCCCATACTTTAAATGCAAATCCTAAATCCTGATAAGACGCACCAGGTGTTTCAGCAAAGCGAACATTCTTTTCTAACAACATTTCTCTGCGGTAAATTCCAGACCAAATAGAAGCTCTTACTCGGAAAATATCCTGATGATCAACTGGTTTAAAAACTTTATCATATAAATCATATTCTTTCAGCACTTCAAAATACGTACTCTTTGATTCCGGCTGTGATACATATGTGTAATAATTAGCTTTCACAACATCTGCATTGCATCTTTTTGCGACCGCATACAATTCTTCGAACATATTTAAGTCTGCAAAATCATCTGTTTCAACAATTCCAATGTATTCTCCTGTTGCATTATCAAGTCCAACATTCATGCTGTGCCCATATCCGGAATTAGATTTATGAATCACCTTGATTTTGCTATATTTTTCAGCATACTCATCTAAAATATCCCCTGTAGAATCTTTTGACCCATCATCTATACAAATAATTTCAATGTCTTCCAGCGTCTGGTTTACAACACTATCCATACACTCTCTCAAAAATTTTTCCACATTACATGCCGGCATTAATATCGATACTTTAGGCATCTCGACTTCCTCCCTTATCGCACTTTATTCTCAATTTTTTTCACAGTCAATTTGCATGTATAAATAAATCCATGTTGTTTACAACATTTAATTCCACCCTTAATAAGCCGTGCGGGTAAAGTTATCTTTCTTCCAATCTTATATGATTTTGACCGTTTTATTTTCTTTAATTGTCGTTTCAATTTATTTGTTTCATTTTTTTTATCATTTGCCGCTTTGACCAGTATTGCACTCATAAAACATCTTTCATATGCGGTGCAGGAATTCAAAAATTTTTCCCTTTCATTTTGAGGAATCTGCATATATATTCTTTGAACATGTTTTGTTAATAGCCAAAGAATATTATCTATTTCATTATTTGTTTCAGTATCCTGAACATTCAACTCTCCAACTAATTTCATCTGATCCATCAGACAACAAAAATATCCCTGCAGATTTTTCCAGTTTTCCTGCCTAGTCATAATGGATTGTTCTCTCACTCTTCTGTAAAAATAAATATCATTCACGCAAAAAACACGCGGTGCCTGTAATAACGTTCTAAAAGTAAAACAATTATCTTCGTGAAGAATTCCATTATAAAATCGAATATTTTTTTCATTGAGAAACTCTCTTCGAACAATCTGAAGACATGCTGAAGATAGATAATCTTTGTTTTTTCTAAGTTCAACAAGCATTTGCTCCCCTGTTAATACTTTTTCATAATTTCCCTTTCGATAATATGCATTAGCAAATGCCGCATGCTTTTCTGTTAATTCCTCATTCTCATAAAAGCTTGTACCCGAAAAATACAATACATCCAGATTTTTAGCTTCACATGCATTCCACAGTTCTTCCAATGCAAATGATGTGAGCAAATCATCACTATCCATAAAATATACGTATTTTCCACATGCCTGATCAATCGCCGCATTTCTTGCTGCTGATAAACCTCCATTTATCTGATCAATTACTTTTATCTGCTCATGCTGCATTTCATATCTTCTTAATATTTCCAGAGAAGTATCTGTCGATCCATCATTTACACAGATTATCTCCAGATCATCAATGATAGACTGTGCCAAAACTGAATCCAGACATTCCTCTATATATTTTTCTGTATTCCACACCGGAATAACTACTGAAACCTTTTTCATTCTACGTTCTCCCTAATTACATCACGTCATAGTTAACTTAAATTATAACATATTCTTCCCTTTCATTGCAAATGTATATAGAAAATATTAAATATTCTTAATGGGAATAAAATTCCGCTAAAATTCCGCTGAAATCCCCCCAAAATATTAGTGCTTTTTCCCTCAATATATTGTATACCTTTAATTTAGGAAACTTGCATGCATCTAGTGTTAATTTTCCATATAAAAATTAAACATGCTGTACTCTTGTATGTATCTTTGGAGACGAAATTCTAAATAATCACATAAATTATACTATTAAGGAAAGGTATTCGTAATGAAAAAGCAAAAAAACATACTGCAACAAAACAAATTATTTTTACATGAATGGCACGTTTCACAGACATCTGCTTTTCTAATGTTTCCAATTATGAAGTTATATCAACTTATTTTTAAAATACGACAGGAATTATTCTTCATTTCCGCTATATTTATATTTGCATAAATGCAATCGTTGCAACAATTGCTTATTATAAATTAAAAAATATGGAAAAAATGCTGCAATAATTTGTATGTTATATTTTTTATTTGTCCCATTCAACATTATGGCATTATCATATAACAGCATTGGATTAGCCTGTAATTTTTTATGCACAGTTTTCCTTATAACAGCTGATAATAAAAAATATGACTATGTTCTTTCTGGCATATTTTTTGCAATGATGGTTTTGTGTCAACCAATTCTATGTATAATATTTTTCATAGATATCGCAATAATATTGATTTGTGTGAAATGTAAAAAGAAAAAAGAGTTACTCCCCAAAATAATGTATTTCTTTTTAGGCTGTATTATTATGGCTATCTCCGTTGTTCTATATTTAGTTACAAAAGTGGGAATACATAATATTATTTCAATAATACCGCAAATACTAAATGATCCAGAACATAGAGGCGCCGGAACTATCGGAAATCTATTCCACCGTATAGTACGTTTATATATTTCTGAGAAAGAAATCATAATTAGCCAATTTTCAATTAATACCAAAATAATATTAAAAATATTATATGCTATGTTTGTACTTGTTGGGATAAGTACAATAGTAGATAAACTCAATCGAAGAAATGTAAAAATTACAATTTCCGCATTGGTCGCAACCGGAATCAGCTGTTGCTACCTGTTATTTATTCAAAGCTCATATATTAATTTTCTGATATTCCCCGGGGTATTGCATGGCATAACATTATTCTTGTTAGAAAAAAACAAGCAAATCAGAACAGTACTGAAAATTTCCTGGTTAATAGATTTTTCCCATGCTATCGCCTTTTTAGGCTCTAACCAATACGGCTACGTGTTTAATATAGCACTTCTTTCAGCAGGACTTATAAGTATTTTGTTAAATTTACAAGAGAAAGCTACCAAAAAATCATTGGAATATGCGTTCTTATAACATTTTGTTTGCTTGGATATGCCAGAACAGAACATGTTTTTCGACAAACACCACCCTCTACATTAACGGAACAATGTTCAGAAGGAAGTGTCAAGGGTATCTATGTAACAAAAGAAACGAAGAAATTTTATGATGAACGAGTCGCTGACATAAAGGAAAAAAATATTACCTCAAAAGATAACGTCCTATTTTTAACTCAAGACACATTTTTACCATTGGAAATAACTGCGCCTGTTGCACAATATTCTTGTTGACTTTCAGGCGTTAATGAAGCAACTTTTTCAAGACTGAAAACATATTATGCAATGGTATCCAGAAAAAATACCAAATAAAATTTATATCGGGAAAGAATATGTTAATAAAAAGGATCTTACCAAATGGGCAGAACAGTATGGTTTTCATATATCCGAAAGTGATGTCAGTTACTTTTTAGAAAAGTAAAAAAACAAATATTAAAGCAAGCGAAACACTTAACGTATCTTTCTTTTCAAATGTAAAAAAAGACAATTATCAAAGGATAGGAGAAAAATAATGCAACGCTTAATGATAGTAGTTCCATGCTATAACGAAGAAGAAATTTTACCCTATAGTATTCAAAAATTGACAGAAGTAATAAAAAATCTAATTTCAAAATCCAAAGTTGCATCAAATAGTGGAATATTATTTGTGAATGACGGAAGCAAAGATCAAACTTGGGAAATAATTCAGACAGAATATAATAATAACCCATATGTTTATGGACTGGGGCTTGCAGGTAATGTAGGACATCAAAATGCACTATTTGCAGGAATCCAGACTGCTGCTGAGATATGTGACGTATCTATTAGCATTGATGCTGATCTTCAGGATGATATCAACGTAATCGAGCAGATGGTGGATGAATATCTTGCAGGTGCAGATATTATCTATGGAGTTCGAAGTGAAAGAACAACTGATACATTTTTTAACGTTTTACTGCACAGTCTTTTTACCGGGTTATGCAAATGATGGGAGTAAAAACAGTATATAATCATGCAGATTTCCGTTTAATGAGTGCAATAGCCATGAAACAGCTAGGACAATATAAAGAACGAAATCTGTTTCTTCGAGGAATAGTTCCACTTATAGGATATAAAACAGCTACAGTAACTTATGCACGTAAGGAAAGACTGGCTGGCGAAAGCAAATATCCATTAAAGAAAATGTTGTCATTTGCCTGGGATGGTATTACTTCATTTAGCATAAAACCAATTAGTATGATCATGGCTTTTGGTGGAATAATTGTAGTATGTTCAGTGCTTTCATTCATCTATACTTTAATATCTTATTTTATGGGACACGTTAGTCCCGGATGGTCTTCACTAATGATTTCCATCTGGTTTTTGGGTGGAGTGCAGTTACTTTTCATCGGAGTTGTTGGTCAATATGTCGGAAAGACATACATAGAGAGTAAGGAATGTCCACGATATAATGTGGCTGAGTTTTTAAACCACGAAAAAGAATGAAACGTGTGGAGGGGTAAGAGAAATATTCTTACCCCTCTATTTTTGAAACATTCGTAATTGTAGAAAAACGGTCTATCAATTTTTTTATAAGCAGAAATGTTATAATTGCATAAACATACTTAATCAAGAACCACCATTCTCTATTATAAGAGCAATCCAGTCCTATAAAATTTCTAATGAATTCTCCCAGTGAAAAATTTTGATATACATGGCAAATAATTTCGTCCTTACAATAAGTTGGCTGCTTGGAAAAGAATGCGAATGCCAAAGGTATAAATATAATAAAAACTTTCCAATAGCTGATATATACATTCTTCAGTCTTGTAATCAAATCAAATTTTCTTTTAATTGTACTGTTATAAACTCCATATCCGCTAAGAAAAAAGAAAATCGAAACACATATTTTCCCAAATGAACTCATGTACTAAACAAACTTATGCCCCCAATTGGCACACTAACCCATTTCCTATCATTCTCTCCGGAAAAAATACAGATGTGTATCAGCATGAGTATAATTGCAATGCCTTTTATAACTCTTGTATCTTCCTTTGTGAAATATGTATTTATATCTGTTTTTATGGACTGGTTCATTTCCTTCTTACTAGCATTCTTATATTAATCAAACCTCATACCACTTAATCTCATTTGCTTCCATATGCAGATCAAAGCTGCTGCCGTCACCTCTGTACACGGTCGTATCCTGTGGTTCGTAAGTGTTGTTTACAACACAATATTTACCGTTTTTTACATATGCGTGAACTTCCACATTATAGTTGGTGGAATACCAGCAGTGCAGTTCTTCTTCTGCGGATGCTGACCAGAGAACTGCGCGGTACAGGACGCGGCTGTTTTTGAAACTGTACGGAAGTCCGCTGATATACACTCCACGGCCTTTTCCGAAGCTTCTGACAGCCATCTGCACCTCATAATCTTTCTGAAGCAGAATTTCTGTTCCGTCAAGTGCATAAATATTTTTCTTACCTTCTCCGAAGTCTACTTCTCCATCACTGTCTGCAAGGATAAAATGGTCTTTATGTTCTTCCCAGTTGTATTTATCCTTGTTGAGATTGAATCCGTTTTCCTCCTCTACACCGAGTACATCGTCAAGCTGGAAGAAATGGCCCTGCCACTGATGTGCCGCCGGTTCTCCGACACCGATAAATCCGCCGCCGTTGTATACAAACTCTTTGACTGCGGTAATAACCGTCTCATCTATCCAGTTTTCTCCGCCGCTCTGTGCAGTATCCGCATCGCCGACATTCAGAACGACATCAAATTGTCTGAGAAGTTCCGGATTTTCGCGAATATCGTCAAAACTGATAAAGGATACATCAAACGGCGCGCCGCTCAGTGCTTCGATAATACCGAAGTAGGAGTAATTCTGTTTGTAGTAGATTGCGTGATGTACCATATGATTTCCCCAGGAACGCATCTTTCCCCAACAATTCAGAACTGCTACTTTTTTCACACAGTAAGGTGTTGTTCCCTGAATATTATCATATAATGTACGGAATTCCTGGCACACGGACTTGATATATTCTACAAAGTCCGGGAACTGGATTGCCAGTTTCAGATATCCGCCGTAACCGATTCTCTGGATCGGACTTCGAAGAATCGCACGTCTTGCAGTCACCCAGTTGATTTTCGCCTCTTTTACCGGATCTCCGCCCTCATGGAAGGTATCCGGAAAGAAATATGGCAAAAATCTTCCTTCTGTGTATTTCACATGTTTAATATCACTGAAAAGGCGCAGTGTTGCACCGTTTCCAACACTTCCGACAACTGCATCCAGTCCGATGGATGCAAACTCATCCATAAATGGTTCCATGCCAATCCAGTGATCGCCCATAAACATCATGGCTTCTCTTCCGTATTCATGCACAATATCTACCATTTCCTTTGCAAGTGCAGCCACCTCACGGCGCTGGAATGCCTGAAAATCTTTAAATTCTTTTGACGGAATACGGTAAGTATTGTTCATATATCCCTGATCGATGATATATTCCGGACGGAATTTATAACCAACTTCTTTTTCAAACTGTTCCAGGATATACGGGCTTACGGAAGCAGAATATCCGAACCAGTCCACATATTTTTCTCTTGCCATCTCATCAAAGATCAACGTAAACTGATGGAAAAACGTCGTAAAACGCACCACATCCACATATTCATGGCTTTCGAGATAACGGCGGAGGCGTTCCAGAGAATGTGCTCTTGTCGCAGGCTGACGTACATCAAAAGTGATCTGCGGCTCTACATCCTTCCAGTCGTTTACCACTGCATTGTACATATGTACCGGATCCCACATGATGTATGCAAGAAAACTTACTGTATATTCGTGAAATTTCTTCGCAGGCTGGATCACGACATTTCCACTCTCCGCATCGTAAGACCAGTCTTTTGTTTCTACGGTCTCACCTGTCGTACGGTCAATCACTTCCCACCATCTGTAAATATCGTCTCTTGTATTGACTGCAAGCATGTCCGGATACAGGTGATCCATCAGATGAATTTCAAGTTTTTCTTCTACTGCTGTATGGAAAGAAGTCATAATATACATCTGCTGGATTTCTTCCGGATGTGCCTTCGCCCATGCATTATCTTTACGTGTTGTATAATAAGTCGCATAGATCTTCGCACCGGTATCTTTCAGTTCCTGCGGAAACTCTGTGCCATCACAGTCACGGATTGCATCTGCGCCCCATTCTCCCATAATATCCAGTGTTTCCTTAATCACATCAAGGTCTGTCGGTATTGTCACACGTCCTTTTTCTGCTGCCATTTTTATATCCTCCCCATCTGAACCTTCTGGTATTTTTACTTATTTTCGATACTTATAGAATACTTTGTTTACGCACGAAATGCAATCCTGTTTCTTACACTTTTCTTCATCATTTTTGCACAATCATCCATTTGACAGAATTCCTCACCTGTGCTAGTCTTCTGATAAAACAAACTGATATCCGGGGTGAATTATGGATCGAATTTTTCATTATCAAATCACAGAAAATGAACGGGGCACGACCGTACTGGACTTTCTTCGGAAGAAAGGATTTTCCAGACACATCCTCTCTTCTATGAAAGCCGACAAAGAAGCTCTTACAAGGAACGGTCAGCGAATCGGCGGCAGAGAACAGCTTCTGGCCGGAGATTATTTCCGGGTCCGTCTTCTGGAAACTGTTGCTTCCGACGGAATCATCCCTGTTTCGATGCCGCTTTCCATTCTTTATGAAGACGAAGATATCCTGGTCATAAACAAACCTGCCGATATGCCGGTACATCCTTCCATCGGCAACTACACTAATACGCTGGCAAACGGTGTTGCCGCTTATCTTGATGCAAAGGGTGAGCACAGTCCTTTCCGATGTATCAACCGCCTCGACCGCGACACCTCCGGTGCCCTGATTCTTGCCAAAAATGCCTTCAGTGCCGCTGTACTCTCCACACAAATGAGAAACCGCCAGATAAGACGAACTTATCTGGCGGTCGTAGAAGGTATCACCCCGCCAAACGGTACAATTTCTGCACCGATCAGTCGGGTGGATGATTCAGTTATTGAACGGCATGTAGACTTTCTTCACGGAGAACCTGCTGTCACTCACTATGAACGACTGGAAACAAAAAATGAATATTCTCTTCTGGAAATTCATCTTGAAACAGGGCGTACTCATCAGATTCGGGTGCATATGGGATACATCGGTCATCCGCTTCCTGCGGATTATCTGTACCATCCGGAATATGATTGCTTCAAACGTCAGCCTCTCCACTCTCTTCAGCTGGAATTCCGACATCCGGTCACTGATAAGTCTATGTGCCTGCTTGCACCGGTTCCTGAAGATATGTGCAATGCCTTTTGATTTTATTTGTTTTTGTCGTATATGATCTGAAGTCCCTTCAGTAGAAGATCTCCGTCCAGGATCATCTCGCGCTTACAGTGCGGGACGATTTTTCTGGACATTCCTCCTGTCGCGATCACTGTAACTTTCTGTCCCAGTTCTTCCTCGATCCGGTCAATGATACCGTCTACCGCAGCTGCATTTCCATAGAGAATTCCACTCTTCATACAATCCACTGTATTCTTGCCGATAATCTTCTTTGGTTCTTCAATGCTGATTCCACTTAACTGTGATGCTCTGCTTGTCAGTGCATCCAGCGAGATCTGTACCCCAGGAAGGATCATTCCTCCGATGTAATGCTTCTTATCGTCCACTACAGAGATTGTTGTTGCTGTTCCCATATCTACGATCACAAGCGGAACAGGATACTGTGCAAGAGCTGCCACTGCATCAGCCACGCGGTCAGCTCCCATCTCTCCCGGATTATCCAGAAGGATATTCAGCCCGGTCTTCACCCCCGGACCTACGATCATCGCATCTTTCTTAAGAATCTTCTGCACCGCAAGACGTGCGGCAAATGTGATCTGAGGAACAACGGAAGAAATAATTGCTCCTTCAATATCTGCACGATTGATATGATGAATATCAAGAATCGTCTTGATATCGATTGCATACTCCAGTTCGGTCTTGGTACGGATCGTAGAAATACGCTCTGTCAGATATATTTTTTCTTTGTCAATGCAGATCGGAAGAGCGTCGTGTAGGGAA
>ERZ507329.196-NODE-196-length-10939-cov-5.85382_pt1 | contig 10939 bp, 9 predicted proteins | sample MGYA00513957_ERZ507329 | MGnify/ENA metagenome assembly ERZ507329
AATGGAGGAACATTAAATTGAGACGAAAACAGTTATTTGCAATAATTCTTGCAGGGGCACTTGCAGCAGGAAGCGCTCCGGCAGCAGTATTTGCCGCAGAGAGTGATATGGCGGCCATGTCAGAAGAAGGTGTCGGTAATGCTAGCTCCGGAGAAGCAGGAAGCGAAGACGGAAGCAGTGATGCAGAAGCACCTGTAACAGATGGTGCGGATGCAGCAGATGCAGCAACTGATACACCTGCAGCAGATAATACAACTACCGATGAAACACCGGCAGCGGACAATACCGGAGCGGCTGAGACACCGGCGGCAGAAGATCCAGCTACAGCAGATACGACACTGCCAGAAGAAGTTCAGACACAGGAGCAGACGGAAGAGAATAAAGAAGTGGATCCGCAGGAAGGTGAGAATCCGGTAGAGGCAACAGGAATTGAGGTTTTGGATGCCGACGGACAGGAGATTTTCAATACGGATGGAAAACGATTTGAAAATTTACAGGATGCCATTAATGCAGTACCAGATTATGAAGAATCTGCTGAAAACAAACCGATAATTAAAATCAGCCAGTCAATTGTACTTACAGATACGATTACAATAAATGGGAAAAAAGTCAGAATTCAGTCAACTGCAAACGGTGTTACTATTAAAAGAAACACAGAAGGTGAAGCTTTTACAGGAACGATGTTCTCTGTAACAGGAGAGAACAGTCGGCTTCAGTTCTTTATAGATGACGCTACAGATGCGACGCTTACAGTTTCCGGTGAACTACCAGCGAATGGTGTTATAGAAGCAGAAGCAACAGGTGCGATAATTGATGTTCAGAGCGGCGGTACATTTGGACTGAATTCAGGAGTTACTTTGACAGGTAACAATTATGCGGAGGGCGGTTCTGCGATTAACTGTACAGGTGGTAAGATTGTTTTAGCAGGTGGTACTGTTACTAATAATGACAGTGGAGATAAGGGTGCCGTGTATAGTGACACAGATATCTCTATGGAGGGAGATGCCAGTGTCAGCGGAAATGTTGACAATAAGAACATCTATCTGGGTGAAAATGCAAAACTGACTTTAACTAAAGTAACAAGTGTTCTGACAGGTCAATCTACATTTACTCATATAAAAGCCCAGGATGGTCTGGGAGTAATTGCAGGAACAACCGATATGACGAAGGATGAGTTTGCTACTGCCATAAAGAATATTACCTATGATGATACTACAAACTATGAGTACAGTATTGGTTCAGATGGATATTCTGTAGCATTGAAGAAGAAATCTTCAGGTGGAAAAGACGATCAGGATAAGCCGGCAGATTATGAAATTACATATAAAGATGGCACAGCGAAGTGGCGTGATCATACAACGGTTGAGGCTAAGTTTACGGTTACAGGTGACTGTGAATGGGCTTATGTAGTGGTCAAAAAAGGCACGACTAAAGTAAGTCCTAAGAAACTGTCCAAGTTTACATCTGCCAAGAAGAATACTTCTTTTACAGTGGTTGCGGAGAATGTACCGGAAGAAGACTCAAAAATAATTGTGGTTGCCCGACGTAACAGCAGTGACACAGATTATAAACAGGCGAAACCGGTATATCTTTATAAGTCTGCTATGAAAAAAGCCCGTCCGGCAAAACCGCAGGCTACAGCGACTATACGCCCGGCAAGTACTCCTAAAGTAACAGAAGGAACGGTAACCGGATTTGAAGATTCTATTAAATTCTTCCCGGGAAAAGTGTATACATTTACACCAACAGGAGCAGGACAGGATAACCAGAACCCTGTAACCGGCGATGAGAGATGGATTCCACAGTACTGGACATTTTCTACATCCAATGATGCAGAGAAACATACAAAGTGGCAGATCAGTGCACCGAAGGGTCAGCAGCTGAAGGGTAGAGGTTCTGTGACATATACCATGTATATTTACTGTAAGAAGCAGGTTTATAATGGAAAGAAATGGGTGGACACAGATGTAGTTCAGCCATATAAATCTCAGTTCACCGCAGTAGAGTATACGGATAAAGAACTTGCAGACTATCTTGCAGAACTTTCCGGTACACCGGCACAGGATGGCGGAGACGGCGGAGACGGCAGTGGCGGAGATGGCGGCACAGATGCAGAACTGACTGCAACGGCAGCAGCATCCGCAAAAGATGCAGGCTCCAAATCCAAATCTGCAGTATCTACAGCCGACGAATCCCCGATCGGTACAATGTCTGTACTGGCAGCACTTTCACTTCTTGCAGGCGGTTATGTGGTAGTTCGCAAACGCAAAAAAGAAGAAATCTGATTCACATAAGAAATATTTTTAAGAGGCAGGTCTTTTGACCTGTCTCTTTTCATATACTGATAAAGGAACAAATAATTTTTTTTATACATAGCAGGAACGACGATATGATCAAAACAAATAACACACCCTGTACATATGAAGAACTTTATTACGAAATGTGGGAAACGGCAGGACGCTACAGTAAGATTACACGCTTTCAGGTAATCGGAAGCTCTCATGATGAACGAATGATCCCGGCAGTATGGGTTGGGAATGGTAACCAGACAGTTTTTTGCATTGCCGGAATGATCGGTACAGACCGGTATATGCCTGGCTATCTGGTGGAGATGATGAAAGAATACACAAGAGCCTGGGAATGTGGCTGGAAGCTTGAAGAAATCTATGATCTCAGAGATTTGTTTGAAAAATGGACAATCTGTTTTGTCCCGATTTTAAATCCAGATGGCTATGAAATCTATGAGAATGATTTTTTTGCCATACGTAATCCGATCTATCGGCAGATGCTCCGTATGCAGGAAGTCTCCTGCAAAGAATTTACCGGCAATGCCCGTGGAACAGAACTCAGGAAAAACTTTCCTACCGGTTATTACCGGAGAAAGCAGATCCACCAGCAGCCTGCAAGTGAAAATGAAACGAAGGCGCTGGTAAGACTGTTTCAGGATGATCCCGGCAGAGGACTCCTTTCCTTTGGATATGCCGGCAAACGAATTGTGTATTTTCGCCAGTCTCAGGCATTCACTGCGAACCAGAAATCATACCGCATGGCACGACATCTGCAAAAATGCAGTGCTTCCGATATGGACAAAAAGAATTTCCATCTCGAAGATGTGGAGCCTGCAGGACGACAGGGATACGGTTCCCCGGAACAATTTTACACTGAAATCTGTCACCAGCCGGCATTTCGTATCGAAGTGCCCTGCGAAAATGAAGTGCATGCTGCTTCTATTGAAAAACAGATTGAATACAGAGAAATCCATACACTGCCGCTGGAATATATTTTTTCACTGTAATCGGGACATTACCTGTGAACGGAGTGAACAGTAACATCGGAAGTACAAATCGATGAGACAGTGGAGATAACGCTTGCACAAGCCCTGAAATTACGGTATGATAATGAAATGCAATTAATTAATTTACCATTATAAATGATTATTATAACGAAGGAGTCAGTACGAAATGACAAATGAATCCTCTAAAGAGAAAAAGACTACAAGCGCAGAAGAAACTCTGCGTCAGCGTTCATTTATAGAACTTGCGCAGGCATTAACTGCGCAGAAATCCAATGCGGCAGGCCGTCCGCTTACTTATTGCCTGACGACATTCGGCTGCCAGATGAATGAAAAGCAGTCTGAGGCTGTAGCGGGAATTATGGACGAAATCGGATATGTACGACAGGATAATGAAGAGGCGGATGTGGTTCTTTACAATACCTGTACTGTCCGCGAGAATGCAAACCTCAAAGTATACGGAAGACTTGGTCATCTGCACAGTCTGAAAGACCGCAATCCGGATATGAAGATTATTCTTTTTGGCTGTATGATGCAGGAACAGCATGTGGTTGACAAGATCAGGAAGTCTTATCCGTTTGTAGACCTTGTGTTCGGAACGCATAACATCTTTAAATTTGCAGAGCTTTTCTATGAAATGCTGCAGTCTGATCAGCAGATCGTCGATATCTGGGAGGGAACAGACCAGATTGTAGAAGATCTTCCGACAGAACGTAACTATACATTCAAATCCGGTGTTAATATCATGTTTGGCTGCAACAATTTCTGCAGCTACTGTATTGTACCATACGTACGCGGACGTGAGAGAAGCCGTGAACCGGAAGCAATCGTAAAAGAGGTAAAACGTCTGGTTGCAGATGGTGTCTCAGAAGTCATGCTCCTCGGACAGAACGTAAACTCTTATGGAAAAACACTGGAGCATCCGGTTACATTTGCACAGCTTCTGGAAATGCTGGAAGATGTGGAAGGCCTGAAGCGTATCCGCTTTATGACTTCTCATCCGAAGGATCTTTCTGATGAACTTATCGAAACAATGGCAAAAAGTAAAAAGATCTGTCATCATCTTCATCTGCCGCTTCAGTCCGGAAGCAGCCGTATTCTGAAGATCATGAACAGACGCTACGATAAGGAAAAATATCTGAATCTGGTCGAAAAGATCCGTAAGGCAATCCCGGATATTTCCCTGACTACAGATATCATTGTTGGTTTCCCGGGAGAGACTGAAGAGGATTTTCAGGAAACTCTGGATGTTGTAGCAAAATGTGGTTATGATACTGCATTTACGTTCCTTTATTCAAAGAGAAGTGACACACCTGCTGCCGCTATGGAGAATCAGATTCCGCAGGATGTGGCAAAAGAGCGTTTTAACCGTCTTCTTGCACTGGTACAAAAGGAGGGACGTACCCGTTCTTCCAGATTTGAAGGTTCTGTACAGGAAGTACTGGTTGAGGAAGAAAGCAAAGAAAAAGGAATTTTTACAGGAAGAACCGAATATAATCTTCTTGTACATTTCCCGGGCAGTGCCGATCTTCTTGGCAAGTACGTCAAAGTCAGCCTGGATGAGTGTCATGGATTTTATTACATGGGCTCTCTTGTCGAAGAATAAGGGCAGATTTGACAGCTTTGGATGAATGTGGTACTGTAACGGAGAAGAAAGTAGTGTATTTATACATGCTCAGGAGGAAAATTATTATGAGAAAAAGAAGTGCAAAGACAACAGTAAAGTCAACAGAAGCAATTGCTGAAACAGCAGCAAAAGTAAAAGAGACTGTAAAAACAGCAGCCAAAAAAGTTGAGGCTTCCGCACCGGCTGAGAAGACAGCAGAGGTTGTAAAAGAAGTTGTAAACAAAGCTCCGGAAGTTGTTCAGAAAGCAGAAAAAACAGTTAAGACTGCTACAAAGACAGCAACCAAGACTGTTCGTAAAGCTGCTGGTGTAAGAGTAAAAGAAGTATCTCTTGAAATCTTCGAAACAAACGTTTCTATGAAAGACGTAGAGAAAGCAGTCAAAAAAGCAGTTGCAGATAAAGGACTGACAGGAGATGTCAGCATCTACATTAACGCTGAGAGACGTGCTGCATATTATACAGTAAATCAGGAAGGTTCTGACGAATACAAAGTAGACCTTGGAAATTTATAATTCATGAAGCTGTATCTTGCTCCACTCGAGGGAATCACGAATCATATTTATCGCAAAGCTCTTTATGAATGTTTCGGAGGTTTTGATAAATATTTCATTCCTTTTATCAGGGCAAAACAGAATCTGAATTTCAGCGGCAGAGAAAAGAAAGACATTGATCCGGAAAACAATCAGGGAATGTATGCGGTTCCGCAGATCCTGACCAGAAATGCAGAGGATTTTCTGCGTACGGCATCGCAGCTTGCCGGGCTCGGATATCGGGAGATCAATCTGAATCTGGGCTGCCCGTCCAAGACAGTAGTTACGAAGGGCTGTGGTGCGGGTTTTCTTGAGAGACCGGATGAACTGGAACGTTTTCTTGATCATATTTTTGCAAATACCGATTTAAAAATATCCATAAAGACGCGACTGGGTATGGATGATGCGGAGGAATTCGAAGATTTACTGGAAATTTATAATCGCTTTCCACTGGAAGAACTGATCGTTCATCCGAGAGTTCAGAAAGACTTTTATAAAAATATTCCGAATCTGGAAGCTTTTGAATATGCAGTTCAAAAGAGTAAAAATCCGCTTTGCTACAATGGGGATATTTTTTCGGCAGAAGATTTTGCAAAAGTGCAGGAACGTTTTCCGTCTGTGGATTGTTTTATGATGGGGCGAGGTGTGCTGGCGCTGCCTTCACTTGCAAGGGAGATTCGAGGCGGAAAGCCTGCTGATAAAGAGGAGATACGTAAGTTTCACGATATCGTATATCATACATACTGTCAGGAGGTGTCAGGAGACAGAAATGTTCTGTTCAAAATGAAAGAACTCTGGTTCTATCTGGCGCCGATGTTTGCTGACAGCAAAAAATATATCAAAAAGATCAAAAAAAGTGAAAAATGTGCGGTGTATGAATGTGCGGTGAACGAATTGTTCGCAAATTGTCCGTTCAATATTACAGCCGAACAGTAAAAGAAAAGGAAAGGGAATACGTTAAAGTGTCCCTTTCCTTTCGTGCTTCTTTGTATTAATAGAACGTAATTATTCTTCTACGTAGTCGCCGTTATCGGAGGATGTGGTGTCATCTGTGCCGGTGTTATCCGGTTCGTAATAGGTGAATCCGTCACCGCTATCGTCGGTGTTGTCAGGATAATCGTAATCACCCGGCTGTGAAATACCCTCATCAACTACATTATCACTGGAACCGTCATCATAATTGTTGTCAGTGGATGAATCGACATAGGAATTGTCCGTGTCGGAAGTAGTTGTATCGGAAGTAGTTGTATCGGAAGTAGTTGTATCGGAAGTAGTTGTATCGGAAGTATCTGTACCTGTGTCTGAATTATCGGAATCATCCGAAGAATCGTCATAATCATAGTTACTGTCCTGAGTATAAATCGGAAATCCGGCATCTTCTTCCTGTGAGGAACGGATCGCCTCAGCTTCTGCTGCTGTCTCTGGTGCTTCTGTAACCGTGGCACGGGCTTTGGCAGCTACGACAGCGTCCTTTGGTACTACTGCATAAATAGCAAACATGGCGCAGGAAAAAACGAGCGCCATCATGGCAATGTGTATTTCGTCTCTGTATTTCATAGATATCCCTCTTTGCTTGTGTGTTTGATCTTTTCATAGTATATCATGTCCTGAGCTGTTTTTGTAAAGAAAATTCTACCACAATTGCAATATTTTGCGTTCCATTGTAAAATAGGACTATTCCAGGAAAGTGAAAGAAAAAAATGAGTGATAAAATTGTAATCTGCCTCGAGAAAGGCGGACAGAGAGATATGGCGGAAGCCTTTGCCAGACGTACAGGCTATCGCATTGCAGAAAAACAGGGAGAATATCTGACAGTTCTTTTCAGTGCGAAGGGAGTGTCTCTGACAGGTTTCGGACTGACTTATCAGGGAGATTTCGAAAATATGCTCCACCGTGTCACGAATGGCAGACTGCAGCATGAAATGCTGGTTCGCGCGGTCAAGTCGGAGAAACCCGGTCGTAAGGCAATTGATGCGACTGCCGGTATGGGTGAAGATGCATTCCTTCTGGCAGCGCAGGGTTATGAGGTGACATTGTATGAACAAAACCCGGTGATTGCGGCACTTCTGAAAGATGCGCTGCGTCGTGCCAAGAAACATATGGTTTTAAAAGAGATTGCTGCCCGAATGAAACTGATCGAGGGGAACAGCGTGGAATGCCTGACGAAACAGCTTGATCCGGTAGATGTGATCTATCTTGATCCGATGTTTCCGGCAAGGCAGAAATCCAGCCTGATCAACAAAAAACTTCAGCTGATCCAGAAGCTTGAGCCGCCATGCTCCGAAGAGACAGATCTTTTTGATGCAGCAATCTGGGCAAATCCGGAAAAGATTATTGTAAAAAGACCATTGAAGAGTGAATTCCTCGCAGGCAGGAAGCCGTCCTACACCTTAAACGGAAAGGCAATCCGGTATGACTGCTACACTTTATAGAAATTTTGGAAAAAATTCACATAAATAATTTGAATGTTGTTGCAAATACAGATTTAGAGTATAATAAATATATAGCCGAAGAATAGTTTTAGATGTGCTGTAGAAAAGGAGAAAGACTTTGAATACAGAAATCAAAAATACAATTCTTACGACAGATAAAGACGCACAATATGATGAAAGTGCGAAACGATTACTTGGCCAGAAAAGTATCCTGGCCCATATATTAGTAAAGACTGTTGATGAATTTGCAGGGATGGATCCGAAAGATGTGGTTTCTTATATTGAAGGCGAACCATTTATTAACACTGTTCCAATAGAAACAGGTTTTACTAATACTGTTATTAAAAATGATGAATCTCGTGTGGTTGGTCTTAATTCTGAAAACCCGGAACTTCATGAGGGAATGATACGATTTGACATTATATTCTATGTCAGGATGAGGGATGGATTATCGCAGATTATTATCAATGTAGAAGCCCAAAAGGACGAACCAAATGGGTATGATATATTGAATCGGGCAATCTTTTATGTAAGCCGTATGATTTCCTCACAAAAGGAAAGAGATTTTTCAAATTCAAATTATAATGATATCAAGCGAGTTTATTCCATCTGGGTATGTATGAATATGCCGGAAAATAGTCTGGAACATATTCATTTGGTGAAGGACAGTATTGTAAATTCCCATGAGTGGAAGGGTAAAATGGACTTGGTTAATATTGTGATGATTGGACTGGCTGAAGAACTTCCGGAGTATGAGGAGAAATATGAGTTACATAGATTACTGGGCGCATTGTTGTCTCAGGATTTAACAGTAAACGAAAAACTGAATATCATTGGAAATGAATATGCGATTCCAATGGAAAAGGATTTCAGAGAGGATGTGGGTATTATGTGTAATTTAAGCCAGAAAATTAAAGAAACTGGAATTGAGATGGGTAAACGGGAAATGATCATGAAAATGTACAACAAAGGTTATACAGCTGCTCAGATCGCGGACGTGGCTGAAATGGACGAAAAACAGATAAAAGAGATTATAAAAAATGCTGAATTGTTGACAGTATAAAAGATTGAACAGAATCTGATTGTACAAAGTTTGTGTAATTGGATGTTTGGCGGGGTGTTACGATAAGCATCTCGCCATTTTTTATTATACGATGTCATGGTCAGAGTAACCTGGAGCGTTTGAATAAGATTAAAATGACCAGTATTTAAAAACACGATATTAAAGAGGTGATAGATTGAGTGACTTAAGATCTCAAAAATTGACACCGACCAGTAATGTAGATTTAAATGTCTATGAAGAAGGATTCGAATTCATATTTAGTAATGATGATATACGAAACATAGCTGTTTCTGGGCCATATAGTTCTGGGAAAAGCAGCTTATTGGAAAGTTATAAAAAGAAATACCCTCAAAAAACTTTTATTCATATTTCACTTGCTCATTTTACAAATGAAAATAAAGATAACGAAGAAAAAGAAATTGAGGATAGTGAAACAGTTATTGAGGGGAAAATCCTAAATCAGTTAATTCAGCAAATACCGATTGAAAATATACCCCAAAGTAATTTTAGGATAAAAAGAACTACAGGAACCAATTATAATGGATATTGGGCAATGGGAATAGTTGCTTTTATTGGTATGTTGTTGTTTGTTTTGAATTATGGTAAATATTGTACTTGGATTAACGAAATGAATTCAGCGGTATGGAATTATGAGTGGCTAAGAAAATTTATGTTCTTTTTAGCATCTCCTTTTGGATGGGTTTTGAGTGTGTTGTGTATAGTAGTAATTGCATGCTTGGGATTATATAACCTATTAAATATTCAGACCAATAAGAATATTTTTAAAAAGATAAGTGTACAGGGAAATGAAATAGAAATTTTTGAAGATTCACAGAATTCATATTTTGATAAGTATTTAAATGAAGTTCTTTATTTATTTGAAAATTATAAAGTAGATGTAATTGTTTTTGAGGATATTGATCGCTTTGAAAATGTTTAGATATTTGAGAGACTCAGAGAAATAAATATGTTAACAAACTGCAGATTGCAGCAATATGAAGAGGAAGAAAAGGTACTTCGTTTTTTTTATCTACTCAAAGATGATATCTTTATTACAAAAGATAGAGCGAAATTTTTTGATTACATTTTACCGGTTGTTCCTGTTCTGGATTTCTAAAATGGGAAAAAGAGCAACTTCCGATTCGTAAAAAAGCAGTTGAAGATCGTGCTATAGATTGGAAAACCCTATAGTATTATGATAGAGGACTGCGCAAATTCTGGGGAAGAAGTACAGGAATTATTAAAAATATTTTCTTCTTTTATTAGTGATGAAATATCAAATTTTAATACAGATTTATATTATCAAAATCCAGACTATCTTGAATGGTCGTACCGTGAAGGAAAGTTATTGGATTAAAAGATACCGTATTTTGATAGCAAGAAAAATTTTCTCATCATGACATCTTGAACCCATTGTTTATTTATGTTAAACTTAATAAGTTTCAAAAATGTAACTAACCACTGCCTGGCCATGTTTCTACACAGTCATAAAGTCGAATTTTACTGTGTCAAAAACATGGTCAGATTTAAGATAAAGGCGGTGTAAAGCCGCATAAATAAGGAGTTTTATGAGTAGTAAGAACATGTCACCGATGATGCAGGAATACTGTAAAACAAAGGAAAAATATAAGGATTGTGTGCTTTTTTACAGGCTGGGTGACTTTTACGAGATGTTTTTTGATGATGCGCTTCTTGTATCTAAAGAACTGGAACTGACACTGACCGGAAAGGACTGCGGACTGGAAGAACGTGCGCCGATGTGCGGGATTCCGTTTCATGCATCCGAAGTGTATATCAAACGCCTGATCGAAAAAGGGCATAAGGTTGCGATCTGTGAGCAGGTAGAAGACCCGAAGAAAGCAAAGGGACTTGTAAAGCGTGAAGTTATCCGAGTGGTGACACCGGGAACAACGCTGGATGCCACATCACTGGATGAATCCAAAAACAACTATCTGATGTCGATCGTTTCACTCGAAGATCATTTTGAGATCGGAA
>ERZ507329.251-NODE-251-length-6102-cov-4.33455_pt1 | contig 6102 bp, 13 predicted proteins | sample MGYA00513957_ERZ507329 | MGnify/ENA metagenome assembly ERZ507329
AGACGTGTGCTCTTCCGATCTGTATTCACTAGTGGGGGAAGTCTAAATGAAGTATCTAATCTATGTTTTATTAACAATCGAGGGGGCACTCCTCTTATTTGCTTCCTATGCACTCGGATATGGAGTATACTGGGAGTTAACAAATGAAGCAAGTAGACCTACGCCTTGGCTCGTTATTATACTATGCGCAGTTGGGATACTAGTGCTAATTGCTACATTTATTCTGCAAATAATCATTTTCAGACAAATAAACAGAATGGACAAATTTTAAGGAGGAAGAACAAATGGAAACAACAAATCAAGAAAACTGGGAAAAACGCTTAGAAGGTGCAAAGTATATAGGTAAGATTATCATGCAAGGTAACCGGTCTACTATTACACTTCAAGGTATCGTAGACGAAGAAAGCCTAATGCTTATTCTTGGAGGGTTCCATGCAGAAGAGATTTATTCCCATACAGAAGCAGATAACCTATGGATGGGTATTCGAGCTAATCACTTCGCTGTAGAAATTGGTACGATTGAGCATAATCTAGAATACTTAGGGCTTGATGACTTAGGTGTTACAGAAGCCTTACATCATGTAGAGGACGGTATCTACGAAGGAGAGTCCGCACAGTTCTGCTTGGTAACAGGGAATCATAAAGGTACTCGAGTTACTACTATATGGTTATTAAAAGACACACTTAAATTTTAGTAGTTAGGAGCATTAGCATGAAGAAACGATACAGATATTACACATATAGAGGGTTCGACATAAACCTTAAGGATGACACCCTTATTAATGGCAAACCTTGTATACGTGTAATTGTGAGATATAGTGACACACAGGCAATCTATGATGAAGAAGTCTACTGGAGGGGAGAACCTATGGATGTAGTCAAGGCTCTTGTCCAATCTTCATTAGAGGCGCACCTATATGACCTGTATGGGCATGAACCAGATTTTGTACCCTATGCAGAGGAAATGGTTGTACGTAAGAATTAATAAAAAGACCTCATCCCTATAGGGAGCCAAGTATACAGAAGAACGGATTAAGGTTACTTTTTATAAAGGAAATGAGGTACAACATGGAATTAACACAAAGAGAAAAAAATATAATAGCTAAGTCTGAAGAAGCGGGGTGGAATTTCATTGAGAAATCAGGAGACTATTTTATTCTGACATGTCCAAAAGAGCATAGATTTAAATTTAGACTAGATGGGCATTATACTCCTAGACATGATTGTGTCTTTTGTAGAGGTAAAAGACATACAGAAAAGGACTTTAGAACTAAAATGCAAATTAAAGGTTGTACAGTAATAGATGTAGTTAGTATTGTAGATACTCATGGTAATACAACTGTACGAATGAGGGATAAAGTAACCTTTATGTGTAGTAGGGGGCATGAACAAACTAGAAGAGTCTATCAGTGTCTACAGGAAGGCAGTCCCTGTACAGCATGTAAAGGTACGGTTGGGTATACAGGATACTCAAGGTCAGAAGAGATAATATCTAGGGTACTGACATACCATGGTGTAGAACACTTAAGAGAATACAAAATCGTGCACGAAGGGGAGTTACTAAGGGTAGATTTTTACATCCCCAGTATAAATACAATAATAGAGTATGATGGTAAACAGCATAAGATAGGTAGACCTAAACAAGAAAGTATGAGTGTAGAAGAGCGCACAAGACGAGATAATCTACGTGATGAATACGCACGTTTACATGGTGTAACTATGATACGTATAGACGACAAAGAAAAAGGAAATAGACTTATTCAGCATATGGCAAAGATATTTCCCGAAATGGGTATTAACCCTCAGAGTACAGATATGATAGACATAACTCGTGAAGTGTATAACCAGTCAGCAGAAATGTTTGGGTGGACTTCTTATGATGAATTGGAGCGAATAAGTAATATGCAGAAGCAGTATGGCATTAAAGAAACTATGCGGCTGACAGGACTGACAAGCTCCCCTATAGGCAGAGCAGTGCATGTTGTAAGAGGTAAAAGTGGGTGTTGACTTTTAGTGTTGACTTTTGCAAATATATAAAAAAATTCTACTGGGAAAAAATATAAGCCCGAGGGTGCACCCTGCCCTGATATCCCCCACCCTCGTAGGGAAAACTTAGTACGGGGTGGGGTTAACTGGTATATACCTATAATACTGGCCTAATTCTCTTCGGTTACCTCTTCGAGTTCTTCGATTAGTCTTTCAAAGGCTTGATATACTTCTTCGGAATAATCCTCAATATCCATCAAATCATTTTGTAAGTTTTCTACCTCTTTCAGTAGTTTATTATATGCTTTGCTCGTTTCCATTCTTGTCACTCTCTTTCTTTTGTTTTATTTATCTTACAAGTATAGAATACCAAAGTCATTGCTTAATGTCAATAAAAAAGTATAAAATAGTTAGATAATAATTTTATAGCCCGATTTTAATACTGTACTAATCTTACAATCTGGCAAGCCTAGCACCTCCATAGCAAAGCCCGCTTTCCATGCTTCTTTACTCACTAGCCACCTAACGCCCTCATTTTCCACTGTAAGCACTTGTAAGCCCTCCTTAAGGTATTTATATATAAAGCCCGTTAAAACCTCGCTACGGGCTTTATATGCCGTTATATTAGTATGATTCTATGATTGTATTTCTTTCTGTTAAGTATCTACTAATATCTACACCTAGTTGCTCCAATTCATACCTAACAATTTCACTAGTTGTGATAGTCATGTAGTTTTCCCCCCTGTGTAGTGTTTTAATATACATATGTTTAAAAGCATATGTAATAGTGCTATGCTTCTTGTTCTTGATAGCTTCTTTTAGTTTATCATTGATAGGGTTAAATAATTCCATTGGTATTTTTACCCTTTGTGTGTACACCGTCCCGTTTTCGTCCCACTTTTTTTGGTATGAAACAATTAGCTTTTTATTCATTTTTAGTCAGTCCCCTTTTTTTGTGTAAGTGAGGGGAAAAGCCCCCCCCCTCACTAGTATTATATTTTTTTATAGTTTTAATTCTGCTAATAGTTCTTTTTCATTCGGATAGATAAAACTCGCATTTCTATAGATAAACACTAGTTCACTAAGTTCCTTGTTTTCTAGTTCTTCATTTGATATTTCTACGCTGTAAGCTCCTTGCATGTAAGCAATCAAAACCGGATTCAGGTCTACTATGTCCCCTTTAGTCAGTTCATAGCCTCCTAGCTCGTTGTATGCCTCTAATGTAGCGCCCTTGGATTCTGCTAGTTTGATGAAGTCTTTTAGTTTCATTTTGTTATCCTCCTTGCGAGGGGCTTTGTAGCCCCCCTTCTTTATCCTCTTATTATATAGTCTACTCGGTTACCTCTTCGAGTTCTTCGGTCAATCTTTGAAAAGCTTGGTAAACCTCTTCTGAATAGTTATCAATATCCATTAAGTCACTTTGTAAGCTTTCTACCTATCAATCTGTATAAAATGATACTTTAGCCCCTTGTTTAGCCCCTTGTTTAATAGTAGCTAGTCTTTCAATGTTTTCTGATAGTGATAAACCCTTTAGATAAACATACCCATGTTTTTCTAGCTCTTTTCTTACTTGTGTTTTATTCATTTTTAGTTAGCCCCCTTATATGCTTTGTTATACTGTAGCACTGTTTCAAGTGTTAACCCTGAATAGTCTAATTCATCTGCTAATACGTCATAAGTATCAATAAACAAATCTGTGTTATTGATGATTTTTAACGTTTCGGCTTTTGTTCGTTGTGTTGCTTGTCCTTGTGCTTCTCGTTCGTCCCGTTCTTCTTGTGATAGTTCTCCATAGTGTAATAGATAACTGTAAACCTCATTTAAAAATTCTTTTACTTTATTTTCCATTTTATTCAGTCCCCTTTTTTTGTAAGTGAGAGGGAAAAGCCCCCTCACTATTATTATATTTTTACTGCTTAATGTCAATAGCTTTGACTAAAAAATTAGATATACTCATACGCTAATTTATCTAACCATTTTAGCATCTTTATTTCAGTGCTAACGTCGTTCCCTACCTCTCTTTCTGCTGCTAGCGCGTTCGCAACGTCTTCACAAGCTAATAAATAAGCGCCCTCGCAAGTAAATGGATTTTTGATTGGTTCGATAAAATTGCCGTCTTCGTCGATATGGATGAATGGGTTGTTTTGCTCGTTTTCAATAATTTTGTCATATGCTTCGTAGTATGCTTCTTTTAGATATGTCATTTTTTAGTTCCCTCTTTCTTTTATTTATCTTACAAGTATAGAATACCAAAATAATTGCTTATTGTCAATAGAAAAGTTTAAATTTTTTTCTTTGTGTGATCGTGCTCGTTTTCCTGTAAGGTTTAACCCTAACCACACCTTTATATTATCATGTATGTTTTACCTTGTCAAGCATTAAACTCAACTTTTTTTGTTTTGTTTCTCGTCCGATTAGATGCCTCTCTCTCTTTTAACTATCTATACTATACCATGTATAGAGATGAAATGCAAGTATAAACTATTAAATATTTCAATTTATTTTAAGCTATTTTAAAGCATTTTAACATAGTTCTGTTTATTTATGGATAATTATATATAAATCTATGTAAAACCCCGCTACGGGCTTCCTGTGGCTTCCTAAGGCTATTGTGTGCCCTCTAGCTTCCTATTTGTGCTAGAATGATAGAAAAAACAATGTGCGCCCTGATAAGCGGATTCTGAAAAGCTCGACTTTTGAAAATCTGGGGATTTAGGTCTTTTTTTAGTTCTTTGCTCCTTTTTGCTCCTTTTGGTTCTTTTTAGTTCCTTGCTAGTCTTCCCCCTTGTCCTTGTCCTTTTTCCTCTCTCTCTTTCCTTTGCCTGTTCCCGTGTGATTTCTTATTTATTTATAAGAGAGGAGGAGAACCCTCCCCCCCTCTCTCTCTTTGTTATGCTTATTCTAGTTCATCGAGTTCTTGTATTGCTAGGTCTTCCACCGCAAACCATGCCAATAAATTTTGGTTATTTGTGTCTGATAATGGGTCTAAGTCGTCCGCTTCTTCTTCTAGTAAGTCTTCCCAGTCGTTCCACTTGTCACCAAAAAGCCCTTTTTCGTCTAGTCCTGTTTCTGCTTTCATTTCTTTTAACATTGTGAGAATTTCGTCACGGTGTTCATTAAAAAATTGAGTTGTTTCACTGTAATAAACCAAACCGCCAACCATTCCGCTAATTGCGCCGTGTTGTGTTAAGTCTTGTAGATATGTTCTGCGTTCTTCTGGTTCGTTTAGATTGCTTTCAATAATTTCGTTATATGCTTCTTTTAAAGTTGTCATTTTTTAGTTCCCTCTTTCTTTTATTTATCTTACACGATTATATTATCAAATCTATATATTTTTGTCAACAGTTTTGGCTAAAATTTTTATACTCTTTTTTTTGAGTTCGTCCGGATAAGTGTCTCCTTTGTTTACATGTATAATGTACCATGTATAATTTTCTTTGTCAACTGTTTTATTCTCGTTTTTTAATTCCTCTCAATCGTTTTCTTTCTTCCATGAAGTAGTGCATTTCCTCTTGTGTGTAGTTACCGTTATAAATAAACTCGATCGGCTTTTCGATTGTGTCACGGGCTAACTTTTTCATTCTAGCCCGTTTCAGTGCTTCTAGTTTTTTGCTCTGTTTCATCTTGTCACACCGTCCCCCCTTAGTCTCTTTCAATGTACACAAGCCCGTCAAGTGTAAACACGTTAAAAATTCCTGTATAAGCTTGTATATAATCCCACTTTGTCAAGTTGGTGCTTTCTTCCATTTCTTCTATCATACCATAAGAATCTGTTTCGTGCAAATCTGTATAGATAGCTTCCAAAATGTTTTCATCTGTTAACTCGAAAAATGTACTTTCTTGTGTAGCCCCGTTATACGTTGCCAATGTAATATTTTGAACGTAACCGTTTTTTAATTTTTCATCAAAATCCGCTTGCGCTTCTTCTAGTGTTTCATAGTCCTGTTTGTAGTCGTCCATGTCTTTATAACGTGTTACATTTGCCAATGCTAGCGCCTTGTTTCTCTCTTTATTTGCTTGCGCTTCTGCATGTCTAAATTCCATGAAATGATGTTCTGGGGTATCGTTTCCGAACCATTGCCGTGAAGCTTCTTTCAATTCTGTATAAGTTGGGTT
>ERZ507329.278-NODE-278-length-4741-cov-3.64917_pt1 | contig 4741 bp, 6 predicted proteins | sample MGYA00513957_ERZ507329 | MGnify/ENA metagenome assembly ERZ507329
TCTACCTAAGTAGTTAGCAATACGAGCACCTTGATTACGTTTCTTGCTATTTGGAGAACTTACATTAGCTAACCATTTACCTAGTAATGATACAGGCTTACCTTCTGACATATTTTTAATATCTGCTGTTAGTTGGTTCCCGATGATACGTGCACCTTCTGTATCCACAAAGTGAATACTACGTTTGTGTGCGTACTCCATAGTTTCAAATAAGTCTGTCCAACGACCAACATATGCCATGTACTCCATTAAAGTAACGATTACTTGCTTGTTTTGGTTACGACCATCCACTAAGTATTTGATTGCTTCTAGGTAAGCGGAACGTTCACCCAATCCACCTAAACGGATATTACGTAAGTGTACCAAATTGCGTAATGCTAACTCTGGGTTTTCAGCATAAGCTTTAGAAAACATGTTTCGTACATCTTCTAAACGACCACGCATAGCCCCTGCTTGTGCAAAGAAGTCCAAGTTAGCGTTTAAAGTTGATGTATAAGTTTTAGCTCCATTTTCTGTATGTCCAACAGTTGTTTCTTCTTTTAGGTTGTCTAAAAATGACATCTGACATTTCTCCTTTGTATGGTAATGTTTTGTCTAACACCACTATAACATGTAATATTATGTAAGTCAACGCCTTTTATAATTGAACTACCCCACCTTATTTTCAAAGAAAATTGAAGGTGGGGATTCCTAAGAACTAGACTGACTTAGAACTATTTCATTATAGTTCCAGAGGTTATCTATATTGATTAGGCTATCCCCGTAGTTCCTACGGTTCTATTTTGTTTAATTTAAGGCTTGATTGAGAATATTTTGTGCGGCATTGATGTCTCTATCATGAGTGGTATTACAAGACGGACAAGTCCATGTCCTTACGGACAATGGTTTTTTCCCGTCTATGACTCCACAATTTGAACAGACTTGTGAGCTTGGATAGAATCTATCTATCACGACAAGCTCTTTATCATACCAATAACACTTATACTCAAGCATAGAGCGAAACGCTCCCCATGAAACATTCACAATAGCTTTTGCTAATTTGTGATTCCTCATAAGTCCTTTCACATTTAAGTCTTCAATAGCAATGAAATCGTTCTCTTTCACTATTTTTGTGCTTAACTTATGAAGAAAGTCCATTCGTTGATTGCGAACCTTTTCATGTAGCTTCGCTACTTTGAGCTTTTGTCTCTGATAGTTTTTTGCTTCAGAAAGGGTTTTCCCATCTTTTTTTGCTTGTTCATATCTACGAGAAAGGATTTTTTGTTCTTTTTTTAACTTTTCTTCCGCTTTTTTGATGAAATTAGGACTATCTATTTTTTGCATATTCTTGTCTGTCGTAATAGCAAAATGAGTTAAACCTAAGTCAATACCGATTTTCTTATTAGTCTTTTTCATTGGCTGAATGTCTTCTTCCGTTAAGAGAGAGACAAAGAACTTGCCAGAAGGGTTTCTTCTTATGGTTGCAGAGATAATTCTCCCCTTAACTTCACGAGAAAGGGCAACATGAACAAGCCCTAATTTTGGAAGTTTGACCGTATTCCCCTTAATGGCAATGTTGTTATTAACAGATTTAGTTGTGTATGATTGTCTTGAATCATGTTTTTTCTTGAATCGTGGATAACAATTCACTTTCTTAAAAAACATTTGAAATGCCTTATGTAAGTCAAAAACAGCAGATTGAAGGGCGATTGAATCGACTTCCGAAAGGAAATCTAAGTCTTTTTTCTCTTTTGTTAAATCACTATTCATGGTCTTTTTGCTAGTTTTTGTTCCTTTTTCATAATCAGCATTCCATTTAGCTAGAGCCTTGTTATAGACAAGACGAGAGCAACCGAAAGTCTTATTAATTAAGACAGACTGTTCTTTTGTTGGATAGATTCTAAAACTGTAAGCCTTGTATATCATAGGACTTTCGACTCCTTTCTTTCTTTCTTGTATTATCCCACAAAAAGGTTAAAAAGTCAACATTGTAGGGGAATTCATCTCCTCCTTAAAATCATGCTGATTTTTGAAGAAGGAGTTTTCTTTCCTTTTATAAATAAAAAACCCATCCATTTAAGAATGAGTTTTTTCATCTTAACCAGTAGTTAAGCGGGGGGGGCGCAACACCTTTTATTTAACTTGTCATTATAATATCAAGAACCACAGGCTTAATAATTAGATTTGAAAGGTTTAGTCTATTAGTAGTTGATTGCTGTAGGGTTCTTTATGCTCTGGCAACCTAGTAGGTTAGAGCTATGGCAAAATACCAAAACCTTTTTAATATGTAACAAGAATCTATTTTATACGTTGCTCTTACCAACTGAGCTACGGGAGGACTCATCCTCCCGGCAGGACTCGAACCTGCGACCCACGGCTCCATAGGCAATAAAAATCGCTGTTAGATTCTTTATGTTCCGGCACCCATTAAGGATGGAACTATAGCTATGCTAAAACCGTTTTATTTATGTAACAAGAACGCATTAACTTTAAGCTTTACCAATTAAGCTATACCACCAATGGTGGCAGTTGGATTCGAACCAACAACTCACATTTTTCAGATGTATTAGTTTTAAAAATTTGCTGTGGCGTTCTTTATGTTCCGGCTACCTGTTAGGTTGGAACTATGACATATGTCAAAACCTTTTTATCTTGTCTTTATAATAACATAAGCTATTTAAACTGTCAAGTATTAATTTAAATATATTGAAACTTATTTAAAAGCTCCAATATATTTAACAGTACCTTTGCATTTACGTGCAAAAGCTTCTAACTCTTTACGAGCACCTAAACGGTCTGGTTGAGAAGACTGTACTGTAACTTCTTTTGGCACAGTAATTTCACGAGTTTTCTTAACTGTCTTTCCGTTTTTTAACTTTTGTTCGTACTCTTCTGTACGAGTAGAAGTTGTTGAAATAATTCCATAAAATTTAGACATGTTATGTGACCTCCGGTCATTTTATTTTAATGGGGAGTGATGGAGTTGCACCACCCGAGCTTTCGCAACTGATTTACAGTCAGCCCCGCTACTACTTACGGTATAACTCCCCGTATAAGTATGTATATATCAATACAATGTACAAGAACTTTTAGTGAGGTAGCTCTCATAGTGTATTAATGGGGTACATTGTATAACTTTAATATTTACCGTTAACTTATACATATATTATAACACAAACTTACATGCTATAAACAACTATTTGTAAGTTTTTTTAATTTATCTATTCGGGACAGTCTGCTTTAACCATTCAGCCACCCGCAGGGGTAACCCGCAGGACGGGAATCGAACCCGTATAACACTGTCCTATTGGATAGATTAGCCTACGGAGATATACTTACTTAAACGGAAGATAAATTGTTTGACCAATTCTAATTTTATTAGGGTCTTTAATACTTCTATTCTGACCATGTAACCAAATTAGTCTCCATAACCAAGGCTTGCCATAATATTTTCTAGCAATAGAATACAATGTGTCACCTTTTTTAACTGTGTATTTCATAACAATTACCCCCTAATTTATAAATATGGCTATATATAGGATACTCCTGTAAACAATTCAATTGCTTCAATTTCAGTATGGAAGTTTTCCCATTCTAAACATTCATAGAAATCTTGTAAGATATGCTTGTCTTTCCTGTAAACAGTCTCACCTTTATGGGCTTTCTCACAGATTTCTCTAACAGCATCCACATTATATTTACCACCAGTTTTATACTGTTCTAAACCAGAATCTAATAAAACTCGTTGTACTTCTTCACTCTTATCTTCTGCTTTCCAAGAGTCAAAAGCTTTTTCAAACAATGTGTCCTCCATGTTTTCACCTTCTACTTCCATGATTGATTGAATAAATCTTTGCCACTTAGAAGGCTCCTTGTGTTTACCTTTACGAAAACTCATGATTAGCCTCCATTATCTTTAATGAACCGAGGAGGAGGGACTCGAACCCCCAAACGCTTTTACACGTCTACTTATGATACTCCCCGAAAAAGAAACTGATTGACTAGTACTGTTAGTTGACTAGCCAACCGGAACTACTTAAACCGAACTCTTTAAACAGCTTTAGTAGTTATTATTTAGGTTTTTAGATAAACAACTTACCAAAACCAAACTAGATTTAATGCTAGTCGTTTACTAATAATAGGTGATTTTCTATGTCTAACCGATTTAAACTTACGTACATTCCCTTTATATGGTGTAAAGTCAATCTTACAAGGTTCAACATAATTAAATTTACGGTTAGCTCGTTTAATTACTGCTTGCTTTTGTTTAGAAGCTTCAATTTCTTTTTCAAATGCTTCTTTTTCAATGTTACTAGCTATGGTTGCTAAATGTTCAGTCATAAAGCTCATGTCCATCTCTCCTTACATGTTCTATGGAAGGCATGGGATTCGAACCCACACATGCTGTTACACATCTACTTGGTTTCCAACCAAGCCTCTTTACCGTTTGAGTAACCTTCCGTCTTGGGAGCAGGCGGGTTTGTGTCAAGTACACAATACCTAATCTTCTGTGCATGTTGTTCCCTAGGCTTTATGCACACCCTACTATCTGCATACTAACAGACCTGCCAATTTTCTAACACTTTTTCTAATGCTTCGTATGGACACATTACTGTCTTACCGTGAACACCATATATTCTCAAAATAATATAATGTTCATTTATCTCGGAGGTACAAAGGTATATCTTATCCTTCACTAAACCTAAACTTCCGTTTAAACCAATGAATTTTAAATACATCATGAGATCGGAAGAGCGTCGTG
>ERZ507329.328-NODE-328-length-3650-cov-2.83727_pt1 | contig 3650 bp, 2 predicted proteins | sample MGYA00513957_ERZ507329 | MGnify/ENA metagenome assembly ERZ507329
TCCTTCACTAAACCTAAACTTCCGTTTAAACCAATGAATTTTAAATACATCATGTTACCTCCTAACTATGTATGACCCATGAAGCATCATGGGGGGACTGTAGTATGCCCAACCTGCGGGGATGCTCCGCTCTGAATCCGTAGAAATCAGCCACAATTCGATATTTATTTAGTGAAAAAATTAGTTACGTTCGACTGCTTGACAAAGGCAGTCTATGTCACTGGCAAGGATTTGCACCTTGCATGATTAGATTTATCCGATGAGTCAAAGCCCTACATACGAACTTATACGTTGTTCCAATGTCTAATCTCACGTACGAGCGTCTACCTATTCCGCCACAGTGACTATGGAGTAGACGGGAATTGAACCCGCTACCCAAGAATACACGCTGTGAAGGATTCGAACCCCCGTCTTCCGTTATTACTTGTAGTCTTTAGCTTTTGTAGATATTGAGTATTTAACACACCATTTTCTAACAGTGTTGTCAGACACATCATACATTTTACCTACAAAAACAAAAGAGTGGTCTTTAAGCAATTGGACTAGCTTCGATTTTGATACAGGCGGAGTTTGCCTACTATGGGCTCCTACGCACTGTACAGAACAAAATTTCTGATTTTCTTCTTTTCTACAAAATTCCTTATTACAGTTATGACACAGGCTTGTACTGTAGTTCTTTTTATTTTGTGAACTATTAGAAGCACCTTTACAATATGTCTCTGTTTGGGCATGGCAATTAGGACATAGCAAACGTAAATTACTTAATTTATTATTTGTCCTAAATCCGTCCTTGTGGTCAAGTTGGAGTACAAGTTTTTTACCAAGCCACTCCCCTTTGTTACCACATATAGCACATTCGTTAGTTAAAAGACCCTCATTCAAAAGTCTTTGCTTTAAATGACTTGTGGACAAATACGTAGAGTTTTCAACCAATATGTCTTCCAAAGGTCTTTTTATAGATTTAACAGCAAAAGATACCCCTGATTCAAAATGCGCTGTGCTCAACCCTAGTTCTGCAATACGCTTTTTTAACCTTTTAGAGCTAGTCCCTCCTCGAGTTGATAATCCTAAACCTCGAAGACATTCACTATATGATTTGCTGTTTTTTATTAATGCTTCAAACTCATCATCAGAAATACTGTATACTTTACTAGTTTTCATACTATATAACCACCCTTTCAGGTATAATATAGCATACGTACACACGATGGATTAATAATCTAACGTGTTTCCAATTGTCTTACATAGTTAAACGGAAATGATAGCCACTACACCAACAGCGCAAGATTCGGAGGGGAGGGACTAGCAACCCTCCGAAAAATGTAAGATAATGAGAGATAGAAATTAAATCATGCCACTATTAAAAGTGGAATAGGTAATTAAGGATTCGAACCTTACAAGCCCTTACTGCTTACCTTGTAAACTTATAGTATCATGCGTTGTACAGAAAGTCAACACTTTTTATAAAAATAATAAGGAGAAAATTCTCTCCTTTATGTAAAATAAAAAGACCACTCTTAGAATGATTTAATCTGTAAAAAACACACCTCATAAACGAGATGCAGTTATAGCTCTATCAAGCAACCTACACCGATTCCGTCGATTACTACCGACATCGCCTTGCTCGTGTACTTTGAGCGCCCATTTCCAACCCTCGGTTGCTAATGTTTCTCTCCTAACCTACACCTGAGAGTGGCACACGTCTGTGCTAGTATTTTATGCCTATTAACTGATTCACAGACACACTGCTTAATTCAGCCAACCAATCGGCATCCGATAAAATTGATTGTTTCCGTAGGTTCCTTAAGTCACTGGCAATGAATTGAACATTGCATGGTCAAATCATAAAACGTTAAGGCTATCCCTCAACGTATTGACCTTATTTTTAAGCGTCTACCCTTTCCGCCACAGTGACATGTTTAAAAACTCAAAACTTAATAGATTAAGGGCTTTTCTTCCTGCTTCATATACACTCACTGCATTCGGTCACATACTCAGAGAGGCTGAACCATCGGGAGCTACCCGATAGCTTCTCTCTGCCTTTAATGTATGGTCTAGCACGGTGGCTAACAACGTTCACCTAAACATTCAGCTATTAAAAGTATTATTTTACATATAACCCATATGTCTTCTGTAATATTTTCATCAAAAGCTGACTTAAGCTACTTGTACCAAGGTCTCTTGTTAAACCTGTATTTCTACAGTTCTCGTCAAAGGGAGTCTTTTGAGTTTTCCAAGGTCTGCCAAGCTTCTCACACTTCCACCTAACTTGGATTCTTTTCCACAGGAACGTCTATTGTATCCCCCAAGAGTCTTGTACCTTACAATCCATGTATACTCCACATAACGCTTAACTGATATTAGCTTTTACTAATAGTTACTCCTATGTTACCATAAGACCTACCTGCAACCAAAAGCACTATCGCACCTTCGGTTACATCCAGACTCACGCCACGTTATCCTAGCAAGCTGTTCAAACTTTCTGCACTAGGTTCAAAATCTATTAAGTTTTCAATTTTTAACCACTAACTTGTGGTGTAATACTAATATAGCATAACATTACAAAGTTGTAAACACCTTTTTGTAAGTTTTTTGATTTTTTATGAAAGATATTCTGTAATAGTTATACCTGATGTTCTCTCTAAATAATGAAATTCTCTGTGACAGTTTAAGTAACCTTCCAAGAACAAAAAGGGAACCCCTGTAATTAAACAGGGGTAAGAGAGATGTCTCTAAAAGCCTACAACCATTATAACATAGAAACATAGTTTGTACAGCCGTAACTGTACAACTGTCAGGACAGGGTTCGAACCTGTATCGCAATTTCCAAAGAATTGTGTCCTACCTGTTAGACGACCTGACAAAAGGTGGAACCTCCCTAAATTTGGGGAAGAGGGAGGTTATCATGCTATTAACAAACACGAATCTGCTAACCAAGTAATCTTGACTAGCAACTCACCTAGCAGGACTTGAACCTACAAGAACTGGTTGCTTTCTACATCAGCCATAATATCGATTCAACATAACCTCCAATTCATAATCTTCAGCCATCGAATAACGTTGACCATTTTCTGGTGGGTCAAGTCTTAATGTTTTTTCTGCTCCACACTCTTCAACGGGAACTAGATAACATTTATCTTGATAATATGTTGCGAAGAAATCAATTTCTTCTTTGGTATATCGGTGATGAAGTATTGCTCCATTTTGTCGATTGCTACTTCTCATTGAGAAATTGAAACCATTCCCTCTTCTTGCTAATTTTGAAGTTTTTACTTGAATTCTAACAAGATTTCCTTTTATATCAGCAACAAAATCATATCTTTCACAATCTCCATAGGGGGTTAAAACGTTGTATCCTTGTTCTAAAAAGGCAAGCATACATTTTATTTCTGTTATATTTCCAATCTGTTTTGAGTTTAGCATAAAAGTTAAACAATATTACAGGTCAGAAAAAACAGCCAGTCATGATACCGTTTCATCATAGGTGAATTTTAGTTCTATCAACATTATAACACAAAAGCTGATAGAACTAGCAACTTTTTTTACAAACTTAACAACTTTTTTCTTAACTACTGATTCAGCAACTTACTCAATAGTTAAAGACTTAAAGAAAGAGGAAGTAATTGAGGTATGTCAATCACTAACTAAAG
>ERZ507329.346-NODE-346-length-3443-cov-3.13489_pt1 | contig 3443 bp, 4 predicted proteins | sample MGYA00513957_ERZ507329 | MGnify/ENA metagenome assembly ERZ507329
CACAGGTAAAACTGGTATTCAGATGAACAACAGTGATATATCTGGGTTAAACGGGATATTTTTCTCTAATGACGTAATGGATAATGACGGGGAAGGTCTTCATTTTATCAAATCAGGTAAAGATATTAACTCTCCTAATCAAGGTCAAGATTATGACCGTATGTACATGAGAGATAACGGATTCTATGTTAACCATGATGGCACTCCAATATTTAAAGTTACTGATAATGGTCGTATGTACTATCCGGCTAACATGCTATGGTCAGGTGGTTGGTATATGGGAGCCAATCAAGTCGTAACACCATCTAAGCCTTTGTCTGAATGTAGAAATGGTTGGGTGCTTATGTGGGTTAAATATATGAATAATACTTCATCTTGGAACGACATGGTTCAGACCTATATTGGGAAGGACATGGTAACTACTTCAAGCACTTCCGGAGTACGTTTGGTATTCGGGGGTTATGGTGACGTTGTTGCTCATAAATATCTCTATGTTACTGATACGCAAATAAAAGGTAATGACAACAATTTTGAAGGTGGAAACTTTGCTAATCGTGCTGTACTAGTAAGGATACATGAATTTTAAGAGGAGGTGTACATGTGGTTATCTATGTTGAATTAGACGAAAACAACGTAGTTCTTGGGTGGAGTAGCAGTTACTCTGAAGGTTTAACGGAAGTAGAAATACCGGAAGACCACCCAATCATTGTTTTAAATGACTTCTTCGGAAACTACGTATTTAAAGATGGCAAACTAATAAAAGACCTCTCCAAAGAACTAGCTAACTTAAAAGAATACGTTAAAGATACTTTAGCGGATTCTTGCTACCAAGAGACGTTAAAAGGTTTTGACTACCCATTTTCTGATAGTGAAACCTATCATGTCTCCTACTCTAAAAATAAACAACAATACTTCGAAGAGATTAAGTCGCTCTTCGAACGTAAAGTTGTTACGCATATTAACTGGGAGTTTATTAATGCTGATGGGGGAACTATCTTAAAAGAATTAGATGAAATAGGTTTCTTAACGCTTTATACTTTTGCTAGTTTAGTAAAAACAGCTAAAATGAGCAAACTAAAAGAAAAGCTGTACCCATTAGTAGACAGTCAAACTGATAAGGACGAGCTACTTAAAATTACGTGGGATTCTATTCCTGATGAACCGTTACCAGAAAAACCTGTAATTGATTTAGATGGAGACGGAGAAATCAGCCAAGAAGAGTTTGATGCACTGGCTAAAGAAAACAAAGAGTTAAAACAAAAAGTAGAATTAAATGAGTTAGCTCTAATGGATGCAATCAATATGCTGTCAAGCATGATTACAGGTTAACTTTAACGTAATTCCGAAAGAAGTCTCCCACTTCTAAGCAAAGCGAAAGTGGGAGATGAATTTCGGTCAAGCGTCAGCTTGAAACTATCTTTCAAGACCTTTTCGTATCAGTTCGTAAACCGCACCAGAAAAGCTACTGATATAATTTTTTATTTGGTATCTCTCAATTGCTTCTACTAAATCCTTTGGGAATTTGATTAACTTAGGCACTCTTTCCATTGACATCCTCCTCTAATTGATATATACTAAGAATATACTAAAGGGGGTGAGATGTCAAATGTTAAAAGCCTACAAATATCGATTATACCCAACCGAACAACAAAAAGAATATTTTGCCAACTGCTTCGGTTGTGCCCGATTCATCTACAACCGGATGTTGAGCGACAAAATCAACCACTACAAAGAAACGAAGCAGATGCTCCACAATACACCGGCTCAGTACAAAAAAGAATTTCCGTTTTTGAAAGAAGTTGATAGCCTTGCTTTAGCCAATGCCCAACAAAATCTGGAAAGAGCCTATAAAAACTTTTTCCGTGATAAGTCCATCGGTTTCCCGAAGTTCAAATCCAAACACAAGTCAAAAGCGAGTTATACCACCAATAATCAAGGCGGAAATATACGAATGGAAAACGGAAAAATCAAACTCCCGAAAATCGGCTTCGTGAAACTGAAGCAACACAGAAAGTTTGAAGGAGTCATCAAGTCCTGCACCATTTCCATGAACAAGTCCGGAAAGTATTTCGTTTCTATTCTGGTGAAATCAGAAGAGAAAAAAATGGAAAACACCGAAAGGAAAATCGGGATCGATTTAGGACTTTCGGATTTCGCTATCACTACCAACGATTTAGGTGAGGTAAAGAAATACAAAAACCCCAAACATCTGTATAAAGCAGAAAAGCAACTCAAGAAAGCCCAGCGTTCGTTGTCCCGTAAACAAAAAGGCGGGAAGAACCGCAATAAAGCACGCTTAAAGGTAGCCAAAAAGCACGAAAAGATTGCCAATCAGCGCAAAGATTTCTTGCACAAACTATCCAAAAAGATTACAGACGAAAACCAAGTCATCGTAATCGAAACGTTGTCCAGCAAGAACCTGATGAAAAACCATAGGTTGGCGAAATCTATAGCAGATGTAAGCTGGTTTGAGTTCGTCCAGCAACTGGAATACAAAGCTGAACAGAAAGGCAGAACGCTTATCAAAGCAGACCGATTCTATCCGTCCAGTCAGATTTGTTCTGCCTGTGGACATCGAGATGGCAAAAAGGCATTGCACATCCGAGAATGGGATTGTCCGAGTTGCGGTGAACACCTTGACCGAGACATCAATGCCAGCAAGAATCTCTTGGCATTAGCCAAGTAAAAGAAAATCAATGAGGCAGGGACTGCCTTTTGAGCCTGCTAAATATCCATTCCCGCTGTCTGCATGTATCTTGTACAGGCAAGGAAGGAGTTCGCAGGAAGCCCCCACTTCAAAATCTGAAAGATTTAAGTGGTGAGTAGTTCACAGGAGGTGATAACTGTGTATCCACATCTATCAATGCTATATGCAACGTATGTCATGAAAGACCCAACAGTATGGACAATGGACAAAGTTCCTGCTATGATTCGAGACGATGTACAAAGAATTGTAGACGAAATGGCAAAAAAAGAACAAACACCCGAGTAGTCTTTCTAACACTGGGGATTTCCATTGGCTTAGTCGCAGGACTAGCTATTGGGTTCTTCCTATAATGCTCGGGGAGAGGAAGAGGGTGGCTTAGGCTGTCCTCTTTTTTCTTAGTTAATTGTACTATATTAATGGACGAAAGGACGTGATAAGTGTGGGACAATCAGATGGAATGGGTGGAACATTAAAAAGAATTGCTATTCAAGTCGGAGACGACCCAAACACAGGTTGGTATAGATTTCAAGTTAACCCAACTCAATATAAATACAGCAAACCACACCGTGTAACAATCTTTAAAACAAAGTCTAACATTATCACTGAGGACTTTGGTAAGGATATTGAAACCATTCAATTCTCCGGTACAACTGGATTTAGAAAAGACTCTAGAGGAATGAACGGTGCTGACAGGTTACGAGAACTATCAGATATGATAGACGACTACGCAAATAAA
>ERZ507329.405-NODE-405-length-2827-cov-3.23449_pt1 | contig 2827 bp, 3 predicted proteins | sample MGYA00513957_ERZ507329 | MGnify/ENA metagenome assembly ERZ507329
TCCCCTCTTGAATGTAGTGGATAAATACGTATACATCAATCCACTTTCCACGGCTATACGCCGGCTCAAATCCTTCCGTACCGTAAAACCGAATGATATCGGAAGGGAGTAGCTAACGTCCGGATAAGATTCGAACGAACGATTATCCAAGAAGTTCTCATCCACCTTAGAACTCCGTAATACCGGGGCATTACGGAATGAGACCGTTTGAGGAGGCGTATTACCACTCTCCTTTTCATCATCGTCTTTATCCGGCTTATCCGGATCGGGGCTTCCTGCCGAATTATTCATATCTCCCGGAGAAGAAGCATCGCCATAACTCATATCCGTATTTAAAAAGCTATCTACATAACCACTAGAGCCAACGGCGGCGGCCAATAACCACTTGTTCCGTTTACTCTTCTTGGCTTTCTTTTTCAAAGAGGCTTTTCGTCGGGGACTCCGTTCGCCTTCCGGTAGAGGAACCGTAGATTCACCTCGCTTAACGACTATGTCCGTCGAATCCTCGGACGCATCCTCCTTCACAGACGGTTCTTCTACGATAGCCGCAATCGCATCCTTCTCAATAATCTCGATAGTCTCACACTTCTCATCCTCCCGAATCGTTTCCTTTTCCCCGACAATAGCGGAAAGCTTAGCCTTTTTTTCCCATTTCAGCACTTTCGCCATACGTTTCTTTACAGGCTCTACAGGTAAAACGGGATGCTCCGAAAGAATATTCATTTCCTCCGCTTTCTCCGATATCTCTTTCTGAAAGGGGCTCAATTCCTCCAATGGCATCTTCTCCGGGGAAGGTAGCAGCCAAATAACCAAGGCCAGCACTGCGGCGACGACCAAGCCTCCCGTCCACAACCAACCCCGTGGTCTCGCTCTCCGGTTCATCCGGGCCTCCACCTCATCCCAGCAGCCGGTATCTACCGGTAACCGGTGCTCTTCCAAGCGCTGCCGCATATAGCCGCTGAAATCATCCAGCCGTTCGTTATGATCCTTATCGTCCCGCATTTTCATGCCTTATTAAAGATTGTACACTCTTTTGCAAAGCGTTCCTCGCCCGGATAAACTGGGAGCGGGAAGTCGCCTCCTGTACATGCAGCATCTCGGCGATCTCGCTATGCGTATATCCCTCTATCGCATATAAGTTGAAGACCGTACGATATCCCGACGGCAATTGGGCCACGCAAGCCAACAAGTCGTCCGCCGATAAACGGTCCAATACGGAATAGTTGATATCTTCCAAACTGTCGTCATAGCCGTCCAGACCTACACTTAGCCTCGTGTTCTCTGAAGACCGGAGATATTCAAGAGCCGTAGTGACAAAGATCCGCCGTATCCATCCCCCGAAAGCCCCGGAGCCGGAATACGACCGGATCTTCGTAAATATCTTCACGAACCCGTCCTGCAGAAGATCACGGGCCGTCTCCCTGTCACCCACGTAACGCATGCAAACACTCATCATAGCAGGAGCATATTGCTCGTACAATTCCTTACGAGCCCATGATTCGCCTCGCATACATCCATCGATTAACAGTTGTTCATCCATAAGTACTTATGCTCTCTATTATATGGATGAAATAGGTATCCTAAAAGTTGCATCTTATTCAAAAAAAAGTTACCTTCACATCAAAAATAGGAGGAGAGTGTATGAGACGAGGATTATTTATATTCATGGCATGGATATGTGTCGTTGGAATCCAGGCACAGTCTGACTTTTCGTTTATTTTAAATAAAGAAGGTAAAATCATCGTCCTGCCTAAAAACAAGACGTATGAGTTGAACATCCCGAAAGCCTCTTATAAGACATTTACCCCTGCGGGGACACGGGATATCGATATTAAATTGCGGGAGTTCACGCCCGATATTCCCCATACGTCCCTACAAGAGCGTCCGATGGATATGCAGATACTTCCGCCGCCTATCAGCCGTTCTTTAACGTATATACCCCGATGCTTCGGGAGGTATCGCCAATGGCGTTGGATTTCAATGAGACTTATATGAAACGGCTAAACGAAAGTTTCGATCTTATCGCTAACGGTGTTCAATATACATGGCCGGGAGTCGGAGGCATGACGATCATGAACGGGGGTATTTCTTGGCACAGCGGCAATTGGAGTCTTTATGGCGGAGGATTCGGGGGTCGTTTCTTTAGTCCCTTCAACCCTAGTCCCGGAATAACAGCGGGCGCAAACGTACAAGTGGAATATCAACCTACTGACTGGTTGAAACTGAAAGGCTGGGGACAATACGCTTATTACGCCGACGAGTACAACAACCCCCATATGCTCAGCAACCCTTTTCTCTACCATACCCAAGTGGGCGGCTCAATGGAGTTCAAGATCACTGATAATTTCTGGATGGGAGCCGGTGTTAACTATGAATACAACCCGGTACGACGGAAAATGGAACCACAGTTCCTAGTCTATCCCGTCTTCAAATCGGGCCGCTTCAAGATTGGAATGTGAGGAAGACGCTATTTCCGTCTCAAACATTCCTACATGGCAACTGCCTAGGATACCGACACCACCGTCTATATTGCTAAATACACGGATCGGTTCGGCCAGACCGCCATCGATCAAAAGGTTCGAAACTGAATCCGTGTCTTTATCTTGCAAAACTTTCAGATATCGATAGTATTCCGCTGAGATAGCATATAGGTGTACCCGTAGGTGCTTGGGAGGAATCGGAAGAAAATCTTCCTCATTTAGATCTTCTATCCCTATCGAATCCGGGACTACTTTTAGCGGATATGATCCATAATAAGGTTCATAATAATACTCATCCGTTAAGTGCAAGGTATATTCTTGCCCGTTTATTAACTCATCAGAAAAGA
>ERZ507329.419-NODE-419-length-2750-cov-2.31725_pt1 | contig 2750 bp, 3 predicted proteins | sample MGYA00513957_ERZ507329 | MGnify/ENA metagenome assembly ERZ507329
GGCCGTGAGCAATTGATCTACATAGAAATATTCGGTACCACGGATAATCTGTGTCTTGTAAGAATCGTCTTCAATGCGGACTTTTGTGATTGTTAACTTTAAATCGCTCAATTTTTCTCCCGGTGTTCCTACAAAGCGGCTTACAGGCATTTTGTATTTCTTACGGGTCTGTAGGTCGAGATAGATTTTACTGTAGGTCACCGCTAACTCTTTAAAACGCATCTCGCTTTTTACGTGAGGCTCATATTTATCGGCTATCCAAACGACGTATCGGGGATCGATCGTATAGATGTCATGCAAATGGTATCCTCTGTATTTACCGAAAGAAATAATATCGTCTCCATTATCGGGAGAGTCTTTGATATCTGTCGTTATAAATAAAGGTAGAAAGGAGTTGCTTACCATCTTAATCGCCTTATTCACCGAGCTGATGGCATTCAAGTCGAGATTCGCCAAATAGACCGTCGGATGATAAGTGGCCGAAGGCGTAAAGAACCAAAGCGTATAATATAAGGTCTTTGAGGTAGGCAAAAGAATGTAGTACCGCCCTTTGTCTGACGTTTTTCCTCGATTGAACGTGTTTAACTTGTCGAGGATCATCTTCTGTATTTCACCGGATATGCCGGACGTGTTCTCATCCATACGATCAACTCTATATACAAATCTACTGAAAAAATCCGGAACTACATAATTTGCGGATGAGTTATTTATGACTACTTTTGCCCTAAAAATAAAATAGACGATGAGAATAGAGCAGAATTATTCGTTGGAGAAACACAATACGTTCCATCTCCCAGTAAAGACACGTTGGTTCATGGAGTATGAGACGGAGGAGGAGTTGCAACGAATCTTACATGATGAATACTTTCAGGAATGTTTATCCTTGCATATAGGAGGCGGGAGCAATCTATTGTTCATCAACGATTATAATGGCATTATCATCCATTCCCGAATCAAGGGGATTTCTATCTCGGCGGAAACGGACGAGTATGTATCGCTTCGTGTCGGGGCTGCGGAGATCTGGGATGATGTCGTGGCATACGCCGTATCGAAAGGTTGGGGAGGTATAGAGAATCTTTCTTTAATACCCGGTGAGGCGGGCGCTGCCGCTATCCAGAACATCGGGGCTTATGGCATGGAGATCAAGGATGTGATCGAGAGAGTGGAGGCTTATAACCAGTTGACATTCGAGAAACGGACTTTTACGAATACGGATTGTGAATATGGATATCGTAATAGTTATTTCAAGAATGAGCATCATGACCCCCACATCATAACTTATATTACGCTTCGACTATCCAAGAACCCTAGCTTTTCGGTTAATTATGGGAACTTAAAGGAGGAGTTGACGAAATATCCGGAAGTTACTTTGGAAACGATCCGTGAGGCTGTCATAACAATTCGCAGGCAGAAGCTTCCCGATCCGGAAGTATTAGGCAACGCAGGCAGTTTCTTTATGAACCCGATAATTACGGCAGAGCATTTTGAGAAATTGAAAAAGCAATTCCCGGAAATCCCGTCTTATCCCGCTTCGGAAGGAAAGATCAAGGTTCCGGCCGGTTGGTTGATCGAGCAATGTGGGTTTAAGGGTAAAAACCATGGGCCGGTAGGTGTTTACGAGAAACAAGCGTTGGTATTAGTGAATTTAGGAGATGCCCGGGGGCATGAGATCGCGTTGGTCGCGGAGAGCATTCGTACCGCCGTAAAAGATCGTTTCGGTATAGAGCTTATGCCTGAGGTTAAATATGTCGGATAATGAAAATCGTTTTTTTAGGAACAGGAACGTCTACGGGCAATCCTGAGATAGGTTGCCAATGTGAGGTATGTACTAGTAAAGACCCCCGTGATTGGCGTCTACGGGCTTCGATCTTGGTAGAGACGGAAGGGAAACGGATATTGATCGATTGTGGTCCGGACTTCCGTTGGCAAATGATAACCAATAAGATTTACTATTTTGACGCCGTTTTAGTAACTCATGAGCACTACGATCATGTAGGTGGCTTAGATGATCTACGTCCTTTTGGCCGGTATAAAGATGTGGATATTTATGCGGAAGACAATGTCGTGGAGGCGATAAAGACTCGCATCCCTTATGTCTTCCGGGAGCATAAATATCCGGGAGTGCCTAATTTGGTTTTGCATACGATCGGGACGAAACCGTTTGAGGCCGCCGGTGTCATGATCACTCCGATCCGTGTAATGCACGCTAAGCTGCCGATCTTAGGTTTCCGTATCGGCAATATGGCTTACTTGACCGACCTTAAATATCTTCCGGAAGAAGAGTACGCTAAGTTGGAAAACCTTGATGTATTGGTTATTGATGCCCTTCGGAAAGGAGAGCATCAATCGCATGAGAGTCTGGAGGAAGCCTTAGCGAATATATCCCGTATCCAGCCCAAGGAGGCCTATTTAATCCATATGAGTCATCGCATAGGGTTGCATGCGGTCATTGAAAAAGAGTTGCCTCCGCATGTACATTACTCATATGATGGATTAACGGTGACTTTTTAAGTCATATATTGAAAAGATTCTTTATCTTTGCCAGCTGAAAATCTAGAGAATAGCTGCTTTTTTAAGTTAGTCGCTTATAGCAGGAGTGGTATATAATAAAAAACAATAATAGACTGTATGAATTTATCGTTTAAGAACGTACTATGCGTATGTTGCTTATTGCTGTCGGGATCTGTGTATGCACAGGTTCCGCAAGACTTGATTGACAAGGAGATCGGAAGAGCACACGTCTGAACTCC
>ERZ507329.721-NODE-721-length-1905-cov-2.83405_pt1 | contig 1905 bp, 1 predicted proteins | sample MGYA00513957_ERZ507329 | MGnify/ENA metagenome assembly ERZ507329
AACTAGATATAGATATATAGATATATAGTATTAGTATATAAGGACGTAGAAAAATTAAAATAGGACATTTTGCTTTTTTAAGTAAACTGAGTAAAAATATCAGGAGGTGTAGGGTTCAATTGAGTAGAAATCCAAAGTTTAACTCTATTAAGGAACTAATATTGACTAGGGGTATCAATGTTAACAATATTAGTACACTTCCTGTTTTTGCTTATACGTATAATATAGCATATCGGATAAATCAGTTTGATTTAGCTAAAGAACATACATTACCTGTTGATGATTTTGTAAACCCACTTCGCATTGCGACATGTGTTACACTGGTCAAGCTAATGCCATATTTATCAGCAACTGCTTTTCTATTTAACCCTACGTATAGATAGTCATACAAAATGTTCCATGACTTATCTGCTAGTAAGGTACTTTTAGGATTTATAGGTTTCCGTTTAAATCCGTATCTCCTTGATATTTTACTTACGGTTGCTTCGGATATTCCGTATTTCTTAGCTACCTCTTTTCTAGGCATAAACCTCTCTATATAGTCGTGTACTAATTGTTGGTCACGGTTGTTTAGATTAACTGGCTTGCTCGGTATCTTGGCTACACCCAGTTCATTCAAATATTTTGCAACAGATACTAAGGTATCAGCAGTGTAGGGAATTTCGATTAGCTGAATCCCCTGTACATTACAATATTCCTTTTTGGCTAAATCATAGTTCCTCTGAGTCAATAAATCTCTAGAAAAATAACCCGATTCTTCATAATGTTGTATACCATTATATTCAATTGCCACTCGTCCTTGTGGAGTAACAACTAAAAAATCTAAGAACTGCTTACCTAGTTTCGTATTGACAGGTACTTGTGAATTAAATGGAATATCATTCTCTCGTAACAGCGTAGTTACCAGCAATTCTCCATAAGACATACCATAAATTGTTCGTTTACTCCTACGTAAAGTTGTAAAGTCAGTTTTAACTACTTTTCCATATCGGTCTTGTATTGTGATTGGTACGTTTACTCTATAGGACGCATCATGTTCCAGAATGACACACCCCCTCTCTTTAGCAATATGTTCCCAGTATTTTTTTCTACTCGATAGGTCTAAAGAATGGTAGGATAGTTGTTTAGCTCGTCTGAGTCCTGTGTAGCTTATTCTACCAGTACAACCTTCATATTCTCCTGATACTACTATAAAAGGTATTTTAACGTCATAGCGTTCGTATGGGGCAGTAAGAACAATACCTAGTCTGTCTGCATGCTCATTCAATTGTGCATCAGTTATTTTCATGTGTATTTTCTCCATTTCTAACAAGTTTTTAGTCGAGGTAAGGACATCTAACTAAGTAGATGCCCTTTTAAGTAAATTGAGTGAATATATCAGGAGGTGTAGGGTTCAACTGAGTGGAAATCCAATCAGAGTTGAATCCATAGTCATCTGCCCCTGTAAATACGTTCATCAAATGTTCATAACCTAACATGGAATAAACACTAGCTTGTGAATACCTCAGACTATATCATTATCACACATTAATTATAACATGTAACAACCCACGCTTCCCCCATAGGAGTTTCACCTATGGGGTATGGGCTTCATAAGCATAGCTTCTGCCTTAGCTCGTATGTCCTAGTCGTTGCACCTTCAAAGAGATTTCTCTCTAAGCTTGGCACAGGATTGTCCTATTAGGAGTTCCCCTGTTAGCATAAGTTCTAGCTACCATTTCCTGTAGTTCCTGTACGTAACTTATACACCCTAGATTTCTAGGTTCATGGGTTTTATTGACCACTATTCACAGTGTATGGTCATCACCTTTACGTCCGATGGTTTGTCGGAATCCTGTAGGAGATTTTTCATCCTCTTCATCACGAATTACTACATTTCCCCAGTGTTCAATATAAAAGATCGGA
>ERZ507329.724-NODE-724-length-1898-cov-3.45252_pt1 | contig 1898 bp, 1 predicted proteins | sample MGYA00513957_ERZ507329 | MGnify/ENA metagenome assembly ERZ507329
GTATCCGTACGGCTGCAAAGATGTAGCTACTCGGATACAAAGATGTAGCTACTCGGATACAAAGATGTAGCTGTACGGATACGCGGGTGTACCCATACGGTCGCGCCCGTGTATCCGGGCTTGTGTGTCCGCGTATCCGCCCGGCCGCGTGTCCGCGTTTATGCGGATACGGTAAACGAGCTACGGGAATGTCAACACGAAGGTAGTCTGCCGTTGGGCCGGGTTGCTTCTCAACGCGATGCTGCCGCCGGACAGGCGCATGATCTGTCGTGAGATGGACAGCCCGATACCGCTTCCGCCTTCTTTCGTGGTGAAGAACGGCACGAATATATGCTCGGCTTCCTCGGGGGGGATGATGGGGCCGTTGTTCGTCACTTCTAGGATAACGGCCTCGTTGGGGTCGCAATACGCCTTGAACAAGATAAGGCCGTTTTCTTGCTCGTGCCCGATCGCTTGCATGGCGTTCTTCAAGAGGTTCAAGACTACTTGCGTGATCAGGTTCTCGTCGGCGTAGACGATCAAGTCCTCCGGTTCCACGTCGATACGGATGGTTATGTTCGGGTAGTTATTGTGATGGCGGGCCAACCGCGTGAGCCGTTCGGCGAACTTATTGACGTAGAATAAAGAGGGCTGAGGCGTCGGTATATGCGTAAACTTACGGTAGGATTCGACGAACGCGATCAGGCTTTTCCCGGTAGAGCTGATTACCTCCAAGCCGCCCCGTATCTCCTCGTCGACATTCTGGTGGAGGGAAAGCAAGGTGTCGCTCAAGGAGGTGATAGGGGTGACGGAGTTCATGATCTCATGGGTCAAGACCCGTGTCAGCCGTATCCATGACTCGATCTCCTTATCGTCCAGCTCGCTGTTAATATCATTGATCGCGATGATGCGGACGTGTTTCTCTTGGAGCGTCATCTCGGAGACACGGACCGAGAGATGTACCGTGCCCCGCTCGTTGATAAAGGAGATCTGATGTTTCTCGCCGGGACGAACGTCGCTGATGAGGCGCTCTAGATTCTCGTCGATACGTCCGAGCTGGCGGGCATGGGTAAAGACCGTCTCCAGCAGCTTGTCGTGCAATTCCGTGCATCGAATGATCCAACGACGTAAGCGGTTGCAAGCTTGATGGGAGGCCAGCTCCGGGAAATAGGATGCCGCTAGTGCGGACTTTCTTAATGGCAAGAACATTTGATTTATGATTTATAGATTTGGGAGAATGAAACTTTCAAACTTTCAAACATTCGTCCCCCCCTCACACACACACGCCCGTGGGGTACGTTATATAGGGGTGTGAGGGAGGCCGGGATTACTTATGGGTGACACGGCCGCCGAAGCTGTACTCGCCCCGGCCGTTCTTCTCCAGCGTGCCTCGTTCCTGCATTCGCTTGAGACAGGTATCTAGGGTGGCGGTGGGGATGTTGTTCCTCTCTGCTTCCTCCAAGGCCTGTTGTCGGTTGAAAGAGAGTGGAAGGGCCGCGAAGAGAGCCTCTTGGGGCGTGGGCGTGCGAGAGCGTGGCACCTCGTCAGACGGAAGCAGGGAGAGTATGCCCGCCGAATGACGGTAGAGCGGCTCCACGAGCGAGAGGACAGCCTTAAAATCGTCATCGTTGATACGTAACTCTAGGGAAGGAACGATACCGTCCCGTACGTTCTCCTCCGGGATCTCGAGGGCAGGCGAGAGACCGGGACAATTGAGGATTGAAAACTGAGAATCGAGAATGGCTTGTGGGATGAGGAGACTCTCCACCGATCGTAGGAAGGCCACCACGGAAGCGATCCGGCAGATATTGATAGCGATACGGGCCACGGAGCTTCGCATCGGATATCCGTAGGAAAGGCCGGCGTGCCCGAATATGCGTGCGAAGCAGCTGTTGAATCGCTCCTTTTGCGTGTCGGAG
>ERZ507329.733-NODE-733-length-1884-cov-3.18425_pt1 | contig 1884 bp, 2 predicted proteins | sample MGYA00513957_ERZ507329 | MGnify/ENA metagenome assembly ERZ507329
AAGTTAGGTAGTCGTTTCCCTGTCTCAATTAAAGAGATAGTTGTTTGGTTAAAACCCGCTAGCTTACCTAGTTCCCCTTGACTCATATTTAAACCTTCTCGTGCATGAGCGATTCTCGCACCCAGTACCATTGCATATTGTGCTTCCTCCTCTGTCATGTCAGCATAGCTTTTCTTTGCTTCTGCCATTTCTTTGTCCTCCTTGTACCATTATATTAACACCTGTAATTTCCATAGTCAACAATTAAGCTTACTGTTGAATGTCATCTCTAACAATGTAATCTTGTTCTAGTGAATTAATGCTTTCTTGTTTCATACGTGGGAACGTAAACGCACCAACAACAGCCATAAAGACAAATCCCCCGAAACCAAAGATAACTGTACCAAAGATAATGAACCCTGCGATGACAGCATAGTTTACCTTGTCATAACGTGCCATAATTTCCTCGTATTGTTTTCTTGTAATCACTTGTTTTTGTTTTTCCATTGTAATTTCCTCCTTTGTTTTATCTTACAAGTCTATTGTACAGCCTGCATTGTTTAATGTCAATAGGTAAGCTCAAATTTTTTATTTATTCTTGCTTCCCTTATCTACATGTATATCATAGCCTGATTGTATAGGGATGTCAACAAAAAAAGAGACACCTATAAAAGATGTCTCTAGCCTGCTACTTAGGGTTTTTTGTAACCTGCTACTTAGAGGATTTTTGTAGCCTGCTACTTAGGAAATTATTTGAGTAAGTCGTTTACTGATTGCTCTTCAAAGGTGCTACCTGTATTTGTAACATCGACTCCGCCTATAGGAACTTGAATGTCTATACGAGTTTTACTGTCTACAAGCATCCCTTGTATTCCCATAAATGCTGAGAAAGGGGAATCTAATTTGTAGTAAGTAACCGTGACTTTCGGTCTACCTTCGGACTCAACGTAATGGATACTAGTGTTACCAAGTGGTGCAGAGTGAGTTCCCTTACCTGTAATTGCAAAGTTAACATAACTGTTATCCGTGCTACCTATCTTTGCATAAATATTTTCTGGTGAGCTATAAACAGTAAGTGGCTCAATGTTAAAGGTTTTAACAATTGTCTCTGTATGCCCAACATCCAATGTACCTATACCTATAAACACCCAAACACCAAAAACAACTAAGTCTAGCACTAGTGGCGCCCAATAGCTTTTACGAAGGTACCAACGTGGATTTTTTTTATTGTAGTTATATACATAGATAAAGCCAATTACAGGTATAGCAATAAACACACCCAACCAAACATAACTCATTATTTCATTCATCTATCTTATCCTCCATCCTATCTTATCTTAACCTATCCTAATCTTTTTGAACTACCCTCCACTTAACACCCTTACGAGTTGTTTGAAGTGGGAGATTCCTAAGAACATCAACCTATCGGTCAGTTATTTATTAGGCTATCCCCGTAGTCCCTACGGTTAGAAGTCTTATCGCTTCATTTTTAAGGTTCTGTCCTGCGTTAATATCTCTGTCGTGATGTGTGCCACAGGAAGGACAGTCCCATTTACGCAAATTGAGATTTTTAACGTCTTTGTTTTTGTATCCGCAACACGAACACAATTGAGAAGAAGCAAATGTCTTAGATACGGCAACCACTTGTTTACCGTGCCATCTTGCTTTATACTCCAACATGGTTCTGAATTGTGACCAACTTACTTCACTGATGGCTTTTGCTAAATTATGATTTTTCAACATATTCGATACTTGCAAATTTTCTATACCTATAATGTCGTGGTTTTTGACAATATAGGTAGAGATTCTATGCAAGTAGTCAGCTCTTGCGTTAACGATTTTTTCGTGAATACGAGCTACTTTAATTCGTTGCTTATTCCAATTTGAACCACCTTTTTTACGTCT
>ERZ507329.885-NODE-885-length-1675-cov-2.83951_pt1 | contig 1675 bp, 1 predicted proteins | sample MGYA00513957_ERZ507329 | MGnify/ENA metagenome assembly ERZ507329
ATCATTTCAGGAGTCAAAATGCCGAAGATAGTCTGAAACATGATAGAGAAGGAATGTCAAGGCCACGTACTTATCGTTGTCCGTAGCTTCCGGATCGCTTAGGATCTTAGCGACCTGCTCGTTGTGAGAACGGCGAAGCATGAATGATACGTCGCGGAAAGCGGCGTTAGCCATAGCGGTCAAACCTTCTTTAGCGACTTTCAAGATCGGTTTTCCTTCAAACTCAGAAACGGAAACATAATCTTTTGTAAGCAAATAATACTCTGTTGTGTCCGGTCCCTTTTGGAACATCGGCTCGTAGTGAAACGGAGGTGTTGCCATATCTTTAGAATTTAATTATATATTGGTTTTATTTAAGTTTGTCCGTACTTTTCGATTGGCAAACTTAGCGAAAAAACTTGATATATAGATCATGGGGTAAAGAAATATAGCTATATTTGCCCGATATGAAAAAGTTGACCTCTTTATACATTGTATTCCTGCTAACGATGCTAGGTTTTCAAGGAAATCTGAAAGCGCAGGTTAGCCACGGAGGCCGCCCGCTTCCGCTATCGCTCATGCGAAGTACAAACGGACAGATGTTTAAAGAAATGCCTCCGTTCGACGTCCAAGAGGAATTGCGTATCGACTCGCTGAATGAGAGCGACCTAAGAAGCGGTTTCCGTTTTGCCTATAAATTCATAACGGATTACAATCGGTACAACTCGGGCGTAACTTTCACCGGGCCGGATGGGACACGTGTATGGAGACTCGGGATCTACTCGCCCGGGGCCCTTTCCATCAACGTGCTCTTCTCGGAATATGAACTGCCCGAAGGCGCCCAGCTCTTCCTATATAATGAGGACCAGACACAGATATTAGGCTCGTTCAATCACCTAAACAACTCGGAGTTAAACCTATTGCCGGTCTCTCCTATCCAAGGGGATCGCCTGATCATAGAATATCAAGAACCGGCCAACGCCTCTTTTCAAGGAAGACTGACCGTCGGGGAAGTCAACCATGGCTACCGGAGCTTGCGGGGGTTAGAACCGGGAGACAACACCTCACTGATCGGTAAAATTCCACCGTTAGCTTGCTATCAAGATGGGACAAACGATTACGCCCAATGGGGGCAAAGCGTCGTTCTCCTGATCATAGACGGAAGTGTAGGGTGCACGGGCACCCTGATAAATAATACGGACAATGACGGAAAGCCTTATCTACTCACCGCCTCCCATTGCCTGAACAAGCAATTCACGATGAAAAACCCCGATTATGAGAAAATAGCCGGAAGTATCGTCTGCTTTTTCAACTTCAACAGCCCTTTCTGCGACCCGATCCTAAGGGGAACGGAAGAGATGTCTACCGCATCCACTTACTTCAAGGCGGTTAATGAAATGGCAGACATGGCCTTGTTGGAACTTACCGCCACACCTCCGGTTTATTACAGGCCTTATTACGCGGGCTGGAACGCACAAGAGGTAGGACCTGCCCCCTATACGTGCATCCAACATCCCCAATACTCGGTAAAGCGAATCAGTATATCCGATGAGGATCTGGCTCCCTTTACCTTGACAGATCCAAACATGATTTTTTACGAGAACGCTCATTGGCATGTCAAGACTTGGGAAGTAGGTTATACGGCCAGCGGTTCCTCCGGATCTCCTTTATTCAATGCCGACGGAGAGATTATCGG
>ERZ507329.892-NODE-892-length-1667-cov-2.5794_pt1 | contig 1667 bp, 1 predicted proteins | sample MGYA00513957_ERZ507329 | MGnify/ENA metagenome assembly ERZ507329
AATTGATTGTGCCCTCGTCTTTCTTTCCTTTAGGGAGGAAGAGAAACTCGATTAAAAGAAACTCCTGATTTTTATTCTAACATAAAGTCATCTTGCGAAGCCTCGTGAGATGACTCGTTATATCTGTTTTTTTAATTATGGATCAACGTATTTATTTGTGCCTGGCTCACATGAGTGAGACGGGCAAAGAACAAATGTATATCAAAGAGGCCTTTGATACGAACTGGGTCGTGCCTCTAGGTCCGAACGTGAATGGATTTGAGAAAGATCTGGAGGAATTCGTGGGTGAAGGTAAACATGTGGTGGCTCTGTCTGCCGGTACTGCCGCTGTGCATCTGGCGTTGCTTGCCTGTGGCGTGAAGCCGGGGGATGAGGTGCTGGTACAGAGCTTTACCTTCTGTGCTTCCTCGCATCCGATCACTTATTTGGGGGCTACGCCTGTGTTCGTGGACTCGGAGGTGGATACTTGGAATATGGATCCTGTGTTGTTGGAAGAGGCTATTAAAGATCGTATCGAGAAGACGGGAAAAACACCGAAAGCGATTGTACCGGTGGCCTTATATGGGATGCCTTATAAGGTGGATGAGATTATGGCGGTCGCTGATCGGTATGGGATTCCGGTTATAGAAGGGAGAGATTTCTCAAAGGCGGACGAACTTTCGGATCATGTGTCTTATATATTCAATCGTACGGCGATGGAGGGGTTGGATATGCAAGTGGGTGACGCGTTCGATAGCTATTCTTCCGGTCATCTTATCGGTTTCTCCGACGATGTGAAATTCACCTCGCTTCGTGGTGGAGAGGATAATATCGCTTTCTTGGTCGGAAACTTTGGTTATTCTTTGCCAATCTCTTATATCCGCTTGAAAGCCGGATCGGACATTCATGCCGTAGTAGGACACATCCAGGAGACGATGAGAGAATTAGACCCTTCCTATCCGTTCAATATCGAGTTCTATGATGAGATCTTTAATCATCTTTACCGGAAAGAGGAGAACCTGCGCGATCTGGTTACGGTCTTTAGTTTACTGGCGATTATTATCTCTTTGGTCGGGGTATTTGGCTTAGTGGTGTTCGAGACTCAATACCGCCGTAAGGAAATAGGTATCCGCAAGGTACATGGAGCTACGGTAGGGGAGATCCTGCTGATGTTTAATAAGGCCTATCTGAGGATTGTAGGTATTTGCTTCGTGATAGCGGCGCCGATCGCTTGGCAGGGCGCGAAGATGTGGCTCGAGGGTTTCGCTTATAAGACTCCGCTTCATTGGTGGGTATTCTTAATCGCCTTATTGATCGTAACCGTAATCACATTATTGACCGTAAGCTTCCAGAACTGGAAAGCGGCGAACGAGAACCCGGTAAATAGTATCAAGAGCGAGTAATCCACCATCCCATCTTCCACGCCAGTAGCAAGATCAGTAGGGAAAGGACCAAGCAGGCTAATAGCAACCAAACTCCCAATCCGTTGACGAAAAGGATGGGGACGAAGGTGATCAATAAGATCTCTATGGGAGCGATAGGCAGGTAAGCCATCGCGTAATCATCCATCGCTTTGCTGGAAAGTTTCGGATCGACGATCCGCAGCAAGGCGATGCCCATGGCCATCGTGCCGGTCCACCATCCCCAAGCGAAAATCATGCGCTCGAACCAAAAGGTCTTGGCTAATC
>ERZ507329.1079-NODE-1079-length-1484-cov-2.42477_pt1 | contig 1484 bp, 3 predicted proteins | sample MGYA00513957_ERZ507329 | MGnify/ENA metagenome assembly ERZ507329
CTACACGACGCTCTTCCGATCTAGACCGGATGAGGCATTCGCCTGCGGATCAGCGTCTACGACCAGCACCTTTTTCTCAAGAGCGGCCAATGACGCAGCCAGATTAATCGTGGTGGTTGTCTTCCCGACTCCACCTTTCTGATTTGCTAAAGCGATAATCTTTCCCATACTATACCTAATTAATTCGAGGGCAAAACTAAACATTAAAAACTGAACCAAACAGGGTTCAATCAAAACAATGCTTGTTTTGTTGATAAATCGCCCTAACTGTTGATAACTCGCAAATATAAGCAGAATAAATCAAATAGAGGGTTATAAGGCTGGTATATAGGTGTTTTTTTGGAAATGATAACGAAGTTTTAAGTTACATACAGACCCATCCCATCCTTCGGGCAATGTCTTGGAATATATTTTTATCGCAGGAAGGAACCTTTATCGTATAGATCTCAGACCGTGATTCCACATGAAAATATCCCTTTTCCGGAAGCCTTTCCTCCGGCAAGGCCTTTCCCTCAAAAGACTGTAGCTCATAATGATTATCATTATAAGACACATTGAAATATTCATTGTCATTCTCCGGATTCAGATAAAGAGTCCTTAAATCGATCCTTCCTCCCAAATAATCATCCAGCCTAGAGGATGAAATCTTAATACCCGTATACCTGCATCCAGCCCCATCATCGAAAAGCAGGCATAAGTATTGCGTACCAAAAGAATCTTTAGCCACAAGGATTTGAGGCACACCATAAAACTCTAGGATCCTATCTAAAAACAAATTAGTCATAACATCATTACCTTTGCCTTATTTACATCAAAACAATAAGATCGCCACCAAGAATAATGAGCCACACCGAATGTCTTTTTAATCATGCCATCTTCTTTGCGAGAAGAAATCCAATGATTTCACAGGATCTCCTTCCGCAATTCTATAAAATACCCCACTACACGCCATAGCATCCGAAGGTGGACATAAGTCCGGTAGCTCCTCAAACCATTTCCTTTCTTCCATGATATCGCAAATATAAGCAGAATAAACAATATACCATATCAAGAATCCCATAAATATGACTAACGAGAAACCATAGCTAAACCACGTTTACCATTTTGACAATTTGTAATATCAAGTCCCGGAGAATCGATTTTTCCGGGCTGATGGACAGTTCATTCTCAAATACGAGAAAAAATTTCAGCAATCATTTACATGACAGCGTCTTATCGAAAAACGGCCTTTCATTCTAGCGGAATTCATTCATTGTAATTCATATTTAGTGGGTTGCTTGAGGGGGTTTATGGGGTTAGAACTGGGTCGTAACAAGGTTATGATGCCCATCCACAAGTATCAACAACCCTATTCTTGACTATTCACGATGCCCATCGGCACTACCGGCGTTGCCCAACGCGACCTATCGCATAGGCTTTCACCACTTATCACGTACAAAAAGGGGGCTTTTTCAATGAAAAATGCCGTTTACAGTCATCCAGCC
>ERZ507329.1203-NODE-1203-length-1402-cov-2.96214_pt1 | contig 1402 bp, 1 predicted proteins | sample MGYA00513957_ERZ507329 | MGnify/ENA metagenome assembly ERZ507329
GTGACTGGAGTTCAGACGTGTGCTCTTCCGATCTTGAAAAACCTTGATGCCTATTCTTAGATGCTTACAATGGGCATTCTTAGGTGTTAAGAATGCCTGTTATAAACACCTAAGAATGCCCATCGTAAAGAATACCCTATCTCTCTATCCTAAAGATTAGATAATCCCATCAATATTTTCTTCAATACGGTTTGTGCGGAGATCTCACGGTTTGCCGCCTCGGGGATTACGATACTTTGCGGGCTCTCTATCACATCATCGGTAACGATCATATTGCGGCGAACCGGCAAGCAATGCATGAAATAAGCGTTATTCGTAAGCGCCATTTTCTCAGCGTCTACGGTCCAGCTACGATCTGTGCTGATTACTTGTCCGTAATTCGGATCTTTATAAGCGGACCAGTTCTTTGCGTAAATGAAATCCGCTCCTTCAAAAGCCTTCTTCTGATCGTATTCCACTTTAGCGTTGCCTACGAATCTAGGATCAAGCTCATAACCTTCCGGATGAGTGATAACAAACTCATAATCTGTAGCGTTCATCCATTCGGCAAAGCTGTTTGGTACGGCTTGCGGCAATGATTTCGGATGAGGAGCCCAAGTCATGACTACCTTCGGACGAGCTGTTTTCTTATATTCCTCTATCGTGATCAAGTCGGCGAAACTTTGCAACGGATGGCGTGTCGCCGCTTCCATGCTAAATACCGGCCGGCCGGAATGCTCGATGAACTGACTCAATATCTTTTCGTTATAATCATCTTCTTTATTCTCAAAGCGTGCGAAAGAACGGACCCCGATCACATCGCAGTAACAGCCCATTACAGGAACAGCTTCCAGCAAATGCTCCGGTTTATCACCATCCATGATAACACCTCGCTCTGTTTCCAGCTTCCATGCACCTTGGTTAACGTCCAAAACGATCGTGTTCATACCTAAGTTCATGGCAGCCTTTTGGGTGCTTAAGCGGGTAGGTAGGCTTGAGTTGAAAAATATCATCAACAACGTCTTGTTTTTTCCCAGTTCACTAAACTGGAAACGATCTTTCTTGATCTCGAAAGCTTCATTAAGCGCTTGTTTCAAGTCACCTAAATCCTGTACGCAAGTGAAATGTCTCATATCTGTTACAATAATATTTTGTTAAAGGCAAAGATAATGACTACTTGTCAATTATCCTTTAGAAAGGCCAAGGAATTGTTTAAGAGATCGTATCCGGAGGTGTTATGGGTAGTTTGAAACTGAAGGTAGAACCTTTCCCTTCCTCCGAGTTCACCCAAATGGTACCTCCCATGGCGGTGACCAGACCTTTACAGATTGAAAGTCCCAATCCGGTACCCGGTTCAAATTCGTTCAATTGCAGGAATCGCTCGAAGATGTGCCCTAGTTTGTCCTTCGGGATGCCGTTGCCT
>ERZ507329.1864-NODE-1864-length-1037-cov-2.97251_pt1 | contig 1037 bp, 1 predicted proteins | sample MGYA00513957_ERZ507329 | MGnify/ENA metagenome assembly ERZ507329
GATCTACCCTCTTTCCCTACACGACGCTCTTCCGATCTCTTCAACGGCACCTTTACCGATCAATCCGATTCCGATACCTGCACCTATGGCGGCGAATCCCGCTCCTATAGTGGCTCCCATCTTCGCTACGCCCATCCCGGCTGCCGCTTGTAATAAAATAGTCGATAACATAGTGTTTAATTTTAAATTAGTAACCTTAATAATATAATTCTAATACCTTAATTTCTTTGGATTTATTCCCTTACCTTGGCCAATCCGATATAGTTGGCCGACAGCAGGGTGAAAATATAAGCTTGCAAGCAAGCTACTAACAATTCCAGACAGTTCATGAACGCACAGAACAAGACGGATACGATCGTCATACCGAAATTCACGGCTACTCCCATGGTTGCCGTTATGAATATCAAACAGGTTAGCGCCAAGATAATCGTATGGCCCGCCATGATGTTGGCGAACAGACGGATCATCAACGCGAACGGCTTGGTGAATACCCCGAAGAACTCCACGAACGGCATGATCGGCAAGGGCAGTTTCAAGTAAGATCGGGCTTTGGGCCAAAAGATCTCTTTCCAGTACGCTTTCGTGGCGAACAGGTTGACCGCTATAAACGTACAAAGTGCCAATACGCCTGTTACCGCTATATTTCCCGTAATATTAGCGCCTCCCGGGAAAATAGGTATGATTCCGATCAGGTTGTTGATCAAGATAAAGAAAAATACCGTCAGCAAATAGGACGAGAACGGCTTATATTCTTTTCCGATCGCCTCTTTGATCACCCCGTCTTGTATGTAGGAGATGGCCATTTCCATCAATCCGATAAATCCGCCCGGCGCCTCGTTCGGGTGCTTTTTATACCAATGGGCGGTTCGGAGAACGATGAAAAGCAAGAGACCGCAACTGAGGAACAGTCCGCAAACATTCTTGGTCAATGAGAAATCCATCGGGCGAACCTCTTCTCCGGCACTGTTCTTCTCAACAACCTTTCCCGCATGCTCACCTTCCCCGGCGATATAATAATTGTGATGCGAGATCGGAAG